>Ga0208903_1001897_pt1 | contig 10936 bp, 8 predicted proteins | sample AntAceMetag02UKJ_FD_184769 | JGI IMG/M metagenome (GOLD analysis project Ga0208903, IMG submission 184769) | Saline lake microbial communities from Ace Lake, Antarctica - Antarctic Ace Lake Metagenome 02UKJ (SPAdes) (version 2) | ecosystem: Environmental > Aquatic > Non-marine Saline and Alkaline...
CAACCACAGCCCCAAACATAAGTGGGCGAAAGCAAACAGAATAGACCCCAGCCATTTCAACGCAGACAACTCTCTTACGCCTAAGCTGTACAGCAAATTTACCGAGTCGTGACTGTAATAGTAATCATAAGGTCTCCCAATCTTGGATTTCTGTATAGCCCTCCTCCTGCTCTCGGCATCCAAGGAGTCGTAATCATCAATCAAGCTCGCGCTTTTTAGATTAAAATTTATACTGATCTTTACTCTTTCTTGGAAAAGCCCAAGCGCTAGCGTAGCAATAACAAAACAAATGACCGCTACTCTCATTTCTCATTTGCCCTAAATGAATTCGCAACGCGCTTCGTCCAACTGACCCAAAGAAAAAAGACAAAGCCATAAATTAAAGCAGTAAACGTGTAGTCATGGTTAAAAGCAAGCCATCCTGGATTCTCAGCCATAATAACCGTTAACACAGAGACTCTAAATACATTTAACAAATGAAGACTAACTATACCCAAAGGAATGAACCATACCTTATGCTTCACGGAACCGGGCATACATAGTATGAAAAAAGAAAACAAAGCCATCACCACCAACCCAAAGCAACCCGGACCAATAACCACCCCTTGACTTCCAATTAAACTGACATAATTTAAATACCCTGTATACAGCCTATCATCAACCAGAACATTATAGTTAAACAACTCCAGCAATAGACCAGCCTGGTGAGCTATACCCTCTATGACCCACGCATCATAAATAATGCTTGGCCTAAGCACTAGTTCATATATCGAGAACCAGACAAGCAAACAAAGCACGAAAAGAATTAAAAATTTCTTTATGGACTGACTCACTGTACTTAATCCTTTTTATTTAAGTCATTGACTTTTTTTCCTCCATAAATTAATCCAGCCGCTATAAGTATGCTTACACCACCGTCTAAAGGAATAGGGCAAGGGTCAAACGGCCCTCCACAGGCAGAATCATCTGGAAATGGTCCATCTGGCTGACCAAATCCTGAAACTACAAAGAGAATGAAAATGGTTGAAATTAAATATTTGAACATGTCTGTAGGGGAACTGTTTTTCAAATTTACTATAACTCCCCGAAAGAATAAACCGAAATAGTGGATTCTTTCAAACAAATCCTTATGAACCTATAACTAGACAACTATATTTGCAAGTGAATTCGCGCACTACTCTAATGAATAATACAGGAAGCATAATCACAATAGAAGACCTAAGGCCTGCCTTTAAATACCTCAAAAAAAACTGGCTAACGCTTCTTTTATTCCCAATTCTAGCTTACGCATTAGCTTACCTTTATACCTATAGACTTCCAGATATCCATGGAGCAAAGTCGGAGATACTTCTTAAAAGTGATGAGACGTATAACTACCAAAGTGAGCTAAGAAGTAATTTTGGTTATTTCAGTCAATACGCTGATATAGAAAACCAAAAGAGAATTATTACTTCTTATGATTTAATAGACAAAGCTGTTGAAAGACTGCATCTCAACGTTGGGTACTTTATTCAAGGCAGATGGAAGAGAAAAAAAGTACCCTCCTTTCCTGCCTTAAAAATCTCAGTAGACTGGGAAGAACTAGAAGGAACCCTTAACACACCCATCAAACTAGAGATTATTGACTACAGAAGTGTTCGGCTTGAGTATGAACTAAACGGTACCATTCAATCCTTTATCTATCCAATGGGCGATGACATGAAGGACCATGACGCTAATTTGGGTAACCTAACCATTCTTCCTACTTCACTATTAGACATCACCACCCAAGACCAATTTACAGGGTACGAATATTATATAACTGTATCCAGTGACAAACAACTCATCTCTTCTTTTAGGAACAGCTTAATAGCTGAAAACGTTGAGTTCACAAGCATTCTAGAGCTATCTGTAAGCAACAAAGTCCCTTCTTACGCCAAAATGTTTTTGGACACACTCTCTGGAGTATATGTAGAATACTCTCTAGAAAAACAGTACCATGTTAATGAAAACACTCAGAAATACATAGAGAAACAACTTACAGAACTAGAGAGTATCATGGACTCTCTAGAATATGCGATTGAGCTGTTTAAGGGCGACAAAAACATTATTGATATAAACAAAGAGCAAGACTTTTTATTCCAGAACTACTTGGACTTAGAAAACCAGAAGACCTCCATTCTAAACATCACTAATTCCTATTCTGAACTGCTCAAATTCGTAACTGACTCGAGTATGTCTGGTAATATACCCCCTAGTTTTTACCTTTATTCTAAGGATCTCCTGCTATCAAGCCAAGTCAATAATTTAAATGCCGAGAGAGAGCGTAGAGAGGAGTTACTCAATGACTTCAAGACAGGAACTTATAGCGTTACGACTAAAGACTCCCTCATTCGGGTTAAGCAAACGAGAGTAGAAACTTACATCAAAAACTCGCAAAGTGCTTTGGTAGATGATCTCAAATCAATTGAGAGAAAGTTAGAAAACCTTTCTGGCTCGTTAAACAACTTACCGAAATCACAACGGGCTCTACTAGAGATAGACAGAAAGCTAAAAGTAAACGAAAGTTTGTATGTGTATTTATTGGAATCTAAAGCCTCCACCGTAATAGCCAAGGCGGCTATCCTGCCTGAGATTAGAATTATAGAACACGCGCGAAGTATTGGGGTAACAGGGCCAAACAAATCAAAAGTGATTTATTTATCTGCAGGGATTTCTTTTTTACTCGCGGGGCTAATTGGGCTCTTGAGAACTTCTTTCTTTGAAAAAATTGAAAGTTTAAACGAACTTAAGTCAATCTCTAAATTATCCGTTTTAGGAACAATCCCTTATTATGAACAGATAGAAACTCAACCCATAGCTGTACTAGAAAACTCCAGATCAAACATTACTGAATCACTCCGAACATTAAGGACAAATCTTCAGTACCTGCTGACTAAACGAGGCGGGAATGTGATTTTAATTTCATCCCTTCATCCGTCAGAAGGGAAAACATTCGTGAGCACAAACTTGGCTTCAATACTCGCCAAGGCGGGGAAAAAAGTAGTTTTGGTCGATTTCGATCTACATAAACCTAAAATTCACAAAACGTTTAAACTATCTAATTCCGTAGGAGTATCCGGAATACTGACCAACAGAAAGCAGACAAGAGAATGTGTAATTAATTCTGTAATTGAAAATTTAGATATAATCACTGCTGGATCAATACCGCCAAATGCCTCAGAGCTTATGTTAAGTGAAAAGACTGCGGAGTTAGTTCAAGAATTAAAGAACACTTATGAATATGTGATCTTAGACACTCCTCCATTGATCTTAATCAATGACAGTTTGGTTCTTCACAAGCTAGTAGACAATTCTATTTTTGTTCTAAACACGGAGAAGGCTAGCAAGCATGGAATTAAATTTTTAGAGGAGTCCTTGCGACAGAATGACATTACGAATGTCAGCTTGATTTTAAACAACATTAAGACCAGCAGCTGGCAGAAGGCCTATTCTTATTACGCCCATAAATATGGATATGGGTATGGGTACGGATATGGGTATGGCTCTGGACAGTATTACCAAACGCCAAAGGCGACTAAAAAAAAGAAGAACTAACCCAAAGACATTCCACAGAATAACAAATGGACTCTTTTAACTAGACCTTATACCAAGAAACGAATAACCCTCCAGCAAGACAGGGTGATGGCAGTGCAAAAGCGACTACAAATCACTAAGTCAGCGGGCACCGCGCCTACCTCAAAACCCCTACAAATCAAATTCCCTTCCCGGTCCTCAGCAGCGCTTTACTACGCCATTGTCGAAGTAGGGTGGCTTGCTGATCACCGAACCCTAAACCAAAAAAATCATCCTCCAGCAAGACGGGTGGTGGCCGTGCAAAAGCAGCATTACCAACTGGAGCAGCTATAGCTGTGAGAAAAACGAAGAAACTACTGATTTTTATATTAATATTGCTTGCCAAAGAAGACCTACATACAAAACACCAACCCACTCTTTTACAGAAGACTAATTCTTGTGTTGACAATTAAAATTCATCACATAAATCAAAAATGTATTTAAGAGTGGCGTAACTTTTTTTATAAAGTGAACAGAATATAAATGAACGTAATAATTAAACCTATACGAGTTTTAAGGAGTCTTCTGCCCAAGGAGTATAAGTTGCGCATGGTTGGCATTAGTTCTCTACTGCTGCTAAATTCTGTACTCGAACTGATTGGCTTAGGAGCTCTGATTCCCGTTTTCACTGTTTTACTCGAGGAGGATGTAGTCGGAAAATACGATTGGGCACGCTATTTATACGAAAGCTTTAACCTCACTTCTGGAGACCAGCTCATTATTGTAGTGAGTCTGATTCTTCTAACCACTATAGTAATAAAAAATATACTGGGGCTGGGCATAGCCTATATCCAAAGCAAGTTTGCTTTTTCTCTTTACGAACACTTCTCTGTTAAGCTGCATGGAATATACTTCAGAAGAGGATTTTCATTTTTTAAAAATTCAAGCGCACACGATTTATTCAGAAATGTAAATAATGCCTCTTTGTTATTTGCTCAAAAGCAGATTCTGGGACTTTTAGGATTATTAAATGAGTGTTTTATTTTCTTGGTTATTTTAATCGGAATAGCCGTATACGACCCTAAAATATTTGGCCTATTGTTAATTACAGTGGCACCTACATTCAGCCTGTTTCATTTCTATGTTAGAAAAAAGTCATTAAAAATAGGAGCGATTCAGAAAAAAATAGACCCCCTACTTTCTAGAAGTATCTTCGAAAGTTTTTATGGCTATCTCGATATACTTCTTGCTAAAAAAGAAAACGTCTATAGAAATCAGGTCAAAGGACATCTGCATGAATCCTCTGAAGCGCAGGTCACGATTTATGTACTGAATCTTGTGCCTACCAGGGTGATTGAAACATCCCTCATGCTGGCTATCGTTCTAATCATCTTCTTTGGCCTTCAGCTATCCATGGCTAAAATAGATCTGATTAACCAGTTAGGGATATTCGCCATCGCGGGCTACCGCATCATGCCTTCTATCAATAGAATCATGCTAGCCATGAATGGACTCAATCAAACTTTCTGGACCCATGATATTCTAAAATCTTTAAAAACAGAAAGCCCTGATTTAATAGCTCAAAAGGAGCTTAGCTTCAACAAAAGTTTGTCTTTAAACCACATTTCATTCCAATTTGATGACAGTCCTACTCCCCTCTTCTCTGATTTTTCCTTGACCATAAAGAAAGGAGAATGTCTTGGGATAAAGGGTGCTTCAGGCTCTGGCAAAACCACCCTGATGAACATGCTCTTAGGGTTCATCCCTCCACAGCAGGGAACGTTCAAAATCGATGATGTTACATACACTCCAAAACACATGAATTCCTACTATGAAAAAGTAGGTTACGTGCAGCAGCAAGTCTACCTTATGGACGGCACTATAGCCGAAAACATAGCTTTAGGAGTAAGCAAAGAAAACCTTGATCAGGAGCTCTTAAAACAAGCTTTAGAAAAAGCAAGCCTAAGTCAGTTTGTAGCCGATTTACCAAATGGGGTAGATTCCGCGATAGGCGAAGGCGGCACGAAAATTTCCGGAGGTCAGCGCCAGCGGATCGGGATCGCCCGAGCTTTATACCGAAAAGTTGAAGTCTTGTTTTTTGATGAAGCCACCTCTGCACTAGACGAACAAACTGAAAGAGAGATTTCAGACGCAATTAACAGACTGGCTGAAACCAACTTGACTATAATTATAATAGCGCACAGATTAAAAACGCTAGAAAGATGTGATAGAATTATTGACTTAGGTGCAGTCCAAACCGAGAAACCAATTATCCCTAATCCGAACGAATTGAGGAGGGATTAGTACTAATTCAAGTCAAAGCGAGTTCAATAGACCTGTCTCAGAAAAGGCTAAAACTGTTCTAATCTACCAGAAAAGGTATGTACTAATGCTCCGAGAGTTCACAAACAGCTTGATGCTCTTCTTCTGAACTGTCCAAGTAATCCTTTTGACTAAACAGTTCGAGTCCAATATCCGTTTTCCTTCCAACGTAGAAATCGTTCTTCTTCCAAAATCAAAAGCATGGCCACAACAATCTGATCAATTTCACCCCTTCAAATAGATGGGTTTAAACAACAAGTTGATTCAAAGGCAAAAGAGTTGTCTGAAGAAGCCACAGAAAACTTAATCACTAAAGACAGTCTACGCCCTAGTTTAAAGGACGTACTAAGTTAAAGGGTCGAAAATTTTCATTAAATTTGGCTATAACCTATTTAAGTCCCTGACCTGATGAAATTAATTGCAATGACCTTTTTGGTGTTTTGGAGCCTATCTCTATACGCACAAAGCAACGAGCCAGACGGAAGTGCTGCAATCGTTTTACCTGCTTATGAATTTCCTTCAACTTTAGCAGGAAACATCAACGGATTTACCTCAACCCAACCTGCCAACTGTGCGGCAACAGCTAATGATGACGGGTTTATTCAATTTACAGCAGTAACACAAGGAGTACAGTTTGTTTTAAATTCAACTTCATTTGATGGTGTCTTAGAGCTTTTAGACGACACGTCTACTTCTTTAACGTGTACAAATACAGCACTAGGGATTGGTGAAGAAATCATTTGGTATACCACATTGGTTCCAGGAAACACTTACTATGTGCGCATTCACTCTGCCGATGGAATAACCAGCACAGGAGCATTCGATCTACAATACTCAAGCTTACCTGAAAGAGTACTCGGATCGGCTTACAGAATAACCAACGTGAACGGGGGCGGCTATCGATTGCCTGATTACATCAGAAGAACAGTTGGTTCTGAAATCGAAGAGTCTCGTTGGAAATTCAGAAACACAACTACAAATGCAACATACGTTTACGTTATTGTAGGGGATTTCTACCAAGTAAATCTCATCAATGCAGAAAATGAAGCGGGAACACTGGCTAGTCCCTTCTTTTGCTCTGGAAACACCTATGAAGTCTCTATCGAAGCCGTTGTTAACGGTTTAGGCTGTGGTTACGGGAGAGGTTATGATATCGTCTTTGAAAACGTGCCCACCACGACACTGTCGGCCGCTTATATTAGCGCCTTTTTAGATCCAGGAGTGGATTTTATTTCAGCTGCTTATACGCATATGGATCAAGTTATGGACTGGGAGTTCTCTGAATTCGGATCAATCCTTGAAACTATTCAAACAGCACAAGGCGATAACAGATTATACCTCAGCACTTCAACCCAGATCATATTCAACAGAGCCTACACCGTGCGAATTAGAGTTACCTCATGCGGAGTAACTGGGCCATGGTCAGACTATTATCAGCTTTTCACCACCGACATCCCTTATGTCTCCTTGATCCCAGGAGCATGTAACAGCATCATTGGCTCTTCCGTGAATTGCGGAGCATTAGCATTAGCTACTGGTTACTACTGGCAGTTCGCTCCAATATTACTAGACGACCCGACCTTCACCCCGATTGGTCCTGCTATTGTTTTAGAGTCTGTAGTTAGCGCAGTAGCAATTAGTGGACTTGAGCCTAACACCGCATACCGTATCGCAGTGAAACCTGTCTTTGCAAATGGCGCTCAGATTGGGGAATACGGAGCATTCTGCCAGATGGGAACTGCTGGTTCTGGTGTAGGAATGCTTTTAGAAGATAATGACAATTCAGATGAAAGTACAAATCTTCAGATTTCCACGCTGAACGACAAGATTACGCTGTACCCTAATCCTGTGACAGAAGGAACTTTATTCATCGATATTTTAGACAAGGACACAGACTACTCACTATTGATTTACAACTCTTATGGAGAGCTTAATTATGAAGATGTGCTCAGAGAGTCTTCATCTGTAGACCTTTCTTCATTTCAAAAGGGAAGTTATATCGTGAAAATAGTTTCAGAGAAGGCTATCCTCCATGAAAGAATACTCATAAGATAGACTTCCTCCAAATGGAATGAAATCTTATTCGTCTGTTACAGCTACCCTCCCAACCCCGGTGCAGGCGGCAGAAGAGAAGCCAAATTCGCGAAGCACCTTGTAAAAGCAGGCCATTACGTAGAGGCTCTTAATACAAAGCTTACTAATGACACCAAAAGCACCTGGAACCAAGAGGCGTAACTCCTGCTCGAGAACAATCACGTCCACTCCTTGCCTAAGCGCTGTACCGAAATAAGTATTTAGAAAACAAAGGAATCGGATATAGCATAGAACCTGACTGTATAGCAGAAATTCTTATGAAGATTAAAAAAGACTGCCCTGAAGACAACCTGACTATTCCTAAAGACTACTCTATTCCTAATAGTTCAAAATCTCTTCGATCAATAATCCAGTAATGACTAGATTAGCAAAAGAATAAAAAAATGAAGGTATCAGTAGTAATTCCGTGTTATAACGTAGAAAAATATATTAGGGAGTGTGTGATTTCATGCAGAAATCAAACCCTCCAAGATTTAGATATTATATGCATAGATAATAATAGCACTGATGATACCGCTAAGGAATTAACGCTATTACAACACGAGTTTGGAATAACCTTTTTGACAGAAAAAACCCCAGGAGCCTGTGCAGCTAGAAACAAAGGCCTGCATAATGTCTCTAGTAAATATGTGCAGTTTTTAGATGCGGATGACCTGCTACTTCCCACTAAAATTCAACACCAAGTTAATTACTTAGAAAAGGAGAATGCGGATTTCATAGTCTCAAATTATCTGTACAAAACTATAAAAGGTGAAAACATCAAGAAAAACGCACACAAAGACATCTTTAAAGGGCTTTACGTTACTAATTTAGGCATCACTAGCGCCAACCTATTTAAAACCGAAAGCGTTAAAAGCATCTCTGGATGGGATGAAAGTTTATCCAGCAGCCAAGAGTATGACTTAATGTTCAGGTTACTCAAAAAAAACTACAAACCCATTATTTACGCTAATTATGATACTGTAGTTAGACAGAGAGAAGAAGGAGCCATTACTCAATCCGACCCGGTTAACAAATGGAGAAATTACATTAAACTCAGGATAGACATATCTTCTTGGCTAAAGGAAAACCAACCCTCCTACTTTTCTTCTGAGTTGAGTTTTTATTCAAATAAGCTGTTTGAATACATACAAATTCTCCATGCTCATGATAGAAATGAAGCGCTAAAAATTTGGCTCCTTTATAAAACCAAATTTCACATCCAACCCACGTCTGCTCTAAAAAAAGCATTGGTAAAGGTGATCGGTTTTAACACCTATTGTACTCTCATTAAAATCCTTAAGAAATGAAGAGAAATCTAGTTATTCTTTGCGTAGCAAAAATTCTCCTTGCCTTTTTTCTTTTCTATCAACTAGGACAAACAAACAACGGTGGTTTCAGCTCCGATATTTTTGTTTCTAATGATTATAGTGAACTACTGTCTCCAACTGACAATCTCATAGAAAATGGCACATACGCCTTAAGCTCATCTCCTGAGAAAGCGTATTCCGGAAGGCTTCCAGGATACCTGTTTCCGTATGTAGTCTTTCGTTTTCTATTTGACAAAAGTGCTGCGATATCCCTACTCATCCTCTTTCAAATAGCGCTCTCCCTTTTCGCGGGAATCAAACTTTTTTTTTTAATAAAAAGCCTCAATCAAAACAGAAACCTATGGGCTTACACGGCCTTGCTCCTATTTTTCTTATTCTCTTCTTTTATTCCGTGGGAATTATGGACTTACCCAGAAAGTATTTCGGTATCCAGTTATATTTTGAGTCTATACTATCTTCATCTGTATCTTGAGAATAAGCTTAAAAAGTATCTAATTCTCTCCGGAGCCTTTCTAGCATGGGTATTCTTCTTAAGAGGATTTCTAGGAGTTTATTTTCTAGCGCCCATATTGGCCATCCTCTGGTCTGAAATTAAATCTCCAAAACCTGTCCTTCGGATTCTTAAAACTTCGCTTGTTTTTCTTATACCCTTATTGTTAATGGAGGTCTTCTGGGTGAGTAGAAACTATAAAGCTCAGCAGAAATTCATACCCCTCCAAGAGGGCTTATACTTATCCGCTGGAGCGGATCTTATAATAGATGAAACCTATCCATTTAACTCCCCATACAAACCGTCCATTCTATCCCTCAGGGAATTAATTGGCCAATGGGGCGGTGATAACGTACATTTCTATCCTGGATCAGAAATGAGCTATTTTTTAGATTCGAAAAACCCTAAGCAAATAGACCCCTACTTTCCTTCTTTGGTTTTCTCTAAACGAATTCAAAAAGAGGACTTCATCTCCTTAAAAAACCTCTGTGACTCCTCATTTAATAACTCATTATCCAAGTCCTCCAGAAAAAGAGTAGAGCTTAAGTTAATTGACCGAACGAAAGAACTCCAAAATAAGTTCAGGGAAGATCATGGAAGTTTGTTGGTTTTCTCATCCATGAACAAACTAAAAAATTTAGTATTAAGAAACATAACTTCAAATTGGCCGGGGAAATCGTTTAGTGAAAATAGCCTCTTTTATAAGTGTATTAAACTAGGAACTTTAGCTGCCTATGGTTTCTCCCTATTGCTTGGGCTATTTTCTATTGTTTTTGTCTTTTTTAATTTGAATTTCAGATCAATATTGTCAATAATACTGACCTTAAATTTGTCTTTACACCTCATCACGTTTATGTTCCTTATTAACGTGGCTGAATATAAATATTTCATGACAGGCTACGTCTCACTACTCATATTAGCCTTCACATTTCTTGACTTTCTGACTAGAAATAGGTCTTGGAATAAATGATAATTTACTCCATCAATAACCCATTTTTAGTAGATATTTCATGTAAATTTGTTTCGTCCGTTGAATTGAAATAATGAGCATTAATACCAATTACCGAAATGATTAAAATCTCTGTAGTGGGTTATGGATACTGGGGGAAAAACCTAGTTCGTAACTTTAATGGCCTAAACACTTGTGAATTAGTTTCTGTCTGTGAACAGAATGAAGTGAACGCCA
>Ga0208903_1001900_pt1 | contig 10926 bp, 7 predicted proteins | sample AntAceMetag02UKJ_FD_184769 | JGI IMG/M metagenome (GOLD analysis project Ga0208903, IMG submission 184769) | Saline lake microbial communities from Ace Lake, Antarctica - Antarctic Ace Lake Metagenome 02UKJ (SPAdes) (version 2) | ecosystem: Environmental > Aquatic > Non-marine Saline and Alkaline...
GTCGCGGTGTGGTGAAGGTCCAAGGGATTCGTGAAATCGATCACCCAGAAAAACCGAATCGGAATCTGAAGGAAAAAGTCACGGGATTTATTGCCTTCGACTTTGACACGAACCGATTGCGGCACGATTTTTCGTTTCCTGTCCGAACGGGCGGCTCGTTCCGTGCAGAAGATTTTCAGGATGGGAAGACGGTGCAGGATCTGACCGAAGCAATGTCACATTACACAGCCTTTCGAACGATTAACAGCAGTAGAACGCCAGAATACTTCGTGTGGTACGAACTGTTTGCTGAGGGTGGTTCGAACCTAATGATAGCCGACGCGGATCAAAACTGGTCGCCGGGGCTTACCGAAGATTTTCATGTGATGGACCTGCGTTCACTTGGGCTAATCGACTATCACGAGTTCCACGGCGAAAACCCTCGATTCTGCAATCCGGTCGCTGCGCACCCAAACATGGTGCATCAGCACCTTCCAATTGAGGGAGTCATTGAGCGAATGATGGAATGTAAAGTTAGTGAGATTACCAAGAATGACAGTATGGTCACCCTTCAGTGGTGTGGATATACGTTAACGATTGACGAAGAGAATGGCTTTACCCCGGTTTCTTACTTCAATCGCGTGGATCATTACCGCGAGAAGCAGCAGAACACGACGGATTGGAGGTCAATCAATGATGTCTGGGTTCCGGTCGGGCTCCATATTGAGCACGTCGATGTAGTGTCGTCGGGTGCCGTTGATCGATGGGATCTGGAGCTGGATTGGCAGAGCGTCAACGAAGATCTGGACGATTCGTTGTTTCGTTACGAGTCGTTTCCGGATGTCCATGAAAGCGCCTACGTCATCGACACACGGGGAGGAGATTCCAAAATTCTCGGGAAATGGGCAGACGGAAAAGTGATCAACGATTTCGACGTTCAGCCCCCTCGTGACAACTTCCAAGTCTCTTGGATCGGGGGCACTCTGCTGTTCTTTTTCGTGGCCCTGTGCGTATGGTTGAGCAGAACGATCTTCTTTTCGCCTGCGACAACTGGAGATCCGTGACCGGGCGATTTGTGCGCCATGAAAGCGAGTTGACCCTACGATGACATATCGCAGCCAGAAATTCATCGTCTGCGGGTTGGTGGTCGTCCATGCTGGGCTGATCGCTTGGGCAGCGTGGGTGCATAGTCCTCCAATCGACGAAATGGCTCATCTTCCGGCGGGACTAAGTCACTGGGGGACTGGTCGAATTGAACTGTACGCAGTGAATCCTCCATTGATTCGGCTGATCGCTGCTTTCCCGGTTTGGCTGAGTGGTCCCCAATACGACTGGTCTGCCTATGAATCGAGTATCGCGGCTCGATCAGAGTTCGCCGTGGGCCAGGATTTCATCCACGCCAACGGTGAGGCGGCGCTGTGGTACTACCGCTTGGCACGATTTTTCATGCTGCCGTTTTACTGCCTTGGACCCGTGGCCTGTTTTTTCCTATCGAGGCAGCACAGTGGCAGCAACGCAGCCGTCTTGGCCGCAGCGTGCTACGCAGTGAACCCGCTCATGCTTGGACACTCTGGGTTGATCACACCAGACGTTGGCAGTGCTGTGGCGGGGGTCATCTTTGTGTGGATCGCAGCATCGCAACGATCGCTGTTTTCTTGGCGAAGCATCGCGGTTTGTGGAATCGCGGCCGGGTATGTTCTGTGCACCAAATTCACGTGGCTCATCGTGCTGCCCGTGACATTGTTAGTACGTGGAGTTTTGTCAGTAGGGCGTCCTTCCGCTCGGTCGCTTGTTGTTCGCTTGTTTTGCGGCCTTAGTCTTTGCTTGATCGTGATTGGGAGCGTCTATGGATTCCGCGATCTCATGGTTCCGTTGCGCGACATTTCCTTGTCTAGTCAGACGCTGACAACGGGCGAGGAACGCGTGAGCTCTCGGCGGACGAACAGGTTCAAAGATCATCTAATCGGCCAGATCCCGGTGCCACTGCCGATGTCCTTTGTCCAAGGAATCGATGCGCAAAAACGCGACTTTGAAAGAGGCTTCAGGTCGTATTTGATGGGGCAGTGGCGGACGGAAGGGTGGTGGTATTATTACTCGACTGCATTTCTTGTGAAGGAGCCGATCGGATTTCAGATTCTGCTTTATACGAGCATTTTGCACGGGCTGTATCACTGGAAGCGGTGGACGAAACGAAGCATGGGTTCTTGGTCGCTGATTGTCGTGCCGCCTCTGCTAGTTCTTCTGCTCGTGTCGTCTCAGACCGGCTTTAATCATCACATCAGGTACCTTCTTCCGGCGTATCCATTTCTATTCATCATTGCTGCTCGCACCATGACGTTAGGACGACTGGGACGATGGTTGTCATATTCCTGCGTCGCTTGGCAGGCTGCAGCCGTGCTGACTTATGCACCGCACTGGATGTCGTACTTTAACGAAGCTGCGGGAGGGCCTCAGAACGGACATGAGTGGCTCGTGGACAGTAACATCGACTGGGGCCAAGACATCCAGCTGCTTAAACAGTGGCAGGATGCCCATCCTGAGACGACTCCACTGCGGGCAGCACTAAACACCGGGTTTGAACCTGCGGACATCGGGCTGAAATATGGACTGGCAACGCCTTATGTTGCCGGACAATCCGAACGGTCGGGTGCTTCTCGAGGGTGGGAGTTGCCAGCCGCCTGGTATGCCATCAGTGTTTGTCAACTCAAGGGGTATCATTATTCGGTGCCGAACGGTGATGGGAGCCGCACGCCCTCAGCGGGCCACTTCACGTACTTCATGGAGCACTTTGAGCCCGTGGACATGATTGGGTATTCGATCTACATCTATCACATTACTGAGGAACAGGCGGCGGACGTCCGGCAGAAGCTGCGGCAACAGGAGGCATCGATTGCGGAGGACGTCCATGCTGAATGAACGAGTGTCACAGCATCCGTTGGCACCCGCCGCGTCCGTGGACGCAGTGTCTATTGCCTATGTGACCTCATTAGTTGTCGCAGCGGCGGTCAACTTCAGTTTTCACTTCGTAACCTTGTGCCGCGAACATCCCGGCTCGGCAGCTCGGGTGGATTTGTTGAGTGGCTTTGCGGCGTGGGATGGCGAGCATTACGTGCGGATTGTTAATGAAGGGTACAGTTGGCACCCGGAACGGATGTCGAACGTCGCCTTCTTTCCGGCGTATCCCGCTCTGGCAGCAACAGTAAAGCGACTCACCGGGTGTCGCGCGGAAGTGGCACTGTTGTTGGTGAACTACGCGGCTCTGATCGGTTGCTTCGTGCTGCTGGGCAGCGACACCCGCGAGCGCGCGGGCGAAAACCAGCCGCATTTGGCAGGCTTCACACTGCTGGCACTGGGGTTGTGGCCAACCTCCTTTTGGATGCGAATGTGCTACACCGAATCGCTGTTCCTGTTGCTCACGCTGTCGGCCATGCTAAGCATGCGACGGAATGCTCATCCGCTGACGGTCGCATTGATCATTGGACTAGCCACGGCCACTCGGGCCACGGGTGTGGCGTTGATACCGGTGTTTGGTCTATGGCTGTGGCGCGGTGATCTGAACAGTCTGTTCAAGAACAACGCCCCAGATTCCGCCACCGGGCGTAACTTTGGCAGGGCCACGATGCTGGGCTTGGCTTATCTGCCAGTGATGTTGTGGGGCCTGATTGGCTACATGGCGTGGCTGAATCATCGCTTCGGTGATCCGTTGGTCTTTATGCAGACGCAGATTCACTGGACCGCAAGTCCCGTACACGGCTTCCTGGATAACGTCATTCGTTTGGTCACACTGGAACCAGTTCGAGCCGTCTACAATTCCGCAGATCCGGGGTATTGGGGCCGCGTGCCGCCCCACGACCATCCCTTGTTGAACCTGCAGTTTGCGAACCCGATCTTCTTTGGAGTCACGGTCATTCTGTTGGTCCTTGGTATTCGCCGCCGATGGATTAACGCTGGGGAACTGATGCTGGCCGCCGGATTACTGGGCATTGCGATTTGGTTTCAGGGCGTTCGCGCAAACATGATGTCACAGGCTCGATATGCGTCTGTCGTGTATCCGGTGTACATGGTGCTGGGGCACCTATTAAGCCGTGTTCCACCGATGGTTGCTGCGCTGTTGTGTGCATGCAGTGCTGTGATGCTGGCCGCCTACACGGCGATGTTCAGTGCTTGGTATTTCTTCTATTGATTTCACCGGCTGGAGCAAGGCAATGGAAACGCAAGTCACTTCTGTACATGCTGACGTTGGTCCGGACCATTGGTGGTTTGCCGGACGACGTGAAATTCTGAATGCGGTGGCCAAGGAATGTCTGGCTGAAAAGCCATCGGCCACGGTCGTCGATCTGGGGTGCTCCGTCGGACACAATTCGCTGCTGGCCTGCGACGAATGGACTTATGTTGGAGTCGACCCCAGCGAACACGCGATTGCGCTGGCGCGTGCGGCCTACCCGAAGCATCAGTTCATCGCGGGAACCGTTGGCTGCCCGTCCGTCGACGAAAAACTGGCTGCAGCCGACTTGGTGCTGCTGACCGATGTTCTTGAGCATGTTGAGGATGACAGGCAGTTGCTGCGGGAGGCGCTCGACCGCATGTCACCGGGAGCCCCAATGATCATCACGGTGCCCGCAGACATGCGGTTGTGGAGTCCCCACGACGAGGCTTGGGGCACTTTCGTCGCTACGATCACGTCAGCTTGGGAGCTCTGCTGAGTGGACCTGTTGCTGATGTCAGACTGCTGTCTGCATTCAATTCTCGACTCTATTTACCGATTCGGCTGGTGCGTCGACTGAGTCGCTGGAGACGGTCGGCATCGGGCAATGCTGGGACGGACCTCAGAATATTGGGGTCCGTCATGAACTCAATGTTGCGGACCATTTTTGCGGGCGAGCGGCATCGTGTGCTGCGGGCTTTGCGAGACAATGCGAAGGGCGGCTATCGACAGGGAGTCAGCCTGATTTCTGTTGTGAAAAAGAAGCGGCCTGCAGATCGGAATACGAGATCATTCGCAGAAATTTCTGGACACTCACCGGAAGAGCGGCCGTTCCGCTCTGTTACCCCACCACAGACTGCAAGCTCCACGCCGTCCATTCAATCCGAATGCGTGATCGTTGTTCCGTGCTACAACGAAGCGAACCGCATCGATGCCGATCAATTTATCGATTTCAGTTTTGGCCACCCTGAAATTCAGTTTTTGTTTGTGGACGATGGCAGTCGCGACGGGACACGAAAGCTGCTGCACGAATTGGTGCGATGTCTCGGACCGCAGGGGGAAGTCCTAGCGCTGGACAAAAACGTTGGCAAGGCGGAAGCCGTCCGGCAGGGCATGTTACGTGTCACTGATCGCGGAGCGGAATTCGCAGGTTACTGGGACGCCGATTTGGCGACACCGCTGGCAACCATTGTTGAGTTTCTGGAGTTGCTGCAGGTTCGAACACAGACGCAGATTGTGATGGGGTCTCGAGTGCGGCTGCTGGGCAGGACAGTGGAAAGATCCGGACTACGACACTATGCCGGTCGGTGTTTTGCGACGGCAGCGTCTGTTTGTTTGCGATTGCCCGTTTATGATACGCAGTGTGGAGCCAAGCTGTTCAGAGTGAATGAGCGGACGAGCGATCTGTTTGCTCAGCCGTTTCGTTCCAAGTGGATTTTCGATGTGGAATTGCTGGCTCGATTTGTGCGTTGTGCATCATCAGATCAGCAACTGGTTCAGGAAATTGTGGAATTTCCGATTCGATCGTGGCATGACGTGGCTGGTTCGAAACTGCGACTGCGGGATTTCGTCCAAGCCGCGGCTGAGCTTTGTCGAATCGGCTGGGTGTATCGTGGTGTTGCTGGCCCCAAGGGCGTCAAGGGTACAGGTGGAGGCGGTCCAGCACCGCAGAATTCCCGTGGTCCCACGTCGAATACGGGCGATGTGACTTACGAAGTTCTCAGGCCGGAATCTGCCGTTGCTCCGGCAATCGCAGTGTCAGTCGTTGCGGGGCGAAATCGGCGAGGATTTACTTTGATTGAACTGTTGGTGTCGATCGCCGTCATCGCCATCCTGATCGCTCTGTTGCTGCCCGCTGCTCAAAGTGCTCGTGAAGCTGCACGGCGCATGCAGTGCAAGAACCATCTGAAGCAACTGGCATTGGGCCTGCACAACTACCACGATAGTCACCGTTCTTTGCCCGTGAATATGGGGCCGTGGTCCATTCCCGCCAGTCCGTGGACTCCCATGAATGGTAAGGGCTGGATCGTCAGTGTCCTGCCCTATCTGGACCAGAAGCCTCTGTATGATTCCTTTACGGAGCATTTTTCCGGCGACTTTTTCGCAGGCGACGGACTCAAGAGTGCTGGCTGCAGGCCGCTGATGCAGACGCAGCTGTCCTTCTTGAAATGTCCATCAGACGGATCGGTCGAAGGGTTACACGACACGTTTTTTCAATGGGAAGGGATCGAGGTCGCAGCGACAAGTTACAAAGGGGTTCTTGGCGACACGCAGGTTGGTGGAGCAGCGTCGATTCATGACGGGTCGCTGCCCGATTGTCACGACACCGGACACTGCAATGGATTATTTTATCGAGCCTCTTATCGCAGCGCGGAACGGTTTAGAAATGTGACGGATGGCCTGAGCCAGACATTGATGATCGGCGAGGATCTTCCTGCGCAGAATGACCATTCTGCGGCCTATTATTCGAACGGTGACTGGGCCAGTTGCCATGTTCTGCTGAATTGGTTTCCCGACACTCCGCAGGACTGGCCCAATGTCGTTTCGTTTCGAAGTCGGCATACCGGTGGAGCTCAGTTTGCGATGGCGGATGGTTCGGTTCACTTCCTGTCCGAAACGATGGACCACGGTTTGTACCGTGCCTTGAGCACCAAGAATGGCGGTGAGGTGGCTTCGCTGCCGTAGTTCTGATGCCTAGCAGTTCCGTCGCAATCCTAGCGTGTCTTAGCCCAAATCTTCGCCCGCAGGTCTTCCAGCAGGGCGACGGCTTTGCCGATGTCGGCTTTTTGCTGAATCGGGTCTTCTGGGATTTCGCGTTCGATGGTCAGTGGTCCGTCGTAGCCGATTTCGTGCAGTGTGCGAAGATACGCTTCCATGCCGACGTCGCCTTCGCCGAGTGCCACTTCGCGACCCCAGTCCAGACCGCGGCGACCTTCCGCGGCCCACGTGCCGTCTTTGCAGTGAATGCTGCGGACGTGTTGGGACACTTTTTTCAAGGCTTCGATCGGTTCGCCCGTGCCGTACAGCACCATATTGGCGGGATCGAAGTTGATGTACAGGTTGTCACGAGCGACGTCGGCGATGAAGTGCAGCAGGTGATCGGCCGTTTCCTGACCGGTTTCCAAATGCACGTTTTGTCCGTTGGCTTTGACGTGATCCAGCAGATCGCGGGTCGTCGCCAGCAGGTCTTTGTAGCTGTCGGAGTTTGTGTCTTCCGGAACAAAGCCGATGTGCAAGCCGACCGCGTCGACGCCCAGCAGTTTGGCGAAGTCGCTGATTTCCTTCATTTCCAGCACGCGAGCCGCACGCGTGGCTTCGGGAACCAGACCAACTGTCCGCGCCGTGGTTTCGATGTCTGCATAACTTTCGCCATCGAAGCCGCCGAAGACGCAGGTAATGGTGACTCCCGCGTCAGCACACTTTTTGAGAAACGCGGTGGCGGCTGCCTGAGTGCGTGTGTTTTTGTGGGGAGCGTGCAGTTGGATCGACGGAATGCCGAGTTCTTTGACGACTTCGAAATTCACACCCAGTCCGGCGTCGACTGACGCGAACACACCGATTGGCCACTTGTCCATGATTGTCCTCAGCTGATGCGAAGAGTTCGCATCCGAAATGATGATGATGTTGACAACAACGAGTCGTGGAATCTGTGATCTGAAATTCAATTGCCAGATCACCTTCCGCGAACGTCGTTCCTGTTTCACATCGTCGCCAAGCCAGCTCGGAAAATCAAACGACCCGCAGCCTGAACGACTTACTTAACGACAGGTAGGCGAGAACTGTCCGCCACCTTTCGGGCGGAGCGTGTGCTGGTGGTGGACAGCGTGCGATCTCGCGCGTCGACCAAGCCACTTGTGGCGGCCGCCGGTTTTTCTCCAGTCAACAGTTCCAGCAACCATGGACTGGGTTTGGGGATGACCACCATGCGTTTGCCTTTGATCGGATCGTCGATCAACACGGTAATTTCCGGTGTCCCAGCCGTTCTTTCAGACATCGTTGTGGCTGTGATTGCGGGGGCCGCTGCAAACGGATCGGGCAGCGGTTGTGACTTCGTTCGCCCGGCAGGCGGCGCTGGGTCGCTGAAGTCAGGGGCTGATATGGCACTGTTGTCGGTGAAGTCCGCCAAGCTGGTTTCTTCGACAAACATCTCATCAAACAGATCGGCCTGATCGTTGCCCGCAGCGAAGGGGCTCGGCGGAATGTCGGCCACAGCAGGCGCGGGATCGGGTGCTGCGAAGGCCGGTTCGGCGGATTCAAACAGTGAGTCCAGCTTGAGCTGCGTGATCAGTTTTCGAACGGGTGTGACCCCGGTATACAGTCCTTCGCGAGCTTCGCGGTCGGCCGCACTGCAGACGCCCACGATTCGATGATTGGCGTTGAATAGTCCGCCTCCTGATCGTCCCTGAGCTGGATCATTTGTACACAGAATGTTTTGCGGCCCGTCGTAACGGTCCACTTCGATGACCTGCATGTTGAGCCGTGTCGGAATGTCTCCATTGCTGCAGCCGATGCTGAACAGGGTTTCCTGTTTTTCAACCAGCTGGTTGAGGTCCACCAGCGACGCTGTGGGCAGCGGTGTGGTATTTCGGATTCGCAGCAGGGCGACGTCGGATTCGTGATCTCCGCCGAGCACCTGAGCGGGATATTGCAGCGTTTTGCCATTCTGAAACACATCCACTTCCACAGCCGCTGCCTTGTCGTCCACCTTCTGAAAGATATGGGCACAGGTCAGGATGATGGATTGACCAGACGTGCTGTGAATGATGGTTCCGCTGCCGACATCACGCAGATTTCCGTCCGTCAGTCTGACTCGCACGGTGGCCAGCATGGCGGGCGAGTTGTCGACATTGGCCCCTGCGTCTTCAGGACTCTGGCCACGAAATTCTGGCGGGAATGCGTCGGTCGTGGTCTCGGTCGCGGCTGTTTGTGGTGCTTCTTCGCCCGCGAATCCGCGACGCATCTTGTCGAACACACCGCGCAGTCCCGGCCTTGGAGCTGCGCTCGGTGCTGCGCTCGGTGCTTTTTCTTGGAAAGATGATGCTGCGATGTCGTTGGTTGGTGGGGCGTTGGCGGGTGCCACTGCAGCCGGAGCGACCGTCGCCGGATCGTTCCGTTGGCGCGTTTGTTCTAGCTTGCGAGCGGCATCATTCATGGCCTGCCGTAGCTCGCCCTGATCGGTGATCCCTTGAAAGCGTTGAACTTCTTGGCCTTCGACCAGTAGTATCAGCGTCGGGATACGATCAACTTTGTACTGCTGACTGGTTTCTGGATGCTGCGTGATATCAATGCGGCGGATTGGATAACTGGCGTTTTCCATCTCCTGCAGCACGGGCACCATCTGTCGACACGGCTGGCAATATCCAGCGGTGAAATCTAGCAGGACGACGTCTGGTAGAGGCTGACCGTGTAGGTCGCCTGCCATCATCAGTGTTGCGATTGCAATCAGGTTCATTGTGGCTTCCTTGCCAGGGATTGGTTGGTGATGGGCTGCCCGTTAGAATCGCCTGCCGCTGTCAGGCAGCGATTCGGTTCAGCAGAATGTGTTGAATCAACGACACGCGAAAAAATCCATTCGCCGCGTGCAGTCGAGTTTTCGAAACGTTTCCCATCCGGTGCCAGACATCGATCGACTGATCAAATCAGCACCAAAGTTTGTAAAAGTTACCAGGCCATTGTTGCAAATGTTGCTGACGACCGGGTTCAGTAGAATCACGGTATCACCAGTGTCGATCTTTCGTTCGCACCAGAAATGCCGCGAATTCACAAGGTTTACAGCCAATTGCCGTTCCCACACGACGCCTTGCTGTGGTGAATTTGCTGAGATCCTGAAGGGTCAACAGCTTCACGCGTTCTTCCATTGGCGATCTTAGGCAATCAACATGCCGAAACTGCCGAAACGAATTTAGCAGACGACGCGAAATAGAAAAAGGCCGATTCTGCCGGAGCACAGACTCGACCGCAAGAACTGCCGGTCGCGACTGTTATCGGCGTTTGAGTTCGGCGTCCATTTCTCGACGGTGATCCTGTTTCTTCAGGTTCTCGCGCTTGTCGTGCAGCTTGCGACCGCGGCAGAGGCCTAATTTGACCTTAATGAAACCTTTGGCGATGAACATTTGCAGAGGAACCATGGTGAGGCTTTGTTGCTCCCCAGCCTCCGCAAACTTCCTGATTTCTCGTCGATGTAGTAGCAACTTGCGTTTTCGTCGTCGTTCGTGATTGAACAATGTGGCCTGCGGGTATTCGGCGATGTCGGAATTGATCAGCCAGACTTCGCTGCCATCGACACGCGCGTAGGCGTCTTCGATAACGACTTTGTTGTTGCGGATGCTTTTGACTTCGCTGCCATACAGCTGAATTCCGCAGTCGATTTCATCCAGAATATCGTATTCGAATCGCGCTTTGCGATTTCGACAGACCACACGTGAGTTGGGGTCTTCGACGTTCTTTTTCTTTTTGGCAGCCATGGGGGAATACGATCATGAAAACGGAGAATCAAAACTGACCGTCCAAAGAATCCGGTCGAGTCAGGCAATTTTACTGACTGTTTCGTGCTTTGCCCCTCTCGATTTCGTCAAATCGCCGCAATTGCGATTTGCGGCCTTGGCTGGTGCGATCAGGTTTTCTCGGAAAGACTGAAAACTGTGACTTCATCAAGTTGACCTTCGGGGTGACCCGTGCGAATAATCCCGAGACCGCGTTTCGGGCGAGGTGAGAGCCGAATGTCTCACCTCGCCCGAAACGCG
>Ga0208903_1001903_pt1 | contig 10922 bp, 4 predicted proteins | sample AntAceMetag02UKJ_FD_184769 | JGI IMG/M metagenome (GOLD analysis project Ga0208903, IMG submission 184769) | Saline lake microbial communities from Ace Lake, Antarctica - Antarctic Ace Lake Metagenome 02UKJ (SPAdes) (version 2) | ecosystem: Environmental > Aquatic > Non-marine Saline and Alkaline...
GGAGGGTTCTTATAATGTCCACAGTGCAATATGCAAAAACCAGTCCATATGCTAAAACTAGATTTAACGACACCTATTTAGATGTAGCAACACTGCCTAATATTCCTAAAAAAGCAGATGATGTTGCATTTACCATAAACAAAACATATCAATATAGACCTGATCTTCTTGCGTATGACTTATACGGAGATCCGAGTCTATGGTGGGTATTTGCCATGCGTAATCCCAACGCGATACAAGATCCAATTTTCAGTATGAAGATTGGCGTGCAAATCTATCTACCTAAGAAGGAAACTCTGCAGGGAGTGGTGGGATAATGGCGACTACAGTATACAAAATCGGTGACACGGTCGTTCCCGACGGCCCCATACTGTTTGAGCCTGTCCCTATTGCCCCTATTGACCAAGGTGCAGTCCCCCCACCAACGCAAACAACCAATACCGAGGATGTTGTGCAACTGGAAACTCCGCAGCAACAGCAAGAAAGAATCAACAACACACCCTTGAAGCCACTGGTGCAAGTGAGCCTATACGATAATACTGTGACACCTGTAGTAATTGCTGATGTGACCACAGTTACCGCACCTAGGCAATATCCCGTAGAAAATCCTCTATTGAATTATGAGAATTACACTTATAATCTAAGTCTACATGGGATTGGTATTACGGATTATAATAATTTAGTGGGCGACCCCGACGGATATGTTCCTAAACAGGTATTGATAGCCGGTGGCGGCCGCTATAGCGATACTTTTCCGAGAAATACGTATTTCAAAAATACTGATTTCTTCTTCGATGATTTTAGAATGACGTCAGTTGTTAACACTACAACACGTAACAAGTGGAGCAACTTAATTGAATGTAAGTTTACTATTATTGAACCAATAGGATTTACTCTGATTAAACGTATAATGTCGGCATGTATGAACACTGACGGTGGCATCAACAGCCCTAACTATCTAAAACAACCGTTTATTTTACAAATAGAGTTCATGGGGTATAAGCACGGAGAAGAAGCCAATAGTTTCATGACAGAAACACTCAAAGATCACACAAAGTATCTACCCATTATGTTAGTGGAAGTGAAAGCCAAAGTCACATCAAGAGGAACCGAATACCAATTTTCAGCAGTCCCTTATAACCACACAGCATTTTCACCTACTAAAATAGTTACGCCTGCAGACTTCACAGTCAAAGCAAAAACAGTACAAGATATATTTGGAAAAGGATTCACCGTATCAGCAGAGCTGGTCGACGCAGCAGGAAGAGAACAATCATTGCAAGAGTTAAACTCTCTTGCTGACGCATTTGGTCCGGGCACTAATATAAATGCAGGATTGTCGCAGTCATTTCCGGATTCCGGACTTTGCGATAAAATAAATGCGTGGGGAAAGGTACTAGGGCTAAAAACCGGCATGTTACCTAACGAATACAGTGTGGAATTTGACCCTGTTATCGGAGCATCATTAATTGAATCCGGACGAGTGGCCGACGTCAGCACAGTTGCGGAAAGCGGAAGTGCAAAAACTGCGACACAGCAAGCAGCAGGTGCAAAGAAAAGCACTATTAATTTCTCAAATCAAACAATTAATATTCCAGCTGGTACAAACATGGGTGCAGTAATCGAATGGGCTATCACAAACAGTAAATGGTTTCAGGATACCAACATTTACAACGATGCCGCTGCTGGGTCCACTGGGGCGGTACAAGGCCAAGATCAGCGCAAAGCAATACTGAATGCATTTAAGATAATTCCTAAGATAGAAATAGGTGCATATGACCCTGGGCGTGCAGACTATAGTTATAAAATAGTTTTTCAAGTTAAACGATGGTTAGCCAACAGTAAAGCAACTAACGCACCACAGGGCAGAACACCTGGTTGGGTAAAAGAATACAATTATCTTTACTCGGGTGGCGCAAGAAGTTTAGCAACTGGTCGATTTACTGACAATAAAGACGTTATTGATTTACAAATTGATTTCAACATGCTTTACTACACCCAGTTAACGGCTTTTAAAGACAAAATGAAGTTTCAAAATACCGGACCTTCCTTAAATTTAAAGCCGGCGGACATCACAGAGCAGACAAGTGCAGTAACTGGCAGGGCTGTGTCGATAAGTCCAGAAACATTAGTCAGACCAAAATTGCAACAAGGGATTGACGGATTGGGGTCAACATCCGACGCACTGACAAATTTTTCTGTCAATTATGTATCTAAGAACTCCCGGACCAATGTTGCAAAAGGCTCTAATGTTGCAGCCAGAGTTGCAGCAAGTGATATACTCAGCACACAATTGATTGATGTTGCCACAGGAGATATGATCAATGTGAAATTAAAGATTATCGGTGATCCTACTTTTATTAAACAAGATGATGTATTTTACAACTCAGGCATATCTTATTCAAGTAACATATTAACGAATAACAATAGTCTTAGGACAGATGATAGTGAATTGTATGTATTTCTAACTTTTAGAACACCTGACGATTATGACGAGTCTACCGGGCTTGCAATACCTGGCCAAAATAAATTTGCATATACTGAATTCACAGGAGTTTACAAGATAGTCACAATCGACAGTCAGTTTTCAAAAGGAAAATTTGAACAGACGTTGGATCTGGTTAGACTCACTACGTCCGACGAAAAGTTAGAAGTAGCAGTAATAAACGCTGATAGGATTGAAAGTCTCTTGCTTGCTGGTGCAGGGCAGACAACCCGATTCCCGTCGACATTGACATTTGGTCCTAGAATTATACAAAGTACATTTTCTGGCAGCGGCACAGGATTACTACAAAATTTAGTCGGCCAAGGTATTAATGCAGTTACAAATAAGATTGTACAGGAAATATCGACCGAGGTAAATAGTGCGTTAGCTGAAATCGGCAGTACTTTAAGTTCTACATTAGAAGGCTTTGCACTTGACGCACAAGAGTTTTTGGGCGGCGGTGTATTCAGCGACTTGGCCGATGTCACAGCAGATGCAGCGGCTGCCCTGACAGGAGCCGGCGAACTTGCTTTGAATTTTGATTTACCATCATTTGACTGGTCCGGAGTCAGCGACAACTTTTGGGTATAACATAATAGGAACATAAATGCCAAGTTTTCAACCATATACAGGAACAAAGATGCCCGAGTGGGCAGATCAAAGTAAATCTTTGTTCCCCAATACCCCTGGCATATTCAAAGGAGAAATAAAAAAGATTGACGGAGCTACCAGATCAGGTCGTCTTTATGTCTACATAGAAGGCTTTAGTACTTCTACATCCAACGACCCAGGTGGATGGACGCTGGTGGATTATGCAAGTCCCTTTGCTGGTAAAACACTGGGTCCGCAAGTAAACGCTGCTCCAAACAAACAAAATGATTTTAACAATACCAGACAGACTTACGGTTTCTTTATGACTCCGCCGGACATAGGAAACATTGTGTTGTGTTGTTTCCCTGACGGTGACAGAACTAGGGGATTTTGGTTTGCTTGTGTAAATCCTAATTTAGGCAAAGGCATGGTGCCGTCTATAGGTGCAGTTCCGCTAGATAGAATTGATCCAGTTAGTGTTCCTGCAAATTTAGCACAGTTTCTTTTACCAGGTAACAGTTATCCGGTGGGCGAATTTAATGAGAATGATATTAACGTGTTTTCGTCTAATTGGGCAACCGACACGCTAAGACCTTTGCATATACCTCAGTTTACACAGTTGATCAGGCAAGGTTTGCAGGACGACCAACAAGGAAGAGGCCCGGTCACTAGTAGCGTTCAGCGCGACCCGGTTAGCAGTGTGTTTGGTTTTAGTACTCCAGGAAGAGCCACAAACGACCCAGCAAACGATCCCGATTTACAAACTAAAATTAATACGGGTGAATTTAATCCGGCAGATTTTGTAGCACGTAATCGTGTAGGTGGTCATAGTTTAACAATGGATGACGGTGACATTACTGGAAAAAGCAATCTTGTTAAATTAAAATCAGCAGCCGGACATCAAATATTCATGAACGACACTGACGGCTTTATGTATATTGCCAACGCCGCCGGTACTGCCTGGGTAGAACTAACGAAAGAAGGCGACATATTAGTGTTCGGCCAACGAGATTTCAGTCTTAGGACCTACGGTAATATAATGATGCAGAGTAAAAATGTATCTATTAACACTGGTACATTTAATGTCAAAGCAGGCGCCGTACGGTTAGAAACGCAAGCAACTATCATCAACAGTGAAGGACCTGTGCAAATACAAGGACTTACTACTAGTATACAAGGACGAACAGGGGTTAATGTCATTGGCGCCCAAGTTAAAATGTCTTCCGTAGGACCTATAAGTTTAGTAGGCAGCACTATCCGGTTAAACAGCGATGCACCATCACTGCCACCGCAACCACTTGTAGCCTTACCACAATACTCATTGACTGAAACATTGCCTGTGGGAGACTTTGGGTGGACTGTAAAAGAAGGACAGTTGACATCTATTAACTATCGCGTGCCTACACACGAACCTTATCTCCGAGGAAACATTGCCGCAGTCATTGCTCAGCAAGCACAGATTATTAGTTCACTGACCAACGGAATTAATACCGAACAAGATATTGCAGGAAATCCGATCAGTCCAGCAACAAATACTACTAGTCTGAACAGGGGTATCGATGCATCAGCAAACGTGCCGATAACTCCTGGAAAATCTGCACCTCCTTCCACATTTATATCGCAACCGACACCTGCCAAGCCACTGGGTAACTTGAGCCAAGACGAACTTCGTGCATATTTTGCACAAACTGGTTTCACTGAAAGTGCAGGTAGTGGCGGATACTCTGCTGAAAATACATTGGGGTATCAAGGAAAATATCAATTCGGCAGTGCCGCACTAGTTGATTTGGGATATGTCAAGCCTGGGACGCCGCAGACACCGGAAGCATTGAACAATCCCAACAACTGGACCGGTAAAAACGGCATTTCCAGCGCTGCTGCATTCCACGCTAGTCCCTCGGTGCAAGAAGATGCAATGTACAATTATACCAAACAGAATTACGCAACTTTGCAACGACAGAAATTAATCACCGACACTACAGATAATTCAACTATTGCAGGGTTGTTATCAGCTAGTCACTTGGCCGGACCCGGTAATGTTAAAAACTGGGTAAATTCGGGCACTGACTTTTCCGATGATTACGGTACTACGTTAACATCTTATTATAATCAAGGAAAGTATAGCCAAACACAAATGCCAGTAATTCAAGCAAGCAATGAAAGCAAAACAGTGGTAACGGTTACAACTACAGCCGGCTAATAAGGTAAATATTACTATGGCAATATACAAAGGATTCAGCACATTTCAAAGAAGTAAACACTTCCGTGTCACTGACTTTAACTTGGTTAAACAAGATCTTATGAATTATTTTAATATTCGTAAGGGCGAAAAACTCATGAATCCAGAATTTGGTACTATCATATGGGACAAACTATTTGATCCGTTGAACGAAGACACCAAAGCAATCATAATGCAAGATATCAAGCGTATTATCAGCTATGATCCTCGTTTGGCTGCAAAAGATGTTGCGGTGACTGAGTATGACAGAGGGTTGCAGATAGAGATCACACTGGTGTATATAGAGTCCAATCAAGTTGATACTTTGAGATTACAGTTCGATCAACAAGCCCGCACTGCATATCAGTTCGTATAATATACCCACTTTCTAGTGGCGATAAATATTTAAAACGGAACGAATATGGCCACCACTAGCAGACAAAACAGCTTATTAGTCAATCAAGATTGGACTAAAATTTACGAAAGTTTCAGATCGGCTGACTTTCAAGCATATGATTTTCAAACGTTGCGCAAAGCAATGTTGGACTATCTTAGACTATATTACCCGGAAGATTTTAACGATTTTACTGAAAGCAGTGAATACATTGCGTTAATTGATTTAATCGCCTATATGGGACAAAGTCTTGCATTCCGCACAGATTTAAATGCTAGAGAAAACTTCATTGACACTGCTGAACGTAGGGACAGCATCTTAAAATTAGCAAAGTTAGTAAGTTATATCCCCAAACGCAATCAGGCTGCAACTGGCTATTTAAAGTTTGACTCCATTCAGACTACGGAACCATTGACTGACAGCAACGGTTTAGATTTAACTAATCTCGTGGTTAAATGGAACGACAGCACAAACGTCAATTGGTACGAACAGTTTATTACTATTTTAAACGGAGCGTTTCCGACTTATCAAACAATTGGCGATCCTTCCAACAGTCAGTTAATAGGCGGCATACAAACTGATGAATATGCCATTAATACCCCCGGCGGAGTATTACCAATTTACCCGTTTAGTTCTTCCGTAGAAGGGGCTGCATTGAGCTTTGAAGCAGTGAGCGCAACTTCTAAAGATAAAGAATTTATTTACGAATCAAGCCCAGCAGCCGGCAACGCTTTTAATATTCTGTATCGTAACGACAATTTAGGAAATGCCAGCAACAACACTGGATTTTTCTTTTACTTTAAGCAAGGTACATTACAAAGTTTAAATTTTTCCTTTAACGAAAGCATCCCTAATAATATCGCCAGCATTAATGTCAACAACATCAATAATACCGATGTGTGGTTATACCGGCTGACAAATCAAGGTACAGTATCGCAAGAGTGGACACCTACACCCAGTGTAAACGGATTTAACGTAATTTACAATAACAACACTGCAAAACAATCTTACCAAGTGTCTACCAGAGCAAATGATCAAATTGATTTAATCTTTGGTGACGGTACATTTAGTGCAATACCGCAAGGTCGATTCAGATCTTTTGTAAGATCCAGTTCAGGCACAACTTATAAAATTACACCAGATGATATGCAGAATATCACTATCACTGTTCCTTATGTGGGCAGAACTGGTCGAGTTGAAACATTGACGATAGTTTCTAGTTTAAAATACACAGTTGCCAATGCTGTTGCTAGAGAATCCAATGCAGAGATTAAAACAAAAGCCCCTCAACTGTACTATACACAAAACCGTATGGTGACAGGCGAGGACTATAACGTTTTCCCTTACAGCAACTACAACACTATCAGTAAAGTTAAAGCAGTTAACAGAACAAGCAGCGGCACAAGTAGGTACTTAAATGTGGTAGACAATACCGGGCGTTACAGTAGTACTAATATTTTTGCCGAAGATGGGGTAGTATTTGAAGAAGATGCATCGTCTAGTTTTGATTTTAGCTGGACAACCAGCGCCGACATAAACAGAGTTATACAAAATCAAGTATTGACTTCTCTCAGAGATCAAGATACTTTACATTTTTATTACAAATATTTTAATAGATTTAATTTATCGGCTATATATTGGTTCCGTAGTACAACAGGGTCAGGTAGCAGTACTGGCTATTTTGTAGATGCTTCAAATAATAAACTACAAATTGGCACCGGCGTGTCGGGAAATACATCCTATCTAACAGAAAATAGTATTGTTATTTTCAGTCCAGGTGCTGGAAATTATTTCAATCCGGAAAATGTCATTAAACCAATACCTGTGTCGGGAATAATCCCGCAAGGCGGCAAAGCAATATTGTACGTAACTTTGGTGCAAGTAGTAGGATCGGGCGGCCAAGGTAATTTGAGCTCTGGCGCAGGCCCAATTACACTGAGTCAAAACGTCCCACTAACTGCACAGGCAATTACAGTAATTCCTGCATTTAGTAACAGTTTTAGCACTGCGTTTACTTCGACTATTGTTGGATTAATTTCCAGTTATACTGAATTTGGTATCAGATATAATCAGCTTACAAGAGAATGGGTAGTTATTTCTGCACAAGACTTAGACCTCGGTGGAGAGTTCAGTCAAGTCAACGAAGGCGCCAATTCCAGTCTTAATAACGACAGCAGCTGGATGTTAAATTTTACAGTTAGTGGTACAATTTACACAGTTGCGACCAGAGGGTTAAGTTACGTCTTTCAGAGCATGCAAGAAACAAAGTTTTATTTCGACAACAGTGTCAAAGTGTACGATCCTACTACGGGGTTAACTATAAATGATAGCATTAATGTTTTAAAAGTCAACGGCGAACCTGATACGGGCTCCCCGTATACAAATAATCTTGCATGGTTTATTTACGGACAAATAGCAGAATCAGACGGGTTCGTGGATCAGAGTAAAGTATTGATAACCTATAGTGACTATGACGATGATGGCGTTCCTGACAATCCCGACATCTTTGACGATATTGTGCAACCTGCTATTGATCCGTTGGAAAAATTTATTTTCCTACAAAAAACTTATGGGTACGATAGTTTTGTCACTTACGAAGTTTACAACAATACATTGGTGGACACAGCCTATGCGATTAGATCTGAAATACTTGCTAACATCAATAATTACGTTAACGGACAGGTATTTTATGCAACAACGGAAGAAACATTTTATGTATTATCTGTTGCTGGCGCCACAAGAACGCTTGCACTGAGTGAGGATTATCTGGCAAGAGTAGGAAGACAAGGATTATACTTCCAGTACCGACACAATGCTCCTTCTATTAGACGATTGGATCCTAGCCCAAACAACCTAATAGATATGTATATATTAACCAAAGAATATGAAACATCTTACCGTACTTGGGCCTTAGACACAACCGGAAGAGTCACTGTGCCGCTGTTGCCATCTAGTGAAACACTACGATTGGCATTTAATGATTTGGAAAACTATAAATCTGTCAGCGATGCTATCATATATAACAACGCAGAATTTAAACCTTTATTTGGCAACAAAGCCAGTGTAGAGTTACAGGCTACTTTTAAAATTATTAAAAACTCAAATGTTAACTTGAGCGACACTGAAATCAGAAGTCAGGTGTTGGCAAGCATTAACAATTATTTTGCTACGGAGAATTGGGACTTCGGTGAAACATTTTATTTTACGGAGTTGGCAACTTATATCCAACAGGGTCTTGCGCCAGCTATCAGCAGTATAGTTATTGTGCCTAATAGCCAGAGTCAGACTTACGGAAGTTTACAACAAATAAGCAGTAGCCCTAATCAGATTCTAATTAGTGTAGCTACGGCCGAAAATATTGAAATTATCACGTCAATCACAGCCGCACAGTTGAACTTGGAAAATCAAGCGGTAAATACTATTATTAATTAACAGATTGACAAGCAATGGCCATTACAAAGACTTTAGATTTTTTACCAGCAGTATTCCAGAGCGAAACTAACTCTAAATTTCTAGGAGCAACGTTAGACCAGTTAATGACTGAACCTAACGTGGCAACCATCAACGGATATGTTGGAAGAAAGTTTACTCCTGGGTGGGAAGGTATTACTAGTTATATTAGAGAACCTAATAAAGAACGTGCCGATTACCAGTTAGAACCCACAATAGTTGTTAAAAACAACACTACATCTGAAGTTGATTTTTACGGCACTTATCCAGATTTGTTGGCGCAAATAAACTATTTTGGCGGCAACACAACTAATCAAAACAAGTTATTTCATAACGAATATTACAACTATAATCCTCAATTGAATCTGGATGAGTTAGTTAACTTTGGCAAGTATTTTTGGATTCCAAACGGCCCGGACTCCGTTGATGTTTTTTCAGGAACAGCGTCTACATCCAAAACATTTTATGTATACCCCGACGACGCCGCAGCGGTTTACACGGTCAGCGGATACACTAACGTAGGAAATCCTGACATTGTTTTAGTACGTGGCGGAATATACGAATTTGTTGTAAATCAATCAGGAAAATCTTTTTACATACAAACTGAGCCTGGTCTTAATGTAAGTGCTGACAAACGACTAGTATTAGGAGTTGCGAATAATGGAGATGATGTTGGCACAGTTACATTTACTGTTCCGTTATCAACTGCACAAGATACATTCATTAATATGCCGATTGTTCAAAATGTAGATTTTGTAACCAACCTAAAGTTCAGCGAAATTGACGGCATTGCGCTGAGTGTTATTGCAGAAGCTGGCGGGCTTGACAGCGTTGACGCCAGCACTTTAGTGTCTGGCAAGAGCCTGATTTTCAGCACAGACTCTACTACATTAGCAGACTGGACATCCAGTAATCAACCGGGTGGCGTGGCCTCTATAGACCGTTGGAAAGTTTGGAACATTACACTAACTCCTAGCGGTAGTGACTACATTGTTACGTTGACTGCAACCGCTGCAGTGCCTACTAATAATAAAGTTATTATTCTAAGCGGTGTAACTAACAGCGGTACACAATGGTATAAAAACGGCACAGGCTATTTCACTGAGATAGCCCCTATCACTGCACCATTAGATACCTTGTATTACCAAGACAGTATAGCGGACACAGAGTATGGTATTATTCGTCTAATTGATAGTACTACTAATGTTATTAACATCACCACAGACATCGTAGGCAAACAAAATTATATTAGTCCAAACGGTGTTATTTTTACTAACGGATTAAAAGTTAAGTTTGATGCCACTGTTATACCTACGTCTTATCGCAATACTGAATATTACGTAGAAGGAGTAGGTACCGGAATTCAATTGGTTAAATCATCTAATCTGACTGTCAGTGCATTTATATCCAGAGCAAATTTTGATCCTGTTGAAGGATTCACAGCAACTACGACGTCAGTGGCATTAAATGATACCAGAAATGTTTTAACTATTACAGCAAACGCGGATCCAGCATCGACAAATATAGATGTTGGTACATTTCCTAATTCAATTAACTCGAATTATATTTCTGCACAAGAGTTGACTTTTAAATTTCCTTACAGAGGTGGTCTGAGTATCGAAGGTGACGGAACATCTAATCTATTACGAGAAGGCGCATTGGGTGTAAGTTTAACTGGCGTTCCGTTCTACAGTCCGTCCAACGGTCAATACGTAGTAGGCACAAGCGGTATATTGTGGCACTATAACACCACTGAAGTTTTGGTAAACGGACAAGACGTTTAC
>Ga0208903_1001910_pt1 | contig 10893 bp, 12 predicted proteins | sample AntAceMetag02UKJ_FD_184769 | JGI IMG/M metagenome (GOLD analysis project Ga0208903, IMG submission 184769) | Saline lake microbial communities from Ace Lake, Antarctica - Antarctic Ace Lake Metagenome 02UKJ (SPAdes) (version 2) | ecosystem: Environmental > Aquatic > Non-marine Saline and...
TGATTATTCTGGCTAGTTTTAGAGAGAAAATTGTTATTATGTCAAACAACATAACAACGAATATTAATGAGTGGGTTGAGGTTGATGAGGATCAAGACTGGAGTGATTGGGTTGTTTTGATATCAACTTTGGAGAAAGACGAGATCGAGAGACGCTTAGCCTTGATCGAAGTCAGGATTAATTTAATTAAAAAGTTTAAAAAGAAAAGGGTATAATGGTGTAACTGATACACAAGGTGTGTTAGCGAGGAGGGGAGGGGTATATATAATAATAAATTATAAATCAAACTATGTTTTATAAATCAACTACGGCTTCTTTTCTCGCTTCACGATAACCCACTTGGTTAAGACGTATTTTTTCTTTGTTTGCTTTCTGATATTCTTTATTATAATCAGGATTTGCTTCTCGATATAACCTACATGATTCAATACGTTTCTCACGGTTATTTATATAGTATTCGTGAAATGCTTCCTTCGTATTTTGGTAGGATAACTGACGTCGTATTTTTAATTCTTCTTGCGTTGGCATTTTTTACACTTTTATTATACAAAAGAAAATATTTAAACAATTTTATTTCATAATAAATAAAATTGTTTTTTTATTTATTATCTTTTGTATAATAAAACAATATGTCCGAGATACATGAAAAATGCGATATTAGAACTATCCATTTTCTGAACGATTTGAAATACGATGATTTCATCACGTTTTGTGGTGGAAACGAAAATGTCGGTAAAAATAAAGAAGAACGTATTAATAAATTTAACCAACTTAAACGTTGGGCTATGCCTATGCTAAAAACTAACGGTGACATGAGAAGAGTTTATTCCCATAGTGAAACTGGAAAGATTGGACGATTGTTTTGTGGTGGGTCAATCCAAGGTATGCCTAAAAATATAAGAGGTCTACTTTCAAGACATACTACGGATATCGATATGTGTAACGCACATCCAACCATCTTAAAATATCTGTGTAAACTTCACGACATAAATTGTCCTTATCTAACTTCCTACTGTGAAAAGAGAGATTACTATACTAGTCAGATAGAGAATGGTAAAATGAGATACCTTGCTTCGATTAATAACTCGAAACGTAACTACAAAATTGCTTCAAGTGACTTCATTCATTTCGATAAAGAGATGAAAGAGATTCAAAAGGCTATTGCTCTTGTTCCCGATTTTAAGTATATTGTAGACACAGTGCCGAATCACATTCTTCAAAATATTGAAGGTTCCATTATCAACAGAATTATGTGTGTTACTGAAAACAGTATTTTAGAATTTATGAGCAATGTATGTGCTGAAAAAGATATCAAAGTTTATGCTTATATGTTCGACGGTCTTATGGTATACGGTGACCTATATAATCAGAGACCACTTTTGGAAGAGATGGAGACTATTATCGAAACTAATTTTCCGTCTCTTCAGATGAAGTTAGATTTTAAACAGCACGACACTACTCTCAACGTTCCTGAGGATTATGAGCATGTTCCGCCACAACCAAAGGAGGAAAAATCATACGAAGTAATGAAACTTAAATTCGATGGAAATCACACAAAAATTGTTAACATAGGTTGTTTCATCAAAACAGAACCTGATAAAGATATTAACATGAGTAAGCAACATCTATCAACCGCATATGAACATATGAATTATGAGGTAACAGTAGACGGTAAAATTAAACGCAAGTCATTTATACAGACTTGGTTGAAAGATGGATATATAAACCACAAACGTGATATTATGATTGTTCCACCAGACCAAGTTTGTCCTCCTGATATTTATAATTCATGGAGACCATTTGCCATGGAGTTAGTAACTGAATATAAACCGAACATTGTTGCTAGAGACTTTCTACTCAATCATATAAAAATTATGTGTAACAACGACGAAGAGTGCTATAATTATCTTATTAAGTGGTTAGCAATGTGTATTCAGTTTCCTTCCACCAAGTTATGTATGCCGGTGTTTGTATCTGATGAAGGGGCTGGGAAAGGTAGTATTATAAGATTACTTTCCAATATGCTTGGAGGTTCGAAGATGTTGGAAAGTAGAGAACCGTCCAAAGAGGTTTGGGGTGAATTTAATGCTATGATGCTCAACGGATATATTGTATGTCTTGATGAGATTAGTAAGAAAGAGATGGGTGGTTGTGAAGGCAAAATAAAGGGATTAATCACAGAACCTTTCATTCATATCAATGATAAGGGTAAATCACGTTTCCCAGTTCGTTCTTATCATAAGTTCATATCGTTCTCGAATCCAGATGCCTACGGAAATGAACCTATGACTACCACAGAAAGCGACAGACGTAAATTCTTTATCCATTGTAGTAATGAACTAATTGCTAACACGACTTATTTTAATACGTATTATGAATATTTAGATGATGTAAATGTTGTAAAAACAATCTATGAATATTTCAAAACTTTAGAGAATCCTAAAGAAATATTGAAATGCAAGATGCCTGAAAGTGATTACCACAAGGAACTAAAAGCATTAGCAATTCCTCCGTTGAAGTTGTTTGTGACAGACTACTTGAAAGAACATATGTCTGCAGTTTTACATATAGAGACTACTCAGGAATTATACGTAAGTTTGCAATGTTGGTGTGTATATACTGGGATTAAATATGATTGTAGTTCGGCACAATTCGCTTGTAGGTTGGCTAACATGAGACTGAAAGGTATGGATAAGGTTCTTAATATAGGTGAGAAACGGTTGAAAGGTTGGAGTTTCAATAGTGAGACAAGGACACATCTGGGACTGGATGATGTGTGTAATACTCAATGTGAATAGCGGGTTGATTTATGATTTCTATACCCGCTCGGAACCCGCTCATTTATTTTTAATGTATGTTTTGTGTATTTCATACTGTGTTTCTATCTATTTATTATATATATAATAATAATAATAAGTAATAATAGCGGGTGAGCGGGTTGAGCGGGTATATATGCACTCCAGACAATAATAATAAATACAAAATAAATAATTATTTATTATTCGTGATAATAAAACATAGCCCTAGGTAAAACATGACCCGAACACGCTCAACCCGCACAACCCGCTCAGATATCATCTTAGTCACATTCTAGTTTAATTTTATAAAATTGATTTTATAATTATATATTGAAAGAAAAATAATAATAATGGAAAAGTTTGTAGCAACAAAACAAAATGGAGGTATCTGTTTACATATTAATGATATAATAATACCATTTAATGGTGTATGTTATCGAAGGGAAGATGCCCCTAAACAGTCGTCAAATAAATTAACAGAATTAAAATACGTTTTAGAATTAGAGACCGGAAGTATATTCGATGAAGATGAATGGATTACAAGTAAAAACATGAATAGTTATAATGGTGGGGAAGTAAGAGGATTCTGTATATGCACAAAAAATATAGGTTGTGATTATTACCTACAAAACAAGAAGACTGGTAGAATCTTTGCGGTGGGGTCAAAATGTGTTCAGAATGTAAGTGAGAAATTATATAGTCAAATGATTAGAGGAAAATGTAAACAATGTGATTCTGCATTGATTGACCGAAGACGAAAGTATCAACGAGACGGGTTATGTGATATGAACTGTTCTAATAACTTCTTGCGAACTCAACAGCAATTGGTTATACCGCAACAGCGACTTTGTAAATACTGTGATGAACCATTGACAACTAGAAGTAAAGGTGGTTTTTGCAACTATCAGTGTTTGCATCTAAATATCGAGGATGAAAAAAGGCCAAAAGAAAAATGTTATTGTGGCAATTATGCGAACGTAAAGATAGTTACAAAAGAATCACCAAATACTGGTAGATATTTTTATACATGTGATAAATCATATTGTAAGTTTTTTAAGTGGTATTAGCCACACTCCCTGTTTAACTTTTATAAAATTGATTTTATAAAAAGATTCCTAACAAAAGGTGTATTATGACAACTCCAGTTATAACACAGAATATGATAGTCAAGTCAATTATTGATAATATAATTGATGAAGTTGTCGATACATCCTCTATAACCAAACTAGCAACACTACTACTAAATTTACCATCAAGACAACGAGGAGTTCATCATTCTTTTATGTTAAATTTTAATGATATGATTCTAGAATGCGACCTATCAATAAATCCAGATACGCCCCCAAGTGTATATAATCGTTGTTCAGTAACAATTACACATACAACATTATTATGTTACGACCACCGGTATGAAGACCATTATCCTTACGTATTGTATCAAACATCAGTATGTAAGGATAATACCGATAAACTTAAAAATATAATTAGTATGCTAACTTGGTCTCGTGATATAATAAATAATCTGAAATACGATAACATTATCGGAAAGTTATATGATACAAGAATTACAGAAAACGTACAAAAGTATAGAGATATAAATGACCTATGTATAGAAATATTCGGTAGTAGAGTTGTAAAACGGGTACGTACAGAGTGTTGTGTATGTTACGAAACGACAGATACAATCAGTGAATGTGGTCATAATATATGCTTAACTTGTGCTTCAAAAGTAAAGGAAAATGAAGATGAAGAAGTGTTATGCCCGATGTGTAGAAAGGTGTTATATATAAATTAAACTAAAGAAACCAATTATTTACAATTCTAATCACAGCCCGTGTTTAAAATTTTAACCCTACTTATCAATAAAATTAGAGATTGTATGTCCATTTAGTGTATCTATTACTTTCTTTGCAACAACCCCAACGGCTTTCCCAATCGCCGACTGATCTAATATAGGTTTCGCCAGATTTACTACTTTAGCCAGAAATTTATGTTCCTTCTTCTGCTTGTAAACTTTAGATTTCCCGATGTAACTTCCAGCCTGATTTTCACTCACAGCGTCCCCTTGCATCCTGTAGTGGGTAGATTTATCTTCAATTTCTTTATGAATAGCACTTCCAACCTCATGCGGTAACGATGCTAATGGACTTGAACCACCATTGAAGGTGCTATGACTCGTGACTGCTTCTCTGACTACCTTGCTGTTTGCCATTGCATGATTACTTGAAGCCCCACCAAGTGAATGTGATGTCAAAAAAATGTCGCCAGTGTTTCCGTCCTTTTTCAATTTCTTCACAATCATCTCCGTTCTTTTTGTTCTTCTTTTATTCAAAGCGTCGTTGTCTGTATTCCCTAAAACGATATTTAAATCCGACTTTAAATCAGCCTTGGTGGAGTCCCCTGAGAAATCCGTACCCCTGTGTGCGATAATATGACTCCCGTTGGTCTCATGTTTAAAAGTGCTTATGTCTTTGTTAGTCAGAGCCCCAACAACCTTATAGCCGTCGGGAGCCTTACTATTCACATAATTTAATCGTTCGTTGAGTGAACCCTTTCGAGTCATGCCGTACGATGCGGAAGCCGACTTGGCTAAATCTGAGATACTTGGTAAGTTACTCATTTTTATATATTGTATTTATATTTTTTAAAATCTAAAAAAGTTATCTTGTTTATAATAAAATGAATTCAGAACAAAATGAAAATTTCTTAGAAGAAATAGATTATAATAATCCTGAGTCAATTGAGAAGCCAAAGAAGAAACGTGTATCAAAAAAGATTATACCACCAACTATAGCCGAAGTCCCAGATGCAAAACCATTGAAGGAAGCCTTAGTTGTATCTGACTTCGCTTCGCAAATGGCCGAATATAATAAAAACAATCAACCAGCACCAGTAGCAGTTAAGCCAAAAAGGTCGATGTCGGACGCTCAAAAGAACGCTTTGAAGATGGGTCGAGAACGAAAGCAACTATTGAAACTTGGTTTATTACCACCCCAACCTCCCTCGAAGATAGTCGAAGTAGTAGTTCCCGTAGTCCAAAAAGTATTACCACCAGTAATAGTTAAACCAAAAACTAAGAGTTATCGAACTATGTATTAACACTGTGTATTAATAATTTTTAATATTGACATATATTAAAATGACATCACACACTGACTTCAAAATATTTATAGCCTCTAACTTTACAGGTGATTCAATTCAGAATGTGATACAACCCGACGGCAGTATAAGTAATGTAAATTACCGATTTCGCTTACCAAGGGCCATCGTCCTATCTAACACAGACCCACATCGTATAACACTCGCCGTTGAGTCGGCGTCAATTCCTTTATCCTTCTACGCAATCAATAATACAAACAATAAATTCAACCTAAAAATAGGTATAACTCAATATAACAATCTTACAATATCTCAAGGTAATTACCGAATCTCTCAACTCATAGATAGACTAAATTCAATACTTACACAACAAAGCATAACTTCATTCACATTTAGTTTCGATGTAATCACATCCAAGATAGCAGTGAATAGTATAGTAGGTGAATTGGATTTAGTCTTTGAAGATTCTGTCGGAACAAACACATCAGCAGTTTTAGGCTACACGTCGAGTACTGATACGCTACCACCACCAATAACAGTTGTTATCGATGACGTAACCATAACTACCTATGAGTTCGAGGATGTTGTGAATTTAGTCTATACGTCAGGTGTTACAATCAATATCGACAATTTATCAACGGACAACGTTAAGACAGGTGGAGGCAGATCTCTCCTACGAATTCCGGTCACATCACCCCCAAATACAATATTACAACATCACTCAAACCAACCGTTTGAAACAGTAATAACTGAACGACACCTAACGGAACTGGTTATCAGTCTGAGAGATGATGATAACAAATTATTAAAAATAAACGGAAACCACCCATTCTTTATCGTGTTACGTTTAGGTTTCCAAGTAACAGATTCAGTCGTAGTCAAAGAATCTAGACTAACAACACAACGTAGATTACTGTTAGAAGAAGAGAATAAGGAAGATAATTAAATAAAATATTTCGTAATAATAAAACAATGGTCATTCCCTCATTTTCAAGAGGCATATCAAAATTTTCGAGAGGCGTTCGTAACGTTTCTAATCAAATAGGGAGAGCAACTAAAGTTGCAAAAGTCGTCGAGAATGTGGTTGGTTTTGGACTTCGGGCGGCCGAGGTTGGGGCGGTTGCGTTGGGCCAACCAGAATTTATTCCCTTATTGGAAACTGGAATTGCTCTGAATAACAAAGCAAAACGAGTCACGAATTCAATCGAAAAGGTTAATCGTTCAGCAAATAAAATCAATGAGGGAAGCAGAAACGCGGTTAATGCTCTTCGAGACGGAAATGTCAAAACATTGGTTACGTCGACAAGAGATATTGTTGACGGAACAAAAGAGTTATCTAAAAATCCTTTTAAAAATAAAATCTTGTAATATAATAAACAATGTATTCACCGGAATGCTATCAACAAACTTTTGTGACATCAAATTACTCAGGAAATGAGAAGTTTAAATTTCAACGTATTTACAAGACTGACAAAACCCAAAAAATAAAATTATCTGTAACTAACCTTGCTATAAGGACAGAAACGATTACAACCCAAGCAATATCTGTCTTTGTAGAAAACAGCCCAGGTATCAGTTCAAAGGCCTTTTACGTAAATGAATTACAGGATAGTTTCGCAAGATTTTGCCTTGGTACTATAGGAGACGAGATGATAAATTACGATAGTCCACTTGTCTATTTAGATGATTTACCATTGAACCAATTCGATTTAGTAGCACGTGATATGGAAGGTGACATTGTTGAATGTCGTTTTTCCGTTACATTTAAAATTGAGGTTATATAAAATAAAAAAAAAAATATATTTTAAAAATTAAATATATTTACTATATAATAAAGTATGTCAATCTTAACACCAGAGATATCGACATTAACCGAGTTCAAAGGTTTGGGGTCAGCCGTTCGTATGAAATACGTCGTCCAACCAGAAAACCTCTCAACTTATACATCCTCTGATTCCGTCAGTGATATATTCTTCGCAATCCCAGCCGTCATGAACAGTTTTTTGGATGGTGCCATGTCCAATTTAAGTTTCGACATCAACGTTCCTAATGGGAAGACTGCCGCTTTATGTAATGGGTCTGGAAGTTCCGTAATCTCAGCAATCGAAATTACTCACAATGGACAACAATTAGAAGGACTTCAAGAGTATGGAGTTATGGCCGCTTTCCTTGAGGATTTTCAATCAAAGGGTCGCAGTGGAACTATTTCTTCCATCCTACACGGAACATCTCCAACAACCATTAAAACTGGTTACGAATTACCTGCCGCCCTAAGTGGAGAGCCTAATGTCAGTGCCACTGCCGTCAGAATCATGATTCCAATTCATGCTGGTCTTTTCAGTCTCTCAAGCCAACATTTTCCTCTAAGTCTCGAAGGCCTACGACTAAGGGTTTCCATGGCACAATCAAACAGAGCACTGGTCTCTACCGATTCTTGCACATATACTTTGAGTAATATCAATTTAAATCTCGAGACATTAAAGGTATCACCTGCTGTTTTCAATGAATTAGTCCAAGATGCATCCGGGGTAATGAAACATCATTCCACTTCATTCACCAATTACCAAGCAACCATGAACGCAGGTTCTAAAAACGAAAGCATCCTAATTCCATCAAGATTCTCATCCCAAAAGTCAATCATTTCTGTTTTCAGACCACAAACTTATACTGCTACTGCATCTAACTCGACTGGTGGTAGAATTTTCCCAAATATAGTTGACTACGTTTATAATATTAGTGGAGTCCTCTATCCGTCCTTAAAAATTAAGACAGGTAACAAACAGGTTCCTAAAACTGGGGAATCGATGTATGAATTGTTAAAATCGATCGATGGTGCTAACAACCCATCGTTCGATTGCGTGTTTAACCAAGCCCAATACAATGCTAACACTCCAAGTGTAACCGGAGCCTTTGCTATCGGATATGGGTTCGAAACAAGTGGTGGATATGGTTCGATGCCAAATGGGTTAATTTCTGGACTTTCCACGGTATCCAGTAATAGTTTCCTCCAAATGGAACTCCATGGGTTTAGTGATGCTTCGACAACACCGACGGTAGCGTTGATTAATGACAACTACGTGTTACACGATCTGATAATAGAATTAAACGTGTCTACGGGCGAAGTCAGTGTTACAAAATAAAATACATAACTTTTAATTTTATAATTACATATTATAAAAAATGACAACCGAAATAACATGGACGAAAGATCAAGAATCAATATGTGAATCAGTTAGACAAAATTGCCTCTACATGAGTCGTGAAAACAAAAAACAATACATTAAATTGAAAGCATCTCTCGCACGATACCGGTTACCAGTTATAATACTTAGTGCTATGAACTCGGTCTGGTCTGTTGGTGTTAGCAGATATTGGGACCAACACCTAATATCCGGCGTGAGTTGCTTAATCTCATTGATAGTCGGAATAATAAGTAGTATCCAACTCTTCTATAATATTGAATCGAAGTTAGAGCAAACACTACTCTCCCAATCACAATATTACAATCTTGCAATATCGATTTATCGTCAATTAAGTCTAGACAGAAAACATAGGGATTCTAACGGAATAGAATACCTAAATGAAATTTATTCAAAATATATAGTAATTACAGATGCCAGTCTTGTTATTAAACACAAACGAAAATTCGTTGATAGCCTGTTTGGGAAGCCGATGTTATCCGAGAACAAAACACTTCGAGATACGATAGAATCCTTAAGTGATTCAAGTGACGATTTACCATAATTAGTAATTATTATATTGTATTATAATAAATGAAGATTGATGTAGTTAATCGATCCAACCTTAAAATTAAACCGGCAAAACAAAACATTGACCAGAAATTAGGTGTGCCCCCGCCTTTCCCCGATAAACCAGCGGTATATGTAATTAGTGGTAGAATGGGTAGCGGAAAATCGTCCTTTGTGAATTCCATAATGTGTAGTCACGGAAGTGATAAGGTTTTTTGTAAAGCATTCGATTCTGTATTTTATGCGACACCGCAAGAGGTATTCGATAGTGAAGAATCTCATCCTTTCAAGGACCATCCCAAGGAGAGAATGTATTTCGAGTTGTCGGTAGATATGCTAAAGGAAGTCCAAGAAAAGGCAATTGAAAATAAGAAAGAAGGAAAAACCAGTTGTCTAATTTTGGACGATTTCAGCGAAATCTACAAAACAAAAGCAATAGAAGTTCAGTTAAAGAAGTTAATATTTAAGCACCGTCATATGAAATTGAATATCATCATCACGCTAACAAATTTACGCGCGGCGCCAAAAACTCTACGTAGTTTAATTTCCGTATATGTTATGTTCAAACCGTCCGTCATCGAGATAGAATCATTTAATGAAGAGATATTCAAATTGAAGAAAGACGAGATGAAAGAACTCATGGATTTTGTTTATGATGCTCCCTACAATTTTATGTTTTACAATCAAATCACAGATACGTTCTACAAAAACTTTGATGAATTACAAATAGATAAATAATTATTATCTTTACTATAATAAAATAATATGCCACCAAAAGTAAATAAATTACAACGTGTCAAGAAACCAAAAAAACAATCTAATATTCAATTACAACGGAACACGCAGTTACAAAACCAGAAGGTTAATGTCGTGGTCAATTTACCTAAAAATGTTGGTGTCCGTAAAAGAAAACCTCGGGTTAATAACGTGCCTAAGACTCTTCAGCAACCAATCATAAAAAGAATCATCCAACCAACCATAAACATACCTGCGAATTTTACAGACCGTAGTCAGCCGTTTGGTAATAGAGAACTTGAGTATGAATTCAATCGCTTTAAGGATATTCAGTTAAGAGAAGAGAGACTCAGAAAACAGTCTGATGATGTGCCTGTAGCCGAGAGTGCTTTTTTTGAAACCCCAGTGAAGGCTAAAAATATGACTAAGCGAACTCCTGCCACAACCGACCGACTACGAGAGGCATTCCCTATGAGACGGAACTTCCCAGTTCTTGAAGAAGATGCTATGAA
>Ga0208903_1001911_pt1 | contig 10886 bp, 12 predicted proteins | sample AntAceMetag02UKJ_FD_184769 | JGI IMG/M metagenome (GOLD analysis project Ga0208903, IMG submission 184769) | Saline lake microbial communities from Ace Lake, Antarctica - Antarctic Ace Lake Metagenome 02UKJ (SPAdes) (version 2) | ecosystem: Environmental > Aquatic > Non-marine Saline and...
CCAGACTCTGAAGCGATCAACAGATTCTACGTTGTCAAAGACGGTGACCGTCCTTCAGAAGGTTTCAGTCCAACTTGGCGTCCGCATATTTGGAGAGTACGAGCAACACCATTAACCGATTCGAAGGAGTTCAAAGGTATCTTAGATAAAATTGCAACGACGCCGGCTTCCGGTCCAGGACTTGGTCCATCGGTAAGTGATCCACAAACCTACGGTGATATTTTGTCAACCAGAGATAAAGAACTATTCATTATGGATCAAATTCTAGATCAAGCCGAAACAGAAGTTCCGTTTTTCCAAATGGATCAGCATCATCTGTGGGTTGACGTAAACGAAGAAGGTAAAATTGTCCTTTATGACGAGAGACATATCGGAACAGTTGACGGTGACGGAGTCCCGCCTAATTTAGATTATGAAGATTTAGCCACCGGAGCGGTTTTCCCCGGTGCGCCATCTAATAATGATTGGTTTCTTAGAATTGATTACAACCCAGCAAAACTTTTCAAATACGACGGTGATACTGGTGCTTGGAGATATTATGAAACTGACTTTAGACGCGAATGGTCACCGTCTGGAAAACTGCATAGTGATTTCATTAACAACGATTCAACGTTCGTCGGTGCAGACAAAGAAACATATAAATCTAGACTAGGACTGACTGATGTCTTGAAAGCTAGAGAAGACTTGGGCAAAGCCCTAGATGAGGATAACGAATAATGGCAGCTCTAGACTATTTTTATGACAATTCGTTTCGAAGAATCATTATGCATTTCGGTAGAATCTTTATGGGATTCCAAGTTTCCAACGGTTTAGATGCTTCTGGAAATGAAATCCTAGAAAGAGTTCCTTGCCGATTCGCTTCTGGTGACAGACAAGTTCAACAAATCATTCGAGGTAACACGGAGAATGCTATTTTGTCTGCACCATTCATGAGCTATTATATTAGCAACTTGGATATTGGTAGAGACAGAACAAGACAGAACACCAGCACCAACACGATTGCTATGGCGGAAAGAGCCTACGACCAATCAACAAATGATTATACCGGAGAAATCGGTAATACCTACCAGATCGAAAGAATGAATCCTGTCCCGTTGAACTTTGAATTTAACTTAGATATTTGGACAACGGATGTCGTTCACAAACATCAGCTCTTATATCAAATCAGAACGATTTTCAACCCTGCCATCACAATGCAAATTTCTACTGCGCCGATGGATTGGACAGCAATGCAAGAAGTTGAATTAACCAACGTGACTTACAGTTCGAGGTCAATGCCTGTTGGAACAGACGATGCTTTGGACATTGCCACAATGACATTCAAAGTTGAGTCTTGGTTGAGCGCACCTGCTAAAGTCACCAGAACCAAATTAATCGACACAATCTTTACCAACATCGGTGAGGGATCAGACGAAGAAGATATATTTGGTTGGGACTTGACAAACATCAGCAGAACAGTTTATGCACCAAATAACTATTTCATCAATGTATCAGAAGATTATTCCGAAATCACATTGCTCGATGCTTGGGGTAAAACCACTGAAGTCACTTGGGATAATGTATTCAACGACTACGGACAATACGAAGCAGGCGCTACGCAAATTAGGGTTCGTGCAATTGTTGACGACCAAGCCGATAACACCGCGGATATCATAGGAACCGTGACTATTTCTGCTGATCCAACAATATTGGACTGGACAATTGATGTTGATACGCTACCGTCAACAACCTTAAATCCAGTCGACGGAGTCATTAACCCACTAACCACTTACCCGGGACAGAACTTGCCAGCAGCAACCGTAGGGCAGAGTTACTTGATTCTTGAAGACATTGGATCTACCGGTAACACCACAGCCGCTTGGGGTTCACTTGTCGCGTCGATTAACGATATTGTTGAATATGACGGAACTGATTGGGTCGTCGATTTTGATAGCTCAGCAAACTCTACTCTGCAGTATGTTGGCACGTTAGCAGGGAACAAGAGATATCAGTGGACTTCAGAGAATGGTTGGATTGATCCTATCGCTGGAACTTGGCGTTCCGGATGGTGGAAGGTTGCAATCAACGATTAATCGAATAAATACCTAAAAGAATTACAAGCTACCCAAGACCTAATTGACGTTTGAAATCACGACTAGACAACAAAGAAACTGAACTTGTTCAGGTTCATGCTCGTCTAATTGCAGCAAATCGAAAAATGGCTGAATTAGAAACCGAAATCGAAGAGCTCAAAACTACCGAAGAATAACATTGTCCGAAATTTGATATGCCAAGACAGAGAGCTGCTCGTAATAGACTTTTGTCATATCAACAATTTCCTCAATCTCACTCCGTGTGGCCAAAATTCTGACTGGAATCATACGCTCTTTATAGAGCTGACCGTCGTCATCAATCCACTGGCCTTTGGCCGGGGTAAGAATTGTCATGCCACCTGAGATAGCACGAACCTTCTCGTCCCACACGCGATGGAATCGCGTTCTGACCGGAGTACCGTCGTTTCGAATCGTAGGGACCAGAACTTCCCAAAGATTTCTTGGTTCCGATTCTGGATTCGGTCGACGATAACACCAACAATCTTCAGTGACTAGGTTGTTGCAATCATCACACGGCTGGCCTAGATGACCTGCTATATTAAATTCCATCAACGCAGTCCTTCTTGTTTGGCACCGCGTTCATAAACTTCTGAGATCACGTCTAGTGCCTTGCCGAGTTTATCTCTACGATCTCGGTCTTTGAAACCACAAGCCAAACGTGCTCCACAAAGTGCCTGGTTAAGTAGGCTCCACTCTTCGCGAGTCAAAGGGTATGTTTCAGGATGTTTCATTTTCTTCTCCATTCACTTCCAATAATAATCGGCGTCAATAGACTGATCATGGGCGCGGCTTTCATCTTCTGCGATGAACTCATCTCGTAGCACAACGGTGCCACCGCCTTGTTCAGATAACCACTCAACTTCAAAGCGGCTCAAAAGAACGACCAGCCAAGGTCTCGAATTCTTTAAGTTCTGCGTACAATTTGTTGCTTCGCGCCCGGACTTGCCCGCCACTAAGTTCTCCGTCACAAGTCAAGTTCTCCGGAGACAACTTTTTGTCCAACTTTAAACATTTTGTCGACTCCGTTTGTTTGTGTTTCTCATTATCTAGATAATAACACCAATGTGAAATAAGTCAAGCACCTTTTTTGTCTCTTAATGCAATTTCTTCTGGCGTCATAAGTTTCGTCCAAGCGGCGTAGGCGGCATTGCGTAGGTTTGCAATTTTTGCTTTTGGCATATTCTGTGGGAATTTTCTTCCCTCAATGGCCCAAGGGAGAATATCATGAACTCGATAACTGTCCAAAATAATACGCGATGCCTGGCGATACGTTACCATGCGTTGCTTGTCATACCAGGAAACATAGTCAATTTTGCGAGCTCGGATTTCAAGTGGAATTTAACTTTCAAAGGGGCATCACCAATTTGCGCATTAATCCACTTGTGTGCGGGCACCAAGTTCCACCTACTGTTAGGTACACACTTGGTCGAAACTAGGTGTTCTACGGTCGCCGTAGAGCCCACAACAATAGTCTCACCGGTGTAGAAACAAACTGCGGTTTTATCGTCACCGAACACACTTTTTCTCCGACGCTGGCTTGGCCAATCAGACATCATGCTGCCTCCCGCCAACGAAGGAGTGTTTCAACCGAGACGCCTAACTCTTCTGCTTGGCGCTCGCACTCGATATCAAATTTTTCGTCCTTGCCATCGAGTAAATCAAGCTCTCGCTGGATATCTGCGTCTGACATTGTTTTGAAGTAAAAGTGACGGGGACGAACACCGTGAACGGTTTTGAAGTAGTCATAGAGCTCCATCTCCAGGAGATAACGCTCAAACTCTGCCGGAGTGTGAATACCATAACCAGCCCAATGCTCAACGTCATTTGTGAGCATACCGACAACAGTGCCGCCTTGGATCTCAGCTATTTGCTGAAGTTCCCAATTTTGTGCGTCGATATAAACTTTAAGTTCGTTTGCCATGTTTTATCTCCTGTTTTCTCATTATAAGATAACATCAACATGATATAAGTCAAGCACTTTTCTGGAGGATAAATAAACAAAACAACAGGAGACCCTAATGAGAAAAATAAGAGCGTCCGGAGCAATCTTTCTAGCAATTGACACAGGGAAAGTTATGCTGTGCCTACGATCAGATCAAGTAAGCCATGGAAATAAATGGGGATTCATTGGTGGAAAAATAGAAAAGGGTGAAAATGTTCTTCAAGGTTTAGAACGTGAACTCAGAGAAGAAATTGGATTTGTCCCGAGTTATCTAAAAGTGTATCCGTTCGATCATTTTGTCAGTCACGACCAAAGATTCGAATATAGCAGCATTGTAATTTTCACAGCTAAAGAGTTCACGCCTACTTTAAACCATGAGAACTCAGGATATTGTTGGGTGAATCCCGGTCTATGGCCGAAGCCACTGCATCCAGGAGCAAGAGCTTGCCTAGAAAATAAATTCTTGATTAAAAATTTAGAAGATGTTAGAAAGCAACTTTTAGCTTAGTGCGACCGCGACTGCGAAAGCTTCCTCAGCCGTTACGCTTCCGCTAGCGCCTGACGTTGCGGTGATGTTTAACCAAGTCGTTCCGTTGGAGACTTGTAGATTGGTTCCATTCCATCGAATCATACCGGATGCGGCGGATGCAACAATACCGGAACCTTGTCCGACTTGAAGCGCTCCGTTAGCGTCACCGATGGTGACAATACCGTCTTCTGATGTTACTGTTTCAGTTGATAGATTGAAATCAATTCTAGCCATCGATCACTCCCTTTAGCTAACCTTTACGACGTTGTTCACAATCGTCCAGTTAATTGTATTTGCTGCGTTCTGACCAGTAACCGTAAACTGAACTGAGTTAGCGTTTGCTGCTACTGCGACTGACCAAGGCTGCGTAGAACCTGCGCCTGCCAAAGCAACAGTCGTTGTTGAAGGGGAACCGACAATTGCGACGCCTGCTGCGCCTGCTCGTCTTGATCCACCAACAACATTGAACATTGCCGTGTCAGTTCCGGTTGTTGCATCTCTTGCAACAATTTGTGCACTAAAGTTCCAAGCAGTGGATTCTTCCATAGTGAACAATGCGGTGTTAGAAGGCGTACCGGATGAAGTAGAGGTTGTTCCAACCAATTTCTCAGTTGCTGTTGGATCAGGTGGACCAACTTCAATCCAAACTGAACCATTATAAACTTCAAGTTTTCCTGAAACCGTGTTATAATACAAGTCACCAGTTGCTGGGCTTGCCGGCAAAGTGGTATTGACAAGCTGAACCAATTGCCAAGCAACCGGTGACTCATTAATACAAACTCTTACCTTATTGTCGGAAGTGTTATAATAAATCTGACCTAAAACTGGATCAGTCGGTGCCGTCGTGTTAGCGAAATTCTCCATCAAGTGTAGGAAATTTTCGTTTTGAACTTCACCAAAACCTGTGGTTTTTCTACCGATAAATTTGACAGAACGACTGGTATCGATTGAATTATCCGCAACCGTTGCTAACAAACTACCATTTCTTCTGTTTACTTCATAAGCCATTTAGAACTCCTTCTTTCTATTATTTAGTCAGAACCGTTAAACCAACTGGTTTCGGAGCGAGTAAACAATTTCAATTTCTCTGTTAAGTGATTTCTGGATTGGGTGGAAAATAACATGCGTAATCAAGTTTCCTGAGTAGTCTTTCAACCCAATTTCATCGAATACAAAATTTCCTTCTGTAGACGACGCAGTATCAAAGTTATCCTGTCCTGAAGGCTCACCAAAATCTAATGTCGTTGTGATAACGATATCCGAAAACAAGTTACCCGAAACGTGACTAATTTCCATTTTATTATTCTCGGGATCAGAGTTTGAAATATTCTCATCATCAACTAATTTTGAATAAGTCGAATTATACAAATCCGCTGACTGGCCGATTGTGTTGGATGGAAGATAAGTAATTTCTCCAATTCCGTTTACAGTTGAGCCACCGTTTCCGTAGAAAATCTTTTCGATCTGACCATTCGACTTGTTTGCTAATGATCTAGCGACCGCAAGCGAATAGTTCTCAAAATGAATTGCGTTGTTCTTGTCTAAAATGACTTCTTTTGTGTTCTTGTCTCTAATCAAAAGATGACCAGTCACTTTAAGAGTAGCAATTTCGTTTGGTGCACGTTCCATATCTTCTGTGTCCTTTTTGTCAGAATCCTTGTTCATCTTATTTATCTATTTCCCGGCGCTTCTTGAAGGAAGCGACTGATTACACTATTGCTAGTTTGGATTTCGTCAGGAATGATTAGCTTGCCTTTATTTGGGCGGTTTTGGATACGAATCAAACTTCCAGTTGCTGGTTGTAAGCCAGAAACGAATTTAATTTGTCTACCAAATACACTGTAATCAACGTTTCTGGTCTTTAACTCTTGCTTAGACCCAACAATTACCTTTCCTGAAGGATACGAGATACCGACCGGAACGCCGATAAATGATCGAGTTAATTCTCCTAAGATATGAGCGCCAGTTTCGCTAGGATCATAATAACCAAATTCAATCTTTTCTTGATCGATCCAAAGAGCGCCGGTGTCACCTATTCTAGTTCCTTGTGCTTGTAATAGAGTCCCGTTTACAACCAAGATAGTAGATGCTACTGAAGAAGCAATGCCTAATTCAGTTAGTGCTGTTCCAACTAAGTTTGCAAGAGTAATTGCACCACCAACCAAGTTCACAATTTGTAGACGATCATCTTTATCTCTTGCAATAATGTTTTCAATTCCAGCTGCATTGATATCAGCAACAACATTCGCCAACGCTGTCGAAGTAAATTCAACGCTCGTACCGTTAATCACAATACCTTCGCCGGATCCGAATGTAACCACCGGAGTCGTTACCGTTCCTGTGGTTTGACCACCGAACAAGTCTTGAAGAGCATATCCAGAACTGTTCTCAATATTCAAAGCACCTCCGCCTGCGTGGCTGAATGTGATAATATCTGCTGCTACGCTAGCAGTGAGACCTCGATCAAATAATCCCGGTAACGCTTCAACATCAGTTTCAACCGACGCTGCATCCGTTCCGGTTAATGATAAGAACTCATATGCTCCACCGTTAAGTTGGATTCTAAGAACGTCCCCCGACTTTATCGATCCTGCTGGATTTGCGATATCCGTCGTCAATGTCGTAGGAGAAGGTAAAGTGAATACGCTTGAATCTTGCACAATGATGGTATCATCACTGATTTCTAGATCAGCTGCTAACTCTGTTGCTTCCCGGACCCATACGCTAACTTCTGTTGGATCAGTAATTTCACCTAAGATGTTGTGAACAAAAATACCGGACTGTTGGGTTCTGTAATTGATACGTGATCTTTTTTCAACTTCTATCTTTTTAGGCATATCCTGTTTCGACGAAGCGTCAACTACTTTCGTTCCTGTAGAGTGGTTGAGACCCATACCGCCGTTTCCGTTTACACCCGGACGCAAACCGGTCAACAAGTGAGGAGAAACTGAATAATCAATTCCCCAGAATTCTATTAACTCGCCGTCGATATAAATTCTTCCCGGGATACGTTCAGCTGCCGGTACGGTTACCGGAGAAGGCTGACCCAATACGGCTGCGTCCTTTACCGAAATTGTCTGGTCAATTCCTGAGTCATATTCGCCAACCAATTCGGTGGTGTGTTTATCAGCGATGCGTTTAAACTCAAAATCTCCTCGTGGAGTTTTAATCATTCGGAACGCTGCTGGTCTCGAGGCTGATCTCTCGGTGGTGTAAGTAATTTGAATAACCGAGTTTAGATGACTAAGAGTATCATCTAAGAATTGAATTGTTCGGGTGTCTGCAAGTGAATCAACAATGTAAGAATAATCAATACCTTCGAACTGAAGAACCCCGTCCATATAAACCCAAATATCACGAATAGTCGTCGGAACATTACCAATATCGTACGCTCGATTTGAATTTCCGTGGTAACATTCATTACGCATTCCCATACTCAAATCTTCAGGTAATGTGATAATTCTCAAATCTGTCGGGTTGCTTGCTGTTAATGTATCGTTAGCGACCACTGTATCGCTTAGAACAAATTCTTCAGATCCAAATCCTAAGATAAAGATTTCGGCATTTAGACTCGGAATAGAGTTGAATATGATATCATTTCCAGAAACCGTATAATCGTCACCAATACCCTCAGTTTGCAAAACTTGATTAAGATAGACTGCATAAGTTCCAGCAAAGGCCACCGGAGCTGAACTGGTATAGGTATCTTCACCTGCTTCAGCCAAATAAACCTTTGTATATGGCGCACGAAGTCTTTTACCGGTTGCTAAATCCCAAGCCTGAATTCCCATATAACCAGGAACAGTGCTTGTGGGTGGATTATCTAAGGTCGCTGTAATTGCGCTCGTTTCAATTTGTGATTGAACTTCGGTAAAGGTAATATCAGTAAAGACTGTGATAGCAACCGTTGCTCCTGCCGGAACGACCGGAGTATTGATAGTGACAATACTACCAGAAACAGACGTTGTTGCTACTTCTCCATTTACCGTAGCGAAAACATATCCGGGGTCAGTTATAACGACTTCTAAATCAAACGCAGAAAGATTGGTATCATAAGTAATTAATCTTTTCTGGATAGGAGAGCCACCGAAACCGTAATGCATAAATGTCATTTTCGTTGTATCAACCGGCGGGGTTACCAAGGTAACTCTAGGATTGGTAATATGATCGTCTCTTTCTGACGTATCGTCATAAGTTGGATCATTCCAAGAAACAGTGTAATCGGTTGTTTCTCTGGTAATCAAACCATCTTCGAATACAAGAATTGCTTCAGACGATTGCGGAAGATAAGATAACTCATAAGTATCTGGAATTTCCGATTTGTAGAACTCTTCAGTTGACACGTCAGGACCACCACCAGTCGAAAGACTCAAATCTTCCTCAGCCAAATCGTAGCCTAGAGTATCATACGGAGAGTCATCATATCCGGGATCAGAACCTAGAACCTGCGCCTGGTTGGTGTAAACTCTAATCTCTAAGTTTTCTAAAACCCTAATAGGAGAAAGTTCTTGTGGGTGATTTCTATCCCAATGTGGTCTTAAGAATCCTTCACCTTCTAGGATGACATCTTCATCTCCTACGGTAGGATCCCAATCTTCGCCAGGGGCGTAAATTTTGTCATACAAATATTCGTAATCGATCACTGCGATATAAATTACCACGCCGACCGGAGGCGGAACATCGAATACAACGTTCAATCCTTCTACGGTGTAGGTTTCAGTGGTTAGTGTTCGAGTGCCGTCTGGTTGATCAAAATAGACCCATACCTTTTTAGTTTCGAACGGAACGTACGGTAACGGGAAAGTAACCGAGGCAGGTGGTGCCGGAACGGGAACGTCAACCGTTCCCCAATCTAAGGTAGTGGTTGCTGCTGCATTAATGAATCCGTAATCGTCAGTGTCAGTTGCCGCATCGATCAACAAACCATAGTCAATAAAATCTAAAGTCGGGGTTGAACTGACTTCATAAAAAGCTTCTCGAACAGGAACGTCGTAACCGAATTTTTCAAAGAATTGTGAATCATATCCGATCTCGTCAATATTGATAGCGCCACCGGAAACCAAAAGACCTTGGAAATCACAATCCATAAGCTCTTCAATTGATTTCTTTTCCTCATCAGTTCCTGGCTCATAGAAAATCGAAATTCTATTAGCAGCTTCTGACAAATTGGCTTGCTGAACATCGAAATTATCATAACCAAGTTCTTCTTCGTCTAAATCAAAAGAGAAATCATATTCCTCAGTGTCATATCCAGGCAAATCAGTAACACACGAAACTCTGTCAAAATGAATTGTCGTTTTGGGATTCACAATCTCAGTGACTTGCAAATTGACATTTTCGAGCGTAGCTGATTGCTTCTCGGTTAGTCCAGAGAAATTGGTGTGATACGGTTTGGTTTCTTTCAGATACTCTAACAGATTTTCAACCTGATCAGCCGTGTCGATAGGAGTCTGCGCAAGGTTCGCATTAAAGCCTTTAACAAAAAGCAAGCTAGTTTTGAACGCCCAATCAATATCTTCTTGCTCATCTAGGACATGCCGTAGCATCGCAAAGAAGATTTCATTCTGATGACTCATTAAGAAACTCCATTGTTTCTGTTATTTACCATATCAATCATCGAAATAATCTACGAATTTTCCAACTGCGATTTTTCCTTCTGACTCTAAGTCGACATCCGAAAGATCAAACGAATAAAGTAAATCGTTTAGTTGAACAGTGCCGTCTTCGATTGCAATCGTGTGCCAGAAAACACGGCCTCCAGCAGCTTGATATTGTGACCATATCCAACGACCTTCGCCGTTGTCCAGAACTTGAACAATATGACCGTTTGGATGTGCTGCTGCGTGTGCTTCAATTATAGAATCAGGATGAGATGCATCACGTTCTGCTATTGTTGCGAAAATTGTCGTTGGTGGAGTATCTTGGCTAACACCATCTCCGGAATCAGCGCCGCCTAATGTTTCTAGATCAGGGGTGTACCAATCAACATACGACCAATAATTCTGCATATCGAAATCTTCTTTATCGAGCAAGGTAAAGGCAGAACCATCATAAGACCAGTGAGTCCATTTGTTTTTATCTTGTTCATCTTCTTGAACCAAAACAGTCATACCGGATTCGAACAACGGATTAGTGGTTAATGCATCGCGATCAATTCGAGTGTTCACGATGAAATCATAGTCAGTTGGTTCTGGATCTTTATCTAAGAAAATAGCAGACCAACTAGCATCATTGTCCACCACGTTCTCTTCAATTAAGAGACGATTTGAAGCATTGACGAACGTTCTGCGTGCATTTTCTCTATCCACGAACATAGACTGCC
>Ga0208903_1001915_pt1 | contig 10882 bp, 10 predicted proteins | sample AntAceMetag02UKJ_FD_184769 | JGI IMG/M metagenome (GOLD analysis project Ga0208903, IMG submission 184769) | Saline lake microbial communities from Ace Lake, Antarctica - Antarctic Ace Lake Metagenome 02UKJ (SPAdes) (version 2) | ecosystem: Environmental > Aquatic > Non-marine Saline and...
AGCGTCCGTCAATTTGGTCGTGGACCATGGACTGCAGTTGCGCCAGGAGATCGCGGGGGTTGAACGACTCCGCATATCCCGGATCGGTTTGGATGCTGTCGAAGTTTATGATCCAGCGGCCTGGTCCTTCCCGCGCCAGCGTCTTGCAGCAGTTCTCGAGCATCTTGGTCTCGGCGTCGTTGCTGGACAGAGTGCCTGTGACGCGAAGATGCCGAACCGATCCGCTCTTGCGACCGCTCGCGGATGCGTGGGATCCGTGGCTGACGGAAGATGCGTTCGAGATGGCGGAGCGGACCTCGGCGTTGCTGCGCTTGGCCCGCTCGCCTCGCTTCAAACCGCGGCCCAGAATGGCCTCACGTACCCTTTGCCTCGACGCCTTGCTACGGTACTTGTGCTTCCGCGGGCCGGCCGTTCCCTTCTTCTTGCCCGAGCTCTTCTTCTTCTTGCCCTTCCTGCGGGGCCCACCCACCCCTGTGTCGGCGGCTTCGTCGCCACCCCCGCCGCCGGCCGCGACCCCATCGTCCAACGCGGTGGCACCACTGTCGGCCTCCAGCTCCGTCCCGTCTTCGCCGTACGCCGAGACACGAGTCTTGGCCGCGACGGCCTTGGACACGGCGCTCAGGTCATAACTCTTCGTGTCATAAGGTCGGCCGCCGATGGTTCCGGTCCGGCGCGCGATCGTGAAGGCGCGCACCACCCGCACGAACTTCACACCCGACTTCGCGATGGCCTCTCGTATGCCCGCCGGGCTCGCGCGCGTCAGATCAACGACCTTCTTGATGTTGGTGCGCTTCGTCTTCCGAAGCACCAGCTTGCCCGTCTTGGTCTTGGCCACGTGCATCACGGCAATCACCAGACCCTTCGTTCCCACTCGCATCGATCCGAGCTTCTGCTCTAGAGCAGCAATGGACTTGTGCACCGTCATTCGGCCCGGCATGGTCCTTGGCAGATCCTGTTTCTACGCCCGATCGGCGTCGCCACCGCACGGGCAGAATCCCGAGCCTCTTGCTGCTCGCGCCTTCAGCCCGGGATCTCTCGCACAACTTCGGACCCGCCGCGATGGACCCCGCCAACGAACACGGCGGGCACCGTCCTCACTCCAGCGGCCGTGCGGAAGGCGTCCCAGCACGCTTGTGACGGAAGTCGGCCAACTCGAACCCGTCGGCTCTGGGGCAAGCCTCCGCTGGACCGAAGATCGCGAAGCCTCGTCTCGGTGGCCACGCAGAAGGGGCACCTCTGGTACTTGCGCTCGTCTTTAACCACAACAAAGATGGCGTCCGACCCCCGGTCGCCGCGGATGCGGTCCAACAGGCTGCGCGCAAAGCCTTCGCAACCGTCGCGGGCAGATCCGACGGCGTCGCTTCCGTACGATCCTGCACCGGCTCCCACCACGACGCCTCGTGATCCGACGCCAGCGCCCGCCGTCACTGGTCCTGCGCTCACAATCAAACCCATTTCGGGATTTTTCCGAGGAGAACTCAGTGAGGCGGAGTGCTCAGCGTCCAGTTGTGCGGGAGAGGCAGAGCCTGCGCCTTACCGTCCGCGATGCCGAGGTACCGCGAATCGCCCTGGCCGTCGTCAAGCCGAATCCGAACCGCGCTGCCTTGCACCGGGACGGCCGTGAGCTTGGCTCCGCTGGCATCTTCCAGGGTGATGCCGTACAGTCGCGAGCTGGCGTAGGGCCGCAAGGGCGCGGGCGCCAGCAGCTCGGCGCCCGCCGGTGCGGAGCATCCCACCGCGCTGGTTCCGATCCCGTACTCGGCTCCGACGCAGAACGGGACGACGCCAAGCGGCGCCAATCCGTCCGAGGTCCTAAAATCCGTGTGCGCCGGCGCGATGAAGATGGCCCAGGATCCTGCGTCCCGCGGGTTCTGTGCAAAGACCGCGGTGACGACCGTGTCGGCGGACGCCGCGGTCAGCCGGCTCGTGGACGGATCCATCCCAAGGAACAGGAGCTGCCGGGGATCTTGCGTGCCCGACACGTCGGTGCCAGCGTAGAGGGAGAAGCGCGGGGCAGCGGGGAAGATGGGCTCGCACTAGCGGTTTGAGTTGCAGAGCATGAGGGACGCGGGGCAGTCATCGTCCCGGGCGCACTCGAGACACTGGGTGCCGGACTCGTTGCATCGCGGCGAGTGCGCGTCGCACCCCTCGCCGAGGCTAAAAGGACGGCACCGGGTGCAGACGCCGTCGGTGCAGAACGAGAGGTCCGCCGCGCACTCGTCGTCGCTACGGCAGGCTGGCCCGCAGGTTCCATCCGTCTCGGAGCACACCTGGCCGCCCGGGCACTGGGCGTTGCTCTGGCACTGCACGCACTGCGCACGGCCCACGTGGCAAAAGGGACGACCGGGATAGGACTGAGCGCATTGGGCGTCCAGCTGGCACTCGGAGCAGGCGCCTTCGACGCAAACTCCCCCCCTCGGGAATCCTGCGCAGTCCGCATTGCCGGCGCATTCCCGGCGGCACGTGTGGTCCAGGCCGCATACCTCTTGCAGGGATCCCGTGCCGGTGCGGCCGTCCCCGCCGACCCCGCCCTGACAATCCGAGTTGGTCAAGCACTGCACGCACGTCCCGCCCGGCCCGCACCGCATCGCGCCGCCGCAGGCCAGGCCCCCGTCCCGATCCGAGCATTCTGCGCAGGTTCCGTCGTTGCGACGAGAGAGATGAGGCGGGCACCGGAAGACGGCGCGAGCTGCCACGACACCCAGAACGGCCGAGACCACCACACCCGCCAGCAGGATGCCGGCTAGGAGAATGAGGGCACTGATGGCTCTCTTCCGATTCCGTCGCAGACCTGTCGTGAGAACAATGTCTGCCCACTGCCGCTGTTGCGAAGCCGCCACCGCGGCGGCCGCATCCGATTCTCGTGTTTGCATGCAAATGCAAGGCCGCGGATCGGCGGCGTTTTCGTTCGCACGGAATCGGGAAACCAACGTCTCTTCTAACCACAAGCATGGCAGACTCGGCTCTCGGCGCGGTGATCATGCTGGTGACGGTGGTGGTGGCCGCTGTCGTGATGAGCATCACCTGGGTGGTGCTCAACCGGAGCCGGTCCGGGGTCCAGCCGCAGGACGAGCGCGAGCTAGAGCTCACCGCGCACCGCTCGGCGCGAGACGAGTTGCAGCGACGAAGGCGGCGCCATCGCGGCTCGTCGTCCGACGGAAGCCGTTCCGACATGGGAGCGAATGTGTAAGTAAGGAAGGAGGAAGTGAATTACGTCAAGTCAACACGTCTCTCATGCCGGCTCCGTCGTCCGGGTGGTACATGCCTGCCGCGGCGGTCTCGAGGTCCAGAGCCAGGTCGTCGAGGTCCACGTCCGCGTCGCCCCCGTGAGCCGCTTCCGTCGCCGGCGCCGGCTCGGGCCCCCACCTGCTGGCTCCTCCACTCCAACCGCCCGCGCGGCCCGCGCGGCCCGCGCGGCCCGCGCCGCTTGGCGCTGGCATCCAGGGCTCCAGGCGCGGAGGGGAAGGCATTTGAGACTGCATCGCGGTCTCCACCCTCGCACGCTTGAGCGCCACCGGGTCTTCTGGCACCGCCATCACGTCGTCTCGCGAAGGCGGAGGCAGCGTGCCGCCGGCGGCAAAGGTGTCCCGAAGCAACGCAGTCCCCTCCCCCCGCTTCACGTACGCATCGCCCGCCACGTGCGGCGCCGCCGTCGCCGCCTCGTCCGCCGTTCCTCCCGCGTCGATCTGCATGCGCGGCGCCATCCCCGCCGCCCGCATCATGGCCATGAGCTTCACCCACGAGTAGAAGGACCGAACGTTTGCCAGGTGCGCGCTCGTGTTGCAGCCCCGGCAGATCGCCTCCTTGCGAGCGCCCGTCTTCCGCAGAACCGTGCTGGCGTTGGGATCGGCAGGGATGCCGCACCGAGTGCACACCACCAGGTTGACCCCGTCCGAGTTGTGGTAGAAGCGGTCGTGCCGCAGCAGCCCCTCGGCCCCGTGCGCCAGGATTCCGTCCACCGCCATGCGACCGATCTTCATCCCGCCGTTCCGATTCCGTCCCTGCGGCGGCTGCATGGTCACCGGGTTGGGAGGGCCCCGGGTGCGGTAGGCCGCCTTGTCCTGCATCTGCTGCTTGAGGCGTCCCATGGCGATGATCCCCATCATCACCTTCTGCTCCAGCTTCCGGCCCCTCGCCCCGCTGTACATCTCCGTCACGATGTCGCGCTTGCCCACGCGGCGCAGGAAGCCCCGCAGGTCCTCGATCCTGGTCTTGCCGAAGGCCGTGAGGTCAACCGCCCGGCCCGAGTGCGCCGCCACCAGGCCCGCCGTTCCCGCCATCATCTGGTTCATGGTCTTGCGCGTGACCCAGCCGCAGTGCCCCATCACAAAGCCCGGCACGGAGCCGTCTTGTCGGAACGGCATGTTCCACACGTCCTCCAGCTGCGCGGCCACCCCCTTCTGCCCGAAGAGGCTCGAGAACTTGTCCCCCGGCTTGGGGCACCGGTACTCGCCGATCACGACGACGGCACGCTGCGTGTTGGCGTCAAGCGTCTGCAGCATGACCCTCTCGACGCGGGCCACGCCCTCGGATGCCTGCCGCGGCACGACGCTCAGGTCCTGCAGGGCCGTGTGCTCCCGAGCGGCCGCCTCGTCGTTCTGCGCGGGACCCAAGCAGCCGATGAGGACGTGGTTCCTAGTAACGGCTCGCCCCGGCACGGGGAGCCCGTCGACGTCCAGCGCGGAGGTGTCGGCGTTCTTGCGGCCCAGGGTGCCGAGCGGTGCGATACCAAAGAATTCGCCGCGCTGGATCTAGCTCTTCGTCGCAGCCAGCCCGCTTTGCACTGCCTCTAAGTCCGCATCGCCCCGATTGGCGTTCTCGATGAGCTGATGTCGTTGCAAGCCACCGCCGCCGCCGCCGCCGCCGCCGCCGCCGCCGCTGCGTCGGTAGCTCGTTGCCGTCTTGGTGTAGGTCGTTCGCACCACGATCGCCCCGAATCCGAGCTGCACCGCCTGCCTGCTGATAACCAGCGAGTCCTCCTGGTTGCGACCCATGGCCATGGTGGCGTGCGGCACGTTGACGCCCGATCCGATCGCGTCGAGACCCAGCTCCCGCAGCCCGAACGTCGAGACGACCCGCCGCGACGTGACCAGCTGACCCATCGCCGACGTCGGTGCGTACGACTCGCGCAGCAGGTCCACCATCGAGCGGTAGATGTTGGACGAGAACGTCGCCCTTGTGCCCTGCGCCATCTGGAACGCCGCGATGGCCGCGATCACGTCGGACACGTGAGCCAAGGGGTGCAACTCGCAGTGCGAGTACGGAGGGGGGAACCGGATCTCCTGCTCCGCGGGGGTCTGATACGCCATCGGCCGCACGTTGACGTTGCGCTCCTCCAGCGGACAGACGTACTCGCAAACCCCGGCGTCCAGCAGCGCGGTCAGCCGCTGCCGGTCGGGCAGGCTGCGGTCCCGAAGAATCGACTGCGCCAGTCGGGTGCACTCCTCGAACCCCAAGGCTCCCGTGCGCATGAGCAGCCGGCGGAACCCGCCCGGCTCACCCATGATGTGCACCGCCCGGCGAGACGGTTCCACGGCAACGCTGGCGTGCCGGTGGAGCATGTGGCCCACCCGCAGCTCCCTGAGCTGGCGCGCCAGGTCTAGGGGCCGTTCCGCGATTCCGATGGGGTTCCCGTTGGCAAAGATCCAGTGCAGCGCGGCCTTGGGATCGGGATCGGGCACGCCCCACTTCTGGGCGCACCTTGCCTGGTACCGCGCGGCGCGAGCCAGCGCCCGCAGCACCCTCCGATCGTGCGTGCTGGCGTCGGCCCACCCTTCGTCGACAAAGCCGCCGCACACCTCCCCGTCCTCGTCCAGTCGCACCCCGCCCACGGGGATCACCCTACCGCATCGGAACTCGGGGCAGAAGAAGACGCAGCTCCGGTACAGGGCGTCGGTCGCGACTCCGTCGCAGTACGTGGCGCCCCACGGTCGCTGGTGAATCAGGCCCGTCGTGTCCGAGTCGGTCGTGTTCATGGGGCACGTGTATCCCGCCTGACTGGGATCGAACAGCCGCGGCTCCACCGTCTTGTTCGTCTTGGGCGTCTCCTTGCGGCCCTTGCCGACGTCGCGAAGCATCACCACCCGGTTGTGCGTGTTCAAGAGCTCCGTCGCGTCCTTGCCGGTCTGCGCCTGCCGCGTGGGCGATGCCGTGAAGTTGCCGCTCGTCATGGCGCGGTTGATCTTGGCAGTGAAGTTGAGCTTACGCAGAATGTCCAGCATGTTGGGGTTGTTCCCTTGGTCCAGCGCCTTGGTGACGCTGTTGTTGGCCTTGGTGCACATGGTCTTGACCAGCTGAGACAGCTTGATGCCGAGGCGGAACCCGGGCGTGATGGCCTGCTTCCCTGCAAAGTCGTCTCGGTGGTTGCAGGGGCTTACCTGCGGCCCCTGGCTGACGCACAGCAGTGCGTGCACCTGGTAGGCGAGGAACTACTGCTTCTTGATGAGGGCGGTGGGGTGGGCCTCGCGCGAGACGTTCGGGTACACCTCCTGGTTGATGATGTCTTTGAACGAGTAGATGCGGTCGTACCTGTCCTTGCTGCGGAACTCCTTGGCGCACATGCGGGCAACCCAGTCCAGCACGTCGTCCCGATCCCAGCCCTCCACGTTGGGGATCTCCTTCTCGTGCTTGAGAGCGGCCGCCAGACTGAACTTGGACTGTCCCCGCTCGTGCACCAGGAGCCATCGCACTCGGTCGGCGAACGCGCGGTCGTACCAGGGGGACGTCTGGGGGATCGGCTCGGCCCCGCGCAGCATGCCGCCGCTCACGATCATCCGCACCGCTTGCGTCACCGTCTCGACGCCAAGCAGCCGGAACATGATGAAGATGGGAATCTCGGACATGTTGAAGAAGGGCGGACGGAAGGAGATGAGCGAGTTGGTCATCATGTAGATCCAGTTGGTGCTGGTGCTTCGGAAGCTGCCGTACTTGATGGGCCGCATCTCCAGCACGTACCTCTGGTTATCCTTCGACCCCTTGTAGATGTGTGTGTACTGCGACCTCGGGTTGTCGATGGGCGGCATCACCCGCGGCTTCCGCACAATAAAGATGCCATCCGGCTCCGCGTGCGAGGCCCCGTCGGCGCAAAAATCGACTGACTGCCAGCACTGACGGGTTCCCGTCATGCAGGGGATGCTCCCAAGGAGAACCCGCCGGTAGATCGTCGGGGGGAGATCCTTGACGATCCGGCCGGTGCGCTTGTTTGTCACGGTCTGCACCACGTCCACGTACAGACCCATGGAGTACTCCTTCTCGCAGAGACGCGCCTCGTGCGGACGGATGGGGGCGTAGGTAGACGGCACCAGAGGGTCCGGGGCATGCGGCATGCCAATGGTGGGGTTGAGGAAGCTTACGGTGCACTTGAGCCCGCTGTCCTGCGACTCGCCGTGGATCTGCGCGTTGTGGGTGACGTCCCGGATGTCGTCGCAGAAGAGGCTCAACATGGCGTCCATGCTCGTCCGCGTGTGCCCGCTCATGCCGTGCTAGTCGCTGATGGCCCGCAGCATCTCGAGGCTCGTGTGCTGGGTGCGGTGCCGGAGCGCCGAGTCGGCGTGCAGCCTGGAGGGAGGTCCGATGACGGGCACCCCAAAGCGACGCGGATCGTCGGGGTCGGCGCCGTCCCGGCGGTCTCGCAGCGCGGGCGGAAGCAATGGAGGCTCGCCCTCTTCAATGCCGACGTCCTGGGGACGGAACCGTCGGCTCACCACCGAAGCGTCCAAGGAATCCAATGCGTCGTCGTCGTCGTCGTCGTCGTCGTCGTCGTCGTCGTCGTCGTCGTCGTCGTCATCATGAACCTGACGTCTCGAACCGGATGCCTTCTTCGTTGGCAACTCAGCTCTCGACCGATCCGCTCTTGATGCCGTCCGAGGACGACGACGAAGGGATGACTCGGATGGGAACTCGCCGGGTGCGCACGGCGGCTCGGATGCCAACATCGTTCGCGTCTCCGGCTGTAAGAGGACTCTAATCTTCGTTGGGCCGCGCGGCCGGCTAGATATGTCGTCGCAAGTCGGCGTCAGCGGATAACGTGCCGCCGCTCCTCCGCCGCCCGAAGAAGTCGGCCTGACTTGTTGTATCCGCGCCAGCCGCTTCTGCTTCGATGCTGTCGTCATCCGCCGTGTGCCCGTCGTTGCCCACGTAGCTAATCTCTCCCGCGGACGTGCTGCGAACCTCTCGGATCGCCTGGAGCGCCCGGGCATCCGTCGGCGGCAGAGGTCGCAGCTCACTCGCTCGGGTGGTCGATGGGACTCTGTGCATTGGACGGCGGTCGGACCCCGCGCTTAAAACCGCAACCAGCGGAGGCGGCGACTGAATGGCGAGCCGGCGGCCCGCTGCTGGCACCGCACGAAGGCTGGGGACGGCCGGGCCCTTGGACGACACCGGAAGCGGCTGCGACATGGTCGTATGAACTCTGGTCATGGAGTCTAATCGCTCGCCTCGAACGGCTGCACTGGAGGTCCTGCTGCGCCTGGGGCCACCACCGTCCCACCCGCGATGGAGAGCGCTTTTGCCTTGCCTGGCTCTGTCGTCACCATCGCCGTCGTCGTCACTGTCCCCGTTGTCGCTGTCCCTGCCCCCCCGGTGCATCTCGTCGTCGGAATCTCCGGGGAACAGGTAGCGGGTGCTTCCGTGGCGGCGGTTGCGCAGATCCGTGTGCGGCTCGTAGTCGGCGGCGATGGGAGCAACGTACTGGACAGGAAGATCACCTGAGAGAAGAGGAGGGGCCACCGCCGCCATCAGAGCGGCCGGGGCGTCTCCGTCTGGATCGCCGCTGTCGTCTTCGCGGCGCAGCGTCGCTGACACGCCCGATTGGACCGGCACCATGTGCGTCAATCGAGGCGTGGCGTGCAGCACCGAAGCGGCGGCCGTCGGGGCAGCCGAGGCCAATCCGCCCGACGAGCCGTTGGTCTTGCCAGAGAACCGAGACTCAAGGGTGTTCTTGTTGTACTCGTCCACGATCTTCTGGAAGCGCACGACGAAGCGGTGGAGCGCCCGCACCCATCGATCCTTCTTGTACTTTGGGTGCACGTACTTGGCGTAGTCCTTGCTGAGGTTGGCAAAGTCGGTCGCCTCGCGGTCGATCGAGTGGTGCGCCCGAACCACCGATTCGGTCCAAACGCGCAGGATGGCGTTCGTGGCGAGCAGTAGCGCTACCAGCCCCGTCGACGTCTGCACAACGGTCTGGTTGACGCGGTTGTCCACTTCAAAGATGTTCATGACGGCCACGACAAAGGGGATGATGATGGTCAGCAACGCCTGCAACCCGGCCAAAAGGTTGAAGCAGAAGGTCTGCCGCCGAAGGCTCCGCTCAATGTCCGTGGCCTTGTAAAGAATCGAGTTAACGTACTTGTTCACGTCGAGCTCGTCCAGATAACCCCGGTACACCAGCCCGAGAACGAAGAGGTAGTGCGTCTCGTGGAATATGGGAATCGAGTTGGTGCAGCAGCAGATCCGAAGCACCGAATCGCTGAGCGGAGACACGAAGTCGTCCACGACGTTCTGCCGACGGTACACCATGCCTCCGCGGGTCACACCCTCCCGCATGCGGTCGTCGTCGAGCACGGGGTCCTGCTGGTACGACGCGCCGCAGCAGCAGCAGCTGTGGAATATGCCCATGGCCTCTTGACTTTCCGGAACGCTGGTGGCGGAACGGGTGTGGATTCGAGCAGAGGATTTGGGTTGGCTGATTCGGGATGCAAACACGAGACACACATGTTCCCAAGATGAAGTCCGCGGGCAAGAAAAAGTCGGCGGGCAAGAAGAAGTCGGCGGGCCGTCGGAACACGGAGCTGTCTGCGTCAGCAAAGGCACGCTGCGACACTTGGGCTCGCAAGCACGTGGATATGACCAATTTGTCGGACGAGGAGGCTGCTGAATTGCTTGACTTTTAGCATAGCGGACTAACATGCGCGCTTGACGGCCCAAGAGTACCCGAAGCCCCGACCGCTGCCGCCCGGCTAAGTTTTAGGGACTGCCAAACGTCGTGGTGTGTGAGTTGCTCGCCCCGACTGCAAACGACACTGCGTCAACCACAACTCGGCCCGGTGGTCGAGGGTGCCAAGGTGTGTGTCAAGCCCGAACAAAGCAGTTGGCTGGTTGGGTGCGGCGGGCGCGGACCGGAAATCGGGACCGCGCAAAGCGGAGTTACCATGGAGAACCGGACGCGCGACTCGAGCGAATGGATGGCGGTGCTGGTGCGAACCGTCTGCCGCCCGGGACGCGAGACGTGCGACCAAGAGATTCGGCTGACCGGGAGCGGAGACACCGCCAGCCAGGCTGCTAGACAGATTCAGGCCTCCGTCGCGAGGGGCAGAGCCGATGAGGCCGCCTCCTCGACCGCGCACGAAGAATCCAAGCTGGCCAAAGAAGACGACGACAGTGCCGAGTCTTCGATGCCGCAGAAGCGAGTCGGTGATTTTGCCAAGAACGCGCAAGAGGCTGCCACCAATGGTTCGGGTGCCACAAATGGTGCCGGCGGTGCCGCGAGAGATGCCACCGCCTCGCAAAGCATGACATCTCCTGTGGCACCCCCAAGCACCCCGAACGGCACCCCGGCGCAGAAGGTGCAGCAGCAGCCACCCGTCACCGTCTCTGTGAGTGATCACGTGCAGGCTCTCGTCCAGGCGCAGCAGGCACAGACCGCCAAGCAGCAGGCCGAGGCGGGTCGCGCGCACGCCGAGGCCCGGGCGTCCCGCACTGAAGCCGCTCTGAGCAGGATGCACGACATGCTTCAGACGATGCACGTGCAACAGCAACAGCAACAGCAACAGCAACAGCAACAGCAACAGCAACAGCAACAGCAACAGCAGACAAAGGCGTCTGCAGTTGCGTCACGGAGCTCGATGGACTCGGTCCTGTCGACCGCTTCTGGAACGGTTGGTGT
>Ga0208903_1001918_pt1 | contig 10877 bp, 9 predicted proteins | sample AntAceMetag02UKJ_FD_184769 | JGI IMG/M metagenome (GOLD analysis project Ga0208903, IMG submission 184769) | Saline lake microbial communities from Ace Lake, Antarctica - Antarctic Ace Lake Metagenome 02UKJ (SPAdes) (version 2) | ecosystem: Environmental > Aquatic > Non-marine Saline and Alkaline...
GCCTGTTTTCATTAACTCTCCTGGATTAGTTTCATCCACATAATAAAGATTCAGCTCTTTATAAAGGGTGGTGAATACTTCCAAGTTTTTAGAAACATCAAAATATTTAACGACAGCCGCTGATGACAGCGAGACTAGCACTAGTAGACCCAGCAGGTTAATATAAAATCTCTTTGTCAGCTTTCTCATGAATCTAATTCGATTTAATTAAACTTTCCTTTAGTTTAGACAGGCCTTTTATCATTTTCTTTTCGATGGTAGAATAAGGCACTTCGTCACCGGTTACTTGGATAATCATAAGATTAAGACTTAACCCTTCTTTTAAAGTGAACTCTCGCAAAGGTAACTTATTGAGCCGATACGATTCTTTGAGCTTTCGTTTAATTCCATTTCTACGAACAGCTAGTTTCTGCCTTTTTTTACTCACAGAAAAAAGCACTTTAATTTCAGAATGCTCTGAGCTAACCACCTCGAACGAAATAAATAAAGGGTAAGCCTTTATTATTCGTCCATTGTCAAAGATGGATTGGATTGACTTCTTACTGGAAAGAAGTTCTTTCTTCTCAAGTTTTCTAGGTGAATTCACTGGTTGTAAATGAAGAAGTAACCTCCTTTTATTTACCTGTTATGAATTGCTGTATAGCCATAGACATTGAAGGAGCCTTTGGGTGCGGAGCTAGAACATCTATTCTTAATCCTGCTGCTTCAGCTGCCTTTGCAGTCGTAGGTCCGAAAGTAGCCAACACTGTATCTCCCTGCTTGAAATCAGGGAAGTTTTTCATTAATGACTCTATACCTGAAGGACTAAAGAAAACTAACATATCATACTTCACATCTGCCAGATCACTCAAATCACTACATACCGTTCTGTACATAGGAGCTATGCTGTGGTGAAATTTATTCTCTATAAGCAGCTCGGGGATGCTCGGCTTAAGAAGATTAGAACAAGGAACTAAGAATTTCTCTTGCTTGTGTTTCTTCATAATCTCCACTAACTCTGAGAAAGTAACTCTACCGTGAAATATTTTTCTCTTTCTATACACTACATACTTCTGTAAATAAAAAGCTGTAGTCTCACTTAAGCAGAAATACTTCATGGTATCAGGAACCGTGGCTCTCGTCTCCTCACACATTCTAAAGAAGTGGTCTACCGCAACTCTAGAAGTGAAGATAATAGCCGTATGCTCAAGTATAGAAATTCTATTCTGTCTGAATTCCTGAGCATGAGTAGGCTCTACATGAATAAACGGTCTAAAATCAATCTTAAGCTTATGTTTCTTAGATAAAGCGGTATAAGGTGACTTATTATCGCCCTCAGGTTTTGGTTGAGAAATTAAGATCGTTTTAACTTTTTCCTTTACTTTAGCCTCCATCATTTTCTTGTTTTAGGAGCAGTACTATTAAGACCTGACAAGCAGAACTTTTAATAATACCACCGCAGGTAAAATTTCGAGCGTGCAAAGGTATAAAATAATATAGACAATAGAAATTCTGTTTGTCACCGCGTTTAACCAGCCTCGAGCCCATCTCCAAACTATACTGGCTACTATTAGAATCAGCCCTACCACTACCAAAACATCACTTGGAATGAATTTAGAATACGCCAGTAAAAGACTAAGCGGGAACAATCCGAGACCCGCAACCTTCAAAAGCAAGCCGTAATTAAACTCATATTCTCTAAGCGAATAATCCCCATTAAACAGGAGTCTCATCCCTCGGATTATTACTATTTTAACAAAGTAAATGAAAGTGATAATAGTCAATATCAGCAGATACTTTAAAAATCCTGAAAGGCTTACTCCAGCTATACCTATCTCATAATAAGAAAGAGATAAGTAAAAAAATACAGCTAAAGATAGATGAGACAGAACTATAAGCAACTGGCTAGTTCTGCTAGTCAAAACTATTTCTTCTCTCAGTATTTCTCTGAGCATGCGAATATTTATGACTGCATAAAAAATCTCTCTGATGTTCTTAGAATAATTCCACTGAGTACCCGCTGTTAACACTCCTATAAATATCAAAACATAAAACATCCACGGCTCTCCTAACAAGTAGGATTCCCTCAATAGCGGAGCGGGTATTTCGGTGAAATTAAATCTCATCATTACCTGTAAGCTACAGTGGCAGCAACCTTATACCCTTGTACATTTCCATCTAAACCAAACACTTCGAAGTAAATTACATAAATTCCAGTAGGAACTGCTCTCCCTTGATCATCTGCTCCATCCCAAAAGAAAGTCCCTTCAGAACCTATGAGAATATTGGATTTTAACGCTCTCGTTTTCACACCATCCTTGGAATATATAGTAACACTAGCCGCCTGAGAGTTAGCGCTAAATGAATACGAAATCTCTAGGTTGTTTATATCCTGAGATCCACCAGGAGAGAATACTGGAGGATAAACAGAAACTGCTCCTTCAGCAGTCGTTTCGGATTGGGTTTGGGAATTTCTGTATCCAGGAGATCCATAGTTTTCGCTTTCTGCTGCGCTTGACCAGTTGTCTGAGTTTTGTGCAGGCACAGTAAAGCTAATCCGCTCTAATGAGACTCCATCTGTGTCATCTAAAAGATCGAAATGATAGTCTGAAGAATACCCAAACTCATCGCTAATTTCATTATCTGGCAGTAGTAAAACCACATCTCCCTCATCATTACTGTATGCCGGCAAGTCCATTACGATGAACGTATTCACAGCCGCATTTGGGTAATTTTCTGCTACATCCTCCAGTGACTCCGTGAGCAGCGCATAATCTCCTGGAAATAGAGGAAGAGGGAACTCTGTGATTAATTCTTGACTGTCTATGAGGCCTGCATTTCTAGTAGCGAGCTGCCAGTTTTGAAGACTTATAATCTTGTTGGAATTGTTATAAACCTCTACATAATCCGAGCCTGACCCGCGTGGATTAGAAAGAACTTCATTTATGATTAAATCTCCTGCTTCTGCTGGTTCGGGTAGGCCTATTATTACTTCCTGCGTAGCAATAGCATTTCCCCAACAATCCTCTATACCAGAAATGGATAGTGTAAACTCTAGAACAGGAGTCAATCCTTCTTGAAAATTAACGATGATACTTCTTAAGCCCTGCGCAGTGATGCTGGTAGAATTCTCTCCACTCAATGAAATTACTGCAGAAGAAAAAGAAGATTCGTTAACCGGCTCATCAAATTCTATAAAAATGGAGTTAGAAAGAAAGGCATAGACCAATATCACTTGAGGAGCTTGAGTGTCCTCAGCTACAGAAAACACTGAGTTTAGCTCCGCTGGAGAACCACCAAAAACACTTTCTGAAGCGCTCCAATTGGCTTTATCACTGCATGGATGAGTAGGGTTAATTAACTCTAGTGACCAGCCTCCATCATCTTTACCGGAGTCTTGGTACCACGTGTTGTCATAAGTCACCTCATCTATCACTCCATTTGAAGTAGCTAGAATTAGCTCTTTACCAGAATTGGTAAGGAAAGTACTTCCCCACCCAGTCATGCCAGATGCTCCGCTGAAAATAAAATTACCAGCTATATCTTCTTCACTCATAATCACCCTATACTCCCCAGGAGCTAGAATAACAGAAGATGTAAATGTGGCTCCGCTAAAATCGGCATCTGAAATGTCTATAAATAAATTAGAGGCATTATAGAGTTCTGCATATTCAACCTCGGGCAGCCCTACCTGTGGAGAAGGGTCTGCCATAATTTCTGTTATAATAATATCTCCAACCTCTGCAGGAAAACCTGACGCTATTTGCCATTCTGTAATGGAGGTGTTTTCATTTCCTTCACAATCTGTAAGGCTAGAAACGGTGATGGTAAACGGCACACCTACTTCCACTGGCTCCTCTAAAGTTACCAGAATCCCATTGGCTGAGGAAGTCAGCTGAACAGCTGAGATTTCGTATCCTCCAGAAATAGAGAAATTTGTTATCTCTAAAACCTCGTTTAAGATTTCATCTGCTTGTAAGAAAATTAATGTCTCGTTAATTAAAGAAGCCGAAGTTATGGTAGGCGCTTCGGTATCCGGTGTTTCATCATTTACAGAGTTTTGAGCTCCTGGAGTTCCTCCGAGCAGAGAATTAGACGCTATCCAGTTTTGACTGCTGCTGCATAATGCGTTAGGATTTATACGCTCTAAGGACCATCCTCCATCTTCTTTTACAGTATCTGAATACCAGTCATCTTCATACACTACCCTGTCGATTACAGTTCCGTTATACACCAACGTAAGGCTGTCTCCTGAATTACTCAATGCAGTAAATGAGCTGGCAGAGGCGGTTTCTCCAAAAGTTTGCAACGCAGAGGTTCCGGCTTCATTAGAAATAATAACGTAACCTCCAGCAGGGAGGACATAACTCTCTATAGGGTTTAGTGTAGTGGTATTATAAAACTCCAACAGCGATATATCAAAGGCGTTTTCAGAAGTGTTGTGTAATTCTAACCATTCTGTATCTGGAAGCCCAACCTCTGGTGTAGGGTCTGCGAAAATCTCATTGATAATGATATCTCCCAGCTGCGGTTCACTGATTTCGAAATAGGTGAACTGCTCTTCTGTTGATGTAATTTCATTTCCTATAACATCTGTCACTCCTGTGACTGTTAGGGTCAATTCTTCATCAGATGGAAAGCTGGTTCCGAAGGTTAGCGTTACCAGATTAGGAGCAGTAAATGTGGCTGCCGTAGGATTATCTATTCCGCTGGATACTGAGTAATTAGAGAGTGTTTCTGCTGAAAATCCGTTTAAAGGCTCATTGAACTCTACTGTTAATTCTGAAGCAGAATCTACGGTGAGCTGTGTTAAAACTGGAGGGTCGTTATCTACCAAAGGCTCTCCTATGTAAACATCGTCTAGGAAAAAATTATCTGCATTACTGGAAGTGTATTTACATACCCAACCGAAGTAGTTTACAAAGCTATACGTGGCATCTGTTCCCGTGGCTTGGAGTGAGAATTCTTCTCCAGCATTAGCATCTGCCCAAATCTCCCAATCTCCTGAAGCTGTTCTTACCACTTTCACTGTGATTTCAAAAGAGCTAGACACAAAACCAGCTGTTCCTTCGGCTATATCGGTGGTGGTTCCATCTGAATCGTTTCTCACTAATCTCAAAGCATCATCTGAACCGCCCTCACCGAACTGAAGAAAATAACCCTGAACAGACGCACCGCCAGTTCCTGTGTAATCAAGGGTTGGCAAGCTAGACATCAAGTATAGTCTGGACGTATTATTATCTGAACCAGAGAAGCTCTGCTTTATATAAAACCTCCACTCAGTTTCTGCAGGAGCGCTTTGGCCTACTGGCGTAGAGAGGTATGACATTCCCTCTGCCGTATCATCTAGTTGGAGTTGGCTGCTAGAGTTGACTGTGAAATTCTCTGTATTCCCTTCCCATACAGGGTTAGAAGTGATGTTTCCGTCTTGGAAATCATCTGTAAGTATTTGTGCTGATAATGTGTGCGTTGCAACGCAGATAACAGACACAATAATTAACCGTAGGTAGATGTTTACTTTTTTCAAATCGCTGAACATTCTTGAGGGGTAAATATACTAGTTTTGTCTGCGTTATATCAATTATTTAAAGCATGAAAGTAGCAGTAGTAGGAGCCACGGGATTAGTGGGAACGATGGTATTAAAAGTTTTGGCTGAGCGTAGGTTTCCATTGGAGGTCTTGGTTCCTGTAGCTTCAGAAAGAAGTGTGGGGAAATTAATCAGCTATAAAGGAAATGATTTTGCTGTAGTGGGAATGCAAACTGCTATAGACATGAAATGTGATATCGCTATTTTTTCTGCTGGTGGAGACACGAGCTTAGAATGGGCACCAAAATTCGCTGAGGCTGGATGTACGGTTATAGACAATTCTTCTGCGTGGAGAATGAGTCCAGACCATAAATTAATCGTTCCAGAGATTAATGCCTCGGAGTTAACTGCTACCGATAAGATTATAGCCAATCCTAACTGCTCTACCATTCAACTAGTGATGGCTCTAAAACCTCTGCATGATAAATATGGAGTGAAAAGAGCGGTAGTGTCTACGTATCAATCCATTACTGGAACGGGAGTAAAAGCGGTGAACCAATTAGAAAACGAACGCGCTGGCAAGGAAACCGAAATGGCTTATCCTTATAAAATAGACATGAACTGTCTTCCTCACTGTGATGTATTCCTAGATAACGGCTACACAAGGGAGGAAATGAAGTTGACCTTGGAGACCAAAAAGATTCTAGACCCTTCTATTAATGTTACTGCTACCGCAGTGAGAGTGCCTGTGACGGGCGGTCATTCGGAGTCCATTAATGTGGAGTTTCTTAAGGATTTTGATTTAGGAGAGCTAAGAAAACTGCTTCATGAAACCGAAGGAATAACTGTTCAGGATAATACCGATACCAACACCTACCCCATGCCATTAATGGCCAATGACAAGGACGATGTATTCGTAGGGAGAATCCGCAGAGATGAAAGCCAACCGAACACCTTAAACATGTGGGTAGTTTCAGACAACTTGAGAAAAGGCGCTGCTACTAATGCGGTTCAGATTGGAGAATGGTTGGTGAAGGCGGGGTTGGTTTAATTGGAAAGCGTGGTTTAACGAACGCTAAGTATTTACAATCGCTTAATCTTGTTTTATTTACCCGATGTTCAGCCTGTTGACGGTTATTGTTCTTAAATTAGGCGTGCAAAACATATAGTGCGGATATGTGTACTAGTGTACATAACACGTACGTTACCAGCAAGCTGAAAAAACCAACGTACAGTCAAGCACATTTCATTTTGTTCGTGCCTTACAAAATAAAAAGAGCTTTCGCCTCCCCACTGCCACCCAATTCATAATTCCAATATTCGCCAGTTATTCTATTTACTGGCGTTTTTTTGATTTCTAGTATTCGCCAATTATTACTATCTTTGGCATAAATTAGATTTGAAATGCCGAAAATCATTGAAAATAGACTCATAGAGGAATTTAAGAACAGAGACACTTTCTCCAGAGAAGAGCTATTTAACTTTTTTAGGTATTTCGAACCAGACCTTAAAGAAGGCACCTTCGGGTGGAGGATATATGATCTTAAGAATAAGAATATCATTAAATCTATTCAAAGAGGATATTACACCATTTCACACAAACCCAAATACAAACCTGAAATTTCTGGAGAGATTTTAAAACTCGCTAAAGTAATTTCTGAGCGTTTTGAAGATGTAAAACATTGTATTTGGGACACTGATTGGATAAATGAATTTTCTCAACATCAATCAGGAAAAAAGTTAATTATCATTGAAATAGAAAAAGACTTTGTTGAATCACTCTATTATGAATTGAAAGATTCTTTTCGATTTGACTTCTATCTAAATCCAGATGAAACAGCAATTAACTTTTATATCTCAGAAAGTCAAAACCCTGTTGTCATAAAAAAACTTATCACTAGATCTCCAATTTCAAAAAGGACAGAAAAAAGAGTTGAATTCTATACTCCCCTACTCGAAAAAATATTGGTAGACCTATACACAGAAAACAAATTATTCTATTTCCATCAAGGTGCCGAACTGATGCACGTGTATGAAAATGCTTTAAAAAACTACACACTTAACTACACTAAATTATTCAGTTACGCCAAGCGCAGAGAAAGAGAACAAGACATCAAGCAGTTTATGACCAACAATATGTACCATCTAGTAAAAGACATAATCGAATGATAAAAGAACATTGTTTTACTGATGAATGGCTAGATTCCTTCAAGAAACAGAAAGAACATAAACGAATAGACAAAGCTATTCTGGAAAAAATGATTTATGCTTTGCATTTACTGGAACGCATCAAAACCAATGGCCTCGATTTTGTTTTTAAAGGTGGCACCAGTCTAGTTCTCCTACTTGAAGAAGGAAATAGATTCTCCATTGATATTGACATCATTTGCGATACGGACAGAGAAACTCTAGAAAAAATATTGAGCAACGTTATTGATTCATCACACTTCAAATCACTTGAATTAGATGAACATCGCAGTTATAAAGAGGGTGTTCCAAAAGCTCATTATTCTTTTTCATTTGATTCTGCAACGAAAGGAAAATATTCTGGAACCATACTCTTAGATGTATTAATCGAAGACTCTATATATCCAGAATTAACTGAAAAACCTGTTCAAACCAAATGGATAGAAACAGAAAACGAAACAAAGATTGTAGTACCAACTATTGATTCTATTACAGGAGATAAGCTTACAGCATTTGCGCCAAATACTGTTGGCATTCCCTATTTTAAAGGTAAAGATCAACAGCCATTCTCAATGGAGATTTGCAAACAATTATTTGATTTAAGCAAACTCTTCGAAAGAATAGAAAATATGGAGGTTGTTGCTAAAAGCTTTGAAGCCTTCGCCATACAAGAAATTGAATATCGAAAGACTGAAACATCCGATTTATCTACAGAAAAGGTGTTACAAGACACCATATATACTTGTGCAATTCTTGCCAAAAAAGGAAAAGGTTCAGCAGATGAAAAACAAAAATTCACTGAACTACAAAATGGTATAAGAGCTTTTGGTACGGGTTTTCTGATGAACGGAAATTTTAGAATTGATGATGCAGTTCCTGCTGCCGCACGAATTGCTTATTTGTCTGCTAAAATATTACACAAAGATTTATCTCCAATCGAATATTTTCAAGGAGAAGACATAAAGGAATTGAATATTGAAAGTCAAGATTGGAACTTCTTGAACCGACTCAAAAAACAACCAGACAAATCAGGTTTTTACTATTGGTACAAAGCCCTAGAGGTAATGAATTTGATTAATTAAGAATAAAAAAAAATTCCAAGAAACGTAGAAGTTAAAGAATTGCTAATTGAAAGAAAAAATAATGGCAAAATCAATAGAACCTCATATTGCAGACCTACCCAATGCCATTAATGGCCAATGACAAGGACGATGTATTCGTAGGGAGAATCCGCAGAGATGAAAGCCAACCGAACACCTTAAACATGTGGGTAGTTTCAGACAACCTGAGAAAAGGCGCTGCTACTAATGCAGTTCAGATTGGAGAATGGTTGGTGAAGGCGGGGCTGGTTTAGAACCAGACGGCTCACTCTAAGCTGGATTACCAAATTAGAAACCTTAGCTCATGTAGGCCTGCCAAACTATTAACACGAACTTTATTCCATAAGGTGTGGGTTTTTCTAGAAATCCGTATTCGTACACAAATTTATACTCATCTCCTTTTCTGTTTTTCCATGAATGGGTGGTAAATCTAGGATCGAAACCTTGAGCTATCAGATTCTCTTTTCGTGTAGTAGAAAGTTCTGACTTGTTATACTGTTTTAAGATCAGTCTGTTCTTATTGAGTTTTTTCCGCACATGCTCATAAAAAGGCTGGTCTTTTATGTTTTTCGAATATTGAAAAGCAGATCGGCAGTGTGAATTACAGAATTTTTTATCTGCACGTCCTTTTACTTCTGCGTTACAATGTGTGCATAATTTCAAATCCATTTTCCAATTGCTTATAAATACTTTAAGCGCATAATATACGTATATTATTCACTTAAAATGATTAGGCTATCTAAAGCACCCGATATTTAAAGATTATACTGATCCAAATGACTTCTACTCTTAAACAAATTACGCTCAGACATGTACTAGTAGAAAACAAAAAGTTCATTGGACTACAATTCTACCCTAATAAGGTGATTAATGCCCTCACTAAAGAGTTAACCGATATAAGCTGGTCTAATGAATATGACATGTTTCTGCTGCCTAACTACGCCAAGAACCTGAACGCCATTTTCAACACCTATAGAGGAGTAGCTTGGATAAACTGCAAATATTTCTTTCCAAACAGACCGGTTTCGAAAGGAGTAAATGAACCCATAAACATCAAAAGAAAGAAAGCCACAGCCAAGCCACTGGATTGGCAGCCCTGTCCTGAGAGTTATATTCAAAAGCTTGAACTAAAGCGCTACGCGCTAAATACCGCCAACACTTATATCTCACATTTCGAAAAGTATATAAATCACTTTCATCCAAAGCCTAAGGACACTTTAAATGAAAACGACATCCGTTCTTATTTAGAATCTCTTATAAAGCAGGGATACTCAGACTCCAGCCTAAACCAAGCAGTAAATTCCATTAAGTTTTACTATGAACTGGTGCTTGGTATGTCCAATAGGTTTTACCACATAGAACGCCCCAGAAAGAAACAAACTCTGCCTAAGGTTATAAGCAAAGAAGAAGCTAAGAAACTAATTAACTGCACTAATAACGTAAAGCACAAGTGCATAGCCAGTCTACTTTATTCTTCAGGACTTAGACGAAGTGAAGTATTGGAGTTAAAGATTACAGATGTAGATAGCAGCAGAATGTTAATCCATGTAAGGAATGCCAAAGGAGGCAAAGACAGACACACGTTATTGGGAAATAATTTACTTTCGGATTTAAGAAACTACTTTAGACAGTATAAACCTCAGGACTATTTATTCGAAGGACAGAATGGCGGGAAATATAGCCCACAGAGCGTAGCAAAGATCACCAAGAATGCAGGAAAAAAGGCAAAAATAAGATTAACCGTAACTCCGCATATTCTAAGGCATAGTTTTGCTACACACCTTTTGGAATCGGGAGTAGACTTGCGATATATACAATCTCTTTTAGGGCACAGCTCATCAAAAACTACAGAAATTTACACACATGTAGCAATAAACCAGCTAAGTGTAATTAAAAATTTACTAGATTAGCCAAATCCCACATAGTGTGGATATGTACACCAGTGTACATACACGTACGTTACCCAACATAACTGACGCTGTTAAATATTAAACGAAAAAGTTAGAAATGAGTATATTTGAAAATAAATTATAATAATGCCAATGAAGTAAAAAATTAAAACCCAACATATTAAGAGTTAGCG
>Ga0208903_1001939_pt1 | contig 10782 bp, 7 predicted proteins | sample AntAceMetag02UKJ_FD_184769 | JGI IMG/M metagenome (GOLD analysis project Ga0208903, IMG submission 184769) | Saline lake microbial communities from Ace Lake, Antarctica - Antarctic Ace Lake Metagenome 02UKJ (SPAdes) (version 2) | ecosystem: Environmental > Aquatic > Non-marine Saline and Alkaline...
TAGTCATGTTGTACCTATCGGCGGGCTTGTTTCTGATCGCGCTCGCGGTGGGTGGGTTCGCCCATCGCCGGCTGCCTTACTGGTTGTAGAATCCATGAGTATGAGCCTGGCCCAGAAGGGCAAGACCATTAGCAACAATCGGCCAGTACCGCAGGAAGCGGAAGACATTTTCCTGCGTGCAGAGCATATCGGCGTGACGTTTGCAGTGCGCGGGAATGTTCGCGAACAGGGCCTGTCAGAGCATGACGAGCGCCTATTATGGGACAAGCGTAAGCGGCTGCGCGGCGTGCGGGCCCTCTCCGATATCTCGTTTGAATTGAAAACCGGTGACAGGCTTGCAATTCTCGGCCGAAATGGGTCGGGCAAGACAACACTGCTTCAGATCCTGGCGGGTATCCTCTCGCCGTCCGAGGGCAAGCTGGTTTCCTGTGGCCGCATTACCAGCCTCATTAACATCAATATCGGTCTTCAGCCCGAAGCCTCAGGCCACCGTAACATAACGCTTCGCGGCCTTGTGTCGGGCTATTCCCCAAAGGAGATTGAGGAGAAGCGAGGGGAAATCGTGGAATTTTCCGGACTTGGCGATTTCCTCAGCATGCCTATGGAATCCTATTCCGCGGGCATGCGGATGCGCCTGACCTTTGCCATCGCGACGTCATTCAATCCGGAAATCCTTATCCTGGACGAATGGCTCAGTGCCGGCGATGTAGCGTTTAAGAAAAAGGCCACAGAGCGGATGCAAGAATTTGTTTCCAAGGCCGGCATTCTGGTCCTAGCATCGCACAGCCGCCAGCTTATTCTTGAAAACTGCGCAACAGGCATCTGGTTGGACGGCGGAAAAATTCAAGCAGCTGGATCGGTTGAAGATGTCCTAAAAGCATATGAGGATAGTATGGTCCCAGCTTCCGTCCCGTATCCGAACGCAACCAGCTGAATAGAGGCATCCCTATAGCCTTTCGGCAAGATGTTCGAGATAGCTGACGGCGCGCCGGCGCATGTCTTCGCTGACATCGACTGACTCCGCCACGAATGCCTGCATGCGGCGGATTTCATCCCACTCGGCCTTTGTGAAACGTGAGATCGTCACGCTCTCTGCGTGCCGGCGGTGATAGTTCAGCGGCCGAGGATCATAGGCGAATTTCCCTTCACCAGCCATCCACGCATAGACGCACCAGTCACCCGCCACGCGATAGGTACGGATTTCGTCCATGTGCTCGTTGAGGATGCGCCGCAACGCATCCTGCCGGAACAGCACACCGCTCACATTCGGTAGCGTGTTCTTCACCGACAGCCCATTGGCGAGCTCGTCGGCCCCTTCCGCGACGAACCGCCGGCGCCAGCGTGCTGGGTCGACATCAATGACGTAGCCGAGGTAACTTGCCGAGAGTATCTCCCCCGCCCCACTCACTTGGTTCGACTGGGTGTAGGACACTGCAACTTCCGGATCCTCAAATGCGACTGCAGCGGTTTTCAGGAAGTCACGCGCAGCCCAGTCGTCTGCCTCAGCGATCCAGACGATATCGCCTTCGGCGAGGTCCACGCCCTTCTGCCACTGAGTAAACACCGAACCGGAATTCTGATTGTTCTCGATGATCCGATAACGGATGGAGCAATTGTGCAGCAGCTGCCGCGCAACATCCACACTGTTATCGGAAGACGCGTCATCAAGGAAGATGATTTCCCACACCGGTAGTGACTGGTTTAGGATCGAGGCGATCCGCTGGGGCAAGTGACGAGCATAATTGTAGTTCGGCACGACCACCGAAATTTTCGGCACTGGCTCATCTAGTAGGCGTAACAAGTCTGCCACAAAACTGCGGAAGCCGAACCGGCTGTGCGCGATATCCAGAGCACGCAGCGCAGATTGCTGCAACGCGCCCGGATCGTCCAGCAAGTGCATCAATGCCCGCGTGAACCCCTCGGGATCCGCATTAGGTAACACCGTGACAGCCCCGTCCCCGGCAAGGTCCGCCACGCCGCCCGTGCTTGCCACCATGAAAACTGGCGTGCCGGCGTCGAGCGCCTCGATGGCCGTAGAGGGATACGGGTCTTCCCGCGAAGTCAGGGCAAAGGCGCTCGCCGCCGTGTAGAAATGGCCTGTGTTATTCCGGAACCCGACCAGGTGAACGTTCTTCGCTGCCTCGCTACCTTCCGACAGAATCGCCTCGCACTCGGTCTCCATGTCTGGGGCGAGCGTACCTACCCAGACAAAATGAAGCAATGGATCTGCCGACGCTGCCGAAAGCGCCCAGCGACAGAATATGTCAACGCCCTTGCGCAGGTCGCCGTAGCCGACGCCGACGACAAAGCGTGCGCCGTACGGCACATTCAGCTCTTCGCACAGCCTGGCGCGCGCGGGTGCCTTCTCGTAGAGGGAGACCACGCCATCGCGCTTGTAAAGACCTTGCGGCTGGATCACCGGATGGGCCCAGTCATGGCCCAGCACGTCCTTCGCCGTGCGGTCCCTCACGCTCTCAGAAGCGAACACAACCCGCACTGCATGCGTATCGAGCGCTCGAAACCCGTTCTCCAACTGCATTAGAGCAGCGAGTTCGGGCAACTCGTGCACAAGGCCGATGCAGTCGATATCCGCTTCAGCAAGATACGGGGCGATCCATCCCGAAGCGGATGAATTGACGATTGCCTGGGTGTAACCATCGGATGCCAGCGCTCGGATCATCGCGCGCAACTCCTTCTCGCTTGTCCGACCGGGCATGGCGTTGACCAGCGGGCCATAGGTCCTGAAACGATCTTCGAGAGCACCCTCCCCTCCGGCGATCGTCGCCACGTCATACCCGAAAACACCGTGCAGGGTGGAGACGAAGTTGAGTGACAGATACTGCGCCCCATGGCGATGCAGGTCATGCACCACCACGATGATCTTGCGGCGCTCCGGAACAACCACTCCGCTTATGTCATGCACCAGCGCTTCTGGTTCAATACGCGCCGCATCGGCATCGGACTGTAGCCCCCGACGGGTTGCATCCAGCCAAGCATAGCCATGCGTCAGGTCCGGTTCGATATGGGCACCTTCCGCCCATTCGTTCCAAGAATTAATGAAGACGAGACGCTCTGACGGGTCGTCGAACCGCGCTTCGGCATCCCGTGCCGCGTTACGCAGCCATGTGGCATACCGGTCCGGATCCGTGTTGATGAATACTGTGCCCCTGTTCATCCGCCGGGCCGTATTGTCCCAGCGAGGCGTCACGCCTCGGAACAGCTTGCAGGGCGCTTCTTCATAGAGCTCGGACCGCTTCGGAAGAACACTCCAGTCATAGGTCTTGCAATGGAAATCGTCGACCACCGGATGGACCAAACCCTCTTCAGGCTCCAGCCCCATGTTGTTTGGCGGGAATTCTGTAGCTGCGTCGAAGCCAAATTCTGCAGGCTCGGCGGTATCGAAGGATTGCGTACTGATGAGGTATATCTCGCCGATCCCGTTCTCGCGGCACCACGCTCGCCAGCGCTCCGCTGTTACCTTCGCGTCCGGCAGCAGACCCGGCCGGTAAACCACGACCAGCGGCCGGCCTTTCACGCGCAGGTATTTCGGATTTCTGAGGTAGCGGGCGAGATAGGAGATGAAAGAAATATCGTCTTCCGGTGTATGTTGCTGGCCGATCAGCACTTCCTGTTCGCGCCCGTCCCAGGTCCTGCTCCAAGATTCGTTTGCCCAGCACAGGCAGAACGGAAAATCAATTTCCTCATCCTGAGCATAGGCCTCGATCGGTGCTTCGAGCAGGCGCTTGCCGGCGAACCAGTAGAAATAAAAGCAGAAGCCTTCTAGCCCGTACTGCTTCGCCAAGGCGGCCTGCCGCTGGCGCACATGGGGTTGATCAACAAGGTCATAGTATCCAAGCTCTCCCGGCTGGATCGGCTGGTCATGGCCCTCGAACTGGGGCTTGGCCCGGCGTACATTTGTCCATTCGGTGAACCCTTCGCCCCACCATGTATCATTCTCGAAAATCGGATGGAACTGGGGCAGGTAAAAAGCGATGGCTCGTGCCAGCAGCGAAGCCGGTCGCGGCAGGCCCGACAGTTCGGCATGGGCCGGTCGGCCAGCTTCCATAGGGCTGCGCAATGACTGCCGGAGGCGCGCTTCGGCTAGCCGCGCCTCGTTAGTTTTCCAGTTTCGGTAGGTGGCGCTCCAACTGACCAGGAAAGGCAGGTTCCGAAACATGAAACCCGCAACTCTATCTTTCGAGCCGGGCGGGAAGGGCATGCGCCGCCAGACGGTTCTAAGCGCCACCGACAGACGCCGGCGAATTGAGTGGATCATCCCCTCGGCTGATCCATCAGGCTCTGTCACGTCACAACTCTCGTCTATATTTCCACCCCTTCCTTCCACTATCTCTGACCGGTTGCAACCAGCCATTTCACATCAGTACATCTCACATCAGTATTTGAATGCAGATCACAGGAATGGTAGGCCAGCAGCATGAAAACCGGATGCTTCACGATCTGTTCGCGCAACTACCTCGCCTATGCGCTGACGCTTCGTGACAGCTTGCGGGAGGCAGAGCCCGGCCTTGACCTGAGAATCTTTCTGGCAGATCAGCCGATTTCCGGCAAGATGCCTGAAGACGTTGAAATTATTCAGGTTTCAGATATGGGCGCCGAAATACGCGATATGGCGTTCCGTTATACGGTTATCGAATTTAATACCGCAGTGAAGCCTTTCTGCTTCGACTACATGTTCGAACAGGCTGGCTACGACGCCGTGATCTACCTAGATCCGGACATCCGCCTTTTCGCCCCGATGCAGCAGGTTCACGACGCCCTCGCGGGCGGCGCTTCCTGCGTGCTGACGCCTCATATCCGGCTACCCCTGCCGGAAGATGACGCACTTCTGGAACTCGACCTCATGCGGTCGGGCACCTTCAATCTCGGCTTCGCGGCCTTTGCCAACACGCCGGAGGCGCGCACCTTCCTCAAATGGTGGAAGGGCAAGCTGCGCACGCACTGCCGGGTAGACCTTCAGAACGGCCTGTTCGTCGATCAGCGATTCGTCGATTTCGCACCGAGTTTTCTCGAACACCTCACGGTACTGCGCGACCCCGGCTACAATGTCGCCTATTGGAACCTCGCCAACCGGCCGGTGCAGAAAACGGCCGCCGGTTGGACCGCAGCGGGCAACCCACTCGTATTCTTCCACTTCAGCGGCGTCACGCCGGGTGCGCCGGACGTCTTCTCTAAGCACCAGTCACGTTTCGACATGACTAATATCGGTGACGCGGCAGACCTTGTCCGCGACTATGTGGACTGCCTGGCTGCGAACGGTCAGGCGCTCTGGTCGGCGATCCCTTATGCCTATGGGGAATTTGAGACCGGCGAGCCGATTGTCGACCCGATGCGCCAAGGACCGCCATTAAACCCGGCCGACCCGTTCGCCGCGCCCAACCATGCCTTCTGGAATGCGCCCAGCAAGCGGGTGGACCAGACGCCAGGCGCACCCATCACGCGGCTGATGCAGGCAATCCATGCGGCCCGGCCGGACCTCCAGGAGGCTTTCCCGCTATCGAACGCCGCAGGGCGGCGTGACTTCCATGCCTGGTTCGTTGCGCATGGCGCTCGTGAACACCGGACCGGCGACGCCCCTCTTGCCGCTGCCCTGTCGGAATCCACCATCCTAACACAGACCTTCTCGCGCCACTTCGCCCGCCTCCGTCTCGGCTTTTCAAGAGCCAGCGGCCGGCAGGCCGAGACCTAGACTGCCCATGCTCCCATTGCGATCCAACCGGAAACCCGCAGTTTTCAAGAACTGCATTTGAAATTAGGTTTCTTCCGGAATAAACTCGCTGGTCAAGGGCCACCCCTCCCAATCCGCTGAACAAATGTCGAGGTACGAATGCCGAATCACAAAGCCGGTGGCGAAAACGCACTGCATCGTCGTTTTCACGTCTGCTGCGTTGTCGATCAGGGTCCCCAGTACTTTGCCGAGATTGTTCTCTGGGCCATTTGCGCCCGGCATCATCTTCCGGCGGAGACGTATCGTCTGATCGTATACATTGTCGGCAATGGCCCGGCAGACCTGGTTGACTGGCTGAGCACCCGCAAAATTGAAGTGCGGCAGGCAACTCGCCCGGTCCCCGATTCACCGTCCTGCAATGTCCTCGCGCCATTCCTGGATGCGCATGATGCAGACTGGGTCTTGTCGACAAGCACTGCACTGTACTTTCTTCGGGAGCCTTCAGATCTCTTTCAGTCACTCCGGTTCCGCGCCGTTGCCAACAACCACGGACATCCGCCGACGGATATATTCAGGAGTATCCTTGCCGAGACGAAGCTGGATCGCCCCTACCGGCCAGGATTCTCCCTCTTTGGAGGTAGAGGAGAGATGCGCGAAACGCACATCAATAACATATCAAGCGCCTTTGTTGCCGCTCCCGCAGCGCGATCACACGATCTGGCTGGATACTGGAAGACGTGGGCCCTCTGGCTGGCGGAAAATCCCGGCTTGCTCGCAGGCGCTCCGCTGCTTGCAGGCCAGGTCGCCTTCGCGCTTGCTATGGAAGAGACCGGAGAGGATGTCGAGTTTTTGCCACAACAGGCAGCCGCCATTCTTCAATCGCTAACACAGATCGAAACGCCCTACGCCCTGTATCTTCCGGCAGGACATTTACCGCGCGCTCTCAGCCGCTTCAATCGCAACAAGACGCTTCGGAAATTCGGGCTGAAGGGCGCTGCATCCGAAGCGATCGGCCGGCTAAACGCCTGCATTCTAGAAGCCGTTGACGAGATCAAGACCCTACCCTCCGCACAGGGATCTCTCGACTCATTTCTTAGTCCATACCAGGTTGAACAGGGGGCGGCTATCGCTCAGGAGAACGACCCGGAATTCGATAACCGTGCTTTCTGGGACAGAAGATATGCGACAAATATTGAACTCGGATCGGGCGTCGGGTCGCGCGGGGAAAACATGCGCCGAAAGCGGGCAATGATTTTGGACTTCCTTGCCGAAATGAAGCCTCAGAGCATTCTCGACGTCGGGTGTGGAGACTTCGAAGTCCTTTCGGGCGTCGAGATCAATGCTGCGTATCACGGCCTGGATGTCTCTTCCGTCGTGGTCGAGCGCAACCGGAACATGTTCCCCGGAAAAGCCTTCGAGAATGTAGACTTCGCTTCCCTCGACGATGTCGAGGCCTACGCAGCCGATGTGGTGCTGAATTTCGAAGTCCTAATTCACCAGCATTCGTATAACGAGTATTTTAGAATGCTTAGAAATGTCGTCAACTCTTCTCGGAAAGGCGGATTCATTTCAGGCTACGTCCGCGATCCACGGCCGCAGTTGCGGAGCGCCATTATCTCCTGGCACGAACCACTCACTGTTACGCTGGAGAGGCTGGGCGCGAAAAATATACAGATCCGCGCCGCATCCCTTGATTCTGATGCCATGTACTTCGTTTCGTTCGAACGTTAGAATTGAGGCCGGGCCTACACGTAAATCCCCAGCACCCGTGCAAAGGTGACCGTCAAATTAGCCCCTGCATCCAAGTCTCGGCGCAGGATGACGAGGTTGCCGTCCGAGATCGTAGACGGCACGGAGGTTGGCAGGGACATGGCAATTGCATTGCGCGGGCCGTTGCTCAGCAAATTGGCCCCGAAGGCCGAACCTGCCGCGCCGTTGGCGGACAGCGAAATGCTCGCATTCCTTCTGACGACGCCATGAACATACCATGCGTCAAATCTTTTTGCGGAACACCATATCCAATGCCAACAATTCTAGGTTATTGAAATCGGCCAAGTTCGGATCGCCCAGGCGCAGCGTTTCGCCCGCGGGAGTTTCTGATGTTCCACCCCGGCACCGCCACATTGCCCTGCGCGCAGACCGAAAAGATATCTCCATTCTGCGCCACGCCCAGGCTCCATATCTTTCGCACCTGCGACATCGGGTATTGCGCAACAGACAGGCCCTTTTCGGCGTGACGCGATGCCCCTGGGGAAGCGCGCCATGCTTTTCGCTCTTCCGATCTGCAACGCCTCTTTACCGGCAGTGCCGTCAGCGATGGCTTTGAGGTGGAAATCATCGCCTCCGGCTAGGCCAAATTCGGCGGACCAGGAAAAGCAATCCTGGGGTGTGACGAACACCCATGCCTCATCCTGAAACACGCTCAACATGCCTTCAGACTCTTCGCCCCATACCGCCCACATCGTCGAGGCGGGCAACCGATAGGCGTCACCCTCAGCGGGCTCTGATGGCTTGGCCTAGGGGTCGGAAGCGATCACCTGCATCTATACGAGCGCGTCCAGATGGCTCAGGGCCTCGTTAAGCGTAACATGTTTGCGCGCATAGTTCGGCATCAGGTGAGGTATTTACAAGCGTGGAGATGTACCCATGACGAAACTCCAGGTTGTTCTGGTACACTCAATTTTCATCCGCTCCCCGCCCGGCTGCAAGGAAGCCGTCAATTCCGCTATCAGTCGTGGCCCGACCCGCAGGGAAAAGCATAGGCCTATCCCGCCAGGGCGCCGCTCAGAACGGCGTTTTAAACGCTGCAAAGGATTGCGCCTGTGCGTCTTTTTCTGAAAGTGTTGTCAAATCGGCCGGTAGACCCCAGTCGATCGCAAGCGCCGGATCGTTCCACAGGACGGCGCCGTCACATTCCTTCGAATAGTAATTATCCACCTTGTAGGCGATCTCGGTGTCAGGCTCGCGCGTCACAAAGCCATGGAGAAACCCGCGTGGCACAAAGATCTGCACGCCATTCTTAGCGCTCAATTCAGCGCTCACCCATTTGCCATAGGTCGGCGATCCAATGCGCGCATCCACGGCCACATCCAGAATTGCCCCGCGCAATACGCGCACCAATTTCGATTGAGCGCGCGGTGGAGCTTGGAAGTGTAGTCCTCTGACCGTTCCGGTCTGGGCTGACAATGAGTGATTGTCCTGCACGAAATCTGCCCTGATCCCGGCCGCCTTGAACTGCGCTGCATTGTAGGTTTCACTGAAAAAACCGCGTTCGTCCCCAAACCGTGCAGGGGTGACCAATTTGACATCTGGAATGGTGAGGGACTCGATTTTCAAAGACATCAGGCTAATTCCGTCCATACTCAATTTTCTAACGCGCATCGCACAAGATCGCTGCGCTGGCCAGACGTCATGCCTGCCCATGAAATGATCAGCTGAGCCCAAGGGCATTTTGACGCTATGAAGCGGTTGCGCTCGCCCTGTCATCCGGGCATGTTCAGCATGGGCGAGGCACGAAGTTTTTGGAAAGTGTGATATCAGTTTTGCCTATAGGAGCGTCCCTCAGAAGTGGAAAGTCGGCGATTAGGCGGCTTATCCTGCCGCGTCAGCTAAGCCCGAATACGCTCTACGGTGCGGAAAGCCAAATAGTGGTAGCCGGGATGTTCCGCACCGCAAACGGCATTGGCCGCGCCGCGCTGAGTTGTTACCGCGCCCTATGTGCCGAAGGTCTCAATCCCATCGCTGTCGATCTCAGCGGCATGTTCAACCAGATCGATGTGACCAGTCCGGTGCCGCTGCAGACGATGCCCGTCAATGGCAATGGCACGCTTATTCTCTACGCAAATGCGCCTGAAACCGAGCGGGCCCTAATGGGTCTCGGCGTGCGGCGCTGGCACAATTGGCGAATCGTCGGGGCCTGGGCCTGGGAATTGGCAACCGCGCCTGCCGATTGGGCTCGCCAGACATGTTTCCTGTCGGAGATCTGGGCACCCAGTCGGTTTGTTCAACAGACATTCGAGAACCAGTTTTCCCTGCCCGTCCGGACTGTGCCACATTACTTGCCCGTTCACTTGCACACAAAGGCCTGGCCGGCTCCTGCCAATCGCGGAGATGCGACGCTGCGAATACTGACAATTGCAGATGGTCGCTCGTCCTTTCACCGTAAGAACGTGCTCGCTACAATGCAGATGTTCTCGAAAGCGTTTCCAAACAAGGAACCGGTTCAGCTGATCGTCAAATGTCGCAACTTGTCGCTCTATAAATATTACGAGTCGGCGGTGATGGCCTACGCCAACAAGGATCCGCGGATCGATGTGATTGATCGCAGCGTTTCGGAAGAAGAACAAACACACCTCTTGTGGAACAGCGATATCGTGATGTCCTCCCACCGGGCGGAAGGCTTTGGCATGCATCTCGCCGAAGCCATGGCCGCAGGCCGTGCCACGATGGCCACAGGATGGTCGGGCAATCTCGAGTTCATGACGGAACAGAACTCAACACTTCTGCCTTACCGGTTGAAGCCGGTGAATGATCCATCCGGCATCTACCAATCTATGCCGGATGCGCATTGGGCCGATGTCAATATCGATGCCGGTGCTGTCGCTCTGAGGGAATTGTTTGATTACCCCAACAGACGTCATGCGCTCGCATCAACCGCCCAGCGAGATGTCAGGGCCTCATTAAGCTCAAGGGCCTATTCCGAAGCTCTCGGCCTTCCCACCTAGTAGCTGAAGTCATCTGCGCCCAAGCGAAGTATCATGCAATAAGGCGATGGTTACAGCGAGATCAGAGAGGGTCGAGCTACTAGAGGTAAGTCGATTTGCCGGTCATTCAGCAACCCTGAACCCGGTATTAAAGTCTGTGACAATGCGCGAACGGATGCGGGGAAGACGTCCTTTTTCGGCGGAGCCTGCTGCGACGCAGGATTTGCCATTCTTCAAGGCAAGCCTTACCTCGCATCGTGAGCAAGGCAATGCGCCCCCTTTTTGTCTCACCATTAGAGCATCCTGCTGATTCTGTGAATCGAAGGATTCCCATTCGACGAGAACAGTGATTCACTCCCTTAAGGAGGTGGATCATGGGTAAGGTTTATTCAG
>Ga0208903_1001950_pt1 | contig 10739 bp, 9 predicted proteins | sample AntAceMetag02UKJ_FD_184769 | JGI IMG/M metagenome (GOLD analysis project Ga0208903, IMG submission 184769) | Saline lake microbial communities from Ace Lake, Antarctica - Antarctic Ace Lake Metagenome 02UKJ (SPAdes) (version 2) | ecosystem: Environmental > Aquatic > Non-marine Saline and Alkaline...
AAGTGGAATGATGCCTAGCCCTGACAATTTAACTATGTTTAATCAAGCCTACAGAACTCCGCCAAATAACTTTCAATGTATTTCTTGTCACCAAGCAGACCCATTTTTAACCGATCCTTTTATAAATGCGGCAAAAATGCCTGGAACAGATGAAAGTGTGGTGCCGCAATTGAATGCTAGTTCCCCTTACTACGTAATTGGTGGACACGATTGGGATATGAGAACAATTCATATTGAAGGAAATCAATGCATGTCATGTCACAGGGTTGGACTTGCAACAGCAAGATTACTTCAGGGTAATGGTTATGATGTTAATTCACATATGCCACCAAATGACCCAGGAAGTCTCTCGGATGATTATATAGAACTTTTACAAACTTGGATGAATGGTGTGGAGAATACTCCAAACGCTGAGTGGAGAATACCCCCGGCTTGCACTGAACCCGCAAAAACTGTTGGGGATGATTATCCTTTCAAACAGTCATTCAATAACTATTAACTGAAAGATGCAGACTTTTATACATTATTTTTTACATTTTGGCTTTCCATTTTTTATTGCCTATGGATTTTTTAGAAAAGATTGGAAAAAAGTCTATTTGATATTGCTTGCTACAATGTTGGTCGATTTGGACCATTTAGTAGCGAATCCCATTTTTCAAGCAAATAGATGTAGTATAAATTTTCACATTTTGCATACCTACTATGCCATGGCAGTTTATGTGGTACTTCTTTTTTTTAAGAAACCATTTAACGTAATAGGCATTGGCCTATTATTCCATATGTTGACAGATTTTATTGACTGTTCAATAATGTATTCAAATTGCAAGGAATGTTTTGCAGATTCGCCAGCTATAGAACTATTGAGAGCAACTTCAAGGTTAATCGGATTTTAAGATAATAAAGCCACGCTAGCATCAAGCGAAATCAAAAGCACTGCTATTTTCGCATTTAAGCCTAATTTTATACAAACATTAAGGATAATTAAATTTTTTTCTGAAAAAGTAGGGTGCTGATCTTTTCTTGCGGTATACTATTGAAATCAATTTACAAATTAAAAAAAATAAAATGAAAAAAATGAAAAAAGGAATTACAGTATTGGCCGCAGTACTTTCGATTACAATGATATCTTGTAATAAAGATAAAAACGAAAGTAATTTAGAATCTGAAATTGCAAATGAGACGCAAACGATTAGACTAGCAGAATCTGGTTTTCAAATGAGTGAAACGACTCCTCTTTCAAATGAAGTAGGTGGAATTTACACTGACGGTGTAATAGAGTATAAAAAAGACGGTGAACTATTAGCGAAATTTGATTACTCTAAATTTGATGCAGAAAAAGGTGAGTGGGAAAAAGAAGATGGATCAAAAGAAGAATGCAAATTAAAAAAAGAAGGTAAAGATTATAAGTTTAAGAAAGTAATTGTCAAGCCTTTGGTTAAAACAGACGATTGTGAATTTATTGTAGCAGGGATTATTAAATACTTCGATAAGAAGTCGGGTAAATGGTTAGCAACAGTTGACTATGGTGACGGAACTTGTGATGACCTAGCAACTAAAATTGACAGTGAGGGTAATGAAACTACTTTTACAATTAAGTAAATAGTCTTAATGAAATTAATAAGTGGTGGCTTGAGGTCACCACTTAAATTTTTTCCCCTTGACAAAATTAGAATTCAAAATTTGCTTCGATCAGTGGTTCGATAGTATTCGAAACTACATTTATTACAGGTGTGGTGATTCAGATCTGGCAACAGACATTGCGCAAGAAGCTTTTATAAAACTATGGGAAAAAGACTTTGATTATCATGCAACTAAAACGAAAGGTTTAATTTACAAGATAGCAAGAGAATTATGGATATCAGAGTATAGGAAATTATCGAAAATTCAAAATGTGGATTTGTCATTTGATCTTGTAGATGACGCAAATAATCCAACCCAACTTTTAGAGTATAATGAACTTAAAAGTACCTATGAAAATACTTTAGCAGAACTACCTGAGAACCAAAGAGAGGTTTTTCTAATGAATAGAATAGAGCAGTTGAGTTATAAAGAAATAGCTGAAAGACTCGAGTTGAGTGTGAAGGCAATAGAGAAAAGAATGTCATTGGCGCTCACTTTTCTCAGAAAGAAATTAAACAATGTATAAGAAATCAAACATATCTAATTCAGATGAGTTTGCTCATTTCGATAATTTGAAGATTACTCATAAAAATCCAAAAGAAGACATTTGGAAGGAGCTATCAAATTCAATTGAGGAAAATTCGCTACAAAAAAAACCTAAAGTGCTTCACATTCAATGGTTTAAACTAGCTGTAGCAGCAATTTTTTTAATAGGAATGGGCCTCTCATTTATGCGGTTTTATAGTGTTGAGATTTCAACTTCAAGAGGTGAATTAGTTGAACACATTTTACCAGATGGATCACATATACAGCTGAATGCTGAATCATCAATAAACTACAATCCTTATTGGTGGAGATTTAACCGTGAGCTTGAATTGGAAGGCGAAGCATTCTTTGAGGTAGAAAAAGGCAATAAATTTCAAGTGAATTCCACCAATGGCAACACGCAAGTATTGGGAACAAGCTTCAATATATACAATAGAAATGAAGACTATTCAGTGTATTGCCAAACTGGAAAAGTAAAGGTTTCGCATCACAATAGTACACAAATTTTAGCGCCTGGAGAATTCTCTCTTTTGGCAGAAAATGAATTGGTGAAGACATCTATTCCTGAAAATGAAGCCATTTCTTGGAAGCTCAATAAATTCGTCTACAATACGACTGGTTTAGATAAGGTTTTTGATGATTTTGAAAGACATTATAATGTTGCCATAGAAGTTAAGTCTAAGGACATTTATAATTTAAACTTCACTGGCATTTTTGATAGAAGTATGTCGGCTGAAGAAGCAATAGAAATGATGTGTTTAACTTTTGATTTAGATTACAAGAAATCAACTAATTTTACCTACATAATTCAAAAACAAAGTCATTAGGTATTTAATCGTCATTCTAGTTCTTGCAGTAGCATTAAAATCAAATGCTCAGGATGTTGTTACCTTAGATTATTCTCAACAGAGCCTTAATGAGATCTTAATTGACTTGAATATAAGATATAATGTACAGGTTTCTGTTAACTCAGAAGTGTCTATCAACTGCCTGATAACTGTCAATCAAGAATTTCAAACTATGGCGAAAGCTATGATATTTCTGGCCTCATATTGTGAACTGAATGTGAAATCATTAGGTGAAGTTTTTGTTTTTACACCAAAGAAAATTGCGCCTGAACTGTCAGAAAAAACGGCAATTAAATGGTATTTATATCAGGGCACTGTAGTTGAGTTCGGCACGCTTGAACCTCTTCCTTTTACGAAGATAACAATAGGAGAAGCAAGAATAGTTTCAAATGAGAAAGGTGAATTTAGTGCCAAACTCTCGGAAGAAAAAACATTGGGTTCCTTCAGTCACTTGGGTTATTATAAATTAGATAGCCTCCTTCATCCGTCTGCAAGTATTCAAATTGAATTGAAACCCAGTACAATTGAATTAGAAACAATTTTGGTAAAACCCATTGAAGTGAATTTAATTGAACATCACAACATAGGTGAAATGGCGGGTCAAATGGTTTTTAATGATGTAGCAACAACAAAGGTGCCTGGAGACGGAAACAACTTAATTTTCAATAATCTTAGGCTTTACCCTGGAGTTTTGGCTTCGGGAGAATCACTGTCTGAATATAGCATGTGGGGAAGTTACCCTGGACAAAATCAAATTCTCTTTGATGGCATTACTTTATTCAACAGTTCGGGACTTAACGATAATATTGGAAGAGTAAACCCTATAATGGTTAAACAAATTAATGTATTTAAAGCAGGTTACAATGTTGAGTTTGGTGACAGAGTCGGCGGAATTATGCTTATAAAGGGTAAAGAAGGAAATAGAGATAGTATTGAAGCGCAATTGAATTTAAGCACGCAAGTGGCAACTGGTTATCTCAATATTCCTCTTTTTCAAAAAAGCTCCAACCTGCAAATATCAGGTCGTTACTCGTATTTAAACCTCCTCAATAACGCACTAACCAAAAATCAATTTACCGAATCAATTAAGTCAAATTATGATTACCATGATTTAAACCTGAAGTATACCACCAATTTTAAAAATGGCGATTTGCTTACCTTTAGTAGTATTTACAGTAAAGATAATTATGACGAGTTCTATAACGCAAGCAAACTATCTGATAAAAACTATCAAGCTGATATTTCTTCTATACAATTCGGAAACAGTTTGGCTTACCATCATCAATGGAGAAAGGGAGGAATATCAAAACTACAAATTGCACAATCATTCTATAACAATAGCATAAGCAATTTAATCTTTTTAAAAGATAGCCTTGCTATCAAAGATTTCCAAAGCAGTAGCTCGTGGACTAATAATGTATTGACCGTTGCTTCAAAAGTAGATCATATCTTTCCGATAAAAAGGAATCAAAGTATTCGATTATCGCTCGGCCATCACCGCGGTCAAACCGAATTCAATCCCGACTTTAAGGCATTTAGTAAAAGTCAGAGTAGTTCACTTTTGGATTATACTCATTTATCTGTTCAAGACAAATTTCAAATCGGGAATAGATTTACATCTACCATAGGCCTAAAAACGGATTACTTAATTCAAAGTAAAAAAATCTATTTGCAACCTCGATTTGACGGCCAGTTCAGATTAACAGAAAAAATTAATTTCAACACTGCTTGGGGCATTTATAAACAATATGTGGGCCAAATTATGACCATAGACCAATACGGTAATTCAAATAATTTTTGGGGATTACTAGATGATAAAAGCTATCCGTCACTATCATCTATGCATAATGTTGTTGGTGTTTCATATCTCTCCAAGCAATTTGATTTAGGTATTGAAGGATTTTACATTTTAAATAGAGATTTAAGCAGAAGATATGAAAAAGACACAACTTTCTTTGATGATATTGGACAGTCTAGATCTTTTGGAGGGGATGTATTTATGAAATTTAGAATAAAAAATCATCAACTTTGGACTTCTTACACTTTGAGCAAAGTAGAGGAGCGCTTTGAAGCATTGAGCCAAGGAAAGTACATTCCTGCTTTACATGATCAGCGTCATGAGTTAAAAGTAGCTGCTTCTTTTAATTTCAAACCATTTTTTTTCTCAATAACAAATATATGGGGATCAGGATTTAATTATTCTTTTGATGAATTTGAAAAAAAAATCTCTTATAACCGTTTGGATGCATCCTTTCAATATCACTTCTGCATCAAAAAAATCAAATTTGAATCTGGCATCTCAATTCTTAATGCTCTAAATGCTAACAACTTTCGATTATATCAATATGCTAACTTTCCAGATGGATCTGTCAATTCAGTTTTAGGTGTTCCTTTTACTTCGAATTTGTTTTTAAACATTAAATTTTAAAACTAGCCCTAACGTATTAAATAAAATTTGCAGCAAAGCTGTTCGGCATTAAAAGCCTAATCTTATTCAAACGTTTGCTTTCATTAATGAAAACTAAAAGATTGAAATTATATCGAATATTATTGATTTGCTGCATCAGTGCTTGCATGATTCTTCTTTTGTTTATTCCAATGTATGCATATTGGATTCCAGAAGCATACCAAGAAGGTCAAGTGGCTGGTTGGAATGATGTTCTTACTTGACTGGTTTATCGATTATGAAAAAAACAATTTGGATATAAAAACCTCACCTAGCACAAAATAAAATTTACCGCGTCGCAGTGTGGCATAAATTCCTAATGCTACTCAAACCTTAGAGCAGACTTTAACTAAATAAATGAAAGGCATAAAGGTATTCAAGGATAAATAATTTAGAATAAATCGTTGAATTGTAACTTACCGTGAAATATGAAATATTTCATTCAAACGGGAAAAGGATCAATGATTATGATTTACGGAATATGAAATCAATTCTTATCTTCGGTAAAAAGCCGCCTAGAGTTATAGGATAAATAAATAATTATTGACCGTAAAACAAGACCTTCATCCAGTTTGGTAGATCTCCGTTTTGAAGCCAGAAAAAACAAGAAATGAATAGAAAAGAATTTATTAAACTTTGTGGCCTTTTTGGAATTGGATTACCGCTTCAAGGAGGTTTAATGTCGTGTCATAAAGACGCTAATTCTATTCCGTTTTCGGGAAAAGTAATTGTAATTGGTGGCGGAGCAGGTGGATTGTCTGCTGGGTGCTTTTTAAAACAACAAGGAACTAATTTTCAGCTTCTTGAGGCCTCTGGAAGCCACGGTGGAAGAATGAGGATAAATACTGACTTTGCTGATTTTCCAATTCCTTTGGGTGCAGAGTGGCTTGAGACTAATACAAGTATTTTTCAGGAAATAGTAAATGATTCTTCGGTAGAAGTAGCGGTTGAAACCTTTGCAGATAATCCTGATAGGAAATTTATCAATTATTCTTGGTTTAATTTCTTTGAAGAATATATTGTTCCTTCAATCGCTGACAAAATAGTCTACAATACGATAGTCGAATCAATTGATTACACAGGTGATCAAATTACAGTAAATACAAATAATGGCCCGTTGATAGCCGATAAAGTGATTATTTCCGTTCCTCTTCAAATTCTTAAAGATGGGGATATCACTTTTAATCCAAGTTTACCAAAAAGCAAAAGCAATGCTTTTGATGATACTGTTGTTTGGGAAGGATTTAAAGCTTTTTTTGAGTTTAGTTCAAATTTTTATGGCGATAGTGAATATGAATTTTCTGTTATCCCCGAAACGAATGGACAGAAATTATATTACAATGCTTCATTGGGTCAAAGTACTACAAGAAATATTCTTGGTTTATTTGTAGTGGGTTCACCTGCCAATGAGTTTATTTCCCGATCTGGAGATGATTTGAAAAATTTTATTCTTAGTGAGCTCGATAGTATCTATGAAAATCAAGCAACGCCTAATTACGTCAACCATATTACGCAAAATTGGAATAATGAACCTTTTATTAAAGGCGGTTATCTGTCTGATTTTGCAAACTGGAAAGTGGTGAGAGAATTGGGTAAAAGTATCGATAAAAAATTATATTTTGCTGGTGGAGCCTATACGGACGGAGAAGATTGGGTTTCTGTCCATACCGCTGCACAATCTTCAAAAAGAGCGCTTCTAGAAATTAACGGTTAAAATCAGATGACAAGCTAGTTAAAGGATGATGCAGGTGTGCTTTTTGGGGTGGATCAATCAACAATTTATTTTTCAACTACCTTCTGCCTTTTGCCCAATGCCTTTCACCACTCCACTTAAATAGTTTATTTTCTAAATTAATTGAACTTCTAAGTCGCATTGGGTGTTCTAGTTATTAACTTTGAATGAATCGAAAAAAGAGCAAAAAAAATGGACAGTAATTCAGCTAGAAAACGATCTCGACGTGCCTATAGGGTAGCTTATCGAATTGTCGGTTCATATCTTTTTCTTTTTATTCGAAAACGAATCATGCGAAAGGAGCGTTATGAGGCCAAACTTCTCTCCTTACACCAAAAAAATGCAGTCCGATTGAAAGAGGCTATCCTCGAATTAAAAGGTCTTTTTACCAAGGTAGGTCAGTTGCTTTCTGTGATGTCAACCATCTTGCCAGATGCTTATGCTGTCGTGCTTGAGTCACTGCAAGATAAAGCTCCGCCAAGTGATTTTATAGAAACAGAAAAAACGATAACGCAGGAATTAGGTCGGCAGTTAGATGAGCTATTTGCTGAATTTGATGTGACTCCGATTGCTTCTGCTTCTATAGGTCAGGTGTATAAAGCGCGCTTAAAAACGGGTGAAGTAGTGGCTGTTAAAGTACAACATCACGATATCGAAGCACTCGCTCAATTGGATTTAGCGATAATCGAAACATTGATTAAACGATTTTCCTTTTTTTTTAGAGTAAAGGGAATCGAAAATGTGTACCAACAAGTTCGACTCATGGTGGAGGAGGAATTGGATTATGTATTAGAGGCCCAATCTATGGTGCGCATTGGAGGGCAATTAAATCGCTTTTCAAACGTGATCGTTCCTCAATTATTTCCAACCTATTCAACTTCTAAAATGATTGTTTGCGCATTTCATGAAGGGGTAAAAATCACCAATATTGAGCAACTCGAGGCTTGGCAAATAGATAGGCAAGAAATTGCCGATCGGCTCATCACTATTTTCTGTAAATTAATCTTGGATGATGGATTTTATCACGCGGACCCTCATCCGGGCAATGTCCTCATTAATGCTTCGGGTGATATTATTTTGTTGGATTTTGGCGCAACAGCAGAATTAAACGAGGCTATGCGCCGAGAAATCCCAGTTCTCGTTCAACATATCATTCGAAAGGATACCCCCAAAATTTTACGCTCACTGCAAAAAATGGGATTTTTGGGCAATGATAATGATACGCGCGAAGTGGCAGGAAAATTGGTCGACGCGCTCACAAATTTTGTGCAAAACGAGATTAAAATGGACAATCTCAATATCAAAGATGTATCATTTGACGACATTAAAGGAAGTAGTTTGGATAACCTGAGAAAGGAAATTGGAATTCGAGAATTGGCGCAAACGCTCGAGGTGCCCAAAGATTGGGTTTTATTGGAACGTGCCATTCTTCTGCTGCACGGCATCAGTGCAACGATCGCACCTGATTATAATCCAATGGACACGGTTAAGCCTTATCTGAAAAAAGTAGTCCTCAGTGATGGCGGATTGAAATCGATTATTCTGGATACGATTAAACAGGAATTTACAGCTCTCATTCAATTGCCTTCTGCGCTTAGCCTCTTTTTTAATAAGGCCAATACTGGAAAATTAGAGGTGCAAACCCGAAATCGAGATGCTAAACGTTTTTATGCTTTGGGTCAACAATTGATGCTTGTTTTAGTGATTTTTGGATTCTTAATCTTGGATGCTCTAAGGCCGAATGATTTTTATCGCTATGCGGCACTAACTGCAGCTGTTTTCTTGTTCTTTTCCATTCGAAAAAACCGTCCAAAACGGTGGTGATCTAAAAAATTAGCTAGAAAAGCATAGACGCAACTTTTTCCTTTAAATCGGAGTCTTTAATTTAACCGCATCACAGTCAACGTTATGAAGAATTCAATTGCTATTTTTATTTGGGTATTTATTTTCTCAACGGCATTCGGTCAAGACCTCTCTATTACAGTTGTGGGAAGTGATGCTGCATACTGCCGAACGGCAGGCTATCAGAGCGGAAATGGTGTTGTTTATGTCGCTGTCTCAGGGGGTGTTACACCTTACACTTATTTATGGACGAATTTAATGACGGGAACAACAAATACCAATGCAACGTGGGGAGGTTTAAATCCAGGTTGTTATTTGATCGAAGTGACGGATGCTGTTGGTGACGAAATTTCATCAAGTACCTGTGTAGATTCATTGAATCCAGTGGCAAATATGGCGGTTATTTCTGATGATGTTTTAGGCGGACCATTTTTCTTTACCGGCGAAGCACCTGCTGCAGTATCTTTCGATAATCTTTCGCTTAATGTTCCTGATATGGTCGGACCAGAATTCACTGTTCGCTATTATTTTAAACCGCAAGGTTTAGCCACACCAGAAACCGCAACTTCGTTGACGACGGATTTTTATTATACCTATGAATTTGGTGGTGTTTGGACGGCTTCGCTTGTTGCAAAAAATATAAATGGGTGCACGGATACGCTCTATCTTACATTTAGTATTGATGGACCGAATGAAATAACAGAGGTTCAATTCACCGAATCCTTCACTGTTTCGCCAAATGCCAATTCGGGGCAATTGAATATTTTAAGCCCTCAAGATACAAAACCGTTTACGCTACGCATATATGATGTCGCTGGTAATTTGGTTGTAAGCAAAGTACTGATTCATGCTGAAACAGTTCTTGATTATAACTTTCCAACCGGAATTTATTACTATGAGGTGTTGGATAATCAAAATGACCAAAGGCTTCAAACCGGCAAATTTGCGTATTAAAATTTTTCGAGCTAAAATAGGGGTTGTATTTTTAGAGGGATGATTAGCGAGATCTAAACTAAAACAATGAGATTTTTTTTATTACTTTTTTTATTCAGTGCAAAGGGACTTGCATTTGGTCAAAATGACTCTTCCAATGTTTCCATTCAAGGTCATCTTGAAAACGCATCAACAGCTGAAGATGTGATGTTTGTTTGTGTTCGAGTTTATTCCCAAAATGGTATAAATATTACAGGCGGCTGTGCCGACTATTATGGCGACTATAAGATAGCTGATGTTCCAGAAGGTGTTTACACATTAAAATGTTTTAGTGATGAATACGAAGAGATAGTTGTTGAAAATGTTACCGTTCGCAAAGGAAGAGCCGTCATTATTAATTTTTCGCTTGTGGAAAAACCGAAAGTTGTAAAACAACGAAGGCCATTTAGAGAGCGGAATCGCAACTAGTTTTTATTATCTTCGAAAGATGAAACGATATTTTTTAACGCTATTAATCATTCCAATCATACTGTCTTGCTCAGAAAAAGTGGTTGTTAATGCAGATTCTGTTGACACCATAACGTACGCATTTTTTGATTCTTCCGTTCCGCCAGCGTATCACCGCAGTTTTGTCATCAAATTGACGCGCACAAATGTTGCTATTGTAGTGGATTCTTACGGTGATGTTTTGGCTGAAGATTCAATGGCTATTGCTGTTGAAGATTTTAACCATGTGATTGAAGTCATCAATGAAGCCAATCTCGTCTCATTT
>Ga0208903_1001965_pt1 | contig 10658 bp, 4 predicted proteins | sample AntAceMetag02UKJ_FD_184769 | JGI IMG/M metagenome (GOLD analysis project Ga0208903, IMG submission 184769) | Saline lake microbial communities from Ace Lake, Antarctica - Antarctic Ace Lake Metagenome 02UKJ (SPAdes) (version 2) | ecosystem: Environmental > Aquatic > Non-marine Saline and Alkaline...
CACCATGATTGTGCGCGTTTCCGATTGGATTCTCTCCAGCATGAAGCACTTCCTATTCATTGATATTGAAACTGATTGCAAAGGAAAAATTGTTGATTCCAGTGCAATCCTCAATGGTCAAGAACTTGATGAAAGACAAAGCTTTAGATTAGAAAAATAGATCACCTAAGGCCAACAACCTCAATTCGTCTAAGACTAACACGTCCGCTCTCATGGGCCTTTCATTTCCTCACTTGTTCAGTCCACTCATTCAAGCGGAAAGGAATATATGCAGCCTATATCAGCACCATCCAAAATCAAGCATTTTTGTTCAATTCTAAAACCAACCACCACCCAAAAGGGTGATGATAATTCCAACAAAAGGGTGGCGCAAATTAAATGGGATTGAATTAACTTTAAGGTCTAACAAGCAAAATCTTAATCGAAGAATTCTTCGTTGGAAATTGGCAATGTTAATAGCGTCTCTACTTGGCCGCTGCAAGCATTCTAATTGTTTTTATTATCGTCTTAAATTAAGCTTCCTGAATATAAATTTCTAGATGAGCAAGTAATACTTGAAATCAGAAGTAAGTGACAATCTTAATGAATAGATAGAGAGTTTAACAAGTTCATTTTTTTGATAAAAAAATGGAATTTCATCAAGTGTTTCCACCTATAATTTTGCATTCTAGTCTTTTGTCATATTCTGCCCGGAAATCTAATAAAATGTTAATCTCAATTAAACTATTTTGTTTACCCACAAAAAAAACGATTATTGATCGGGCCTCTGGATTGTTCATACCCCGCTACCTTTTACGCTTTGTTACCCTGATGACAATCTTGTCTTTTCCGCACCTCACTGCTCATGCTCAAAATGTTACGTGCCCTGATTGCATCACCGGATTGTGTGAGGGCACAAATTTGGGAGATCTTCTTGTTTTTGAGGGGTACACATACCCCATCGAAATCACCCTAGCTTCTGGAGATCTTGACGGAATAGGAACCAATATTTACAATTACACTATTACATCAGGGATTAACAACATCGACATTACCTTCACTGAAGGAGATAGCACGGAACACAATGCAAATTTCGACATTAATTTACAAACTATTAATTCCAACTTTACGTGGAACGAAGCTTCGGGTTGTAACAATGTCAATTTCAATGGAAACTTAAGCACAGGAACAGGAGGAATTACAAATTACAATTGGACTGTTAGTCAAATTATCGGTGCACAAACATCCCAAATCACTTCTCTGTCAGGCGTTGAACCCTCCTTCGGCTTCCCCTCTGGCGGATTGTATGAGGTCTGTCTTGAAACGGTCAATAATTTTGGATGTACTGACACATATTGTGAGGTCATTCAGGTTGGCAATGTTGAGCCTGCCCTAATATTCTATAACAACGGGTCAGCTCTAAACAATAACAGTGATGATTTAGTCATTGTTTACTGCAATCCTTCAACTCAGCCTTTTGATCTCGATGCAGAGGACAATTCTGTGCTAAACGGAGAAAGTGCAGCCAATTACACCATTTTTCTAGATGGCTTAGAAGTGTATAATTCCACTTCCGCTCTGCCACAAACCCCTATCTTCAATGCTCCAGCCGGAACAACTGGGTACGTTGAAGTAGAGATCCTTATAGAAGACGCCGATGGTTGTTTTTACTCTACCCTCTACCAGATTTATGTAGGCAATAACACAGCGCCAACCTTCCAATCTCAATTAGAAACCATTACGCTTCAATGCCCCGAAGACGAACTTGATATTGAAAATAACTTTAATGTTAACAACCCAAATGGTACAGACTACACCTTAATCATAACTTGTGGCTCTGGAGGAAATGAAGTAGCATCATGGGCTTGGGATCAAATTGAACCAGACCCTACACTTGAATGGATACCGCCTTATTCCTCCTGTTTATGTGAAGACGGACAGTTCTGGTTTGAGACAACAGCTGTGCATCCTTGTATGACAACAACGAATTTATCCATCTCGAATTTCCAGGTGGCATTACCTCCTGAAGTGGATTTCGCGAGGGATCCCGAAGGAAATATTTGTGATGGTGAGGAAGTACATTTTGAGTGGCTTTTCGGAAGCAACTTAGTTTACCCACCAGCATGGGGCTGGTGCAATCCAGAGGCTGAATGGACAATAACTGACCCACAAGGCAATGCCCAAGTCGTAGGGAACGAAGCCACGTTGGACTACATATTTCCCGGAGAAGGTGAATACGAGGTCTGCCTGAAAATCTACAGTGATTGTGGCACACCTGAAATGTGTGAAATAATCTGTATAAACCCCTCACTGACTGATATCGATCTCACTCCTGAATGGAATATCCCCGAGCCAATGTGTCCTGATGATATTTTCACTAGCACTGTGACATATGCTGATCTATGGTTTTGTGACACTCCAGAAATTGAATGGGTTTTAAGTCAAAATGGCACTACTATCGATACATACGAAGGCGATTTGGCTGCAATTGGCCCATTGAATAAGGGCGCGTATAATCTTGAGGTCACATTCACATTAGCAGATTGCGGAGAAGTTAGTCAAGATATTGATTTTGAAGTAGTAGCCCCGCCAATTATTGATCTACAATTAATCGGCCCATTTACCGATGCTTGCGCAGAAGAGCTTATTTGTTTTGACGATTGGTTTTGTGTGGATGATTGTGGTGCGCCAATAACAGAATTTGCATTAGTGCTGTATGAAGGTGAAATAACTAATTGCGAAACCACACCTTCCAATTCAACTATAGAATCGTTTACGTCAACTTTTCCTAATCCACCCTATGATGATTGTAACCCATCTCCTGGCAGTTGCAATTACTCCTGGATTTCGACACCAGGAACGTATACATTATGGATAAGAGCAGAAAATCATTGTGGACCAGATTACGCTTGCATTGAGATCATCATCCCAGAACCAGACATCCCTATTATATCAGGTCAAGATGAAATCTGCCTTGGTGAGCAAGCACAACTTCAAGCTAATCTCAGCGGTGGTATGTTCAGCTTCATCAACTGTCCTAGCAATTCATGCCCTGCAATCATCGAGTATAGCCAATCTGGAACTACTTTCTTCTGGCAAACCTCTAATTCTACCATTCCAGGCGAATACACATTAATTTATGAAGGTGATTGCATCGGTGATGGAGAATTTATTATCACTGTAAATCCCTTACCCGAGTTCACGATTGAAGTCGCACCGGGCATTACTATTTGTCCAGATGATGAAATTGAATTAAGTATCACGTATTTAGGACCTAACGACCTAGACAGTTGTGAGTGGATAAATCTTGAAAATGGATTGCCTCTTTCAACTCCAAACTGCGCTATCACGCATACCCCAGAGTCTCCATCAAATAGTTATTTTGTTACGGTCATAGATGAAAACACTTGCATCTCAAGTGATGAAATTACGATCGAAGTTCAAACCCAACCTTTTGCATTTAGCTGCAATGTGTTAAATGAATCTTATTGTAATAACATCGGCGAAGTTATTGACTTAACATCCCTGCTGAATCCTTATCCGTCAGCAGGGACATTAACCTGGACATTGAACGGGTCTGCCATAGCAGGAACTACCATTCAGATTGATGATCTGTTAGATGGAACCTTTATTCTGGAGTGGTTATGGACACACCAAGACACACCGAATTGCTCGTTTGAAGGCTTGTGTGAGTTTGAGGTTCAGCCTTTGACTGAACCCGAAATGTCATTCGATGACTTGTGCGCAGGTGAAATTTTTACCGCCAACATTAATGGAATAAACGGGCTTCCGGGGAGCTGGTCATTCGTTAATTGTCCTGGACCCTGCCCAACAGGTTTCACCTCTGACTCAAATTCACTGGTTTGGGATACAAATGACAATGCATTTCCGGGAGTATACACCCTTGAATACAGTGGTAATTGCCTTGAAACCATTCAAGACTCCTTTGAGATTTTTGGTTTTCCGCAATTCACTCCAACTGCTAGTCCTCTGAACATTATTTGTGAAGGAGAAACTGTTGACCTAAGCATCGACTATACAGGAACTGCGGTGGTTAGCTCTTGTGCTTGGAGCGATGAGAATGAACCAATTGCCAACCCTAACTGTGAAATCACTGTTACTCCTGGTGATGAACTGACAACCTACTCCATTGTTGTAACTGATGACAATGGATGTGTTGATTCTCAAGATATTGATATCATGATTCAGCAGCAGCCTTTCACGTTTAGTTGTGATTCAATTGAAGACGCCTATTGTGACAATGAGGTTGTAGTCATTTCTCTTTCTGACCTTGTTAGCACAGACCCGCTGGCAAGTAACTTCAATTGGTTTCTAAATGGCGTGGAAATCAGTGGCTCCTCTCTTGACGTGGAGGCGCTTGATGCTAGCAATGATTCTTATGTCCTTTCTTATTCTTATACCCACAGCACTCCTCCAAACTGCGTGTTTGAAGGTGAGTGCTCTTTCAATATTTCTGCCCTAACATCGCCAGAGATCAACGGTGTCAATGAGCTTTGTCAGGGTGACGCAATCGAACTTGACATTTCAGGTCTTGGTGGTTTCTCTGGAGCCTGGGAATTCAGTTCTTGCCCAGGAACTTGTCCTTCCCTTTTTACAAGTGATGAAAATGAACTTTCTTGGAATACCAGTAATACAGACGCTCCAGGTGAATACACCATCAGCTACAGCGGTGAATGTTTGGCTAGTGTAGAATTTATATTCGATCTCAACGAGCTACCTCCATTCTCCCCTTTCGCCACTCCTCTGAACATTATTTGTGAAGGAGAAACTGTTGACCTAAGCATTGACTATACAGGAACTGCGGTGGTTAGCTCTTGTGCTTGGAGCGATGAGAATGAACCAATTGCCAACCCTGACTGTGACATCACTGTTACTCCTGGTGATGAACTGACAACCTACTCCATTGTTGTAACTGATGACAATGGATGTGTTGATTCTCAAGATATTGATATCATGATTCAGCAGCAGCCTTTCACGTTTAGTTGTGATTCAATTGAAGACGCCTATTGTGACAATGAGGTTGTAGTCATTTCTCTTTCTGACCTTGTTAGCACAGACCCGCTGGCAAGTAACTTCAATTGGTTTCTAAATGGCGTGGAAATCAGTGGCTCCTCTCTTGACTTGGAAGCACTGAGTTATACTTCTGATGGATACACACTTTCTTATGAATATCAACATTCAGATGCTCCGAATTGCTTCTTTGAAGACTCCTGCTATTTCTTTATTTCTGAATTAACGCTTCCGACTATTTCAGGCACCGATACTATTTGTATCAATGACGAAGTAGCACTTGAAATAAACGGTGTAAACGGATTCACTGGAGTCTGGACATTCGTTGATTGTCCGGGCGATTGTCCTATGAACTTAACTTCGAATACCGATGAGCTCATTTGGCAAACTGATGAAAGCTTGAATGCAGACGGGACCTATACTATTCAGTATACTGGAGAATGTCTTGATACTGCTCTTTTTCAAATCGTCGTTTTCCCATTACCCACGTTCTCAATAACTAGTGACATAGGAGGTTTGATTTGTGAAGGAGATGAAGTCACACTAGGTATTGACTACACCGATGACTACCTTGTAAATTCTTGTCTTTGGTATGATGTCCTAAACGATAATTTCATTGGACCAGGAGATTGCGAACTAGTAGTCTATCCAATTCAAACCCTCAGCGAATATCAAAACACCCTCACAGACTCTAACGGATGCATTGCCACAGAAAGCATTGAGATAGAAATACAACAACCGCCATTCGTGTTTTTAAGCGGCAATTTAGAAGAGGTGTATTGTGACAATTCGGAAGATATTATAGGACTGAGTAGTTTACTTACTCCCCAACCTCCTTCTTCGTCTGTTCAGTGGTTTCTCAATGGATCAGACATAGTAGACCAGCTTGAAATCCTCACCTTAGAACCAGACAGCTATAACCTCGTCTATGTTTATACCCATACTGACTCGCCAAATTGTGAATTCACTGATTCGCTTCAGTTTGATGTGGTGGGCTTAGAATTGCCAACTATTAGCGGACAAAGTATCTATTGCCAAGGCGAAATGGTAAACCTAGAAGCTGGAAACTTGAATGGATTTTCAGGCACATGGGAAAACACTTCATGTCCAGAAACTCCTTGCGTTTCTGAATACATAGATCCCAACAACTTTATATGGAATAGTGAATCACAAACTCTAGGAACCTATGAGATTCAATACACTGGTGAATGCCTAGATACTGCGTTATTCTCATTTACTATTTATGGAATACCAGAAATTGACTGGTCCCTGACTGATGAAACGCCATGCTTAAATGAGTGTGTTGAATTGGAATTCACAACCTTAGAAATGTACACCAACTTCGGTTGGGAGTTCAGTACTACTCAGGAAAATGGTGAGATTTTCAATAATGAGCTTTGTTTGAATACACTTTCAGATCCGAGTAGCGTAGATATCTGTCTTTGGGCAGAACTGGAACATCTGGTTGGTGACAGTATTTTAACCTGTTACATAGAAGACTGCAATGTGGTAGAACCAGTTGCGTCCCCAGGAGGTTACCCAAACTTGCCTGAAGTAGCTTGTCCTAGTGAGCTTATTAATCTGAATATTGATTACAGTCTGTATGATGATTGCCAATACATTATTGGAGATCTAGCTGAATTTGAAGACTGCAATACAATTCAAATTAGCCCAGACTGGTATGGCACTTATCCTGACACCCTCTATCTCGCATATGATGGATGCGAAGATACGCTGACTAGCACAATTTGGATATTAGAACCGCCTTCGTTTAATCTGACGTTAGAATATGACCCTTGCATAATTGATGTAACGGTTTCATATGATAGTTTGTCTGGGGATTCCTTGACATATGATTGGCAACTATTTGACAATCCGGGAAATAATTACACAAATCTATTGCTAGAATCGAATTCTGATTCACTACCCATTCCGAATCCTATTTTATTCAGTGATTTGGAATTATTTAGTGACACCACCTTTTTCATTTCACTTACCGTGAATAACATTTGTACTTCAGTAAACTGGCTTGACAGCATTAACTACATTTCGCCCCCTCAAGTAGAAATTGACATTTTAGCTGGAAACGAAATTGAATATTGTTTACCCAACGTGTTTCAGTTTGAGATATTTGAGTTTGCCACCAATAATATAGACTCGGTGGTTTGGGATTTCGGAGCCCAATACGACAATGTCAATCTGGGAGGTATTGTTTTTGACAACACGTTGTTCCCTCCCCCTATTACATATGAAAATATTGGAATTGTAGATACTGTTGTAGTAATTGCCACCGCCTACAATGAGTGCGGATCAGATACTGATAGCCTCACAATGATTCATTTCCCACCAGATGTCTTCATTGAAATGCCCCAAGACATTGAAGGTGTATGTCCAGGCGAGTCTATAACACTTCAACCTCTCTTGATACAAGGTGATCCTTGGGGAGGGTGCCAAGTTACCAGTGAACCACTGATAGCAGGGCTAACTTATTCTTGCTCAGGTAATGTTGACGAAATTGAAATCAACATACCATACACTACGCCACCAGGAACTTACATCATTACAACTACAATTTTTGGTTGCGGCAGTGATCTAGATATCACAACGCTCGAAATATTCGACCTCCCTGATTTATCATTTACCACTAGCGATATAGGATGTGCAGGAGAAACTGTAAGCTTTACGAATACATCAAACAACACATCTAGTGTGGATTGGAATTTTGGTGATCCATTCTCTGGCGCTGAAAATACTTCGACTTTAATATCTCCTTCACATACTTACAATTTACCCGGCACATACAATGTTGTTTTGAGCGCAGAGAGTTCAGAGGGGTGTTTCGCTCAAGAGGATTTGCTCATAGAAATATTCGGCCCCGACCCAACAATTCTTGAAGGTAATTTAGCAGTCTGTAGCGGTCAGTCATTCGATATGAGTATTGAAGATCCAGGGGAGGTTGTTTCTCTTCAGTGGGAATTTAGCTTTCCCGGACTTGAAGAAATCACCTTTGTAAATGACTATGAGATTTCCAATACACTGATCAATTATTCTGATACACTTCAAGAATGGAATGTCAGCGTCAATGTGATGGATATTAATGGGTGCTCAGCGCAGTTTAATGGTATACTATTTTTGCAACCAAGCCCTGAAGCCTTCTTTACTCATAGCCCAGTTGACAGGTGTGCTCAAGGCGCGGAAGTCCAATTCACGAACTTGAGCAGCACTAGCTCAGAATATTTTTGGGATTTCGGTGACCCTGTTTCAGGAACTGAAAACACCTCTTCTGAACAGAATCCATCTCACTTCTATCTTGGCCCAGGAAATTACGATGTAGACTTATTCGTTCTCAATATTTTCGGTTGTTATGCCAGTCACACAGAGAGGATTCCTTGTTCAGATTTTGAAATTTATGTTCCTAACGCTTTCACACCAGACGGTGATCAAACGAACGAAGTCTTTATTCCCATAATTGACGGAATAGAAGGCATAAAGTTTTACCAAGAAGATGACTATACCTTTCAGATTTTTGATCGGTGGGGCATCCTGATATTTCAAACTCACGACCCTTATAAACCATGGAATGGCAGCTTTCAAGGTGGAGGATACTACTGCCAACCTGATGTATACATTTGGCAAGTAGAAATAGAGTTTCCATCTGGAAGAAGCGAGACTTTAAAAGGGCATGTGACATTGGTGAAATAAGTCTTTCGGCTTATCCTTCTCAATATGCCCCCACAGAATATACATTACGCTGCCTCAGTAAAGGTTGATTACTTTCACTATTTAAAATGATTGAATATCATTGGTAAAACCTATATTCACATGTTGTGCGAAACTAAACAACTATCAAAATGAAAACTTATTTATTGGTCCTACTTTCAACCTTCGCCCTTAACTATTCAATCGCTCAAACTTGTGAAGAAATGATGCAACTTATTAAGTCGGAGAGCTACGGAACAGCATATGCCAATTACAATAGCGATGCCATTTCTAAGGTGACCTTCTATAATGTCAGAATTGATTATCAAACCTATTATTATGCGATCGTTTGTTTCAAGCAAGAATATTCATATGGTTGTTCAGAATACATCTATCAAGTGGCATCAAACACTCAAATGTATTACTCAATGAACTATATGAATAGCGCTGGAGAGGCGTTTTGGCAATACATACAGCCCTACAATGAAAATCTCGGTTGTGCGCCAAACTTTAACTAGAGTTTCGGCTCAAAAGCTGAACACCTAAGATTTTATGTGAATTGAAAATCTCAAAAATAAAATACGCTCAAAGTGGAGACAGAACCCACTAAAAAAAACGGGGCGTTAAAGCCATAAGTTATTTAAACTCGAAGTAAAATGAAAACTTTCAAAAAATTAGTTGGATTCCTGATAATAATCACGCTGTCTGCATCATGCGCAACATCCGACAAAGTTATTACTGGAAATTATATTCAAAAAAGAAAATACAACAAGGGCCTCTATGTTAGCGCCAAAGCCAAAAAAGAAAAACAACAGAAAGTTGAAGTTTCAGAAATTGAATCAAGCAATGCAGAAACGAATAAAGCTACTTCAATCGCATCGGCTAAACCTGATTATGACAACAAAAAAGCTGATAAAACTAGCCACAATTCTATCATAGCCTCAACAGATGATAGTTTCATCCAATTTGAGAACAATAAAAATTCAGAAATTGGGAGAACTCGAGACTCAAACAATGAAAATCTCAAAAATATTCCTAATGCCCAAATTGAAAAACGAATAAAGAAAGCGGAAAAGAAAATAGCTAAAAAAGTAGAGAAATTAGAGCAAAAGAATAATTCAGAATCATCGGCACCCTCTCCCTCTGGTGGAAGCTCGAGTCAATTAGTAGCCTTATTGCTAGTGATTTTCCTTGGTGGGATAGGTGTACATAGATTCTATTTGGGCTACATTGGCATTGGTGTAATTCAACTGTTAACCCTCGGTGGATGCGGCCTCTGGGCGCTAATAGACCTAATAAGAATTATTACAGGTGATCTAAAACCCAATGGTGGAGATTATACTGATAAACTGTAAATGAAAGGTTTATTCACGAAAATTTGGAAATACCTTAAAATAGTATTTCTTATTTCACTCCCGATTTCATTATGGATAATGCCAGTCGATTTTTTTGACCAGGGCAATAGCATAAGTGTTTTCGCGCTTTTGGGCATTGAAGATTATGCTTATTCAACAGGAATGACAAGAGGTATTATGCATCTAATGCACTTTGATTTTCGAGGTGCTTACGAGTATAATATCCTAAGTTTCTTTGTTCTTCCATTGCTCTTTCTTTTGTGGTTAAAATTAACTCTGAAGGAATTTGGGATTCGAATATTGAAATGGTTTTAAAAAAAGCACATTATTGAGCAGACGGTCGTGGGTACAAAAGCCCACGACCTAACTCTCACTCAAACGCAACGTTATATAATGGATGATAATACCCGAGGGAAGACAACAAACTTAAACTAGATAGTAAAAGCCAAACTGCATTAAAACGCAGCTACCCCCCCCTACATCTCAATATTATTCACATTCTCAAAAGGCTCAGGAATATTCCCTGGATCCTCATCAATGATCTGCAAAATATCCCTTGTAATCCCCCTAGCGATATTCGAGATCGGTACATCA
>Ga0208903_1001970_pt1 | contig 10647 bp, 19 predicted proteins | sample AntAceMetag02UKJ_FD_184769 | JGI IMG/M metagenome (GOLD analysis project Ga0208903, IMG submission 184769) | Saline lake microbial communities from Ace Lake, Antarctica - Antarctic Ace Lake Metagenome 02UKJ (SPAdes) (version 2) | ecosystem: Environmental > Aquatic > Non-marine Saline and...
AGGTGCGAGCCAGGACGAGCTTCGTCGGGCGACCGAGAAGGCGCGTCGAGAGTTTGTTGCTCAGGCTATCGAGCTTGGCTACCAGGAGTCGGTTGTCAACGAGTACGCGAAAGCGTTCGATGATGTACGCACGGCGATAGACAGGGTCCCGCGTAACATCACGGTTGAGGCGAACGTGAACCCGGCTTTGCAAGCGTTGAACGAACTGAACGCTTCCTTGCAGAGACAAATTACTGCGGCTAACGATTTGAACCGGGCTTTGGGGCAGCCGGTCACCCAGCGTAGCGGCAATGGCAATGGCAGCTCCAGGGACGATGGCCCCAAGCTTGACCAAAGCGAAGCCGGCATGTCGGGCGCTTCGGCGTCACTAAAGGCGGCTGAGAACTCGGTTAGGTCTTGGGCTTCAAGAATTAGTACGCTTAGCAGAAGCTCCGGGCAGGGTCCCCAGGTTGCAGGTTTTCAAGCGAGCGTGGCATCAGAGTTAAGCTTTGCTTATAGGCAAATAAAAATTGCTCGAGATGAAGTCCGTTCCATAAAAGACGGTTATGGTTTTAAGCGTGGCGGGTTCACCGGTCGCGGTAACGCTAACGAGTTTGCCGGGTCAACCCACAAGGGCGAGTACATAGTTCCCAAACAGCACGTCAATCAGAACACGGGCCTCCCTGACGCGAGTTTCTTGGCTCAACTCCAGTCGGGTATGCGGAACTTTAGCATCGGCAGTGGCTCTCGTGACAACGGTGGCGACGGCACGATGATGGTGGAGCTTTCACCTTATGACCGCAAGCTCTTGGTCAATGCCGGCAATGTCCAGTTGAAGCTGAATGGTAAGATTGTGGCGGAGGCGACGAACTCCAATAACCTGAGTGACGCTAGGCGAGGTAGCAACTAATGAGTAGCTGTTTTTACATGGGCACCAGGAACGCCATGCTCGAAATTCGCGCACCTTCGGTGAGTATGCCGGCCACGAAGCAGGGCTATTTCAACAAGACTGACTTCCTGAACGGCGGCACCTCTATCCGTCGCTCTACTGCGTCACACAAGAACTACACGATGACGTGGAACTCTATCAGCCGCGATGACGCGCGTATCCTTCTCGACATTGCGGACGGGCTCTACGGCAACGGGCCCGTATATGTCCACGATCCAATGACGAATGACCGTAACGTATTGCCCCAGTGGTGGGCTATGCCCGCTCAGGGTTTGACCGACGGCTTGGCGCTCAACGACGGTACTCGTGGCGAGTCGGCTGCAACACCTTCGAATACTCTCGGTTTCCCCGTAGAGTCCATCCTGTACACCGTGCTAACCGGGCAAACCCGCCGCGTGTGGGTTCCTATCCCCACGGGCTACACGGCTCATGTGGGGGCGTATGGCGCCAATGGGACTGGTGGCACGGTAGTGGCCACACCCACGGTGAGCGCCAACACTGACGGGACTCCCGAGACCTTGACGCTCCTGGCCGTGACCGATGATGCCAGGTTCAATGAGAGCTTTGCTTCGACCTCTTATGACGGCGTGGAGCTGTCATTGGGGGGGGAGGGAACTTTGACCCTATCAGGTATAATGGTACAAGTGTTAGAAACAGGTGTTACCCCGGCTACCGGAGGCTTTATTTCAGGCCAAGGCAACTCGGGTTTGCAGTTTGTTTCTCAGCCAACCTATACGCCATATTCTTCGGCGTTAGACAAGGTTGGTGTAGTCATAGAACTTTCAGAGTATTACGGTTGGAGTAAGTAGTGACCGAGTGGGGCGGCGAGACTAGCGGTGAAGTAACGCTAAGGCTTGTCGGAACTGGCCGGTTCATGGGTGGCGCATCTAACGTGTCCGGCTACTCTTATACCGAGGGCTCCACGCCACTTGTTCCCGGCGACGAATCCGGCGCTATCGGTGATATGAGCATCGACGTCGAAAACTCTAACAACGCTTCCATCCTGCTATACAAAGACGAGTTCTACCTAAAAGACAGCCTGCACGGTGCCGTCATTGGGACTATCGAAAACGTTTCCGGTAACAACGGGGCAATCACCATGGGTGGCCGTAGCCGGCTGGCCGCCCTCAACCTGGAAAGAACTATCCAGCCACAATCCGGCACCATTGAAGATGTTATGGGATACCTTTTTGGGCTGGTAGGCATCACCACAGAAATAGTTTACGAAACCTCATTGCCCACCACGACCATTCGCACTCCGGGGTTCTTCGGCGACGTGTGGAATTTCACGAAGAGCCTTGCCTCCGCTTACGACTTCGAGGTTACAGTGGTCCGGGACTACATTGTGGTGCGCCCCGTCCGACAAAGAACAATCAGCGCCGAGAACCTCTCAAATAGTAGCTGGCAGTTGCAAGACATTGAACTTGCCCAGTCCTTCGACGTTGCTTACTACAACTACGAGCCAGAGTCTAACTTCCTGGTGGAACCCAAGGGCGGCTGGGTTCCCGAAACAACCGTCTATTCCGTGGAAGCCAACGAGACCGTAGATTTTGAGATTGACCTGGAGTTCTACCTCACTAGCGTGCAGCAACCGACCGCCAGGGATACTGTCGCCAAGGACTACGGTAGCGCTTCCGCATATGCTGTTTCGGGGAACGACAACCTTCCCGTCACGGCAGCCTTTTGGAACGACTTCGGTGGTGCCATGAGCTTCGAGATTCTCGGAGAAGGCAACCGCGTGAAAGTTTCCATAACCGGACCCGACTACCCCTCACTGTCCCCCTACTCAATCTCTATCAGCGACGGCGCGAGCGACTACTCCACGCTAAGAATTGTCGGCACGGGTATGAACTACGAGCGTTTGCTCCACACCGAATACACGGGGCTCAAGGATAGCGACACCCCCACGGTCAAAGGCAATGAGCTTGACAACGTGGCTACGGACACTCTGGCCGACGCGAAAAGGCAGGGCTTGTTTGCGCGGAGGGTTTACTCGCTTCCTACCCAAACATTCAACACGAGTTCCAGGGAGTTCAAGAGGCTGATTGGTTCGGTCCCAACCGTACTGTTCCCCACGTTCGACGACTTTGACGACCTCGTGGGAGCGTCCTACAGCTTTGACAATTTCAACTCGGACTACTCGGCTCAAACCTTTGCCGAATTCACGACCCAAATCGGCAACGACGTCCCGCAAGGATTCGGGGAAGTGTCCGGCTCTAGGATTCACCTAGATGACGCCATGTACCGCGTGCGAACTGTCAGCATCACGCCTGACGCCGTGACCATCGACGCAGAGTATGACACTCTGTTTGGCGATGTGAACGGGGTGTACGCTGGAAAAACATTTGAGGAATTCAACACAATCTTCGACGGTGTTACCTTCAAAGACTACGCGCTTCTCCCCCTCAGATTGGAGCCAGTCTCATAATGGCAAAGATTCCAGAAGCATACCTCCAGCCGGCATCACAACCCTGGGGCCGTTGGGTGACAAGTACGCTCCGCAACTACCTGGCCAAACGTCAAGAGTACGACCTCGCCACAGAGAATGCTATACGTCAACTCAACATCGCCACAGCACAACCCATGCGTGCGGTCCTGTGGAGACAAACCTCCACCACGGTCAGTATTGCCACGGCGGGCACCTATGTTCCCATCAACGTCGCTGGCACCCTGGCAATGGATTTCAATATGATTGCCGGCACCACGAACGCCTCCGGGCTCAGAAACAACATTGACCGGGCCCGCACGGTGTCCCTCGCAGCATCCTACGAAGGCGTGGGCGCGAGCGGGAATGTTGTGGGGCTCAAGCTGGCGCTCAACGGCGTGCCTATCGACGCCACAGAATCTCGTTCCACTACTGGCGGGCGCTCACAATGGATTCAACGAATGGAGCCCGGCGACGAGGTTTCGTTGTGGGTGGCCAACATTGACGCCACCGATGACGTGGTGGTGGCCCGGTTCAACCTTTTGGCCCATGCTGTTTTGTAACAGTTTGGTATACTTGACAGAGATAACACAAGGAGTTTCATATGGCATCAACCACTAGCCCCGACGGGATTGTTTACCCGGACGCGAGCGACCCGATTGCGCCACTGAACACAGTGTTCAAAGACCTTGCCGACTCCGTGCAGTCAGCTCTTGTTGCGGCCGCAGCCGATGGTGGCGCTGGCGGATTCGAAAATAACTTCCTACTGATGGGTGCGTAAACGATGGCAAGTACCAGCTACAAGACACTGGCTCAGGTAGACCTGACCACTACGGCTTTGACCACCCTGTTGACGGTAGGCGCCGGCAAGGAGGTCGTCATCAGCACAATTATTATTGCGAACCGTAACGCGAGCGCTGACAGTTTTCGGATTGCTATCCAGACTGACGGTGATGCTATCTCGAACAGCCATTACATTGCGTTTGATGTGCCGGTGGCGGCGAATGATTCGACCACGCTAACTTTGGGTATCACGATGTCGGCGACTGATGTTCTTTCGGTTCAGGCTACGACTGCTGACCGTTTGAGTGTCAACGTGTTCGGTGCCGAGATAACAGTTTAGGGGTTGTTGTGGCTGTAACAAGTATGGCAAACAGTTCCATAAGGGACTTTGTGAAATATAATTCCATGGCAACCTTTTTTGCGGCTGGGCCTTTTTCTTGTGAGTATCTTGTTGTCGCGGGTGGCGGTGGAGGCGGGCTCGCGGCTGCTGGTGGTGGTGGTGCTGGCGGTTACAGGACTAACGCGGGAACTTCTGGCGGTGGGGCAATCTCCGAAAGTTCCTTAATTGTAGCCAGAGGGGTTCACCCGTTGATTGTTGGGGCTGGGGGGGCTGGCAGTTCCAGCGGTAGTATTAAAGGCACTTCCGGTTCGGATAGCGTCTTTTTCGCGATTATTTCCGATGGCGGCGGTGGAGGCGGAAGTGGTCAAAATGTCGCTGGTGCTAATGGTGGTTCCGGTGGCGGCGGGGCTTCGCCGACTGGCGCTGCTGGTTCGGGAACCGTGGCTCAAGGGTACAACGGAGGGCTAAGCACAGGAGTTAATGCTGCTGGTGCTGGTGGTGGTGGTGCCGGTGCTGTAGGGGCCAACTGTACTACTTCACAGGTTGCAGGCAACGGGGGCAACGGGGTCGCTTCTTCCATTACTGGTTCTTCCGTAACACGCGCTGGTGGTGGCGGTGGTGCTTCTGACTTTGCAGACACGGGGACAGCGGGCACTGGGGGCTCAGGTGGGGGTGGTAATGGTTCCCGAAGAAATGCTGCCGCGGCTACGGCTGGGACGGTAAACACTGGTAGTGGCGGTGGTGCGGGTTCTAATAATACGGCTAGTGCTGCTGGCGGTTCAGGTGTTGTTATTTTCACTTTACCTGCTCAAGCAATAGCAACCTTTAGTGCTGGTGTAACCCAAACTTCTGCGATTATCGGGGGAAACCGTGTTTACACGGTCACGGCTACTTCAACAACTGACGAGACGGTTACTATAAAATGACCTATTTTGCGAAACTTGACCCTGATAATGTGGTCGTTTTTGTGACTGCGGGCCGGGAAGAAGATGACGGGCTTGAGGAAGAACTGAACGCTCGGACTGGTGACGTGTACCGGCAAACCTATATTGACGGTTCGTTGCGTAAGAATTATGCCGGTCTAGGTCACACTTATGATGCTGACCGTGACGCTTTCATTCCGCCACAACCTTACCCTTCATGGGTACTCGATGAGGCAACCTGCTTATGGGAAGCGCCTGTAGCTCGACCCGATGACGGCAAAATGTACACATGGGACGAAACCATAACTGACTGGAAAGAGACACCATAATGAACTTGACTAAGCCATGGCCCGAGCCCTTCACCGTAAACGAAAAAAGTCCCTACGGCTGGAGAAAACACCCGATTTCCGGGAAACGAGCATTTCACCACGGAGTTGACGTCAGGGGCTCATTCCCCTGCACGGTAACAGACGAGGGTGTTGTCAGCCACATAGGTTTCAGCCGTCGCGGTGGTGGCCACGTTGTCAAAATTGACCACGGAGAATATGTCAGCGTCTACTACCACGGGAAGCACCGTACCGGACTCAAGAAAGGCTCCCGCGTAGTCACCGGCCAAGAGGTCTACCCTAGCGGTACGACTGGCGCCAGCACGGGCGTACATCTTCACTACGAATTACGCAAACGTGGCGGGATTTGGGGGCAGACCGTCGATCCGATGCCCCATTTCATGGGCAAAGTTTCCGCACCTGTCATCAAGGTTGACGGGCGACTGGGCCGTAACACTTGGCGTGAGATTCAGCGTGGCCTCAAAGGTCACGGCTTGTACCTTGGACGCCTTGATGGACGCCCAGGAACTCTCACCTACACTGCTTTGCAAGAATGGGCGGGAGCGAACCCTGACGGTCGCATGGGACCCAACACACGCCGTGCAGTACAAGAGAAGCTAGGGGTGAAAGCCGACGGCAACTGGGGCAGACTAACTATCAGCGCCATGCAGCGTGCGTTGAATGATGGCACCTTCTAGTGACCTCCGAGGAACATGAGCCCGGTGTGAGAGTGACAATCGGGGTCATGTACAGGGAGATTCAGTCTCAGGGCGACATTTTGCTACGCATCGACGGTAGGGGCGAGAGAAGCGAAGAGAAGATTGCCGAGCTACAGGCCATCATTGCGGCGCTAGAAGCCCGTGTGAGGGTCCTGGAGAACTACAGGTGGCAAAGTATCGGAGCCTTCGGTATCATCCTCCTGGTAGCCGGCTGGGGCTTCACGTGGGCCGTGTCCTCTGTAACCTAAAGCTGTGCTATAGTTTTAGAACGAGGTGCGGGGATAAACTCCCGCATGTTGTCTGCCATAGCCCCCCACCCCTACAGTTATGAAGGGAATGGGGGGTTTTGTGCTTCTACTCTAAGAACTCGCCCGGAATCATATTTTCGGCACCCCACTGCAACAGCCCTGTGACGGCGTACAGCGATGTGTGTAACGACCGGTGGACAAATATCTGCTCGTGCCCCTCAGTGTCCTCCAGCTCGCTCATGGCGCCCACCAGGACCCAGTCCTTGACAATGGAGTACGTCTAGCTCCAGCGTGTCCGCGACGTGAGCTTCTATGGCTTCCTGTAGCGCCACATAAGTTTCGGCACTCATATCTGCCTCATCTCCGAAGTTGCGATAACGCCCCTCTTTTTGTCCCACTTGTTGCAGTTGTGGCACAACACGCGGACGTAAGACCCGACCGAAGTATAAGCGTGGCCTCGTGGCCGAAGGTCGGTGGACGCACAGATACGGCAAGCCTGGGGCTGCCCGGTAGCGATAGCCATGTTCGGGTGAGTGTTGTCCATCCAAGGCTTGAGTATTTCGTACAGGTCTATGAGAAGGTTGACGTCCTGAATCTGGTACTTTTTCATCATGGCCCACGCCTTAGCGTCCCGTGCCATGCAGTCAATCCAGAGCTGGAAGCCCGTGTGCTTGACCTTCTCGCCCACACCCAACTGCTTTGCCACATAGTCCAGCTTGTTAGACGTGAAGCGGAAGTATCTCCTTGCCAGAAGCAACAAGTCAAGGTCTTTCGTGGGAGAGGGTGGCATCATGCCATTCTCGAGAAACTCACGGTTGATGTGCTTATGGTCGAAGCCCTTACTGTTCCAGCCGACAAGATAATCAGCCTCGTCCATGAGCCGGTGTAGCTCCTCGAGCATCTCTTTCTTGGTGTGATGGTACTCGGACCGGAAGATTACTTTGTTGCTACCGAACCACCGTGCGCCAAAGCACATCATCGACGTGGGCTCAATAATCTGGCCTATAGAGATGTTCTGATTGAACAGCCCCCAAGTGTAGACCTTGTTGGGGCGTGACTCTAAATCAAACGCCAGAATCTTTATGTCCTGCTGAAAGATATTCAACTGGTTCCTCCCGATTGGTGCCCTAATTCTAACACGACAAGGTGCTAAAATGGAGTAATGACTGAATCTGAAATAGTAGACGGAATCGTATGCCCGACAAATCCTCAGGACGCGCTCAACTGTGAAAGTTGTGAGTAGTGGGAGGATGCTGTGACTGTGACCCGCAATGTTCTCGCTGCTTACCTGAAAGGACTTAAGTACATTATGAATAAACCTACCTGGAAAAACCGGAGGCGGTATATCTTCGCCTCGTTCGTTATCGGTGCGTCCATGATTGGTGGTGCCATCTATGGCGCTATCACCGGAATCGACATGGACATTAGCTACCTCGTCAATGGTGGTGTAGCCTTGATTACACTCATCCTCACCAGCTATATTTTTGGTGCTGTATGGGAAGACAAATCGTTACATAATTCTAAGGAGAATCAAGATGGTTAAGCTCAAGAAATTCTGGTCGTACTCTGCGGAGCGCGCAATCAAAACTTTCGCACAGACCACTATCGGGGTCATTACCGCGAACGCTGCGTTGTCTATTGTTGACGTAGACTTCGGCACGACTCTCGGCGTGGCCGCACTCGCAACACTCATGTCACTTCTTACGTCTGTACTCCAGTACGACAGAGAGCCTTCGTCCGTATAGAACGAAAGGCTGGTGGTCCAAACAAGAGAACCCCCCGGTTTGATTACCGGGGGGTTCTTGCTTTGCGTCTACTTATCTGCCCATTTTGCGCGAGTTTGACCGCATCACACGAACCTCTGCTGTGACAGAATCACGGGCTTCCTGCTTCACAGACTCAAGCCACACATCAAAAGCCCTACTTTTCGCCGCTGTAAAAGCAGTCCCAGCCTCGTTAGTGTCTCGCCCTGTCGCGCTAAGCTGCGCAAACATAAAACTTTCCCGCACCATCACCGAAGTTACTGGATTATCACTCATCGTCTATCCTTTCTCAATACTTCGATTATGTACTCAATGGCGCAGACAAGAACCCAGAAGAACCCGAAAACCACGATGGCCGCCAAGCTGTACGGCAGCAGCTCCCACACGATACCGTGCCCAGACATGAGCTCCATTAATTTGCATCCGAGCTGACTAACCGCTTCATGTTAGAAGTTCCCGTCTGCTACTTGGAATGTGGGCAGCATGAGTTGTCTGCGCCACAAGTGGATTACTTGGTCTCGGTCGTCGAGTACAAACCGGACCTTGTACTTTCCAGCGATGTGCTTCTGGAATAGTTCGTACTTCACAATCCAGTCGGGCCTGTTGTCGCCTTTTGCCCTCATGTGAAGACCCTGGCACTCGCCTCCCCGGAGGTTCCAATCAAGCCAAGCCTCAGTAGCGTCCCTGGATTCTTCGCTCCTGCCGGACAGGAAGATTATGTCCTGTTCTGCATCTAAACTTTCCAGGAGGTCGGTCACGGCCAAAATACGCTCATCGGTGTAGACCTTGTCTAGTTCGTATGGCCCTCTGTTCACCATGCGTGCAATCGTGCCGTCAATGTCGCAGATAATCACTTCGGGCAACTGCTGTTCGTTGTCGTAGGGCTGAATGTCGGGTTCGTCGCCGTTGGTCCAGGGCTTGAGGAGCTTTGCCTGCTTAGCCATCTTGCGAATGACGTCTTCGCCCACCGGGTATTCGCGCTCTGCGTCACGGCGGATACATTCTTCGACGTCAACTAGAAGGAACTCGTCGTTGACAACAAACTCAGCGCCCGCCCTCCGCGTTACCTCATACAGAGACTTGACGGTACGGATGGAGAGATTAGTGTTGTCAATAAAAACCCTGTCGATGGCGGGGTCTTCTAGCAAAGCTGTGAGCATCGCAATACGAAGGCGGTGTAGCGTCGCGCCCGACTCTTTGCTGAAAACGTCTTGCCCCTTGGGCCTGCCGTACAGCATGGGCGCTAGGTCGTCGTTGCTAATCCGTGCGACATTCGGCGCTCCCGTGTATATGTCTACCCATGTGCTTTTGCCGGAGCCCGGTAAACCTCTCGGTACGAATACTTGTTTTCTCATTTCAAACCCACTTCCTAACCATTCCGAGACTACTTCTGACACTATGCACACAACAAGCGTGTGAGCTTTCGGGGATAGCGCCGGCTGGAACGCGGTGGTCGCACCTCTCGGCTCTTTTCTCTTTCCTGGTTTTGCGTGGCAGACTATGTCCGAACTCAACCCCGTCGTCTAGCCCCCGGCTGTAAGCCATGGCTAATTCGTCTTCTCTTGTTACCCTCATTAGTAGCCCACATTTCTCATGTTGTTATCTGCCTCTTCTTCTCTTGCCGTCAGTATCGACTCGACTGCTTTTCTGAGCCCGCAGGTGCATTTTTCCCAATAGGAGCGGGCCAACTTTTCGGTCCAAGGTGTCCACGACTCCGATTCCCAGTCGTAGACCCCACGCTTATCGCCTTCAAACGAACCAAAACAATCCGGACTCTCGGACCAGGGATAGGTTTTGTGATGGAACTCGTGCATCAAATATATCTCGTTAGCCTTAATCATCAGCACTCCCTTCCTCAACCCTCACCTTAGCAACCTCCAACGTGTCGATCAGCGCAGCAATCCCGGCAGACACATAACCCGCCTTAAACGCTTCCTGCTCCGTAGAATCCCCAGGGATTTTCACCGGCCCCGAATCACTCAACATAACCCCACCCTCTACTCGACAACTGAACCTTAACATCAGCTTTCAACCAACCACGCACAGCCGACACCGACATTCCAAACCACTCCGCAATCTCCACCACAGACATACCCTCAGCACGCATAGAACGCGCCCTCAACTGCCGACAAGTAGTCGCATGCTCCAACTCCCGTTCAGCAGCCCTCACACGCTCACACAAGCGCTCAACC
>Ga0208903_1001972_pt1 | contig 10639 bp, 14 predicted proteins | sample AntAceMetag02UKJ_FD_184769 | JGI IMG/M metagenome (GOLD analysis project Ga0208903, IMG submission 184769) | Saline lake microbial communities from Ace Lake, Antarctica - Antarctic Ace Lake Metagenome 02UKJ (SPAdes) (version 2) | ecosystem: Environmental > Aquatic > Non-marine Saline and...
CAACCTACGGGGTCGCCGCTGTTGGACTTAATATACCGCGGATCTTTAATCTTGTTCTTCTTGAACCTGGTAAGTCTTTTGTTCGTGTTATTCAAAGCATTGGTCGGGGCGTAAGAAAGGCAAAAGACAAAGACTTCGTACAAATATGGGACTTGACATCGACATGCAAGTTTGCGAAGCGACACTTAACTCAGCGTAAGAAATTTTACGCCGAAGCTGAATATCCTTATACAATTGAGAAAGTGGACTGGAATTAAATTATGAGAATATTAACGTTAGACAACGAGTGCTTTAATTTAGACGACTTGCCGGAACAAATTGAAGACGATGTACGCTTCAGTGTATTAGATAATAGTGATCCTAAAAATCCTGACTTCTTTTATGTTCCGCTTATTTTTCTAGAAAGCTTTAACGCACCTGCAATGGTATTAGATATAGGCGGCCATGAAGTTACTATGCCGGTTGATTGGAGTATTGCTGTAGGGTGTAGTGAAAGCGGTATGGATTTAGAAGTGCTACCATTAACAAGTATTAACGATAGAGGGTTTGAAGCATTCTTGTTTAATCCTCTAAAAAGCTTTAAGACAGACTTTGCAGAAATTAAAATTGTAAATTTCTATACAGATGTTAAATGGTATTTTCCTAAAATGAAAAATGGACAACTACTAAGTGTTCCAATTAAAGAAGGAAAAAATCCGTTGTGTGCATTTTTTGTTAAAGATATTAGCAGGCAATGCGAAGTAATAGAATATGGGTTATTGATGTAAGGAACATTAAATGGCTAAGATGATCCCTGGTGAAGCATTGATATATGAGCGGAACGACAACGTTGTGTACGCTCGTTATCGAGATGCTCCTCATAATAAAATCCCACGTTGGATCATCGGCGGAGACCCTGCTGGCGTTGCAAGAGAACAGGGCGATCTATTATGTTATCAAGAATGGCAAGAGCTGTGCGAACTAAGCCTAACATATCCAACTATAAAAAAACTATTAGATAAGTTGGTAGTAACTTATTACACAGTAAAAGAATTTGACAAATCTAAATGAGTAGTGTACAATATAAACATGAGCGATAAACTTGAAATAAAAGAAATCCTGTCATGGATTGATAACGGTAACCGTAGTATCTGGAATGATCTAGAAGATGATCATAAGAAACAAATTAGTTTCTGGTTGTTAAACAGATATGTAAGTGCTGTACAAGGTAATAGAGAAGCACAAGAGCTTGCTGTGTTTAAGACTAATGAAAACTATAATAAGTATTTTAATGACATTGGTGTAGGCAAAGACAAAGGACATCAAAAGTTAATGTGGCAATTGCTTTGTATGAGTGGCAACACTGGAAAGGCAGAATATCATCCTTGGGTTGGCTTCAAGAAGCGCGACGGTAGCACAGGTGCTGCAATTAAATTGTTAGAACAAATTTATCCTAACCTAAAGAACGATGAGGTTGAATTACTTGCTAGAATATCTACAAAAAAAGAACTTAAACAACTTGCAGAAGAGCACGACATTGCAACTAAACTCTAAACCATATGTGTGTGAATATTGCGGAAGTGGATACGTCCGCGAGAGCACACTTATGGCTCACGTATGTGAAAAGAAACGTAGGGCGTTGCAAAAGGATGAGCGCAGTGTACGTTTAGGATTTTATGCATTTAATCAATTTTATAAACTAAGTGCAGGCTCTAAGAAGGACAAAACATATGAAGAGTTTTGTAAAAGCAGTTACTATAATGCATTTGTAAAGTTTGGCAGCTTTGTATCAAATGTAAAGCCGCTGTATCCTGAGAAATATGTCAACTATGTTGTAACTAGTGGAGTCAAATTAGATCACTGGTGCAAAGAAGAAATGTATGAAACATATGCAACTGATCTTATTAAAAAAGAAGGTGTCGAGACTGCGCTAGAACGTAGTGTTGAAACTATGCTAGAGTGGGCACAAGAAAATAACAGCGTATGGAATCATTACTTCTTATATGCTTCACCTAACAGAGCAGTATGGCATATTAAAGATGGCAAGATTAGTCCGTGGCTCATACTTAACTGTAAGAGCGGAAAAGACATGCTAAGTAAATTTAACGATGAACAATTGGCTATGATCTATCATATTGTAGATCCTGCACATTGGGCTGTAAGATTTAAACGACAAACATCAGACGTACAACTTGTTAAAGATGTTGCAAAGGAAAGTAAACTATGAACTTAATTAAATATCCAAATGAAATTTTAGCACGTGAAGTTAAAACTGTTGACTTAGAAAATCCAGGGTTTGATCCTGTAGAACTCAAAAAAGAAATGGTTGAGTTTATGATTGCAAACAATGGTATTGGACTTAGTGCTAATCAAATTGGTCTAGATGCAAAAGTATTTGTTATGGGAGACAGTGCTGAAAATTCAACTATGTGTATTAATCCTACAGTACTACAGTATACTGAAGATACGCAAGATGATGTTGAAGGATGTTTAAGTTTTCCAAACGTGTTTGTTAAGATTAAACGCCCTAAGGAAATACTTGCACAATACTGGGATGAAAATCTAAAAGAATGCGCAGTAAAGATTAGCGGCTACAGTGCCAAGTGTTATCTGCACGAAATGGATCACTTGTTAGGTATTACATTTAAAGATCGTGCAAGCGCACTTAAATGGAACATGGCTACTAAGAAAGCCCGCAAATTTGAAAAGGCATCTTCATAAGTGGATATTGACATAGACTTTGCTGACAGAACAATTGTGCTTGCACAACTCAAGCACCGTGTTGCTAAACTTGACTCAGACAAGAAGCATAACACAGGAGTCTATGCAACTGAAATTCCACACAACCCTGTAGACAACTTAGCCACCGTTGACTACAAGACTGCTGAAGAACGTGGCTACTTTAAACTAGACTTTCTAAACGTCAGCATCTATAAAGATGTTAGAGACGAAACACATTTAACAGAATTAATGGAGAAGGAACCACTATGGCAACTATTGGAGCACGAGGACTTCAGCGAAAAAGTATTTCATCTGAACGGGCACGGCGCACTATTGAAGCAATTGAAACCTACATCGGTATCACAGTTAGCAGCGACGCTGGCGATCATTCGTCCAGCCAAGAGACATCTAGCGAACGAAAGCTGGGAAAAGATAATGCAGGGAGTTTGGACTAAGCCGACCAACGGCGAGTATTACTTTAAGAAGGCCCACGGTATTGCCTACGCAGCAGCTTGTGTTGTACACATGAATTTAATATGCGAACAGTTGTCTACCTAACTTTGCGTATCAGCTGTACACTTTTACGTTTGATACGTTTAAAATTTAGATCGTTTAGATTAACACACGGTCCTATTGTTACTCTAACATCCTTGCTGTTCATAGTCATCATTGCATAACTAAATGCCTGCATTTCTTTTATTAGGAAAATGTTTATAGGCAGCATCCTATTTGACTCCCACCACCAAACATTGCCCATTTCTAAAAATGCTTCCTTCTCTAAGTTAGTCTTTAACGAGGTGAATATATACATGCTGGTTATATATGCATCTTGATTTGCAATGATGCCGACGTACTCGTTGCCACCATAAGTGACTACGCTGATAAAGGGGAAGTTGTTTTCAATATCTTTTAATAACATATTTCTCGATAAATACTAGATGCAATTAACACCTAGATATTTAGTCAATAACAGAACGACCATTATTACTAATGACGCAGGATTCATTACGGAGTACAGACCAGTGTATCAAAGACATATAAACGTATATAGAGGCATTGACAATGTGCTTGATTTTAAAATACTCAATGCTGATCAAAAGCCAATTGACATTACAAACTATACACCCAAGTTCCAAGCGTTTGATGAAAATAGATTATTAGTAATTGAACACAACGGCGAACTTATTACCGGCGACGATAGCGCTCCTACTAGAGGACTATTCAAAGTTACAGTTACTGACAACGATCTATTAAACATTGATCAACAATATCTTTCTTACAACGTACACCTTATAGACAACACCACTAATGTTCCAGTGTTAACTTATTCAAATACTAATTTTGGAATGAACGGAACGATCTATGTAAGTGAAACAGCATTTCCAGGGCCCGCAGCCGCAACTAGCATTATTACTTTTACTGAAGATAATAGTGTATGGAATAGCGAATCAACTAACGCACAGCCAGGTATAAACGGCAACGATGCATTACATACTGCTGTAGTATACACTGACAGTTATATTGGTAATGTAGTTGTCCAAGCTACGTTAGAAAATCAAGTTACCGGCACAACAGTTTGGACAGACATTACAACTATAACACTTGTCGGAACTGAAACAGAACCTACACCTGTAAACTTTAACGGAGTGTTTAGTTTTGTAAGATTCCAAGCATCAGCAGATCCTGCAGATAAAATAACAAAAATTTTAATAAGGAATTAAATGTCTACTCTAGTTATAACTACGTTTTCAGAAGACGGTTACTACTTGTATGGGAAAAAATTAATTGAGACTTGGCAACAGTATTGGCCAGCTAGTGGATACACATTACGAATATATGCTGAGCATAATTTAGTAGTTGACGATCCAAGGATTGAAATAATTAATCTAAATGACGTAAGTCCAAAGTTACTTGCATTTAAAAAAAATTGTAACATTAGTCTTGAATCAGAAACTAACAAAAAGTTAATTCATAAAATAGAAAAGACAGTAAAGTGGTGTCATAAAGTTTATGCAATCGAACATGCATTACACAGCAATCACGATTATCTTATATACTTAGACGGAGACACTTATACTATAAACAATGTCCATCCAGGGGCATTAGAATCATTATCAGAAAAATGTTTGTTTAGTGTACACTTTGAAAGACTAAAAGGTATGGCACACTATGAAACTGGATTACTTATATTCAACAAGCATCATGAACAAATAGGTGACCTAAAAGAACATATTACTAGTGCATACGACACTGGCGAAATATTTGAACTTCCTAAGAGCTGGGACGGTTTTTGGTTTGCTATACTGCACGAGCGTAGAGGATATCAAGTTAGAGATCTTGCTGGCGGAAAATTTAGAGGAGTCTTTACTAATCCAGTTGTAAAGAAGATCCTTGTGCATCTAGCAGGAAACGACAAGTACGAAGGCCAAGGCTTTAATACATTTTCTGGTAAAAAAATACTCCAAAACTGATTGACACATGGATACATTAATGCTATAATAATAGCATGAGTATTGTTTCTGACATTATAACAACACACTTGCCTGGCTTAAAAAGTCAAAAACATATGAAGTAACATTTCCAGACGGTCATACAGAAGTTGTAAAATCATTTAGAGGATGGTGCAAGGATAATAATTATCCTTATTATAAACTGTATAATACTATTAGAAATAACAAGCCGTCAAAAGATGGATGGCAAGTGCGGATAATTGAGGATTAAATGTCAATAGTTTCGGATGTATTAATTGCATATTATACACAAGGTAGTAAAGTAAAAACTACACCAAGCGGTTGGATGTCAAGAAATGCGCCCTGCTGTCATCACAACGGCAACACTGCTGACACTAGAGGTCGCGGCGGACTTATCTCAGAAGGTGATACTGTTAGCTTCCATTGCTTTAACTGTGGATTCAAAGCCAGCTGGCAACCCGGGCGCGGTGTTAGCAAAGGACTGCGTCTGCTACTTGTTTGGTTAGGTGCACCTGATGATGCAATCAACAAGCTGACACTAGATGTAATGCGCATCAATGAAGGTGTAGAAGTAAAGCAACGTAAGATTGATATTCCTACATTTGAAACTGTGCCATTACCGCCCGATGCTGTTAAGGTATCAGATATTACTGAGTTTAATAAGTTCAGCATGGCTATCTTAGAATACATGGCTGTGCGTAACCTAAACTTAGACGATACAAATTACTATTGGAGTCCTAGCTTGGGCTATCGTGACAGACTGATCATTCCGTTCTACTACGAGAAACGTATTGTAGGATGGTCTGCTAGAACTATTATAGCAGACAAACAGCCCAAATACCTTACAGAAACACAGCCCGGGTACGTATACGGACTAGACGAGCAAGGTCATAACAAGGTGTTTGCTATTGTATGCGAAGGCCCAGTAGACGCTATTCACATAGACGGATGTGCGCTAACCGGAAGTGAAATTGGCGATCAACAAGCACTGCTAATTAATAGACTAGCTAAAGACATTTATGTTGTACCAGACAGAGACAAGGCAGGTAGCAAACTAATTGAAGCTGCTATCGAACGCGGATGGGGTGTTAGCTTACCGGAATGGGATGCTGACATTAACGATATCGGTGACGCTGTGGCTAAGTACGGCAGACTATATACATTATACAGCATTGCTAGTGCTGCTGAAACTAGCCCACTTAAAATTAGATTGAGAGCAAAGAAATGGTTTACTTAAAAAAGATTTGGGCATTCATCACATGGCCCTACACTGAATACAAAGAACATCGTGCATTTAAAAAGCGCATGGAAGAATTACGTAAACGCGATCCGTTTATCTACAAATGATTACTTGGGGTCTAGTAGGTAATAGTCACGATGCTAGCGTAGCAGTGTTTGACGACGCTGAGTTACAATGGGCAGCCCTTGCTAAAGATTTTAGCGGCGTGCCTAACGATCCGCATCTAAACAGCGAGATTATAAAGCATGCACTAGACATCAGCGGCAGACCAGATCGAGTGGTGTGGTATGAACGTCCTTTCCTTAAAACACTGCGTCAGCTACGTGCTGGACAAGGTTGGCTGGCTAAAGAGAATAACATTCGCAATTACCTTGACACTCGAGGTCTACGCGGCGTGCCTATTAAGTATACCCAGCATCATGAGAGTCATGCTGCCTATGCTTATTACACTCAGCCTCATGATGACTGCGCTGTAATTGTAATAGACAGCATAGGTGAGTTTGAGACCCTGACCATATGGCACGGTAAGAACAACACGCTAAAGAAGATCTACAGTCAAGGGTATCCGCATAGTCTAGGGCTTTTCTACAGTGCCATGACACAACGACTAGGCCTGCAAGCACAGCGTGACGAATACTTAGTAGCCCAGTGGGGAGCCAAAGGCAACCCTCACAAATTGTTCCAATCAATCTTTGATGACCTAATTGGAACAACTGGTATGGGATATACTCCTAAGATAACGTTGAAACAAAACCTACACAGAGGATGTATGTGGTGGAAGCCTGAACTAACTACTCAGCAGGATATGTACGACATTGCAGCAGCTACCCAATGGATATTTGAATATTGTGTAACATATTTGAGCGCTTGGACTAAGGTACACACAGGCTCACTTAACCTAGCACTAGCAGGCGGTGGCGCACTGAATCGGCAAGCAGTTGATAAGATTCAGCCTATGTGGAATAACATACACGTTCCGCAGAACCCCGGTGACCCTGGTAGTTGCGTAGGCGCAGTGCTAGCACAAACAAAACAAAAAATAATTCTTGACAACACCTGGCATACGGCAGTATAATAGTAATATGGCAACTAGACAAAACACAAACTATGGTTATGATATACAACGAGTATATCTTGAAATGATGCTTACTGATGCAGAGAGCTTCGTACGCTGCCAAGCTGTATTTGATCCAGATGCATTTGATCGTAGGCTTGCTCCAGCAGCAAAGTTTCTTAATGATTACGTAACTGATCATAATGCGCTGCCTACATTTGAAATGATCAATGCAGCAACTAATACTGATTTAAAAAATCCAGGGATGTTGCAAGAGAATCATTATGATTGGCTGCTGGCAGAGTTTGAAACATTCTCAAGACACAAAGCACTTGAAGCAGCTATCCTTAAGAGTGCCGACTTACTGGAGAAGGGCGAATATGGTCCAGTTGAGGATCTAGTTAAGAAGGCAGTACAGATTGGATTGCAAAAAGATTTAGGTACAGACTACTTTGCTGATCCACGCAAACGACTTGAAGCGATTAAAGATACAAACGGACAGGTGAGCACTGGTTGGGCTGCTATGGACAAGAAATTGTTTGGTGGCTTCAACAGAGGCGAGCTTAACATCTTTGCAGGTGGATCAGGTGCAGGTAAGAGTTTGTTCTTAGCCAACATCGGTGTTAACATGGCATTGAAGGGCATGAATGTGTTGTACATAACACTAGAGCTTGCAGAGAGTCTAGTGAGTATGCGTATCGACAGTATGTTAACTGGTATTAGCACACGTGAGATCTTTAAACAGATTGACGACGTTGAACTTAAAGTAAAAATGATCGGCAAGAAGAGCGGTGCTATACAGGTCAAGTACATGCCTTCAGGTAAGACTGCAAACGATATTCGCAGCTATATCAAAGAATACGAGATTAAGACCAGCCGACATGTTGATGTACTGTTGTTGGACTATTTGGATTTGTTGATGCCTGCAAGTATGAAAGTAAGCGCAGAGAACTTGTACATCAAAGACAAGTATGTATCAGAAGAACTGCGTAACCTAGCAATGGAATTGAAGACAGTGTTTGTTACAGCAGCACAGTTGAATCGTGGAGCTGTAGAAGAAATTGAATTCGATCACAGTCATATCTCAGGTGGACTTAGTAAGATTCAAACAGCAGACAACGTGTTTGGTATCTTTACAAGTCGTGCAATGCGTGAGCGTAGTCGCTATCAGCTACAGCTGATGAAGACACGTAACAGTTCAGGTGTAGGACAAAAAATTGATCTAGGCTTTGATGTAGACACACTGCGTATTATTGACTGTGATCAAGACGACGAAGGTGAGAACAACTATTCAAATACCAGTAGTGGCAATGCAATTGTAAATGCACTCAAGCGCAACAGCACTGCAAAAGAAGATCCGGCTGACGGTGCCAACGCTCCAAAGGTGCGCGGTGAGACCAATAGCACCCTGCTCAAACAGTTTATCAACAACATCAACACAGATTAAGAACACAAGCGCGAAGCGCCAACGCAAGATTATTCTTGCGCGAAGCGTTGAACGCAGATTTTTTACATCTTAAACTACGCATATATTCACTAGCCGCTATACGTGTACACTGTGCTAGTGCATAAAAAGAAACTACTCAACCATGCGTACAAGCACATTCCGCCGTGTTGCTTTCGGCGTTAAACAACGGTAGAACAAAAGATGAGTCTTTATGCACTATGCCTCAACTACACTAACCGTATACACTGTGCTTGCACTCAACAACAGTACAGCATAGGTACGCTGACTAGCTGACTCGAACTCTAGTGTACAACTATCAATCTGAACAGTGTGTATGCCACGTATGTACAGTGTCACCCCAGCCGTGAGCGTGTGAGTGTCACAGAGTATAGGTTCTAGACTATCTTTGTAGTTGAATCGTAGTGCATACATCTTATATAATCCAATTGAAGCTGTGCTAGTGTGATCATTGACTCACGATGATGAGCAGCTATAAACGTATAGTAGTCTTCTAGTGTGTACAACTTGAATCCCATATAGCTTAACTCTACTCTAGTGTGCTGTACCTTGCCCAATCGTGCATACTTAAAAGCATCTGTATCCTTGCGCTCAACAGTAACTAACCATGTGTAGATCATATAGATATTTATAACAGACTGCCCAGCAGTCTGACAGCTCGCTTGACTATCGTCTGCGACTCACTGTGGTGCGAGGTTAAATAAAACTATGCAAGTATTCAGCTGTACACAGAGTTTGATATTACACTAAAGCGTAGTACTGCACTAGTAGAACTAGTAGAACTAGTAGAACTCATATTGCGCAAGTAAAAAAATTGTGCGCAAAAAATTTACAACTTCGAACCTATCCATGCTAGAAGTATTGTAACCAGCACCCCACGCTGTACCTAATAAGAAGTATAATTGAACTGTGGTAAGTGTAAGTGTAGCAAGCATACTAATATTTATAGGATTAAGCAGCAGGTCCGAAATGGGTATTTGCAAGTTAAAAAAATTGCTGCGTAAAAAATGTAGGTGAAGTACTTACAGAAGTGAGGTGGTGATTTGCACTCGGTGTATTTTTAAAAAGCTGTTTAAAATAAAGAATAAAGAAAAGAGGAAGAAAAGAGGAAGAGAAAAAGAGAGAAAAGAATCATTAAGCTGTTGTATTTGTGCAACAGTTTTTTAAATATATATACCCCCCACCCCCCCCTCGAGAAATAATTTTTTTATTAATTACACAAGAGAAAAGGTATAGTAATCTCTTACTATACCCCTCTCCCACTTCGCAACAAGTGTTCTTAATTCTATTCTCAGTCTGCTCTGCTGCCTGCGTATGCTGTAAAGCCTGCTGCCTTAAACACACGAGCACATGCTTCAGCACCCTGCTCCTTGGTGTACATACACTGAGTGCCCAAGCCACTTGGATTCCATATTGAGTACGCACCACTGTAGTCCTTGTCAAAGCCTGCTGCCTTCATACGCTTGCCCAGCTTGGTGTTGCCTTTGATACCGTAGATGTTAACCCAAGCAAAGCCACAGTAGCCTAGCTCACCATTGGCTGCAATGCTAGCAGATGCCGCATCCTGTGCATGCTGTAGTGCCGCTGCCTTAATAGTGACTAGGTCCTCTACAGTGTAGTCGTTGAGTACAGTAGTTGATGTGTTGATAGTAGTCATTTGCTATGCTCCTTAGCGTTGTTTATATATACAGTATACGATCTAATCGCAT
>Ga0208903_1001975_pt1 | contig 10634 bp, 9 predicted proteins | sample AntAceMetag02UKJ_FD_184769 | JGI IMG/M metagenome (GOLD analysis project Ga0208903, IMG submission 184769) | Saline lake microbial communities from Ace Lake, Antarctica - Antarctic Ace Lake Metagenome 02UKJ (SPAdes) (version 2) | ecosystem: Environmental > Aquatic > Non-marine Saline and Alkaline...
TCGATGATCGAGACATGGACATATCACGGGTGTACATCGAGAGCTGCCTGACCCCCGGCGACCTCCCCGAACACCTCCGAGCGTTCGCGGAATCCATAGACTACAAAGACGTGTGTTCCTTCGAGGACTTCCTAGACCTCTAGATTGTAATTTTCATATAACTGGCAGCCACAGCCGCGCCGATCGTCCCGAGCATCAACGGGGCATCCCACGCTCAAAAATACCCCAGCGTTCGTAGCACGGCCTCGGTTCGAATGTCCATCTTTACTACACACCACGAAAATCTTGGAACTCCTAGAATTCTTGACAACTCGCTTCTCTATTCCTGAAAATCTTTTGTCAAAGATCTTTTACATTTGTGACACTAACTTACTTCTCTATTCCTGAAAATCTTTTATAAAACATTTCTTCTACTTGTGACACTGACTTCCGAAAATCTTGGAACTCCTAGAATTCTTGTCAACTCACTTCTATATTCCTGAAAATCTTTTATAAAACATTTCTTCTACTTGTGACACTAACTTACTTCTATATTCCTGAAAATCTTTTGTCAAAGATCTTTTACATTTGTGACACTAACTTACTTCTGAAAATCTTGGAACTCCTAGAATTCTTGACAACTCGCTTCTCTATTCCTGAAAATCTTTTATAAAACATTTCTTCTACTTGTGACACTAACTTACTTCTGAATCTCTGAAAATCTTTTATAAAACATTTCCTCTACTTGTGACACTAACTTACTTCTGAATCTCTGAAAATCTTTTATAAAACATTTCTTCTACTTGTGACACTAACTTACTTCTGAAAATCTTGGAACTCCTAGAATTCTTGACAACTTACTTCTGAATCTCTGAAAATCTTTTATAAAACATTTCTTCTACTTGTGACACTAACTTACTTCTGAAAATCTTGGAACTCCTAGAATTCTTGACAACTTACTTCTGAATCTCTGAAAATCTTTTATAAAACATTTCTTCTACTTGTGACACTAACTTACTTCTGAATCTCTGAAAATCTTTTATAAAACATTTCTTCTACTTGTGACACTAACTTACTTCTGAAAATCTTGGAACTCCTAGAATTCTTGTCAACTTACTTCTATATTCCTGAAAATCTTTTATAAAACATTTCTTCTACTTGTGACACTAACTTACTTCTGAAAATCTTGGAACTCCTAGAATTCTTGTCAACTTACTTCTATATTCCTGAAAATCTTTTATAAAACATTTCCTCTACTTGTGACACTGACTTACTTCTGAATCTCTGAAAATCTTTTGTCGAAGATCTTCTACGTGTGACACCAACTCACTTCCGAATCCCTGAACCCCGCGCCCCCCCGAGCCGCGCGCACCCCGTACTCCGTGTCCCCCACGAACAGCATCGCCCCCCGCGGAACCACCCGCCCCCCGCGCACGGCACACAACTCAAGCCAACTCAAGGGGAGGACTTTCCAAAAGTTTACGTAAACGGTCCGTTATAACATCACCTTCAAAGTCGTTGTTTGGTAACATAGGATCAAGAACATCTCCATGCATTAGACACAACTCACACGGCTCGCTCGGTATCTCACCAATCGCGTGTGTGTGCTCGGGCTGGATTTTTTTGGGTTTTACTTCTTTTTTTTCTCTCTTCTTTCGCTCCTTCTTCTCAGCCACTGGTTTGGTATTCTCATGCATCTTACAACATTTAGAACCTGGTGTAGCCTTATTACGACACGGAGTTCCTTTTCCCGTGATACCTTCACAAATCACTTGTGTTTTCTCCTCTCCTTTAAGAGAAGCTATCTCCTGACGGAGACTTTGAAGAGCGCTCAAAATCTCGGTAAGAGTAATTTCGTTCATTTTGTAGTTTACATTTAACATACCCACTTAGGCTTTTTTTATCGCCCCTTTCTCCCCTTTCTCCCCTTTCGTCTCCTTTTACGTTTCGTTTTCATCATACTTCGTGTGATCATCACAACGGCGATGGTATAAAACAACACGAGTACACCATAAAAGATTTCCATTCTGTATCTTTCAAAAAAGGTGCCTTCTGGTACCTGGTTCGTGTATCCCGCGTCCATTGTATATTATATGTCTACATTTTTTTAGCTTTGGGCTTTTCGACCGATGGTCCCATGATATCAATATCACGCCCCTGGATATTCTTGGATTTGGGTGCAGCGGTTTTTAAATCCTCTTTCTTCTTCTCACCCGATTTGTAATACGACCGACTCCTACCGACAATCATCGATACGATGATAATAGCGATAATGATTCCGATACTATATAAAATACTGTTTTTGTACTGGTTAAATAAAGAATCGGTCCCGTTTACTACAGGGCGGTTACCATTTAATGGTCCTGGTTGTGCTGCTGTCGCGTATGGCTCCATTGTATATTACATGTGTATATTTTTTATCAAAATGGGTATTTTCATAAAAAGGTTGAGTGTATTTTACTGGTTACTATTTATTCAGCCTCCGATTCAGAGTCCGAATCCGAATCACCCTCTTCGTAAGCCTCGACACCATCCTCCTCCTCACCCTCCTCATATTCTTCAGTTTCTTCTTCTTCCATGTTTTCGATGAACCTCAATTGTCCTGAGAAGTAAAGCACGAGCATGGTAATAGCAGCACCAAGAGCCACGTACATGGCGATCTTCTGGGTTTCGTTCTTCATATTATACTAACTACAAATATTTTTTTTCGTGTAATATAATAAATGAACCGTCCGATTACAAATGTCGCCATAGAATCCGTAGTCATAGGCTTGATGACTGTTGGAATTTTTTATAGCCTGAAATATTTTAAAAATCTAGACCTACCATGGCTATTGTTTATCACAGGCGCCCTCATCCACATCATCTTTGAGTATACTGGGGGAAACAAGTGGTGGTGTACCCAAACTTACCGAATCTGATGTTCTAGCTCCTGGATCTCATCCTCGAGATCATCACGTGCACTCTGATTGAGTATATTTTGCCTTTCAAGATACCCTTTATAAAAAACTCGTTCGTCTGGGATCCTGACCCCTTTCGCACGAAGGTTTTCCATCGTGTAGCTCCTCATCCTGAACCCAAGCTGCTGCGCCTTCTCCTTGATAGCGCCCGTCTTAACAACCTCAGTGACGTTCTTACGAACCTTGAGCATTTTTAAGTGCTTTCGTTTCATCTTGATCTGCTCCTCCATATAAATGATCGCCGCCTGATCTTCCGCCCACACATCATATTCATTCATAATTGGCATAAAAGGTACTGCCATCATGGGACGACGCGCGTCGGTCACAGGAGGATCCCTGTTTCGAATATCAGTGTGAAGGTTTTTGATGTTGTTACACATCTTCAAGTAATTCCCCTCTGGAATTGACTTGGAAATGAGGTCGAGTTGTTCCATGAGTTCAGTGAGACTCTCCATTTTTACATACTTTTTGGAGTTTTGGGTCGTGACTTAGGTTTGGATTTCGTGATTTTATCCTGAGTTTTTTTACATCTCACCGAGTCGGTCATCCGCTTCCTCCAACCATTCAAGTCGTTTCTCGACTGCCGCACAATACCGCTCTCGGAATTCATTCTCCGTATCGATAAACGATTTACACATTATCTGTAAAGTCTTTTTGGGAAATTCTTCTGTATCCACCCCGTGTATCATGCGGTAATGATGAATGACCCGTTCTCTGATCGTCTTCGTGATACGTCTAATCGGTTGTGCGTCCATGAGTTCCTTTTGAAGGTAGATTATCTGACCAAGTAGAAAATCACTGTCTATGTTCAACGCCTTGTCGAGATAATACTCTTGAAAATATTTATTCGTTTCAGGTGTTGAACCGACCGGTAAAACCGAAAAGTTCTCGTAGTCAAAGAAATACACAGGATCGGCTCTCTGGTTGTACGCATTCTTCAAGTGCTTACATAATTCGAGATAGTCCCCTTCGGGTAAGATACTCGAGTGTTTGTCGATGAGTTGCATAACCTGACGTAGATCATTCATCCTTAAAAGTGATACCATTATTCTGTTTAATTATGTTTAAAAAAATAAAAACTAGTATTCACAAGGATGGCTGGGCGTTTGAATTTGGCCACTACGGGTATAGAAGATACATTCTTGACGAGTTCTCCAAAAATGTCTCATTTTTTGTCCACATTCAAAAGACATACTCCTTTCGCGTTTGAAATTAATGAATGTCAGTTTGATGGTGTCAAAGACTATGGGGAGTTAATCACGTGCAGGATACCCACATTTAAAGGAGACTTTATAAAAAATCTTACAGTCAAACTCGCCAGGAATCCTCTATCACCTCGTGGGACATCCTGGTCACCATCATTCATGTCTCGATTAGTAGAGTTTGCAGAACTTTATATAGGTAGTCAATTAATTGAGAAAATTACAGGTGAATATATATATCTGTATCAACAATTACGAAACAATGATTACGATACGAGACAAACACTTTATTTTTTAACGGGACACGGTGACCTATTAGATTATTACGAAGATGAGTACATTTACTTCCTCGATTTACCATTCCATTTTTATAGGAATCCAGAATTATCAATTCCTATATGCGCATTAACAAAACAAAGTGTAGAAGTTAGATTAAAACTACGAGATTTCAGTGAAGTCATCCTAGACAAAAACTCTTTTGGGGGTAAAATCAATCGTTTATCCCTTAATGTCGAATATGTTTATGTAGCCCCCGAAGAAAGGGCATTCTTTATGTCAAGTGAAATCAGTCGTATTATCACACAAGTACAGTTATCAGAATTCAAAATGGATTTGAAAAAGGAAGTCATGCTCAACTTTAAACACCCAATAAAAGAGATGTTATTTGTTTCACAGTCAAATGTAGCGTCAGAAAATAACTTTTCGAATCAATATAATACAATCAAAAGTCTAGAATTGAAATTAAATAACGAAACATTATTTCATAAAACAGGTAAAGAGGTCGGATACGACCACACCTTGGAGAAATACCTAAACTCACCCATCGCGAGTGAATTTGGAGGTCCAATAGAAATAGAACAAAGAAAATTCGGACCCAGTATTTTTGGTGTGCACACATTTGGGTTACACCCTACGGAAAGTGAGCCATCGGGTCACTTGAACATGTCGAGAATTTCACATAAATTGTTAAATATAGAAATTGAACCCCTAACAAACATTAATACCAACACACTCACTACACAAATCGACACCGAAAATTCTTCAATACCTTTTACTATATCAACTGATACACAAGTCCCATTCACAGAAACAGTCACAGAAGATACAACAACGACAACAACTACACCTGTGACAGTGACAAATAACATCACTACAAAAAAAGAACAGGTGGAAACGACAGTTACCACCGCTACAACCGTCACTCAAACTATTGGTTTGTCTCTTAATCCTATTCAACCAACGGCTGTAGCTGATGTTGTGACGGTTACGACACTCGTAAACACATTAAATCTTCCTGTCAATGTAGTAATTGTCTCAGAAGTTGATGGTACACCAGTGATTACCATAGATACGTCATCTTCTACAGATACGATATATCAGAACCCAGTGGTAGGACCACCATCTGAAACTTTAGGACAAAAAACGATCGTTTCGACTGCATCCGAGTCTACATTCAGAATTTTCACACGTACAGGTACCATCGGATTCACACCACCTTCCACTCAAATAGAATTTACAGATACACTTACATCTGTACCAACCACTACTACCCCAGTGAGAGTCATAGGGGATATAGATAATTTATTACGGAACTCGGTAGATTCTGAACCATTAGTAAATACAGACGCAACGAACGACAATGGTACCACAAACATTAATGGAAATGCGACCGAAAATTTGAGTTTAACCAGTCCCGGTTCCGAAGTGGTATTTGGAATATCAAATCCAACCTTGACAGAACCTACTAATGCGGGGACTGCTGGTGGAAGTGGGACCGGTGTTTCGATAAGGGTGTTTTCCTCACGGACTAATCCCGATGGATCCATTACATCTGTAGAGGTGGTATCAGAACCTCCTCCTACTACCATAAAATTTGACATAGAAACCGATCCTTCAGAATATGGAAGTATTTGTAAAATAAGTAAGGATGGTTCGCGTATTATTTCTACACATGCGGGGGATTATCTAGGAGTAGCAGCATACATATATAGACATATTTTAGAAATTACCGAACCAGCTACTTTCGGTGGTTTTGTTCCAAATGAGACTTTTATAAGGGAATACTTTGTAAGTAATAAAACAGCCAGGGTTAACCCAAACGTTGTTCATACGAATAATACCGCTAAACAAACTGTCATTAATTTTGATGGGTCTGTAATAGTAGGTTCTAACTACAGGCAAATAAATTATCCGATTGATGAGACTATTGATATATGGAGATATACAGAGTCTTGGGCTGAAAGTACAGTTGGTCAAGGGACATGGAGCACTATTGTACAATTCGGTAGACCTTCAAATCTCCCCCGTATGCATTATGGTCATAGTATGTCCATGGATAAATTAGGAAATAGGTTCGCTGTGAGTGGAATTGTGATTCCCGGTGAACAATCGACAGATGCTAATGTTGTAGTCATTTACAATTATTCTAATGACCAATGGAGTTCTAATCAGATACAATTACCCATACAATCTGGAAATTATGGTGTACAAGTCGCGTTGACAGGTGACGGTAACACACTATGTGTGAGTATGCATGGGAATGACACAGGGACGATAAACTGTGATGGTAGAATATTCTTGTACACATACATTAATAATACATGGTCCTTTTCAGAAGAACTGTATTTACCAACACCCGATCCATCGAACCCAAGTAGAAGTATGTTCGGTAGATCAATAGCAATAAGTGATGACGCGGAAAAAATTATCGTAGGCGCTCCCAATTGGAATGGTGGTTGCGCATTCTTATATTGTTTAATTGATAATGAACAACACCAAATTACACCAAATACATCAGGTCTCACCAACTTCGGAACCAGGGTAGATATCAGTTCAGATGGTGAAAGGATTATAATAGGGTCAAGGTCTGGTGGTATAGAAATATGGTCACATGAAGACTGTACAACTGATGCATCGTTCGTAAGTTATCACAATGCTAGTGGAACTGGACAAATTACTGATGTTTCAATAAGTGAAGATGGTTCTAAATTTGTATACAGTTCACCCGATACTAATAAAATTTATATTAACGATTCGCGAGTTACAATCTCAGAACTGGATCGAGATAGTGCTGATTATCGCGTCACATCAAGATTGTTCGGGGAGTATGAGATTACTTATCGCGTACCACAGCAGCCAAGATATAAAGTTGATATTAAAACACTCACATCAACTGCAATTACTACAGTAGTCACAACAACTCCCTTTGACAGTGTTCAAGAGGTGCAGGAAGAGAAAACGCGTATAGAAGTGAATGAGACAACACGTGATAACATCATTACTGGGATTGAAAATACTATAACTTCCGAAGAAGGTATTCGAACTCAAACAGAAACAACCACCACACAGTCATTACTAACGGTACCCGCAACCGTTTCACAAGAACATGATACTCGAGTGTACGCAGTAAATTACAATGTACTCGTGTTCCGTGATGGTTTAGCAGGTTTAAGATTTTAATTGTGTATAATAGTAATGGCTGGTATCGTTCAACTTCAGTCGAGTGGTTCTAAGGGAAATGAATTTACGATTAATCCAGAATATTCCTATTTTCATAGAGTGTACAAGAAAAGGGAACATTTCTCCGTTTTTTCTAGAGAATTAAACGCAGAAACTAAACCAGATTTTAATAAAAGTATCAAGTTTGTAATCCCACAAAATTGTGGTACGTTTTTGACCAAACTTTCATTGAAAATAAAACTTCCCGGAATACACACACCCGATGTTTGTTACATTGAATCAATCGGACACGCCATCATAGAAGACGCGAAGTTATATATCGGTGGAGAATTGATACAGTACCTACCTTCCGATTATTTTCAAATATACTCGGAACACAACGTATCACTCACACATCAATATACACTCGAAGAACGTATCGGTAAATATCCTATACAAGTAGCCACTATTCCTGTATCCGACAAACGAATACTCGCATATAACACTACAGGCAAAGATGGTACTGATGTCGAAATGATCGTAGAACTTCCTTTTTACTTTTACAAACACCCAGAATTAGCATTACCTATTTCTTCAATACACAAACAACTAATCGAAGTTGAAATAAAATTAAGAGACTCTAAACACCTTCTCACTGATATAAATGGTACCTATCCTATAGTGAACGCAGAAAAACTGAGTCTACTCGACGCAACGCTGTCGACCGATTTAATTATCACAGAGAAGAACACTAACGACGACCGAGATCATATAATAACGCAGATTCAGGAAATTATTTTTGAACTCGATGAAGACGAAGATAAAAAAAAGGTTTTATTGAACTTTGTAAATCCCGTTAAAGAACTATACTTCGTAATCCAGCGAGAAGGTGTATCCCCCTTTGACTATGATAATTCCGATTCCTTTATAGACGATACGTATATTTTATATGAAAATCTTAAACATCTTGAATTAAAGTTGGATGATCAGGTTATAATTTCGGAAAAAGTAGGAAACGTGCAATTTCTCAAAGCTGTTCAGGGTCGTATCCATCACACGAGAACGCAACTCATCAGACGTTTTTATTCTTATAGTTTCGCATTAAAACCTGAAGAATGGTACCCAACTGGACAAATCAATTTCAGTCATATAAAAAATCAAATCCTCGAAACTGAATTATTTAGGTGCACCCCACCTACAACGAGAAAAATAAAAGTGTACGCGTTGAGTTATAATGTGTTGAGAGTTTGTAAAGGCGTCGCAAACTTGTTATATTAAAAAATAGACTGATATATAAGGCATGGGTGAAGCGTCAAATATATCACTTAAAGCTATTGGAAAGCATGACACTCACCTACTTTCCAAAGAATCGTCATTTGTACCGAGAGACGTTTTTAGGCATTCCAATTTTATAAAATATCACCGAGATAGAAATGTCATAAATCCAAATACGTCCGAAGGATGGCCTTTTGGACAAACTTTGAAAATTGAATTTAATCCGAGAAATATGGGAGACTTATTAAGTAACATGTGGCTAAGCTTGAAATTACCTAAATTGGAATCGAATACCAATAATTATGCTGATCAGGTAGGTAGACATATATTAAAGAGTATCACGATGTATGTGGATGAAATTGAAATAGAAAAAATCCATGACGATTGGGGAATCATACATGATGAATTGTATCTGGAAATTTCAGAAAAGATTACAAATGTGTATTTGTTAAATAGAAATTTGCGTTTCGACGACGCTACGCTACCAGGATTTTCGGATTTGGCTCTGTACGAAACCAACCTAATGATACCTATCCCATTCTTTTTTTCAAGGAAGTATACGAATGATGAATATAAAATAAATGAACCAAACAAACCCTATTTTCCAGTGTGTTCTATACACAAACAAAAAATTACATTTGAACTCGAATTTCACCAACAAACATTTTTTACCGATACTTCAACTGTGTTGACCCTAAAAGAGTTTGATATAATTACTGAAGAAATTACAGTTTCGGATGAAGAAAGATTATACATGACGAAACAACCGCTCAAGATAAGCACAGATTTTGTGAAACGACATCCATCGACGACAACCGAATTGGGAAAAGAGTTTGTGAGAAACAATCTTGTACCAAACATACCTGTAAAATGTTTACATTGGTTTTTTAGACGACAAACATTTGAAGATGAAGGTATCGCGCGACAACCCACAACTACAATTCAAGATGAATATTATTACCAGAATCGGTTCAACTTTTCAACAGCTCCATCTTATGACACGGGAAGCTCGTTTTTTGGGAACGTCATGAAATCGGGATTCATATATCTACTCGGTAATAGACTTCCGAATATAACAGATGCGACAGCCAATTACTATAAATATAAGATACCATCCGACACGCGTTTAACTATCCCACTTCGTAATATATACACATACAGTTTCGCGATTCGACCAAAAAATACCATTCCATCGGGTGTTATAGATTTCGTTGATATTCAATCGGATAAAACTACGATCGATGTTGAATTAACTGATGTTTCGAATGTATATTCGATGCATATGTACTATACAGGGTATCAAACCATGTACTTTGAAAATGGTTTCATGGACTTAAAATAATAATTTAGTTAGGTAGGTATGGAAATCATAGATTCCCGACGAGAACAGAGAACTACATTTGAAATTAAAAAAACTCTCGATACGAGAAGAGCCACGGACCTCGGCTACACCCGATCCCTCTGCGCCTCCCGACTGTACTGTCTAAAATCTATCTGTGCGATCGTACCACGATTTACAAACCATATGAGTTCATCGAACCCATATGTTGCGTTAAGTTCACGCCAGTAAAGTTTTGAAGCTTCTCGTATTTGTCTGAAAATTCCCAATTTTACCTTGTTTTCGGGATCCTTCTCGTGTTCTTCAAAGGCATCACGGAGAGCTTCTGTACTTCTGATCCATGTGTGGCATTTATTGAGGGCATCCGATGTCATGATGAAATCTTCGCCAACTACATCGGGTTTGACAAGTAACTGATTCCTGGTTTTATACATTTCTTTC
>Ga0208903_1001984_pt1 | contig 10603 bp, 12 predicted proteins | sample AntAceMetag02UKJ_FD_184769 | JGI IMG/M metagenome (GOLD analysis project Ga0208903, IMG submission 184769) | Saline lake microbial communities from Ace Lake, Antarctica - Antarctic Ace Lake Metagenome 02UKJ (SPAdes) (version 2) | ecosystem: Environmental > Aquatic > Non-marine Saline and...
ATGTCACTGGAAAGTCTCGCCCGAATAGTCGATAACCCTGTTCTCAGCCTGCCCGGCGTGGGCAGCTGAAACCGTGATCGCAGCCGAGACGGCACGCACGATTTACACCATCTGATGGGACGCTACCTGGGCCTTCGTCTGTCTGTAACCGCAGCGTAGGTCGTCCGTTATACGCGATCCAGAAGGCGTGTTCGCTTCATTCCAGCCGTTGTCCGGCAGCCCGCGGATTCGGCGGCAATTCGCCGCTTCTGGTCATTCATGCTGTGCCACCATACAAAAGCTTGCAAGGCGCTGAGCCCCAGTTATCCCGCGACCAGTAGCTGTTCAAACAAATCGAGCCCCCTTCCATTGAACCGCGCCGCTAGCCCTCAGCCGGAAATCCGCCGGGATCGGTTGTAACCTGCCCGGTAAACAAGATACCCCAGAAGCAGGGTGACGGGCGCTTGCAGAACACCATAAATGGCTGCGGCAATCGACAGCTCTGGCTGCCCCAGGACGCTGATGGCAATAAACATTGCCAAAGGAGCGTTCTGAAGCCCGCATTCGAAAATGATGGCGGTACCATCCCGTGCGCTCACACGCGATACCAACGACAAGGCAAGCGCGCCCAGAATGGTGCTGACGTTCAGGATGATCGTGAACAGCCCTGCTGCGGCAAAATACTCACCTACAGGGTCGAGCTGCGACACGATCGCGCCCACGAGCAGCGCAGCAAACAGAACGACTGCCAGAACCTTGATAGGTTTCTCGATCTGCCTCCCAAGCTCAGGCAGGCTTTCGCGGAGCAGCATACCAGCCGCCACGGGTCCAACCACGACCATGATCATCGACTGCACGATGTGCTGAACCGGAATCGCGATACTGACCGCTCCGCCGGTTGCGACCGGAACGAGCATGGACAGGAGCAATGGCGTGGTCAGTACACAGAGCAGGCTGCACACAGCTGTCAGGCTGACCGAAAGAGCTACGTTGCCCTTCAGGAGGCTGGTCATGAAGGCAGAAGTTGCGCCACCCGGCGCAACGGCAAGGATCAGCAGACCTACGGCAATAGCGGGGGCGGGCTCAAACAGGAATATGATTGATGCTGCGATCAGGGGCAGCATCAGGAGCTGCCCGGCACATCCGATCACAAACGCTTTGCGGTCATCGATGACATGCGCAAAATCTCGCAGCGTCAGCGAAAGGCCGAGTGAAAACATGATCAACGCGAGGGACCCGGTCAGGATCAGATCGAGTACTGGCGGCATTCTGGTACCTTTCCGGAGTTCTGCATCTGGATGTCGGATTGCATGGGTGAGAGACTAGCTGCGGCGCATGATCCGCGCGGCGATAGACGGCGCGATGCGGTGGATGGATGCCAGCAGTTTCGCCTTGCCCACCCAGGCCACTGTCCTGCGCCGCCGTATCGCGCCCATGATGGCTTCGGCAGCGGCTTCGGCCGGCATCTTGCCGGTCCCCCGACCCCGCGTCATTCCCGTATCGACAAGCGGCAGAACGACGTCGATCACGGCGATGCGGCCCCGAGGCTCGACCTGGTTGGCGATGGCAGCAGTCAGATTCCGCAGGCCAGCCTTTGTTGCACAGTAGACTGCGGCGCTTGATTTCGGGGCGACAGCTAGCCCACTCGTGACATTCACGATGTACCCTGTCCCTGTGGGCAAGACCTGCATCAGGCGAGACACCAGAATGGACGGTGCGGTCAGATTGATGCGGATTTCTTGGTCAATCTGCTGAGCACTCTGTTTCCAAAGCGAGGTCGCATTCTGAACGGCCGCATTGTTGATCAGGCCAATGATAGATCGGGTATCCGCGAGCGTCTTTGCGAGCGCTTCGGTCGCGGGCGGATCTGCAAGATCAACACTGCAGGTTTCGATCATAGGGTCGGGACCCGCGAGAGTTGCCAGCTTCGAGCGATCACGACCTATAGCGATTACTCCCAGCCCGTTCGCGCGAAGCAGGCGCGTGAGGCATTCGCCGATCCCGCCTGTTGCACCGGTCAGGACGACCCACTGAGTTTCTGAAGCTTGCAAAATGCCCTGACTCCGACTTGTACAACGCCGGGTCCTAAGCAGTTTGCATTCCTGATGCATTATCCGCGGTTAACTGGGATAGACTCTGCTTCCCCTTCGGTTACCTGACTGATCTTTGCCGGTTGCGCCGCTTGATACGGCTCAGGGCGACGGGTGTTATTCCAATCAAAGCCGCCAATTCCGCCTGGCTGATGCTTTCAACAAGCTTGGGCTGGTCCCGGCAGAGCCTTTGCCATCTCTGCTCTGCAGTCAGCGTAAGCAACTCGAACTCGCGTTGCTCCTTGCGTTGAGCAAGACGCATGAAAAGCATTCCGGCCAATCGCTCCCATTCGGCGTGCTGATCTGCCAGCTTCCGCATAAGAGTATAAGGCAGGCTCACCACGGCAGCATTATCAAGGGCGACCGCTGAAAAACTTGCGGTGCCACCGGCAAGTGCAGACAGGCTGGCGAATGCATCGCCAGCTTGTACGATCGATTTGGTCAGCCGGCGACCTGCCGCGTCCTCATAGCTGAGACGTATCAGCCCGGACAATACAAACCGCACTTTTCTGTCGATATCACCCTGCTTGATGAGACTGTCACCCTTCAGGCAGTCCCGGTAGCCAAGCGCGGTCTCGGCAACATCCCAGTCTGGCAACCGCCGACCGATCAGCTCGCTCAGGAGGGCTTCAAGTGATGCGCTAGCATGTATCAAGAACTGTCGTATTCCTGCTCATCAATGGACCTGAATTGCCCAACGTTTCTGTAAGCCCGTTTTGTTCCTGGAAGAACTCCAAACAGTCTGTCCACAGTAATCATCCCTAAAAATGGTCGCGGGCCGTTACGATATCAACTTTTGAAAACACGCGCTCCGCGAGCCCGGCCTTGACTGTCGATTTTGGGCCAACACAAGCCGGATTATCTCGGAATCCTTATGGCTGCTTATGCTCGCGAATCCGCCCTTATGGCAAAAGCTCAGCTATCTTGAGCGCCGTTCGAAAGTTTCGAGCCGTCGTGGCCACCCCGAGCTTTTGCTCAACCTGAGCAGCAAATTTGGATCGTCCAATTCCATCTGGTGCATGAAGATACAACACATGCTCTGTCAGCGTATACTGTTCGGTAGATGATAGAACTCTCTCAAGGGCTTCAAGATCTGGCTCATTTGCCGGCACCCCAAGAAAATAGAGATGCACACTCTTTGGGTCTTCAGCGGCTTGTAGGTAAGGATTGGCATCAATCGCATGGCGCAATTCCGAGACATCTAGAACCAGCACCCCGGGGATGAAACCGAAACTGTGTTCGATCGCTACCGATATCTTGTTCTCGATTTCGTGCGGGTCAGTCAGTTCCGATTGAAAGACACAGTTGCCACTCTGGATATAGGTTTTGGCCTCACCAAAACCCTCGCGCTGCAGCAGTTGCCGGAGATCTTTCATGGGCAGGATGTTGTTCCCACCAACATTGATCCCTCTTAACAATGCGATCCAAGTCTTCATTCAAAGTCGATACGACAAAAGTCTGGTGTGCGGCAATTCCGACCGAGATTTATGTCTGCTTCTGCATCCGTTTCTGCCAACGAAACCTCGCAGCCCAAGGACAACCGGCGACGTCCTGCCAGATTACAAATTGCCTCTGGACGCCAGGAAACGCGTGGATAAAGGCTGGTTGATTCCAAACGCCAGTTGACGGTCGGCGCGGTCTGCACTTGGCTATTGATCGGCAGGTGCAGGAATGCAGAGACCGTGTTCACGCGATTGGAGGGTCAACTTTGCTGAAATCAGCAGGTTGGAAACACGCCTTAGTGCGGATCGGAAAAGGATGGCGGTCCCAACAGGATTCGAACCTGTGACCTCTACCTTCGGAGGGTAGCGCTCTATCCAGCTGAGCTATGGAACCTTTGACTCTCGTTTAAGGGCAAATCCCGTTCACGGCCAGTTTGGAATGACAGAGCTTTCAAGGCCTTGCGGGGGGCCGTGCTGACATGGTGCTGACTCGAATATGACCTGGTAAATCTGTCCTTAGGTAACTCCTTGATACTCTTTCACTTTTTCCGCTCAAAACGATAAAGGTTGCGTCCTTCGGAGGGCAGCGCTCTATCCAGCTGAGCTATGGGTGCGAAAGAGGAGCTGTCTTTAGGCCAAGCCGGGCAGGGGCGCAACGGGTCAAAGTCGCCCTCCGTTGCTTGCGCCTGTGGTAATTTGCGTTAGCTAGGACCATCACGACAAAAGGATATTCCCGATGCGCACACGCGGCCTGGCCATTTCCCTGATCCTCGGCGTCGCGCTGGCCGGCCCTGTGGCCTGCAAGGAAAAAGCGCCCGATTCGGCCGCGATTGCGGCGCAGGCCGGAGCCGCCAGGGCCGAACAGGACGCGGCAGCAGCGGCGGCACTTGCGGCGGCCAAGGCATCACGCGGGTCTGGCGAACCGGCCGTCTGGGTGCTTAGCGACGCTGATACCACGCTTTACATCATGGGCACGGTCCACCTGTTGCGCCCGGAACTCGACTGGCGCAGCGACGAGATCGATGCGGCTATGAATGCCGCAGATACGCTCGTATTCGAGGCCGATGTGTCCAGTCCCGAAGCAGGTGCCGAAATGATGAAATTCGTCCGCAATGAGGGCCTCTTCCAGGATGGCGGCCAGCTGACCAACCTGCTCAGCGATGCCGAGACAATCGAGCTTCAGGCGGCGCTCGACTATGTCGGCCTGCCGCTTGGCGCCGTGCAGAACATGCGGCCCTGGTTTGCGGCCGTGAACCTGTCCGTCATGCAGATGACGAAAGACGGGTTCGACCCGAATTCCGGCGTTGAACAGGTGCTCATCGCCGAAGGCACGATGGCCGGAAAGTCATTTGTCTATCTCGAAACCGTGGACGACCAGCTCGGTCGGCTCGCGGGCCTGCCGGATGATGTACAGGTCGACTTCCTGATCAGCTCGGCTGAATCCATCTACGAGGGCGCGGCCATGCTGGACGCGCTGGTCGACGAATGGGCCGATGGCGACGTCAACGGGCTCGGCCTGTTGCTCGCAAACCCCGACATGATGGGCTCCGAAGAGGTCTATGACGCCCTCCTGAAAGAGCGCAACGAAACCTGGGTACCACAGATCGCGGCGATGCTGGAGACGCCCGGGACGCGCCTCATTGCTGTCGGCGCAGGCCACCTGGCTGGCGATGACAGTGTCATTGCGATGCTTCGCGCGGACGGCTTTGAGGTGGCGGGTCCGTAGGCCGGACAGGCACCGTTGACCACGATAGCAGGCCTATCCAGATTCGCAGGAATGGGATCCGGCGCTTGATATTGTGGAACTGCCAGCAGCCTGAAACTGCAATGACGATGAGCAGCGTGACCTCGATGGCGACAGGCCGGTGCGGCTGAAATCCCGCGGCTTTGTCCGGGTGCACTGCTCACGCCTCGTCAACCGGGCCCGTATCGGCGCCTTCAAACTGAAAGCATCAGGCGACGTAGAAATCACGCTGGACGACGGGCGGGTCGTCATCGGCAGCCGTCGCGATCGTGACGCGCCGGCGGCAGCGCCTGACCCCTCGGCCTGAATCAGGCCAGCGTGGCCGAGCGCCTCAGTGCGAGCAGGGCCTGATCCATGACGCCCTCGCTTGAGGCGCAGACGATCTGGCCGCCAAGCCTGGGCGCGTTGCCGCGCCAGTCGGTGGCAAGGCCGCCGGCACCGCGTACGACCGGGATCAGGGCGGCGACGTCCCACGCTTTCAGGCAGGTTTCAGCGACAAGATCGATCGTGCCTGCGGCCAGGCGCGCATAGGCATAGGCATCCAGGCCATAGCGGCTGATCCGGGCCGTGGCGCGCAAGTGCGCCCAGGCACCCTGTTCCGCCGGGTTCAGGATGAAGGGATCGGTTGTGGCAATTGTCGCCCGGCGCAGGTCGTGGCAGTCGGAGACGCGGATCGGCGTGCGCGTGCCGCCGCGCTGCAATTCTGCGCCGCCCGGCCAACCGACATAGCGTTCGCCCAGAACTGGCTGGTCGATAATGCCGATCAGGGGCACATCGTCCGGGCCAACCAGCGAAATCAGCGTCGTCCAGACAGGCAGGCCGGCGACGAAGGCGCGGGTGCCGTCGATCGGATCGATCAGCCATCGATAGCCGCTGCTGGAGGGGGTTTCAGGATATTCCTCTCCGGTCACGCCATGGTGCGGGCGTTCGGCAGCCAGGATGGAGCGGATCGCCCGTTCAGCGGCGCGGTCGCCCTCGGTGACCGGGTCGAATTCGGGCCTTGCGGGGATCGACGGGGTTGAGGTGGGTATCGGACGGGCTGGGGACGGGTTCGACGGCGGGGTTGCCGCCTTGTTGTCCACCTCTTTCAGGGCACGAAAATGCGGCCGGATAGCTATCCAGGCCGCATCTGCGAGCCGCCCGGCGAGGGCAAGCTCATCTTCGAGGGATATTCCGTCTGGCATCCGGCAGGGCTAGCCCTGCCTTGGGCCGGGCGTCAAGCGGCGCCGTGGCTCGACTGGTCGCCTTCGAGGGCCTTGGCCAGTTCCAGCAGGCGTTTGCGGGGACGCTCGCCGAGGCGGTAATAGGCGCGAACAAGCTCCAGCGTTTCTTTCTGCGAAAGAATGTCGCCTTCCATATGCCCGGCATCATTGGCAGCGTCCGGGGCGTCAGCCACAGGGATTCCGTCGAAGAAATACTGCACCGAAACGTTCAGGGCGCGCGACAACTCGTAAAGACGCGATGACGTGATGCGGTTTGCGCCACATTCATACTTCTGGATTTGCTGGAACCGCACGCCAACCTGGCTGGCAAGGTCCTGCTGGGTCATGCCGAGCAGCCGGCGGCGGCGGCGAAGGCGTTTGCCCACGTGCAGATCTGTTTCGTCAGCCATTTCTTACTCCAAACTACGACGGGACGGTTCCAGTCCCAAAACAGGAAATTCGAGCAAGTCCTACGCAATTGGCGTACCGGAGGGGGTTTCTGTGCCTAAAATGCGGGCAGTTGAGGTTAATTGCAGAAGTGCGACATTCCTGCGCTTGCTTTTTTGTGCACCGCAGCATAATCCTGTTCTTGCACTTCGGTGCAGACGCCTCTGGCGTTTCCTCCCTTTGACTTTGGCCGCACCTAAGGGTGCGGCCTTTTTTTGGAAAATGGCTCAGGATTCGCTGACGACCCGCGCAATATCGAGGATTTGCGCGGTCACATCTGTAATCACAGCTCTGATGTCAGCAAACCGATCCGAGCGAGTGATCGCGTGCTCATCCATGTACAGACCGCGATTGATCTCGATCTGCAGGGCGTGGACATTGCGTTTGGGCCGCCCGTAGCGGCGGGTCGTATAGCCCCCGGCATAGGGTGCATTGCGGGCAACGCTGAGGCCCTGGGCGCGGAAGGCCCGTTCCACCCGCCCGGTCAGCCGTGGATCGCAGCTCGAGCCGAACCGGTCGCCGAGTACGATGTCGGCCAGATGGCGCCGTCCCGGCTGGACCGACGGCATCGAATGGCAGTCAATCAGCAATGCCGCGCCATGCGTGTCGCGCAGGGCGCGCAGTTCGAGGCTAAGCCGGTCATGATAGGCGTCATGCACCAGGCGGAGGCGTTCTTCGCCTTCGGCGCGCGTCAGGCGCCGGGCATAGATTGCCTCGCCGCGGGCGGCGACGCGGGGCAACGCGCCCAGGCCGGCATCGACGCGGGCCGTAGGCAGGCCGCTCACGCGGGGCAGGCCATCGCTGAACATGGTGGCATCGAGTTCGCGCGGGTCACGGTTGAGGTCCGCCACCGACCGGCCATAGCGGGCGGCCATCAGCGTAGCACCCAGGGCCGGGGCATCGGCAAACAGTTCTTCGACGAACGCATCTTCGGTGCGGCGCAGGTCGATCAAGGGCACGCACAGCGCTGATTGCATGCTTTGCGGGTATTCGTTGCCGGAGTGCGGCGAGGCAAACAGAACCGGCGCTGCGGGCCCGGTCGGTCCGTCCAGCGTGTAGGGCGTGTCATATGCGACCGGCGCTGCAGGTTCCGCTTCGGGAGATCTTGCCAGGGGAAGTATGCCGGTCATCGGGGCCATGGTTTGCCAGTTCGCCCGAAGGTCAAGCTTTTTCAGGCTGAAGCAAAAAAGAGACAGGGAATCTCGTCGCCATTCACGCATGATTTACCCGATCCGTAGTTTATGTCTAAAATCAAGCACTGGCATCCAAAGGGGCGAGCATGACCAAGATCCTTCTCGCAGAAGACGACGACTCAATGCGCACCTTCCTGGCTGCAGCCCTGCGTCGGGCGGGCCATGAGATCCAGGACTATGCGGACGGCGAAACGGCCCTGCACGCGCTTGAGCGCGAAGTGTTCGACCTGCTCCTGACCGATATTGTCATGCCGGGACTCGACGGTATCGAACTGGCCCGTCGCGGCGCCGAACTCGACCCGGCGATGAAGATTGTTTTCATTACAGGTTTTGCCGCCGTGGCACTCTCGGCCGGCGCGCCGACGCCTGCCGGGGCGAAAGTCCTGTCCAAGCCGTTCCACCTGCGCGAGATCGTCGATGAAGTCGACAAGGTGATGGCGGCCTAAACCATCTTGACGCGGCGGGCTGGATTGGCCATTACCGCCGCTTCCCGATGGATCGGGCGGTTAGCTCAGTGGTAGAGCACTACGTTGACATCGTAGGGGTCACAAGTTCGAACCTTGTACCGCCCACCATTTAAGACTTTGAGACTACTGGAGAATATGCGTCAGTTTGAGCGCGCACAGCGCCCATCTGCGCACCTGCTGTCAGCGTGGATTTCAGCGATCTCGAAGCCCTATGCCCACCCGTATAGCACGCAAAACCAGTGGTTTTGTGCAGGTTTGTGCAAGTTTGTGCAAACTGCGCGCGGGGGCGGGCGGGCGATCGGCTGCCCAGCGCGTCCTGTTTCAGTGCTTGCTGCCAGTTGAATCCCGCCGTAGATGCCAAAGACGGGAACACGCACGCCGAACCTGTCGGGGGATAAGCGCATGTCGAACGCACTGACCATTGCAGGACGATTCCTGCTCGGCCTCTACTTTCTCGTGCCTGGACTCATGAAGTTTGCCGCGCCTGAGATGCATGTTGCCCTCATGCAGATGCACAATGTGCCGCTGGCAGAGCCCTTGATGTGGGTGGCCGCAATAGCAAATGTTGCTGGCGGGCTGCTCCTTATTTCCGGGAGGCATGTTTGCCTGACGGCGCTTGGCTTCGTTGTCTATGTTTTGCTGGTCAATGTCTTGCTTCATGACTTCTGGGCCGACCACCCGGGCGTTTCAAGCGAACGTGAAGTGCAGAATTTCATCAAGAATCTCGGTATAGTTGCTGGGCTACTCGTTCTTGCGGGCCAAAGCAGACTTCGCCCCTTTACGCTCAAAGGGTGGTGGCGATCGGACCGGATGACGAACCGCGATCAGGCGTAACATCTTTTCCGGGGAAACCTTGAGCGGCTCAAGATGCTGGCAGGCGGAGAGAAGGAAATCGGTTGAGAATGCCTGACCGCGTCAAGAGCAGGGAAGTGGGTAGATGGATGGTCTACGTTTCTTGAGTTACTCAAGTTTTGGCGCCGTGGGTATCGCGTTGCATGCGGTGTTCATCACAGGATCCGATCGAATACCGCATGGCGATCGGCTTCGGGAATACTGTGTCGTGACAGTGTGTCAGTGACAGAGTGCTTGGGTTCCGAATCTTGAGTTACTCAAGATTCGATGGTGGCCACTGAACTGGGTACGGACACCAAAAGGTTGGTCGATGCCGTGGTAACCCTTTTCGCAGTCTGCTCGGCGTGTGCAACTGAACCCATCACCGCTGCTCTGAGACGACGAGTGCGGGTTAGGGGGCGGGAGGGGAAGCCACCTCCGCAAACTCAGGGCAAGATCGAGCGCTGGCATCAGACCTTGAAGAACCGCATCCTGCTGCAGAACTACTTCCTGCCCGGAGATCTCGAAGCGCAGATCGACGCGTTCGTCGCGCACTACAACCATCAGCGCTATCACGAGAGCCTGAAAAATCTTAAGCCAGCCGATGTCTACACCGGCCGGGGCCAGACCATCCTGCTCGAACGCGAAAAGATCAAAAGGAGGACGATGAAACTAAGGCGCTTGCAGCACGCCAAAACTGCTGCTCAACTCAAACCCAGATGCGCCAGACCCTCCTTAAGTCAGGCAGCCTTCTGTCTCAAAATACCTGACGACGGACACAATCGCTTCATTGCCGTTTCAACAAAAGAGGTATTGCACTTGGTTAGGACGCTCTTTCTCGCAGTGCTCACAACGCTCTTCGTGTTGCGGGGTACTGTACCCTCAGGTCTGGAAATTCGCTGGAGGCGCGGGCCATGAGCTCCTGCTGGTATTTCATGGAGTTTCGAACCAACCATGGAGATGATCAAATGGACAGACGCAATGATACGGCGGTTGAGGCAATCTTGGAACATTTGATTGAACAAGGGCCTGGGGGCATCGCCGGGGTGTTCGCTCGCGCGTTCGAATTGGCGATGCAGATTGGACCTGTCACGCTTTCGTTCCGACCCTGAGTTTCATTTAAGCTGCCTTTCTTTCGAATGCCAAGGGACTTTTCCATCCGAGGGCTGAGTGCCTGCGACGTGGGTTATAGAAGCCGTTGATGTATT
>Ga0208903_1001985_pt1 | contig 10603 bp, 5 predicted proteins | sample AntAceMetag02UKJ_FD_184769 | JGI IMG/M metagenome (GOLD analysis project Ga0208903, IMG submission 184769) | Saline lake microbial communities from Ace Lake, Antarctica - Antarctic Ace Lake Metagenome 02UKJ (SPAdes) (version 2) | ecosystem: Environmental > Aquatic > Non-marine Saline and Alkaline...
ATAGGGACCGAACTGTCTCACGACGTTCTGAACCCAGCTCGCGTGCCACTTTAATGGGCGAACAGCCCAACCCTTGGGACCTTCTCCAGCCCCAGGATGTGACGAGCCGACATCGAGGTGCCAAACCTCCCCGTCGATATGAGCTCTTGGGGGAGATCAGCCTGTTATCCCCGGAGTACCTTTTATCCTTTGAGCGATGGCCCTTCCATACAGAACCACCGGATCACTATATCCGTCTTTCGACCCAGATCGACTTGTAGGTCTCTCTGTCAAGCTCCCTTTTGCTATTGCACTCAACGCACGGTTACCAACCGTACTGAGGGAACCTTTGAAAGCCTCCGTTACTCTTTTGGAGGCGACCACCCCAGTCAAACTACCCACCAAGCAATGTCTCCCGCTTTGCAGGATTAGGAAACAGATAAATAAAGGGTGGTATTTCAACAACGACTAAACTACGCCTGGCGACGCAGCATCAAAGTCTCCCACCTATCCTACACATTATTTACCCAGTCCCAATGCTAAGCTATAGTAAAGGTTCACGGGGTCTTTCCGTCCCGTGGCGGGTAGACGGCATCTTCACCGTCACTACAATTTCGCCGAGCTCACGGCTGAGACAGTGCCCAGATCGTTACACCATTCGTGCAGGTCGGAACTTACCCGACAAGGAATTTCGCTACCTTAGGACCGTTATAGTTACGGCCGCCGTTTACTGGGGCTTCAATTCAGACCTTCGCATTGCTGCTAAGCCCCCCTTTTAACCTTCCAGCACCGGGCAGGTGTCAGGCCATATACGTCGACATTAATCTTCGCATAGCCATGTGTTTTTGCTAAACAGTCGCCTGGGCCATTTCTCTGCGGCCTCCATTTTGTTATGGAGGCTCCCCTTATCCCGAAGTTACAGGGTTAATTTGCCTAATTCCTTAGCCGTGAATCACTCGAGCACCTTAGGCTTCTCGCCTCGACTACCTGTGTCGGTTTGCGGTACGGTCTGTTATAAGCTAGAGCTTAACGGCTTTTCTTGGAACCTCGTCCCCCTATTCGGTTCTGCCTAAGCTTCCCCTCAACGCACTATTCCGTCAGTACGTATAAAGCTTCAAAATCCGTCCCCGTGTCGCACTCATAACAGGTTCAGTAATATAAAACTGATTCCCATCGGCCTCTGCTCTCGCATTATCCTTAGGATCCGACTAACCCTCCGTTGATTAGCATAGCGGAGGAAACCTTAGTCTTTCGGTGTGCATGTTTCTCACATGCATTATCGCTACTTATTCCTACATTTGCTTTTCTGTACGCTCCAGCATCCATTACCAGACACATTCACCGCATACAGAATGCTCCCCTACCACTTTGACTCGCGTCAAAATTCTAAGCTTCGGTACTATACTTTATGCCCGTTTATTATCGATGCCCGCCCCGCTCGACCAGTGAGCTGTTACGCACTCTTTAAATGATTGCTGCTTCCAAGCAAACATCCTGGCTGTCATAGCAGTCAGACCTCCTTTGTTCAACTTAGTATAGATTTAGAGACCTTAGCTGTAGATCTGGGTTCTTTCCCTCTTGGACTTGGACCTTAGCACCCAAGCCCTCACTGCCGGTTATATCTTGTCGCATTCGGAGTTCATCTGAATTTGGTAGGATGTGACTCCCCCGCATCCAATTGGTAGCTCTACCTCGACAAGACTCAACACCGACGCTGTTCCTAAAAACATTTCGGGGAGTACGAGCTATTTCCTAGTTTGATTAGCCTTTCACCCCTACCCACAGTTCATCCAAACACTTTTCAACGTATACTGGTTCGGTCCTCCATTCCGTGTTACCGGAACTTCAACCTGACCATGGGTAGATCACTAGGTTTCGCGTCTACAGCATCCGACTTAACGCACTGTTAATACTCGCTTTCGCTTCGGCTTCGGTACTTCATACCTTAACCTTGCCACATACCGTAACTCGTAGGATCATTATGCAAAAGGCACGCCGTCACCCTATAAAAAGGCTCCGACCGCTTGTAAGCGTACGGTTTCAGGTTCTATTTCACCCGGGTATTCCCCGTGCTTTTCATCTTTCCTTCACAGTACTAGTTCACTATCGGTGTCTCAGGAGTATTTAGCCTTAGCTGATGGTGCAGCTGAATTCAGAGGGGGTTTCACCGGCCCCCACCTACTCAGGATACTGCTCGTTGGATTTCAACTACCTTTACGCGGCTCTCACGCTCTACGGCTCACTTTCCCAAGTGATTCAAGTTTAAAAATCCTCCTAAATGCAGTCCTATAACCCCGACATTGCCGTAACAATCTCGGTTTGGGCTTCTCCGCGTTCGCTCGCCACTACTTGCGGAATCACTTTTGTTTTCTTCTCCTATGGGTACTTAGATGTTTCAGTTCCCCACGTTCGCCTTCTATCAGATAGAATTCTCCAACTTCATTGGAGAGGGTTGCCCCATTCGGAAATCTACGGATCAATACAGATGTGCTGTTCCCCGTAGCTTATCGCAGCTTATCACGTCCTTCGTCGCCTCTGAGACCCTAGACATCCCCCATACGCTCTTACTTAGTTCTCTTAAATAATTTCTTTCTTCTCAGTCTTTCTCATCATGTCAATGAACTCTTTCTTAACTACTTATTGCCTAACATCCTGGAAGGGATATTTGAACTTCGTTAAAATATGAAGTATAGCTACTTTACGCTATACCTTATTAATTTTTTATAGGCAATCATGCCTCGTGGAGAATATCGGAGTCGAACCGATGACCCCCTGCTTGCAAAGCAGGTGCTCTAGCCAGCTGAGCTAATCCCCCTTACTTAACCATCCTTATCAATAAGAACAATTATAGTGTGGGCCTGCGTGGACTCGAACCACGGACCTTTACATTATCAGTGTAACGCTCTAACCACCTGAGCTACAGGCCCGTCTCAACCTGAGTCCGCCGCCTGTTGGCTGCTGCCTCAATTCTCGCAACGTTTAATGTCAACTTATTGAATATATATATAGACGAAACCTCTCCTATCTTTCGATAGTTTACTAAAATTTGCACCTTAGTAAGTCGAACAAGCATTACTGCTCATCCTTTGTCGCTGAACTTCTCTTTTGTTTATTTCTCTTGAAATTGCTCTCAAGATATCTCTAAAAAGGAGGTGTTCCAGCCACACCTTCCGGTACGGCTACCTTGTTACGACTTAGCCCTAGTTACTGATTCTACCCTAACGAAGTCTTTAACCTTCCGCTTCAGGTATACCCAACTTCCATGGCTTGACGGGCGGTGTGTACAAGGTCCGGGAACGTATTCACCGCATCATGGCTGATATGCGATTACTAGCGATTCCAGCTTCATAGGGTCGAGTTGCAGACCCCAATCCGAACTGTGATTGGCTTTTTGTGATTGGCTTACTATTGCTAGCTCGCTACACTCTGTACCAACCATTGTAGCACGTGTGTCGCCCTAGGCGTAAGGGCCATGATGACCTGACGTCGTCCCCTCCTTCCTCTCTACTTGCGTAGGCAGTCTTAACTGAGTCCCCATCCGAAATGCTGGCAACAGTTAATAGGGGTTGCGTTCGTTGCGGGACTTAACCCAACACCTCACGGCACGAACTGACGACGGCCATGCAGCACCTTGTTTCGCGTCATTGCTGACTTATCCATCTCTGAATAATTCGCTCACATTAGAGCCTAGGTAAGGTTCCTCGCGTATCATCGAATTAAACCACATGCTCCACCGCTTGTGCGGACCCCCGTCAATTCCTTTGAGTTTCACCGTTGCCGGCGTACTCCCCAGGTGGATTACTTATCGGTTTCCCTTGGTCACTGACTGTCTATCGCCAACAACTAGTAATCATCGTTTACGGCGTGGACTACCAGGGTATCTAATCCTGTTTGATCCCCACGCTTTCGTGCATCAGCGTCAGTGTATCTACAGCAAGCTGCCTTCGCAATAGGTGTTCCTTCTGGTATCTATGCATTTCACCGCTACACCAGAAATTCCGCCTGCCTCCTGATAACTCAAGCTCTTCAGTTTCGATGGCATGTAAAACAGTTGAGCTGCTACCTTTAACCACCGACTTAAAAAGCCGCCTACGCACCCTTTAAACCCAATAAATCCGGATAACGCTCGCCACCTACGTATTACCGCGGCTGCTGGCACGTAGTTAGCCGTGGCTTATTCCTATGGTACCGTCAATGCCTCTCGCAAGAGTCTTTTCTTCCCATATAAAAGCAGTTTACAACCCAGAGGGCAGTCTTCCTGCACGCGGCATGGCTGGTTCAGACTCTCGTCCATTGACCAATATTCCCTACTGCTGCCTCCCGTAGGAGTCTGGTCCGTATCTCAGTACCAGTGTGGGGGATTCTCCTCTCAGAGCCCCTAAGGATCGTCGCCTAGGTGAGCCGTTACCTCGCCTACTAGCTAATCCTACGCATGCCCATCTCTATCCAATAAATCTTTCAATTTAAAATGATGCCATCTTAAATTTTATGCGGTATTAATCCAAATTTCTCTGGGCTATTCCCCTGATAAAGGTAGGTTGCATACGCGTTACGCACCCGTTCGCCGGTCTCGAAGAATACAAGTACTCTCCTACCCCTCGACTTGCATGTATTAAGCCTGCCGCTAGCGTTCATCCTGAGCCAGGATCAAACTCTCCATAGTAAATTACTATTTTAAAAAAGTTCCGTGACTCAAGGTCCGTCTATATATATATCAATAAGTTAATGAACTAATCCCTACTCTTCCTCTCGAAATTCGTAAGCTCGCTGGGCCTTCTCTCTCCCTTTTCTCAACCGTTTCGCTTTCACTTTCCTTCGTAACGGGGTGCAAAGATGTAAGCTTTATTTTCAACCACCAAAAGAAATTTGATATTCTTTTGACGAATCTTTATCGCTCTATAAAACTGGGAAAGCTCACCCTCCACAGTCCCTCTTTCTCTGCCTTTCAAATCAACTAAACCGCTCTCCTTTTGTAACGGGAGTGCAAAGATAAGATAATGTTTTGAAATACAATGAACTCATTTTGAATTAATCCCAAATACAGCAAGTCACTCATATATATATGTGCAGAATTATTGAAAAATCAGCAAAAATATGATAAACATTCTTTAATTAATGCAGTATCCACATGTTACAAACTCTGCTACCCTCGGATACGAGGTATTATTGAAATAGGTATTAGCTTTACAGCCCATGTCGAATTCAAACATATTAATAACTGGTGCCACGGGGCTACTCGGGAATGAAATAGTTGCCCAACTTTTGACCAACCCCTCTTTTAACATAAAAACATTGGTCAGGAATAATGACAATACACTGCCAAAGGAGGTAGAACAGGCTATTGGAGACATACTTGACATTAACTCGCTTGACTCCGCTCTCATAGGGATTGACTATGTCATTCATGCGGCCGCATTCATTTCTTTTAACCGCCGAAAAAGAAACCAACTCTTTGAAACGAATGTGGAAGGAACAAAGAATCTAATTAATGCCTGTCTGGGAATAGGTATTAAGAAATTTGTCCATATAAGTTCTGTGGCTGCCATAGGTAAGCCCGAAAGTGTTCTAGACGCCGAAGATGAAGTCATTGCAGACGAAAATCATAAATGGCAAGAGTCGCCGCTCAACTCCAACTATGGAAAAAGTAAATATTTAGCAGAACTAGAAGTCTGGAGAGGTCAAGCAGAAGGACTGCCAACCGTGATCATCAACCCATCCGTAATACTAGGCGAGGGAAACCTAAATAAAAGTAGCAGCCAACTGTTCAAGTATGTTTTGAACCACAATTTATTTTATACCAAGGGTTATCTTAACTACGTGGACGTGCAAGATGTAGCCAAAATCGCCATTTCTCTAATGACCAATACAACTGAAAATAAACGGTTTATTGCCAACTCTGGAAAAGTTAGCTTTTATCTTTTCTTTCAAAAAACTGCGGCCTTACTTGACACAAAAGCTCCTCGAATTCTTTTGGGCAAACGCCTAATTAACATTCTCTGGAAGTTTGAATATTTAAGAGGTTTAGTCCTGGGCGTAGAGCCACTTATAAGCAAGGAGACCTCAATAACGGCAAGAACTAATGTGTTTTTTGCCGGTGAGAAAGCAAAGCAAGAGTTAGGCTTTGAATACATTGACTTGGAAAGCAGCCTAAAAAGAATCACTCAATACATAAGGTCTTTACCCAAAAGCTAAGTTTGAACTCTAATAGAAACCTAAAATACTATTGCCCAGTCGTCCTTTCTCAAGCCAGTAAATTGGCAAGTGACACATTGATTGAAAGTAAGGCCCCATTCCCCGAATAATGCAAGAAATAGCACCTTTTTTTTGATTTAATATCGGAATTATGAAATTTTCTTAGTTATTTCGCAGCCTGAAAAGGAACTAGATTTGAGGTTTTCAAGCCCTCTTCCACTTCAGATTTAATCAAAAGCAAAAAAAATCTTAAAACATAGACATGGCATCAGTTAGACCAGACGAAGTTTCGGCCATTTTGCGTGAGCAGCTTGCGGGAGCAAAGACCGAGGCGGAATTAGAAGAAGTAGGTACAGTTTTACAGGTCGGTGACGGAGTGGCTCGTATTTACGGTTTATCAAAAGTTCAAGCAGGTGAATTGCTTGAATTCGAAAATGGACTTAAGGCACTAGCACTTAACCTTGAAGAAGATAACGTAGGAGCTGTATTGCTCGGCGAGTCCGACATTAAGGAAGGGGCTATTGTAAAACGTACAGGAGAAATTGCCTCAGTAAGAGTCGGTGAGGGTATCATAGGCCGTGTGGTAAACACATTGGCAGAGCCTATTGACGGAAACGGACCTATACAAGGCGAAACTTTTGAGATGCCTCTTGAAAGAAAAGCTCCTGGTGTTATTTACAGAGAGCCTGTTACGGAACCTCTTCAAACTGGACTAAAGGCTATAGATGCAATGATTCCTATTGGCCGTGGCCAAAGAGAGCTTGTTATCGGTGACCGTCAAACTGGAAAAACTGCAGTTTGTATTGATACGATTATTAATCAGAAAGAGTTTTACGACAAGGGTGAGCCAGTATTTTGTATATATGTAGCTTGTGGTCAAAAAGCTTCTACGGTAAAAGCTGTAGAGCAAACTTTGAGAAAGCACGGTGCAATGGATTACACCGTAGTGGTAGCGGCTAATGCTTCTGACCCTTCTGCAATGCAATTCTTTGCTCCCTTTACCGGGGCAGCCATTGGTGAGTATTTTAGAGACACAGGAAGACCCGCTTTAGTCGTTTATGATGATTTATCTAAACAGGCCGTAGCCTATAGAGAGGTTTCTTTACTTCTTCGTCGCCCTCCAGGACGTGAGGCCTACCCGGGTGATGTGTTTTATCTTCACTCCAGACTATTGGAAAGAGCAGCCAAGATAAACTCTTCAAATGAAATAGCTCAGCAAATGAACGACCTTCCACCTTCCTTAATAGGTAAAGTAAAAGGTGGTGGTTCATTGACAGCATTACCAATTATTGAAACACAAGCAGGTGATGTTTCAGCTTATATACCTACCAACGTAATTTCTATCACTGATGGTCAGATATTCTTAGAGTCTAACTTATTCAACGCTGGAATTAGACCAGCCATTAACGTAGGTATTTCGGTATCGCGTGTAGGAGGTAACGCTCAGGTGAAGTCTATGAAAAAAGTATCTGGAACACTTAAGCTTGACCAAGCTCAGTTCCGTGAACTTGAGGCTTTCTCTAAGTTTGGTTCAGACCTTGATGCAGCTACCAAGTTGGTTATTGACAGAGGAAGAAGAAATCAAGAAATTCTTAAGCAAGGTCAGTTTCAGCCATCTCCTGTAGGAGAGCAAATAGCCATGATATTTGGTTCTATAAACGGTATAATGGATAAGGTACCTGTTCCTAGAGTTAAGGAGTTTGAAAATGAATTTCTTACCCTAATGAGAGCTAGTAAGCCAGAATACCTAAAAACTTTGGCCGCTGGTAAATTAGAAAAAGAAATTACCGACTGGATTTTAGCAGAAGGTAAAGGCTTGGCAGCGAAATACGCTTAATTAATGTATAGGAGTGCTTAAAAAGGCACTTCGTATAATATTGAATTTGAACAATGGCTTCATTAAAAGAGGTAAGAAATAGAATAACATCGGTAAACTCTACCATGCAAATCACTAAAGCCATGAAAATGGTGGCGGCTGCCAAGCTACGTAGAGCACAGGAAGCTATTACCCAGATGCGTCCTTATGCCAACAAGCTAAATCAATTAATTGCCACCGTTTCCTCTAATACTGAGGCTGGTGATCAAAGTCCATATACTACAGTTAGAGCTGTGGAGAAGGTTTTATTGATTCCAGTAACTTCGGACAGAGGTTTATGTGGTGCTTTTAATTCAAATATTATTAAAGCGACCAATGCTCTTATTAATGACAAGTATACTAGCCAATTAGCTGCTGGAAATGTCACCATAATGCCATTGGGGAAAAAAGCTTTTGATGCGTTTAAAAAAGCTAAGCTGCCAGTGAATGCAAATCACTGGAGCATCTACTCTAACTTAAGCTTTACTGCGGCTAGAGAAGCAGCAGAAGAAGCTATGGATGGATTTGCGGCTGGACTTTATGATGAAGTAGTGCTTGTCTTTAATGAGTTTAAGAACGTAGCTACTCAAATCATCAGAACCGAGCAAATGCTTCCCTTAGTAGGTGAAGCGGATGAAACCTCAGCCAGCAATACTGATTACATTTTTGAGCCAAGCGAAGAAGAAATTGTCTTGGAACTGATGCCGAAAGCCATCAAAATACATTTATATAAGGCTGTTTTAGAATCCAATGCCTCTGAGCATGGAGCTAGAATGACATCTATGGATAAGGCCACAGAAAATGGCGGAGATCTTTTGAAAGACCTAAAGGTGGTTTACAATAGAACCCGTCAAGCTGCTATTACCAAGGAAATTCTTGAAATTGTAGGTGGTGCAGAAGCTTTAAAGGATAGCTAGCTTCGACAAGCTCAGCTGCCAACCTTTGACAAGTTCAACGATCTCTTCGTCAAGTCCAGTTTTGACTAGACAAGATTCTAACGAAAATTTCAATTCGATTGTATATTAAAACCCACGACTAATGTTGTGGGTTTTTTATGTTTTAATCATGGCAGGGTATGAGGCATTACTTATCTTTGCAAACATTTTAACCTGTAAAAACCAAAAAAGAATCATGACAACAGAAGCGTTGAAAGATTTGAGAGCCAGAGTGTCGGCTTTGAGGGGCTATCTTTGACTACGATAGTCGAAAAGTTGCTTTAGGGGATTTAGAAAATCAGCAGGCACAGCCTGAATTCTGGGATGACTCTGAACATGCTCAAAAGGTGATGAAGCAAATCCAAGAATTAAAAAACTGGACAGAGGCCTATGAACTTATGGAGTCTAGCATAAGCGATTTAGAAACGCTATATGAGTTTCATGAAATGGGCGAAGTGAATGAAGCTGAAATTGATGCCGAAGGTGTAAAAACTGAAGCGATTATTGATGAACTAGAGCTCAAAAAAATGCTCTCCGGCGAAGAAGACCAGTTTTCTGCTATTATAGAGATTAATTCTGGAGCTGGAGGAACCGAAAGCCAGGATTGGGCAAGTATGCTTTATCGCATGTATCTCATGTGGGCTCAAAAGAATGGTTATAAAGTCAGCCAACTAGACTGGACCGATGGAGATGGGGCAGGAATAAAATCTGCCTCCATGCAAATAGATGGCCCACAAGCCTATGGTTACTTGAAGTCTGAAAATGGCGTACACAGGCTAATACGTATTTCACCCTTTGACAGTAATGCCAAGAGACATACCTCTTTTGCCTCGGTTTATGCCTATCCATTGGTAGATGACACCATTGAAATCGAAGTAAAACCTGCTGACATTTCCATTCAAACTTCTCGATCAGGTGGTGCTGGAGGCCAAAATGTGAACAAGGTAGAAACTAAGGTGCAACTTACCCACAAACCTTCCGGCATAGTAATTACCTGTTCCGCAGAAAGAAGCCAGTTAGCCAATAAGGAGCATGCTATGAACATGCTTAAGTCTCAGCTTTACCAGGTAGAGTTAGACAAGAGGAACTCTGCCAGAGATGACATAGAGGCCTCTAAGAAGAATATTGAGTGGGGTTCGCAGATTAGGAACTACGTTTTTCATCCTTATAAAATGGTAAAAGACGCCAGATCCGGCCATGAAACATCTAACGTTCAGGCGGTAATGGATGGGAACATCAATGACTTTATTAAGGCTTATTTGATGATGGATTAGTCAGTTTGCAGTTAAATCAAACTCACCCTTTTAAATGATAGTTAGCTATTAAGCCACTTCTTTCTGAAAGTGTCTTTTGATAAACGTTAATTGATTTGCCGGGATTTTCCAGGTCGATTTTAGACCTTGAAGATTTGCGACGCTGTTATTAAACACCAATGTATCACTTTTAATAGTACCATTGAGGATCGCAGACTTTGCACTGAAAATAGGTACAGATTTAATTTCCTTTCCTTCTAAATAGGCTAATGACCTATCGAAAAAGTCAATATTAAGGTCTGAGCCCAATTCCTTAACCCAGTGTGTGGAGGAGTCTATAGAACAACCGCTGGCTGCATGCTTATCTTCATCCAAAGCAATAACAATGA
>Ga0208903_1001992_pt1 | contig 10585 bp, 10 predicted proteins | sample AntAceMetag02UKJ_FD_184769 | JGI IMG/M metagenome (GOLD analysis project Ga0208903, IMG submission 184769) | Saline lake microbial communities from Ace Lake, Antarctica - Antarctic Ace Lake Metagenome 02UKJ (SPAdes) (version 2) | ecosystem: Environmental > Aquatic > Non-marine Saline and...
AAAATGCGTTGTTCAAATTAGTTTTTTCTGCTATTATGAACATAGAAAAAAAGTGGAACCAACCTCTGCCTAATTGGGCACTGATAGTTTCACAACTAGATATTTTCTTCCCTGATAGACTTTTTTGAGGGGATAAAATTGCGAATGACACAGTTTAGTGAACACTCTCGCTGATATTTTTTTTGGCAGCCTTTTTTTATGCTCTCGTGATTGGTATTATAATGTATGCATCCGGTAAAGCCGGTTATTGATTTTTAGATTTTTCTAGCGCAAGGTTCCAAGGCAGTAGATCCTCAAGTTTATTGGAGTTATGGTCCTGAATAACATCCAAAACTTTTGGAAAAAGATCGTAATTATGTTTTTGAATTAGATGAATATGATAATAATCACTTAAGCACGTTAAATAGTATAGGGTCCAAGATTAATTATATTCTACAATTGGGTTATTTTCGTGTATCTCAATATTTTTTTACTTTTACATTTTATGAGGTTTAAGAGGATGTACAAATGGAGCTAATAATCCTTCAGTTATCCCCGTAGTGACTCCACATTCTAAGTACCTTTATTCTTTTGTTGGGTTCATCAATCTCATAGAAAAGACGATGCTTTATATTAATTCTGCGTGAATATGTACCTAAAAAAGATCCTTTTAATTTTTTGTATGGTGGTGGGTTTTGTAGAGGATTGATCTCAACTAATTTGAGTAATTCTAAGCAATTCTCTTTTAAATTAGACTGAACAATCTTTTTAAAATCTTTTTTAGCATCGTTTGTGTAATACAGCTGATACATTGATTAATCTAATTTAGTGCTACATTCTTCGTAAGGAGTATTTTTACCTTTTATCAAAGAATCACTTAATTGTTTATCAGAAGCTACAAAAAGAGTTTCCTTAATGTCCTCCCAATCTTCTTCTGACAACAACACCGCTGTGTTTCTTTTGCCTTTTATAATAGTTGGTTCATGATTTACAGCAACCTCATCAATTAGAGTGTATAAAGTTCTACGTGCTTCACTGGCTATTAAATAACTCATTTGTAGTACATTGGTTTATAAATATACCTAACAGTACTATATATAGGACCAGTGTTAAGAACGAGGCCTTTTGGGACACTAGTGTATCGGCTTGCAATCATAAAGACAAATTCCAGCAATCAAGGATAGATTTTGGCTAAGATTAAATGCGACTATAAAATAAATTGGGCTAACATTAAGTGATTCTATAATTTTCCTGGCTAAGATTAATTGATTTTATAATTCATTCTGGCTAACTTTATTTGCAACTGAAAAGTTAATATTTTTCTTATATATTGAAATATTTTTATTTATTAGAATCACTTAATTTACTGCACAATTTCCGTCTTTTGAGCCATAAATAAAGAGTTGATGGTGAGCATTCTATCAGTTTAGATATTGCTCTTTTATTAATTCCTTTTTTTAAGTATCCCTTAATTTCCTCAGCAAAAGAATCAAGCTTAAGTAACTGTGATTGTCCTTTAGGCCGGCCCAGCTTAAATCCTTCTGCTTTACGTTTAGCTAATGCTTCTTTAGTCCTGCTTGAAATAAATTCTTTCTCAATTTGCGCAGCAAGTCCTAGAATTGTGGCATTTATTGTAGAAGTGATAGAGCCATCTATTACCATATGATTCTTAACTATATGTATAGGCATTTCTTTTTTAGCAGCTGCCGCTAGTATTTCTAACACTTGTAGAGTTGATCTACCAAGCCTAGAAATCTCTGATACAACAATGATATCACCTACTGTTGCTTTTTCCATAATTTGACCAACCATTCGGTCTTGCCAAGCAATGTTTCCACTGAGCGTATCTTCAATAAAGTTTATAGGGCTAAGATTATTTTTATTACAATAATCTAGTAGGCCAAATTTTTGATTTTGGGCATCTTGTTGATTTGTAGAGACTCTTAAATAGGCAAAAATTGTCATTATTTTCAATTTTTCTTAAAAAAACCATGATTACAATTTAATTGAACTATAAATAGTTGAAATTAAGGTAATTAAGTATACTATAGTACACTAGATTAAACGAACGTTTATTGTAGACGGTTTTTGTAATTTTTGCAATTAACTTATTTTTTTAAACTAAATTTTATGACTAAAATTTTACCAATTGATACTGTGATTATGTTACATAATAAGTTAGGAGCTTTAACAGCACGTAATCCCCTGCGTAAATTAATCATAGAAGAAGCAGCAACTTTTTACGGAGTATCGAGTGCCACTATTTATCGGTTATTACAGAAATATGATAAATTGTCTACTGTCAGACGAGCAGATTATAATAATCCACGTTTAATTCAGCATGAGAAAATGAAGAAATATTGTCAGCTTATTGCTGCATTAAAAATTCGTACCAGCAATAAAAAGGGCAGACATTTATCAAATAAAGCATGTATCAAAATTTTAGAAGATTATGGCGTTGAAACAGAGAATGGTTTAGTAAAGGTTCCAGTAGGATTACTCAAAAAATCTACTATAAGCTTTTATCTTAGGCGTTTGGGTTTAGATCATTTATCCCTACAAGTTCAGCCACCTTTTATAAGATTTCAAGCACAACATAGTAATGAATGTTGGCAATTTGATTTTAGTCATTCAGATTTTAAAGAATTTATTGCAGATAAACCTCAACTAGAATCTGGGATCACAGCTAAACTTATGTTACTCGGGGTGGTGGATGATAGGAGTGGCGTAAAGTACCAAGAATATCATTATTGTTATGGCGAAGATGTAATGACAGCTTTAAAGTTTTTATTTAATGCTATGTCGCCCAAAAAACATCCTGGTATACCATTTCAGGGTATACCTAAAGCTATATATACGGATAATGGGCCAGTTGCAAAAAGTAATATATTTAAACGAGTAATGGCTTATCTCAATATTGAAGTTCTAACTCATTTACCCGATGGTAAAGATGGTCGTCGCAAAACAGCCAGATCTAAAGGAAAAATTGAACGATCTTTTCGCAGTGTTAAGGAGTCTTTAGAAACTCTATATCACCTACATCCGCCACAAAATCTTCTGGAGGCAAACGAATGGTTATATCATTATTTAGAGCATTATAACCAAGAAAAACATAGAATAGAAGATCATTCTCGGCTTGCTGACTGGAAAAAGAATTTACCTAAAGAAGGGTTTAGTGCAATGTGTGATTGGGAACATTTTAGCATGTTAGTACGTGAACCTGAAACACGCAGAGTAGGTAATGATGCTTGTGTTAATGTTAATGGTGTAAAATATCAATTATCCTCTGAATTTGCCGGTCAAACTATTACTTTATTAATGGGTTTATTTGATAATGAATTACGTATATCTTATGAAAATGAACATTACGGACCTTTCTATCCGGCAAATGGACCTATTCCATTTGGCAATTATATATCATTGAAAAAAACTTCAAAAGAAAAAAGAGCAAATCATATTGAAGAGCTGGCCAAAATTATTTCAATTCCAAGAGCTGTATTAACCAAAGGTAATGTATCTGAACAAAAATTGATAAATGATGCTAATCTTACCAATCAAAACCAACCATTTGTAGCTTTTGCTTTAGATAATCCATTTGAACAAAGAAAATTTAAAAATGAATTAGAAGCTAAGTTGGCTATAGCAAAATGGCTAGGCTATCCTTTAGGACGCTTATTGTCTGAACAAATTGCAGAAATTAATGAGATAGTCTCTGAAAATTTGGATAAGAAATTTGTCATGGCACAGGTAAAGGAATTATTTAAAATAAAACTAATACTACAGGAGAAGGGTTAATGGAAATAGAAATCATGAAATATTACGGCATGAAGAAAGAATTCAGTAAAGCTGATTATTTTGAAACGGAGAATTATCAAAATATGTTTACTAATGTAAAGCTTGCTATAAAAAACGGAGGACTCATTGCTTTGACAGGTATTGTAGGTATTGGTAAAACCACAACTCTGCGTCGTCTTCAACAAGATCTGCGCGAGGAAAATAAAATTTTAGTTTCAAAGTCTCTTGCTACAGACAAACGTCACGTTAATATCAATACTCTATACACTGCGTTATTTGTAGATCTAGCAAGCAAAAAAGATGACAAGATGCCAACTCAAGCAGAAAAAAGAGAACGCAAATTACAAAGCTTAATTAAAGAAAGAAATAAACCCGTAGCATTATTTATTGATGAAGCTCATGATTTACACCATCGTACCCTAATTAGCTTGAAACATCTAGTGGAAACTGTAGAGGATGCCAATGGTACATTGGCTATAATAGCTGTGGGTCATCCGAAATTAGCCAATGATTTACGTAATCCTGCATTAGAGGAAATAGGGGCTAGAGCAAAATTATTTGAACTAGGATCCCTTGGAGTTAATAGTCCAAAATTCATCGAATGGCTAATTAATAGCTGCAAGCATGAAAAAACAAAATTAGAAGATATTTTAACAAAAGAGGCTATAGAATTATTAGCAGATAGACTAGTTACTCCTTTACAAATCAATTATTACTTAACTCGCATTTTAGAAAAAGGCTGCCAAGTTGGAGAAAAACCAATTAGCGCCGTCACAGCAGAATCAGTGTTATCGCCAAATTTAGATTCGTTAGAACCAAATTTAGCACGAAATGGCTATAATTTAGCGATATTATGCGATTATCTTAATGTAAAGCGTCACGAAGTGAAGGCCTATTTACGGGGACAATTAACCCCAAGTCGTTTTGAGGAGATTAATAAAGAAATACATAAATTAGGCATTTTAGTGAGCTAAAATATTAACTTTTCAGTTGCAAATAAAGTTAGCCAGAATGAATTATAAAATCAATTAATCTTAGCCAGGAAAATTATAGAATCACTTAATGTTAGCCCAATTTATTTTATAGTCGCATTTAATCTTAGCCAAAATCTATCCTTGATTGCTGGAATTTGTCTTTATGATTGCAAGCCGATACAATTAAATTATGGCTGAATCTAAAGTAATTATTAATTTCGTTATTCTATAGTGTTTTTAAGGGAAAAAGAATTATCGATAATAATGTCACTGCACATGCTGTAAGACTTGTGGCCAAAATAGTGTACTATTTTCCTAATTCTAACGAGAGCGTGCCGCAGGGTGGAGTTTGCAGCTACGCAAACGGGGGGAAACTATGAAAAATGCATCATTTTTCGCATGGTTTTCCTATCCTGCATCCGTATACTTTTATCTCTCAATACTTAGGGTATGATAGCGATTTGTCTGATCAACAAAACCAAATTCCAAAAAAACAGATTCAAATTTTAAAGTATTGAAAAAAGGAGAAAACAGAAAAAGTGATTTAAGGGGTATTACAAGAGCAAGAATATTATTTATGTAGATTTGCTTATAAAAACCATTTATCATTCTAAAAACCACCTTAAATCTTGTTTTAAATACATTCTACTAGCTAACAATTGCTTCGTTTAGCAAAAATTTTTAAATTAACAAAAATCTTTTTGCCAACCGCTTAAAAATAAACTCTTATTTTGTGAGCGTAGCGAACTCAATATTTTTTTAATAATTTTGATCAAAAAAAAGTATTTATCCACACAAGTTATCCCTTTCATAAACTTATTTTTATATTATTTGTTAAGCTTAAGTATTTGTAGCCCCCCTCAACGCAAGGGGTTATGCGGTGTACAGAGGATTAACTATCACCTTTTTGCAGTTAAATTGCTGCTAACTATCACCTTTTTGCAGTTAAACTATCACCTTTTTGCAGTTAAACTATCACCTTTTTGCCGTCTGTTTTTAGAGTTATTGACAACTTATTATCACTTCATTATTGTAGTGATAATAAGTTGTAAAGTAATTAAATTTAATGAAATCAAAGAATTTGCTAGAGATTTATAAATCGAAAACCCCAAAAGCCTATAAGAATAAGAAGTTGAATAGTGCTAATTTCGGCAATTTTACACGCAATGATTATCAAGTTTTTCTACATCTCGTTAGTAAAATAGGGGGCGTCGATGAATTTGGAAAATATCTACAACCAGAGCAGCTACAAAGAGAATATATTTTAACAGCAAAAGAGTTTAGTGAAGTATTTAATACTGATCTTAGTCATAGTTATACATTTCTTCATAAGGCTTGTAAAAAATTGATGAAGACTAGTATCGTATTAGAAAAACCTGAATTATCTGAGATTTGGGAAATAAATGTATGTTCTATGGCAGTGTATAATAAAAGAGAGGGTTCTATAACGGTTGAATTTACAGATAGGATTATGCCTTATCTAGCGCAGGTTAAAGAAAAATTTATCTTATATAACCTTAAAGAAATAGCTAATTTCGGTAGCCTTTATACAACTCGTCTGTATGAGTTGATACAAGAGTTTAAAGAAACTGGATGGATGCTAAAATCATTAGATCAGCTAAGAACAGTATTTGCAGTGGGTGATAAATTCAAGATGTACGGCCACTTTAAGAAAAAAATTCTTACTCATGCTTGTCAGGAAATCAATAATAATTATGATATGGGGTTAAGGTTTGAGGAAATCAAAGAAGGACGTAGAGTTGTCGCTGTTAAATTTTTCTTTAAACAGACTATCATTAATCAGGTAACCAATCAAAAAACTGGTAAGATGACTAATATTTATATTAAACCTGAAACTCGGTTAAAAACAAAAAGGAAAATGAATTATAAACCACCAAGCTCTCAGGGTATTTTGAAAGGCCAACTTTCCTTTGAGGGGCTAAAACCTGACACAACATCTATGAAGAGTTTAATGTCTTCTTTTCTGTCAAAATTTACTTCCTCAAAAAAATAATTTAACAAGATATTTTGAAGTTTGTTTCACTACTTATCGGATAAGCCAACCCTATTACTTTTGAAATTAAGCTATCATATTTACACTTATGCTATTTTCTTCTTTTAGTTTATTTCCATTTTTTAGAACTAGCTCTGTGTATATGTTTATTCTCACTTTTGTACTTAGTATATTCTCTTGGAATATTATAGCTGCTCCATAATCTACGTCACTATCACTAATTTTGTTTTTAGCAAGAAATAAGTTTGTTAATTCAGATAATACATCTCGCTTAAAGGGACCATTTGGCTCATGGCTAATTGTTATGTAATTCATTTTCCATAAATCTCTATCAACCATTCTTTTTTGTTTGTATAATTTTTTCCCTAATTTAAAATCTGTGACACATTTCGTAATATAAGATCTATCATCAAAGAATTTTAAATCTATAAAATATTCAGAAAATTCTTGAATTTCTAATATAGATTTTATTTCTTGAGGACTTATACTAATGATATGGGAGAATATTTCAATATCAAGGGCACGCTTCCTTTCAATTTTATAAATTAGTTTTAAGCCTATGGCCTCAATTTTTTCAGCAAGCTTAAAAGTTTTATCTCCTGGAAAAATAATACTTACTTGATCAAGCTTTAAATCTTGTAGTGCTATTTTCATAGATTTTGTAACTTTAGGTGTACTAGAATATTTGAACTCAAACCCTAAACGTTTACCACCTTTAATAATTAAAAGGTCTATCTCTGCTGTATTATGAGAAGACCAAAAATAGCATTCTTCTGGCTCGGCATCATAATGTTTTATAACCTGTTCTAAAGCAAATCCTTCCCATGATGCACCTATTTTGGGATTAAACTTAATAGATTCATAATCGTTTAAACCTAAAAGAGTATGATAAATTCCACTATCCTTGAAGTAAATCTTTGGGGTTTTTACCTGTCTCTTTTTAAGGTTTTCATACCATGGTTGTAAAACTCGAACCATAAATGTTCCTTCTAAAATATCAAGATAATGCTTAGCTGTATGAGATGAAATACCCAAAGAGTTACCTAGTTCTGAAGCATTGAAGACATTAGCATGATAATGACAAATCATCATCCAAAATCTCCGTAATTGCATTGTAGGAACCGAAAATCCTAAATTTGGTATATCTCTTTCCAAAAATGTTTTTATATAATTTTGTCTCCATATAGAGCTTTCTTTGTCTTGTTCTGCTGAATATGATAAAGGAAATCCACCACGTAACCATAAATTATCAAATTCTGTGATTTCTGATAAACTAAACGGTGTTATTTCAATGTATCCAATCCTACCAGCTAATGTTTCAGAACTTTGTTTAATTAAATCTCTAGAAGCACTTCCTAACACTAAAAATTTTATGTTTTTTTTATCTACTAAAACCCTGATAGTAGAAAATAAATTTGGAGCATATTGAACTTCATCAATGATAACAGTGCCTTCCAAATCAGAAAGAGCAAGAAGCGGATCTTTTAGTCTCTCTAGATCTGAGTAATTCTCAAGGTCAAAAATATTGATTTGAGGAATTTGGTTTTGTTCAATAAATTGTTTAGAAAGTGTTGTTTTTCCACATTGTCTTGGCCCAAGCAATGCACAAACTTTATGAACTTGAAAGTGTTGTTCAATAAGGGTAAGAAATTTATATCTTATCATAATTTATGATTAACTAGGAAAATTTGAACTATATCTTCAAATTTTCCTAGTTTCAACTATTTATTTTAAGCCACGAATTTTTAAAGTATCGAGAGAATTAAACCATTTTGTCTTAAATTGGGTTAAATTACAGAAACGGGGGTGCGCCGTAGAAAGCTGCAGAAGAGATGGTGGTAGGTCCACCGAGATCGGTTGCCAGAAACAGATCTCAAACCACCTCAGGCGGCTGTTGTTAAGAGCAATGGTCGTGAGCACAAGAGGGAAGTCAGGCAATGACCTGGCGAGGTATGGATTAGGAAGACGAGTAAAAGCGAATCACTGTTGACGCGTCGTAAAGTAAATTTAATTAACATCGAAATCGAGGGCTTCCCGTTCCCTCGGGACAAATTTACCGGATAACTGGATTTTGGGTAAGTGGTGTTCGGCGTAGAAGTGGCGTGATCTTAATCTTGGCTTTTCTGTGGAACTACGGGAACCAGTCGTCTTGATGATAAGGGAGAAATCCAAATGGAAACACCATAAGGATTAGAGTACCGATGCAAGGCACTGGGGCAGACCAATTCGTAGTAGAGTTGAGGGGACTGTAATGGTTCGTGGAGCGAAGGGGTTGGATCAAGTGGTCTAATTGGATATTCAACTAACGTAGGTTAGGAACGCCAATTTAGGATAAGGAAATTTTGAACTATAGGGTTGTAACTGGGATTGAAGGGAATTATAGTGGTAATTATTCAACAAAACCACATAACCCCCATGAAAAAATGTATCACAACTGTTTATTATTTAGTAGATAATTTTTGCAAAATATTCCATGAATGGGAAAAAGAAAAATTATTACCAAGTAATAAATTACGATTCAGACAAGGCAACCTATTTAGCCTCTGGCCTTACGCTAGGGGTCTACTGTTATAAGTATTTTAGAATATGAAATGTAGTAGGTAGTTATTGTTTTACGATGACTGATGAAAGCCCCTAGCACCATTGTTTAACAGGCTAATGAGGTTGATTATGTCTAAAAATAATTTCTATACATTCGAAGAACTTAAAGATTTCACTAATAATTTCACTGATTTAACCATTATAAACGTTACAAAGTTTATAGAAACTAAAACTAATAAGAAACACACAGTCATTGAAAGACAATTGGTATGTGATTTAAATAAACAGCTTTTTGATAACACTATAGCTGTTTTTGAAATTCAAAAATTCTTAAATGAAATTTGGTCTAAGGTTACAGTGAAGAACAATATTACAATTGATAGATGGAAAGAGCAGCTAAAGATTTTTGAAACATAAATTGCACAGTTCACGAGTTGAATGAGCTTTTTACTTTATTAAAAAGAACTGATGCTGCGAACTCCAGCCTGCGGCTTGCTCTCATTTTAGATTTAGGAAAATAGAGATCGCTTAATAAAACAAATTGATAGAATAGAAAAATGTATTATAATGTGCAATATAAAGTATTGCACATTATTTTAATAAAAGATGAGGTTAGAAGATGACTAGGGGTATAACAACTAGTATACGTTTAGAACCAAGTTTAAGCGAAAAACTTGAAAGAGTTGCTCATAATTTACACCGTGGTAAAAATTGGATAATTAGTGAAGCAGTGCGTAGATATCTTGAACAGTTAGAGAGTCCTAATTTAGTTCAGGAGGCTAGGCGTCAATCTTTATTAATTAGTAAAGAAAAAAGTCCAGACGCTGATATATGGGAAATAAACAGTGACCATGAAGGATGGACATCTTAATGCAAAGAGGTGATATTGTAACTTGTGTATTAAGTGGTGATTATGGTAAGCCAAGACCAGCTGTTATTGTTCAATCTAACCTGTTTAATCCAACTCATAAAAGCATCGTAGTATGCCCTATAACATCTCACCTGGTAGAGTCACCACTATTTCGTCTTTTATTAGCTCCGAATAAATTAACGGGTATTACAATGGTATCTCAAATTATGATAGATAAAATTACTGCTATAAAATTTGAAAAAATCGCTAGAAAAATTGGAAGATTATCATTCAATGAGATATTAAAACTAGATGAAGCCCTTAAATGTATCGGCTTGCAATCATAAAGACAAATTCCAGCAATCAAGGATAGATTTTGGCTAAGATTAAATGCGACTATAAAATAAATTGGGCTAACATTAAGTGATTCTA
>Ga0208903_1002001_pt1 | contig 10565 bp, 10 predicted proteins | sample AntAceMetag02UKJ_FD_184769 | JGI IMG/M metagenome (GOLD analysis project Ga0208903, IMG submission 184769) | Saline lake microbial communities from Ace Lake, Antarctica - Antarctic Ace Lake Metagenome 02UKJ (SPAdes) (version 2) | ecosystem: Environmental > Aquatic > Non-marine Saline and...
CCACTCTCCACTCTCCACTCTCCACTCTCCACTCTCCACTCTCCACTCTCCACTCTCCACTCTCCACTCTCCACTCTCCACTCTCCACTCTCCACTCTCTACTCTCTACTCTCTACTCTCTACTCTCTACTCTCTACTCTCTACTCTCTACTCTCTACTCTCTCCTTCATCCCTTTGAAAAATAATCCGCGCTCTGATAATTCCCATCCACTAACTTCGCGAGCTGCAATTCAATATCCCCGAGGAGCGAGCTCGCTCCGAATCGAAAGAGCTCCGGGGTGAGCCAATCATCGCCAATAGTCTCTTTAACCATTACCAAATACTGAAGCGCCTCCTTCGCCGTTCGAATTCCACCGGCGGGCTTCACCCCGACCTTTTTTCCTGTCGCGAGAAAATGGTCTCTCACCGTCTCAACTAAAATAAGTGTGACGGGCAAGGTCGCCGCCGGTGAGACTTTCCCCGTAGAAGTCTTAATGAAATCGGCTCCCGCTTCAATCGCGAGCTGACTCACAAGCCTGACGTTGTCATAGGTCTGGAGTTCACCGGTTTCAAAAATAACCTTCAGATGAGCGGAGCCGCACGCTTGTTTCACGGCCGCTATCTCGTCACTGACACGGGCAAGTTTGCCCTCCAGAAAAGCACCACGACTGATGACCATGTCGATTTCTGCCGCCCCGGAATTCACCGCATCCTTCACATCGGCGAGCCGAATTTTGAGAGGGTACTGCCCGCTGGGGAAACCTGTCGCAACCGAAGCGACTCGAATACCGGATCCATCCAGTTCCGCTACGGCATGAGCCACTTGATTGGGATAAACACAAATAGCAGCACAGGACGGAGAGCCGTAACGCGCCGCCATGGGCTGGCGCGCCTTAGCGCACAAATAGGACACTTTTCCCTTCGAATCGGCCCCTTCAAGCGTCGTCAGGTCCATCATCGAGACCGCCATTTTCAGACCGACCCGCTTCGATTCATTTTTAATCGACCGCTTCGTGAATTGGGAGGCGCGCTCATCCACCCCGACTTGATCGACGGGAGGAACAGGAAACTTCAGAGTGAAAGACATATCAAAAACAAACGATTCAGCACATCTTCACCATATCTTTTACGAGCAGGAAGTAGAGATAAAAGAGACCTTTCCACGAGTAGCAAAATGTCTCGGCAGTCTCAGCCAAACGAATCAGCCCGAGATCAATATTGTGGCGAATTTGCTGATCAGTTTCTTTTTCGATTAAACTGAGAAACTCACCGGTATCTTCAGCCACAAAGTCGTCCGATGTATAACCCAGTCCGTTGATCCAGAGCCGGTGACTGTCCAGCATTTCCCCGAATGCTTCAGCAAACGGTTCCTGACGCAGCGTCACGTGGGGGGCCGACTTCATTGGGCTACTGAAAAGAACATTCGTCGTCCGAAAAATACGCCCGTCCGGCAAACGTGAGGAGAGCGTGAAACATCCCCATGAGACATCGTCCTGCCCAGTGAGACATATCGCAGCCTGCTCCCGTTCTTCTTCGTTGTAAAAAATACGGTAGAACTGGTTCATCCCATCCCAATCCCACCCGCTGTCGGAAATGTATTCGAACCCCTCTTCCTCGACCTCGTCGGTCATTTCAATAAAGGCCGGAAACCGGGATGATCCGGGAGGCGATTTTTTCTCGAGCACTTTGCTGATGGGAAGACGCATTGAACGCACCCGGGTGAGCAATTCAACCCAGGGAAGCAAAACCCAGATAAAAAGCCCTCCTACGCCCGCAGCAATGCTACCAGTCGGAAAGTAGAAAGCCAAAAATGTGGCCGCAAGAATACCGAGCGCACCGAGCTTGCCGAGAAAGCGGATGTGAAAACTTCGGAGCGCAAATGACAGAACGAGAACACCGAGGACGATAAACAGCTGGGTCATAGAGATGGCACCCAGTGTAATCCGCGATTGCCCGCTTCGAAAGAGGAAATCATAAGTCAGAGATCGACAAAACTACTCCCAGGTTGCAGCTCGCGACCTACGACAACGACGAACCAAGGTAAGCCTATTTCTCTACGAATCCTTGCGCTTCAGCTGCGGGAAGAGAACCACGTCGCGAATCGATTCGGCGCCGGTCAGCATCATCATGACACGATCGATTCCGATTCCAATTCCGCCAGCTGGAGGCATTCCGTATTCAAGAGCGAGAAGGAAATCCTCATCCACTTTCTGAATCTCCTCACCCGCCTGCTCTTCGAGCCGTTTGCGCTGCACGTCAGGATCATTGAGCTCGGAATATCCCGGTGAAATCTCAACGCCATTGATGATCAGCTCATAGACGTCGACGACTGAATCATCTTCGGTATTTTGCTTTGCCAGCGGCACAAGTTCTTTGGAAACATGCGTCACAAAAACCGGGTCGATCGACTTTTCCTCGACCAGTTTCTCAAAGACATGCTGGGAAACTTCGTAGTCTTCCATTCCTGAAGAAATCTCGACTCCGAGCTCTTTGCATCGGGCGACGCGACCTTCAGGAGTGAGGTCCCACCATCCTGCTCCGGCAGCAGTTTCGACGAGCTCTTTGTAGGGAGCGCGCTTCCAGGGACGACTCAGGTCAATTGTCTTGGTGACATTCCCCTCAGCATCTTTGTGCTCAATCTTCAAACCGCCGCAGTATTTTTCGGCGAGGTGACAAATCAGATCTTCTACCATATCTGCCATCTGCTCGAAATCGGCATAGGCCCAATAGGCCTCCAGCATCGTGAATTCAGGATTATGACGACGGCTGATGCCCTCATTCCGGAAACTTCGATTGAGTTCGAAGACCTTGTCAAATCCCGCAACGAGCAGTCGCTTCAAATAAAGCTCAGGCGCAATTCGCAGATACATGTCCATGCTCAGGGCATTGTGATGCGTCGCGAATGGCTGGGCTGCCGCGCCTCCGGGCACGTCCTGAAGCATCGGCGTTTCCACTTCATAGAAATCCCGCTCCTGCAAATAGCGACGAATCTCAGCGATCATGAGACTGCGCTTTTTGAAAATCTCACGGGATTTCTCGTTGGCGATCAGATCGAGGTAGCGCTGACGATACTTGATCTGAGGATCAACGACTCCGTGCCATTTTGAGGGCATCGGGCGAAGTGATTTGGAGAGAACGGTGACCTTGAGCGCTTTGACGGAAGGCTCTCCGACTTTGGTCGTAAAGGTCTCGCCTTCGACGCCGATCCAATCACCGATGTCGAGCTGCTTGTAAGCTTCCCATGCCTCTTCGCCGATCACTTTCTGATTCACAAAAATCTGAATACGCCCGTTGATGTCGGAAATATCAAGGAAGTTGCTTTTCCCCATGTCGCGGAGCGCGGTGATGCGACCAGCGATTTTAACCGCTTTTTCTTCCTCAAAATTCTCACGAAGATGTCCCGGAGTCTCGTTCGTTTCGTATTTACCACCGAATGGATCGACTCCCTGTTTCCGAAGGCTCTCGAGTTTTTCGCGACGCACTTGCAAAAGGGCTCCAAGATCTTCAACTTGTGTCTCTTCGTTTTGTTCTGACATAAAATGGGTGGGGCAGAAATTTAGTAATCGGAAAACCGAAGAATGGGCGACCCCTGCGAAAAATCAACCAAAGTTCCGGACATAGGTCCTGGATGCGCCGAGGTCGCTCCCGGCGTCTTCCTCGATGGCCGTCTCGCGCTTCATCATCGTGAGGAGGGCTGGCTTGCGATTTCGGATCTGCACTTTGGCTACGAAGTCAGCCGGCGGCGTGATGGAGGACTCTGGCCGATGTGGGGCATGGAGACGATCACGGAACGTTTGCGCGCGCTAGTGGAAGAACTCCAACCGCGCACCCTGATCCTCGTGGGAGACATTGTCGATAGCAGCGGCGCCGCAAATGAAGCGCTCAAGTGGCTTTCTAAAATCCATCAACTCTGCGATTCCACGATCCTGATTAAAGGAAACCACGACCGCGGAGAAGTGACGCGCCAGTTTCCCTTCGTGCCCTCTTTCGAAACAGGCTCCTACTTCTTTCACCACGGTCATCTTCCCCTCTTTGAAGAAAAAAAGGCCTCCCAATCGGGGCTCATCGAGATCATCGGCCACTGGCACCCATCGATCCGCTTCGAGGACGGAGCAGGCACCTCGCTTAAGCTGCCTGCCATGACGATGGAAGAGCTTCCGAAACATTCGGCAAGCCGCTGGATTCTTCCTGCTTTTTCTCCCTGGGCCGGGGGCGTAAAATACCAACCGGGCAAATCGGCGATTCAGTTCAGGCAATGGGCCTGTTCCACCACTAGAGTGTTCGAAGTTCCTTCCTGATTGACTATGGCAAAACCCACTATCCTCATTATCGGTCACGGCTATGTCGGATCCGAACTGGCCCGCCAACTCGACGCGAGCGGCTACCTTGTTACCGCCGTCAATCGAACGGCCGAAGACACGGGATCACCCTATCCAGTGGTAGAAGGCGATCTGACTTCTCTCGCATCAATGGATTCTCTTCAAAGTGCTGTCGATTGGCCTGACTGGATTATTCATTGTGCCAGTTCCGGTCGCGGTGGCGCCGACGCCTATCGCTCGGTATTCTTCGATGGAGTGCGCAACATTCAAGATGTCTTCACCGAGACGCCCATCATCCTCACTAGCAGCAGCAGCGTCTATGGACAAATTGACGGCTCCGTAGTCGACGAGCGGTCTAAAACTTCCCCTGATCGGGAAACGAGCCAGATTCTATGTGAAGCCGAGTCACTCGTCACTGAAGGAGGGGGAATCGCGCTTCGCCTTGCCGGTATCTATGGTCCGGGGAGATCCGTTCATCTCAAAAAAATGCTCAGTCGATCAGCGACGATCGAATCAGGTGAAGTGAGCCGATACCTCAATCAAATTCACCGGGATGATGCCGCAGGGGCAATCAAACATTTGATCGACCGAGACGACACCGCCGATTGCGGCAGCCTATTCAACCTCGGCGACGACGAGCCGATCACGATGCGGGATTGTTACGAAAAGATGGCGGCGTTTTTCGACCTCCCCATCCCCCCGGAGTCTGAACCTGACATGAACAGAAAACGTGCCTGGACGAACAAAATAGTCAGCAACGAAGCACTGAAAGCAACGGGATGGAGTCCGACCTACCCCTCTTTCATTGGTTCCCTTGAGCAAGACACGCGGCTCGTTTCTTCGATTCGAGAGCAATTAGCTCAGTCGTAAATTTTCAAGCTCTCACAATAAGGCTAAGTGAATTTCGGAGGAAGCGCTATGAGATACCCCAGTGCGTAGCGGAATGAATTTCATTCAGTCTCCGGCCCGAGCCGTCTCGTGCGGAGCGCCTCGGCGGAACCGCCGCCTTTCCCCACTTTCACACGCCCCCTTTCTCAAACTCCATCACCTTGAATTGTTGCCCCATGAGACTTGGGTGGGTCAGGGTCTGGAATTGTCGCAATCGGGCCGCGGTTGCCTTGTCCGGCGCCTGCCCCTCAATCGATAAGAGCCATGTTTTCGCCGCGTTGATCAGAAAATGATGTTGATCCGTGAATTCCCTCATCACGAGCCCGTTTGCCTCCGCCGCCGATTCGAGATGGGAAAAATTCACGTGAGCGGTGATGTCGATCTCGCCGGGCAACTCAAAAGGATCCTCGGTCGCTCGATGCTTGCGATAGCAGCGAAGCGTCCCGGAACGACGACTCGGCGCGTAATAGTCAGCGGCTTCATAACCGTAGTCGATCATCCACCACAGCCCGTTACCGGAAAAGAGACTCGCAATCTCAGGGACCCAGTCATCAATCGCCGGGCAAACCTCGGTCTCATATCCCTCGGGGAAATCGGTGCCTAACCTGAGAACGAAAGGCTCGAGGTCGTCGGACAACTCCCGCGTTCCCCAGGCGAGAACTTCCTGCGCCTCGTCCACCGTCACCACTTTTTCCATCCATCGGCCATCGAGAAAGGTCAAAATAGCGACCGGAAAGGCGTCGAGAAGCTCATTGCAGAGAAAAATCCCCTGCCCTGCCGCCGCCGCAGCCCCCGTATCGACGATCTTAACCCGATCACCTAATCCGTCCTCACCAAATCGCTTACGAAGCGACTCACGAACCAGTTTACGAGGTTCGATAATGCGATATCGCAATTCGACGTCTCCTTCGCTGGATTGTGATGCTATTTCATCCCAGCCCCGCAGGATATCGATCGCTAGCTGCCCATCGTGAGCCCCCTGCTCGATCACAAAAAGCGGCTTTCCGTTGTCGAAGCGCTGCCGTGTTTCGCTCCAAATGCGATGAGCAAGAAGAAACCCAAAGGTTTCGCCGACTGAAACGCTAGTAAAAAAATCGCCTTTTCTCCCGATTTGGCGTAGTGCCGGTATTGAATAGTAGCCAAAGTCCTTGTGGTACAAGGCCAGAGACATAAATTCGGCGAAAGAAATCGCCTTATCCAGACTTTTCGTAATTCTTTGAAAGACGATCTTAAAAAGAGGCGTATCTTTAGCATCCATGGGCTGTCGCAACTGCTGATTTAGTCGCGCGCAATCATTCCTCCTTCAACCTTTTTGCCACTTTTATTCCGTGTCTGACGACTTTGACGACATCAATTTCGAAACTGACGTCAGCGCAGAACCTCCGCTGACCAGCGAGGCCGTAATCTCTTTTCCCGCGATCGGCGGGGAGGAAGCGAAACGTACCAAGCGGCGGCGTCGGACTGTCTTCTGGCTGAAGTTTACCGGGTTCATGGTGGTGATCTTCCTCGTCGTGAGCCTGATCGGGGCAGCGGGAGCCTTTTTCTACTGCAAACCACGCTACGATCTCGCTCACTCTTTCGATCTGGAAGATCTGAAAGATATCGAGGTGGCAAGTCGGATTTTTGATGGGAACGGTGAGGAAATGGGACGGATTTTTGTCCAAAACCGCCGCCCCGTGAAAATTGAAGAGGTTTCCCCTCATTTTGCAAACGCCCTCATCGCAGCGGAAGATAGCCGCTTTTACCATCACGGTGGGGTCGATTACTTCGGAATTCTTCGAGCCGTTTATTACAGCATGCAATCGAAGGGATTCAATCAGGGTGCCTCTACGATCACGCAGCAGTTGGCACGGAAAAGTTTTGAACTGAAAGACCGGACCATGAGCCGGAAGATCACCGAAGTTTTCCTCGCTCAACGCATTGAAAAGCACCTCGAGGCCATACTGGGGAGCAAAGCAAAGGCCAAGCAGCGCGTTCTCGAACTCTATATCAATCGCATTTACTTCGGTGACGGCTATTACGGGATCGCCTCAGCCTCTGAAGGCTACTTTGGAAAAGTGCCCGAGCACCTTTCGCTTCTGGAAGCGGCCACACTTGCCGCCGCCATTCCGAACCCGTACCACCGATCTCCTCGAAAGTTTCCCGAGACATCGCTCCGCTGGAGAAATCACATTCTCAGCCGAATGGAGATCGAAGGCTTCATTGATAAAGATAAGCGGGATCGACTCGCCAAAAGTGGTGTCAGCACCGTGCCCAAAGAAAATATCACAGGTCGTTCCGCTTTTGTTTACGAAAAAGTGCGCCAGGAAGTTATCGATCTGCTCGGCTATGAAGCCGTTTCCAAAGGAGGCTTCAGCATCCACACCTCGATCGACGCGGAACTCCAGACGATCGCGGAGACAGCACTTCAGGAACAGCTCGCGAAAATCGAAGAGGACCCTAAATTCAAAGACACAACCCTCGCCGACTACAAGAAAGCCAAAGCTGAATTTCGTAAATCGGCTCATCCAGATCAGACCTTTCCCGCTCCGACCTATCTCCAGGGTGCTCTACTCCTGATTGATAACAAAACGGGCGCGACGATCGCACGGATAGGAAGTCGCGATTTCAGCGACAGTATGTTTGACCGCGTCTCACAGGGCCGACGTCCCACCGGCACCGCCTTCAAGCCTTTTGTCTACGCCGCCGCTTTTGAGTCGGAATTTTTTCCCGGCACACTCGTTGATGATACACCGATGGATACACGGCAGGTCATGGTCGGGGGAACCACTGGCATTCTAGGTGAGTGGGGACCTGAGAGTTTTGAGAACGTCTACGAGAATGTCATCACGGCCCGCCGCGCTCTCGCGACTTCGAAAAATGCCGCGACAGTTCGACTCGGGCAAAAAGTCGGGATCGGACCGGTGGTGAAATTGGCGGAGGATGCCGGGCTTGTCTTCGAAGGCGACCTCAAGAAATTCAATGCGACCTTCCTCGGCCGGAACCCGAGTTCCCCCGAAGACCTTGCACTCGCCTACACCATCTTTCCGAACAATGGAAAAAGGGCAGAGAAAACACACATCATCACCAGCGTTCGGGATAGTCTTGGCAATGTCATCTATACACCAACCGTGGCGATTAAGAGCGGGCAAACGATAGACGACTATACAGCCAATCAGATCAACAGCATCCTCTCTGATTCATTCAAATACGGCACCGCTACGAAGGCTCGCACCAAATATGGCCTCGGAGATTTCCCTGTCGCCGGTAAAACGGGAACGGAGTACGATTTCACGGACAACTGGTTCGTCGGCTACACCTCAGAAGTCACCTGCGTCGTCTGGGCCGGCTTCGACCAGAAAAAAACAATCTACTCTGGCGCATTCAGCTCCGACACCGTTTTGCCGGTTTGGACAAAAGTGATGAACGCGGCGGCAAAAGAATTTGCGCCCCGGGCGTTTCTTCCTCCTCCGGATGCGGAACAAGTCGAGATTTGCTTGAAGTCGGGTGAGCTCGCCTCCGATGATTGCTACGACATCGTCGAAAAAGGTAACGGAATCTCTTCTCAGGTGCGCTGCACCTATGTGGAGTACCTTCGCCCCGGAACGAATCTTGGACACGTCTGCAGTATCCACGGCAAGGCAGGGAGTCGCTTACGTGACTTGAGTCAACGAAAGCCAGCGAACGGACTTATCGTGCCGCAATTCGTAGTCCGCAAGACAGCCGTGCCCGTCTTCCCGGTCGCGCCAACCATCGCCAGCGAAGACGATCCTTACGAATCAATTGCTTCAGTGATTCGCGCCCGTGTTGCGCCTCCCGTCGTCGTCGCGGAACCTGTCGTTGCTACGGCCGAAGAAAATGAAGAGATTGGCAACAACGGTTTGATCATCGCCCGCCCCCTCATCAACGAGACCGAAGACGAAGAGCTTCCCGCTCAACGAGTCGTGATCCCGCGCCCTCGCGCAATCGAGTTTGATTGATCAGTGACAACAGTCCTGTTCGCGCTCTACGCTCAGCGAATGCTAACGATCATCAAACTACTCGTTTCCGCGGGGCTTATTTACGCGGTTAATGAGATCGTAATCACGAGGAGCCGCCCTTTTCTGGGAAGCCTCATTGCCTCGCTTCCGCTCGTCTCCCTCATCACCTTCGTCTGGATCTATTTCGGGATGAAAGAGGATCCCGCCGCAAGAGTCGAAAAACTGGCAGCGCACTCAACCGGCGTCTTCTGGTTCGTTCTTCCAAGCCTCCCTATGTTTTTGATTTTCCCTATCCTCCTGCGCCGGGGGCTCTCTTTCTGGCCAACCCTGCTAATCTGCTGCCTCATTACCATGCTGCTCTACGCACTCATGGCCGTCATTCTTAAACAGTTCGGAATCAAATTATGAGACCTCTCTCTCTTCTTCTCCTCACGAATCTGTTTCTCAGCACGTCATTCACCGAAGCGGCCGATGATACGATCCGCCCGCCGAATTTCATCGTCATCTTCTGAGAAAACCTCGGCTACGGAGACATCGAGCCTTTCGATTCCACGATTCATGGCGCGCCCTTCCTTAATGAAATGGCTGCGGAAGGACCTAAATTCACCCACTTTTGCGTGAGGGCCGGAGAAATCGACCGAATTAGGGAATCGATGTCCCCTCGAGAATCACTTGGAGTGAAAAATTATTTGTGGAAGACCTCAGGTCTCGCATCCGAACCTTTTTCAGTCACCTTTCGCGCTCCCGGCTTCAATGAAGGGCACCTTTCAAAATCCCTACGCCGCAAAACTCTCGCCGCAGGAACAGGTCACGACCGCATTCGGGTTTGTGACTTTGAAGCCTCCCTGCTGGAGGTCTTCACTGTAGTCGAGTTCTGAACCGGTGACGAAAAGAGCACTCTTCGGGTCAATCACCACCCGGACCTCGTTTGATTTGACCATGATGTCCCGATTGGCAGGACCATCGACAAGATCCATCTTGTACTGAAGTCCGGAACATCCGCCACCGATCACGGCAACACGAAGCGCGCCATTTTCAGCTCTTCCCTGCTTTTCCAAGAGGCCTCTCAGCTTGTTTGAAGCACCATCGAGCACCTTGATTAACGTCTCGTTGCCAAGTTTGAAATTGATTTCGCTTACACTCACAGTTTTAAAAGTTCGTTGATGACAGCCAACGCGCAAGAGAGAAAAGACGTCATTTGAAGCGATGGCCAAATCCTGCGGGGTAAGTCTGAACGCGGATTATCTTCAAGTCTCGAAAAAAGCAGCAGGAAATTAAAAGGACCATCCCGAGACTTTCCTACTTTCCTACTTTCCTACTTTCCTACTTTCCTACTTTCCTACTTTCCTACTTTCCTACTTTCCTACTTTCCTACTTTCCTACTTTCCTACTTTCCTACTTTCCTACTTTCCTACTTTCC
>Ga0208903_1002002_pt1 | contig 10561 bp, 8 predicted proteins | sample AntAceMetag02UKJ_FD_184769 | JGI IMG/M metagenome (GOLD analysis project Ga0208903, IMG submission 184769) | Saline lake microbial communities from Ace Lake, Antarctica - Antarctic Ace Lake Metagenome 02UKJ (SPAdes) (version 2) | ecosystem: Environmental > Aquatic > Non-marine Saline and Alkaline...
TTCATCTTGCACAGTTCACACTCATGCACCACCCAGCTTGGTTCGAAGAACATGGGAGTACCTCGCCATGGAGTGATACAGTGCGTGTGCCAATACACCATCTTACGAGTCATTATGTAGATCAGTTTACGCTTTTCCAAGGTGTACATGCAAATATTTAGAGCAAGAGCCCACTGACTTATATTAGTATATTACTTTTGTAAATCTTGTAAATTTAAATTTACAAAACATTTACATCGTTTACAGCGTATGACTTGATTTTCCGTGTTTTTGTGTATAAGTTTACTATAAGTAAATTTACAAGCAATTATTTACAAAAGGAAACAATACAATGTACCAAGACAAAAAGAAAAGTGAAAAGGTTTATGTTGAAAGTAACTGTGTTTCTCGTGACGACTGTTGTTGGGATGAAACACCTGAGATGATCACAGAAGTCGTGGCCGTAAATGAAAAATCAGATAACACCGAATGGCCAGCACACTGGCAGAAGCAATTATAATGTGGCCCATGACTGACGAAGAACAAGATTGGGTTTCGGGTAGAAATTAATCGTTAATAATGCATACCTAACTTGTCAGTGTGTACACATTCACAGGTTCGGTTTTACCCTTGACTGTGATGCTGTCAACGAATTTGAAAGGAAACTTGTCATTGATCACCTTTTTGGTCGCCTCTCCCACTATCAGTGTGTGTCCTAGAGTCTTACTCGCACTTTCCAAACGTGCCGCGAGATTAACAGAGTCACCTATCACAGAGTAATCAAACCTCTGATCTGATCCCATGTTACCAACAAGGGCCTCACCTGAGTTGATACCTATGCCCACTTTGATGTTTGGTAAATTTTCTGCAGTCAACTGTGTGTTCAGCATGGCCAGTTCAGACTGCATCTGAGTGGCTGTCAGCACGGCCAACATCTGGTGATTCTCTGTGTCTAGAGGTGCATTCCAAAATGCCATTATGCAATCACCCATGAACTTGTCCACAGTACCACCGTTGCCGATTATCACATTGGTCATGCGTGTTAGGAATCTGTTGATCAGTTTCGTGAGTTCTGCTGGATTGTCCTTGTACTGTTCTGATATGGGAGTGAACCCTCTGATGTCACAGAACATGAAAGTCATGTATCTGGTCTCTCCACCCAGTTTCAATAGGCTGGGATCTTTCTGTAACTTCTTGACCATTCTAGGATCTAGGTAGTGTTCGAACTGTTTCTTGATCTGTTGTCGTAGTCTGCTCTGTGTCGCGAAGTTGTTGTACACAGAATGAGACCATACCAAGAACACAGACAGCATTATCCAAGATGGGTCTACTAGGAATCCTTTGTTTGTGTACGCCATTGTCGCACCATACAGCACTCCTATCTCCATGAAGAACAACAGAGGCACCGCCAACAACACACTGGTCCTCGGCAAAACAAATATCAGTAATAACAACAACAGTGACATGAACACTATCTCGTATGCATCTGCCTGTGGTGCTCTTAAAAGATGTTTGCCTGTTATTATCGTGTCTAGTGTTTGTGCAGTTATCATTTGGTCTGTGGTCAGTCCATGTGGCGTGTACTTCAACACACTCAATCCCGCGGCGTCCATGCCCACTACTATTATCTTGCCTGTCAGCTTGTCTTTGTGTTCGTTGCTGAACACTTGGTCTGCAGTGAGTTGTGTGTAGTCTGTTGGTTCTGCATAGTTGATGTACATCTCTGCATTGTGGTTCACAGGTATGCCAGCATCTTTCTTTACCAATATCTGATCGATGCCATGCTCCTTTGCTATCACTTTGATTCGTGAACTTTTGTTTATTAATTTTATGTTCTCTAGTATCATGCTAGGATATATCTTTTCGCCCACACGTATCAGCATTGGCATCTTCCTGACAACAGCATCTGGTTCCGGGGAGGTCACGTTGACTCCTATCGCTGTCGATCCCGCGGCAATTTTTGTGTGTGGAGGTACTATGCCTGCATAGTTGTACAACCAAGGCAGTGCGTTACCTTTCTGTATTATCTGTGTGGTGCTAGGCATTATGTTGTCTCCTTGATTCTTGACACTCATCATCAGCACAGCGTTTCCATACTGTTTCATAACTGCTGAAAACACAGCATCTGTGTCCAACAACACTTTCCCTAGTTGTTCCCTTAACTCTAAATTTATTATGGGCATACTTTTTAGATATTCCGTGCCACTCATTCTATCCTTCTCTGCGAACAGTATGTTGTAGTTCACAAGTAATGCACCCGCATCACTTAGATTGGCATGGAATATACCTAGTATGTGTCTGGGCCACGGCCACTGTCCGTATTTCTTTATGTCAGCTTCTGTGATATTGATCACAACCACTGCGTCGCTGACTTCCTGTCTAGGATAAACATACTGGAAGTGATCCCATGTCTTGTATCTCAGGATCTTTACTGTGTCACTGTTGTCAACACGTATGCCAACCAACACGACAGCGAATACTACCACCATCCATATGCTTGTGAATATCTTCATTTGATCCTCAACACCTTATGCACGAACCATTTCAGGAAACGTTTAAGATGTTTAGACACGAATTTTTTAAATCCCCAACGTATCACCCTGACAAATATCAAGATGGGAGAGCTCAACACGTCAAACGCAATGAGTCCAATGTCCACGGAGAAGTCAATGACGTTGTCCGTGTTACAGGCGTTCTTCCATTTTTCTCGTAGTGTTAGTTTCTTTTCAACTGTCATATTATCTTTCTTGTAATGCTTGGCTTATGCCATTATGGAAAGGTGTTGTTATGTAACTCAATATCGTTCTCTCTCCGGTTAGTATGAACACGTGTACCTGTATGCCAGGCACCAACTTGTATTGCATATCTCCGTTTGCAAATGTCTGCGAATCTAGATCTAGTTCTATCTCGTAGTAGGACATTGTCTCTCCTTGCACAGCATCCGGAGATATTCTGATTAGTTTTGCTTTGATAGGTAGATATGTGAATGCTTCACTGCTGGCCAGTTTAATTTTTGCAGATTGTCCTATTTCAACATATCCTCTGTCCTTGACTTGCAGTTGTCCTTGCACTATTAATTTTTGATCCAGTGGTACAAGTATGGCCAGTACATCTCCCTGCTTCACAACCGATCCTGGATTCTTGTAGGTCAGTTCCTGTATTCTGCCATCTATGTTTGCTCGTATATGGTAGGGCTCATATCCAACTCCGGGATTGATTGTGATTATGATATCACCTTTGTTCACCACTGCTCCTTGCTTGTAATGAACTTCTACAATCTCCCCTGTCACCATTGTGCCTAATTTTGTGATGTTCTTTTCAGGTATCACAAGTCCATTGGCCACTGTTGTTATATCCACCTTGGCGTGCCATGCCCACACAAACAGTGTGACAAATAGAGTTGTCAACAAAACAAAGAACTTATTGTTTGATGAAACTGATGATTTCTGCTGTTGCTCGGTCACGTCTTGCTATTGCCTCCTTTGCCTTGGCGTACTTGTTGGCACCTTGCAGTGCCCTTGCCGCCAATATGTTTGAACCTATCAGTAGTCCCACGTCCAGTGTGCCTGCAATTATCTGTGTGGCACCCACTGACATGATGGTCACTGTCATAAGTCCTGTTAAAAATATTTCTAGATTCGCTGTGCTGTCACTCTGCAGGCTGAGGTTCATTCGCTGTGCCGTCAGCACCATCATGATGATCATGAATATGGCCGCGATCAGTGCCGCCGTCCAATTGATGTAAAGTAGAACAACGAGGAACGCCAACACGAATGGCCAGTCCAGGATCCAACCTGTTATGCCGGAACCTGTCGCACTTTTTATTGTTGCACCCGCGGCCTCTAGTTTCTTGAACTGTTCTCCTGTGATCTGTGTGCCTTTGATCTTCTTTGCATACGCATTCAGCAATGGAGTGAAGATCCTGATGTTCAACTGCTGTATCATGCCTGCCCTGTTCTGCCTAAATCCAAATTCAAACGCCAACAACAGTATGGCTCCCATGGTCAAAGATATCAGTGTTGCTGTGACACCTGATGCTAGATACTTGTTCAACACGATTATCACGAACAACGCCGGGGCCAACGCACAGATGGCGATGATCATACTGCTGATCAACATCATCATAGCGGTGTTTTTATCGCGGAATAGGTGTCGTAGGAAACTGGTCATTGTGTGTGTATTTAATTGATTTGGTAAATTAAAGAATTGGATCTACAAGTCCAAGTACCTTGTGTAATTGGTATCTTGATATCTGCCAATCTATCTGTGCATTCTGGTATGCCACCTCACTCATCAGGTGTGCGGTCTTCATGCCAAACACTGCCATTATGGGTGAATTACCTGCTTGGAAGTCTGCCAGTGTCAGTTTGTACATCTCATCATTGATTTCCACTGTTCTTTTCAATGTTTGTAGATTCTTCTCAACCAACACATAGTTGTTCCATGCATTGTCAAACTGTTCCTGTGTGGTTCTCAATATGTCTCTATGTCTGAACTGTGCCGCACTCAGACGAGAACGATCTGCATTGGTCATGTGCTTGTTTTTCAAATTGAATATCTTCCAAGTCATCGTGACGTCAGCCCTCCACTCCTCTTTCTGAGCATCGTCTGTGTCATATCCACCACTCAACTCTCCGTCCTTCTCTGTGTAGGAAAGTTTGCCGTCCACTCTCGGTTTGAATTCTGCGTTGTCAAATGCCAGTTGTTCCTGTGCTATTGTGATGTCCATGCTGGCTATACGTAAAGACGTATTGTTAGAAACTGGAGTGCCCTGTACGGGAATTATGCCCAGTGCGTCTGCCAAAGGTTTTGGCATCTCTGCGATGTTGTGTGGCTTCCATCTCCAGACATTCTGGAATCTCTGTATTGCACTGTCCAATCCCAGCCTGCTGGTCATTGACAGTGTCTGGTATGTTCTGTACTGCTGTTCAATCTGCAGTTGTTCCAGTTTAGAACCTTGACCTTTCTTGACTTTCTCTATGGTCATGGCAAGTGTGATCTTCGCGTTAGATTCCACTTTCTTGTTTGCTTCGTGTGTGTTGTATGCTTTCAGTAGGTTCAACCATGCGTTGATGGCCTCTATCACGACATCTTCTTTTGTAAGTTCGAGTCTGTAGTGTGCCTGTTGGGCAGTCGCTTTGGCCTTGTCTATCATGGCAGTGGTCCTGCCCGCGTCCCAGATCATCTGTGTGACTGTGATCGACTTCTGTATGCCCTGTTTGGAGTCATGTGTGATAGTGTTCGCTGGATGTGTGCCTTTCGCAGGAGTCCTGTCATCTTCCCAGTTGTTGCCAATTGAAACTGATACCTGTGGATAGTATGCTGTGTATTCTGATTTCAATGCTTCAACGGCCGCTTCGTAATCCAGTTCAGCCGCTTTGATCTTCTCATTCTCTACTATCAACCTCGGTAGCAACTCGTGGAACTGCATCCAACTTACTTTCTGATCAGCGTCCACATCAGCCCACTCTTTCTCTGTGGCCTGTTTGACCAGTTTCTCATCCGCTTTCTTCTCTTCTTCTACTTTGGCGATCTCTTCTTTTATGATGGGTTTCTGTGTTTCTTCGACTGGAGTTTCTGCTAATTTTTTATTTTCGATGTGTTCTTTTACCTTGTCCTCAGTGGCTATCACTTCCTGTTCTATCTTCTCAAGTTTTTTTACTTTGGCTGTGGCTGTGGGAGCCTTTTCTACTTTGTCTTTGAATTCTTTTATAGGATTGTTTTTTTTATTTTTGGGTGCTTCAACTATCTCAATGTTCATGCCTTCAATAGGTTTGGACTTAATTCTTACTTGATTGTCTCCACACTTCTCTTGAATATAAGTTTCAGTTACTTCCACCACTTCCCATTCACACCCTCCACTGTCTTCCGCAAAGACGGCCACATTCCAGTTGAGCATCATTGCTATCAGTGTGTAATGTACGAGTTTTTTCATTATATTACCAGTATTTATGTTACCACGGTTACTTGGTCTGCCGTGCCTGTGTAGTCATCCAGATCCCACTGCATGTCGTATGTGTTGTCGTTGTTGGTGTCTATCTTGAACAGTGTTCCGTTGACCAAGGTCCTTGAGACACTGGCACCACCTGTTATGGCACTGATGTCTATACTGTCACTGCCTATGGTGTAGTCCAGTATGACGTCATTGTCACCGTCCAGGTCCGATTGGTCCAGTGCTGTGTACTTGATGGTGTCTGATCCGTTGCCCGTCCATATCTCGTCTGCCCCCGTGCCCGGTGTGAAAGTGTCATCCCCCGTGGTTCCATACATTATTTCGTTATCACTGGTACCTTTCAACACACTGTACCCGTCGAATATCAAACTGGTTGCGTAGTGCAGGCTGTTCAGTGCGTAGGCGTCCCAGGCATCGTTCTCCGCGAAACCGCCACCAATGTAGGCATCGGTTGGTGTGGTTGAGTAGTACACCGCACCGTCACCGTGTGCCCAGACTGCATCCACGTACTGGCTAGTGTTGTCGTTTGTGGCCAATCCCAACACGTCTGAATCCAGGTTGGTCATGTATCCATGGTTGGTGTTAGCACCACCACCTATGTTGAACTCGCCCAACCAGTTGTCGCCGGAGTGATCGCCTGCGACGTCAGTCCCCCATCCAGATGTGTCGTCCACCATGATACCTCCCGGTCCGTACTTCAACAGGTTGCTGGTGTCCTCGTCCACTATCTGGTATGAACCCGATTCACTAGAGCTGTTAATGGACCTTGTTGTGACCACGTTGCCGTCGTGTCCTGGCAGGTTTGAATCATTCCCTGAGTCATTGACCCATCTGTCATACATCACGAGCACACCACCGTCATTGACCCACGAGGTCAATGCAGTGCCGAATGGATTGGTTTGGTACGACCCATTGTAGGAGTTGTAGTATGCTATCACGTTATAGGTGTTGAGGTTGTTCGCATTGTAGGCCTCCGCTGTGTGTCCCAGTTCCGTGATTATGTCAGCACCATCTCCCGATCCTACGAATGCGATCTTTTGTTTGTAGTCTCCCGCTGAGCCATCACCTGCCGTGACCCAACCTGCTGGATCGTTGGCATCGTCTGCCACATCCGTGATGTTGATCACCTGGTTCACAGTTGATGTGTTGCCAAATGCATCTGTGGCCGTGACAGTCAGTGTGTGTGACGTTGCGGTCTCGTAGTCCAGTGCCGCCGCGGTCTCTATCAGACCGGTTGATGAATTGATTGTGAATAGGTTGGAGTCATTGCCTGCTGTGATGGACCATGCTATGGTTTCACCCTCTGCGTCACTGGCAGACAGTGCAGGAATTGATGCTATGTCCTCTCCCACACTCACGTCTTCTGCCACTGATATATCATAATCCTGAGATATGACAGGTGCGTGGTTGTTCTCCACAGTCAGGTATATGTGATCCACGTCTGACGCACCGTAGGGATCCTGCACCTTTAAAACTATCTGGTATAACGTGTCGTCTGTCACACTGAATGCCTCATTTAGGTAGACGTTCTGTCCCTCTATCCTCAGTTTGCCTGTGGGGTCATTGAATATGCTGTATGTCAATCTATCACCGTTGGCGTCCGATGCTCCGAAACTGAACAGCAGGCTGTCCACCGCCGTCGCTTCCGCTTTCGTCACGTCACCCTGCAGATTCAGCCATGGAGCAACGTTTATGTTGTCTGCCACCTGCTGTTGTACCCATATGTCGAACCAATAATCTGACTCAAGGCTCAGTTGGTACAGTTCTGCGTTGGCATCTATTGTATCGTAAATGTGATCATCGTCCCCCCATTGGTCGTTCTCGTAGTCATCCAGGGTGTTGATGTTGTGTCCGACGCCCAGCACGTACTCGTCAAGATATTGGAAATTTATGACTATCAGGTCCTGCACCTGCTGTGATATGTCGTTGTTCAAAAGGACATTGTCGTTGCTGAAGAAGTTCTCGGCCTCTTGGGCATACTCACTGTTCTCCAGCACATTGGCCTTCTCTTGTGCTATAAAATCATCCACGTCTACTAGTACTTGATCTTCAGGTCGGACCTGACTGTTGAATTCATCCATTCCAGTTTTTATGTCCAATTCCTTGTTATCAACGTTAGAGAAAAAGTTGTTGTTATTTGCCATGTCGTCAAAATCTCTGAACTCTTGATCCAGCTCTTGGTATTCTGCACTCAAGTCCTGGTATTCTTCACTCAAGTCCTGGAACTGCTCGCTAACTGCATCGAATTCCTTATCCAGCTCTTGGGACTGCTCGTAGAGGTCACTTTGTTCTTTGTCCAGTGCATCAAATTCTTGTTGTAGTTCCTCCAGTGCTTCTCTGTCACCATCTTCTATGGCCTGCTGTTCTCTTTCCTCCAGCTCTCTGTTTTTTTCATTCAATGCCTCGCCTTTTTCTTGTATCTCTCGTGACTCTTTTTCTAACTCTTCCTGTTCTTCTCTTAATTCTTCCTCGACATTTTGCAGTTGTTTACCTTTGTCATTCAGCTCTTGTTCCGTCTCTTTCAGCTCGTTGATGCCATCGTCAATTTCTTCCAGCTTCTCTTCAACGTTCTCTTCCGAGAAGGGATCCTCTTCTGATTTCTCTTGTAGCTCTTGCTCTTCTACTTCTTTCTCTATACGTATTACCTCGTTCTCTTCTTCCAGTTTCTCTATTATGTTCTCTTGGAAGTCTTTCACCAGTTCCTCGGGTGCTTCTTGCAAGAACTGTTTGATCTCTGCTTCTGGTATGAAGTCCTCGAACTCTTGCACATATTCTTCCTGGAACACCTCGAACTTCTCGACTATGGCCTCGAACTTCTGTTCAACCATCTTGATCTCTTGTTCGATCACCAGTTCCTGTTCTATCACCTGTTGTACTTCTTTCTCTACGATCTCCGCTTTCTGTTCTATCTCAACGAAGTCTTCCTTTGCTTCAACGAAGTCCTTCTCGATCTGTTCAACTTTTTTCTTAACGACTTTTTTCTTCTCTTCGACCACTTCGATCTCTTTCTCGATCTCTGCGACCTCTTCCTCGATCTCTTCAAATTCTTCTTCCAGTTTCTCTAGTTCTTTCTCGATAGCCGCACGTTCTTGTACGCTGGCATCTGCTAGTTCGTCTTCCAGTTGTTCAAGTTCTTCTAGCACTTCCTCTTTCTTCTCTTCGGCCTTCTCTTTCTTCTCGACAACTTCCTTGGCTTCTTCTTCTACTTCCTCTTGCTCTTCTGCGGCCTCTTCTGCTTCCTCTTCCAGTTCCTCGATTTTCTCTTCCAACTCCTCTTTCTCCTCTTCCAGTGCCTCGGCCTCTTCTTCCAGTTCCTCTTTCTCCTCTTCCAGTTCTTCCTGCTCGTCCTCGGCCTTTTCTTTTTCCCTCACCGCTTCTTCCGTGTCCCTCTCCACTTCCGCTTTGGCTTCCGTCTTACGTGTCGTGGATATGGTGGTCGCGAACTTCTTGAGCACTTCTTCCTTGGGTAGCACGACTGGAACGGTTGGAGCCACGTATGCGTTTGCTATTATGGTAGCCTCGTAGGGTTTGGTCAGTAGCACCTCACCTGATTGGTTGGCTATCATGATCTGTCCCACCGTGCCATCACTGTTGGGCAGTAGCACGATCTCGTTGTCCTCACCCTCTGTGTTGGCCTTGCCCGCTACCTGTGTCCCCCTGACACCGATCGTGAGCACGGGCGTGGTCACCGTCATTGCGTCATTGCCCACCTTGGCTATCTGTCCTGAGACGAATGAGAAGTTACCCTCTATCACGTTGGCACTCATGGAGCCCGTGGTTGGATCCTCGGGATCATACACGAAATCATCTATGACCATGGTGCTGTTCGGGTCAACGGACATCGTGGTCTCGTCTGCGAAAGCGATACCCACAGCGGTTCCTCCAGCACTGATAACATCATCTAGGTAGATGAAATCACCTTCACTGAGTTCTATCGTCTGGTCTCCACGCTGTATCTTGAACGCCTGATCAGCCGTGGTGACTTTCCCTATTGCTAATGGGTCACTGAAAACTGCCATATTAGTACGTACCTCACATATATTTAATAATATGTGCAGTTATTAAAACTACACACTTTACCGTAAATATTTGCGATGAAAGAGATCCTGACCGCCCTGATGATATGGCTGGGTGCCAACACACCATTTGACACCAATCATGACATACCCAACGTGTTGTTCCTGTCACAGACACAGATGGAACAGATGTTCTACAAGGGGGAAAGCAAGACGCCTAACACCTTGCATGGACTGTACGACCCGGAATCAGACACGATCATACTGCCGGACACATGGGATCGTAGGAAGGCATGGGATCTGGGTGTACTGCTACACGAGATGGTGCACTACCTACAGGACCAAAACAACATGGATTTCAACTGCACGGCCGAGATGGAAAAACAATCATGGCCCATACAACAGCGATACCTGAAAGAACAGCACGATTACGCTTGGGATTATGATGGTCTTTGGTATGCTGTGATCAGCACCTGTAACTACTAATCTTTGAAGACTTTTGAAGTGATCTCTCGGGTCTTGAGCTTTATGGCCTGGGAAACGCAGTCCTCCCATATGTCCTCGGGCTTGTCATCATCTAGCTGTCCAAACACCATCTTCTCGTCGTAGTCCA
>Ga0208903_1002009_pt1 | contig 10550 bp, 9 predicted proteins | sample AntAceMetag02UKJ_FD_184769 | JGI IMG/M metagenome (GOLD analysis project Ga0208903, IMG submission 184769) | Saline lake microbial communities from Ace Lake, Antarctica - Antarctic Ace Lake Metagenome 02UKJ (SPAdes) (version 2) | ecosystem: Environmental > Aquatic > Non-marine Saline and Alkaline...
ACAGAATGGGGGGCCTACAAGCATTTTTCTATAAAAAAGTGCCTTAAAACCTCAACTGAGAGTGGATTGGTTAGCTTTCTATCAGCTAAAGGTCGTTTTGTATCAGAAGTGCTGCAATGTGGGTTAAAATGGTATTGAAAATACGGATGGCTTCTACTTTACCAGTCTTACCACTAAGCTCTACCACATCACCTACTTTGTAGGGTTTAAAGAGAAGAAGAAGTATACCACTTGCGAAATGGCCAAGACTTCCTTGAAAAGCCATACCTATAGCGAAGGCTAAGGCACCCAATACAGCGATAAAGGATGCTGTTTGTATACCAAAAATTCCTGCAGCACTAAATGCTAGGAGTATTTTAAGGCCAACATTAACTAAGGAAACAAAGACTGGTTGTACGGTTGCGTCAACTTCTCTTTTGGTGAGTATTTTCCTAAAAGTTTTAGTGATTTTTTTTATAAGCCAAAAACCTACAATGAGTGTTATTATTGCTAAAATAACTTTAGGTAAAAAAGAGATGGACATCGTGACTAACTGGTCAATATATTTCTGCATAAATTCTTTTATTTGTTTTTATTTATAAACTTTTACTATCTATATCATACTAAAAAACAGGGCTGTTCGAAAAATGGGAATAGACAAGGGAGAAGAAAAGGGAAGAGAATCAATTTTAGAGGAAATATGACCTTTAATGAAATCGTAGATACACTTCATTCTTTGGCAAACCCCGAAAAGGTGGTTTTCAAGAAGAAGAAATTTGGTATAGTTGCACAGAACTCTTTAGGTATTTATCATGCTGATTTAAAAGTATTGGCCAAGGACATTGGCAAGGACTCAGGACTAGCTATACGTCTTTTTGATACGGGGATATTTGAGGCTAGAATTCTCTGTAGCAAAATTTTTGACCCAAAGGACCTTACCTATCTCCAGATGGACGACTGGGCAATGACCTTTGAAAACTGGGAGATTTGTGATTCTTTCTGTATGGGATTATTTGCCAAAACGCCGCTGGCTTCTGCAAAGATTTACGAGTGGTCTAGCAGAGGGCCTGAGTTTGAGAAAAGAGCTGCCTTTGCTACACTTGCCGCCTTTTGTATGGCCGAAAAAAGGGCATTAAATGAAACCTTCGAAGCTTTTCTTCCAATACTTGTAAGAGAATCCTGCGATGATAGGATTTACGTAAAAAAGGCGGTGAATTGGGCTCTTCGTAGTATTGGGAAAAGAAATGTTGATTTGAAACAAAAAGCCTTAGCTACCGCAGAAAAAATATTATCTCATGAGACTAAATCAGGGAACTGGATTGCTAAGGACGCCATTCGTGAATTGACAAAAGAGAAGTTAAACGTTTTAGATTATCCCAGAAATATTTACAGACCCTAATAGGTGTCCATTCTATACCCCTTTTGACGCAAGTAAACGAGATCCTCAGCCATCTGGATTAATGGTCCCGTCAAATTAAGTTTTGATAGATAAAACTTATCTTTGAGTGAATTTAAAACAAAGAAATATATGAGTATCGATTTTGATAAGTCTGCGGAAAGAGCTGATGTTTTTGCAAGCGTACAAACTTTTTTAGACAGTAGGGGTTTTTCTGTGGTGGCTACAGATCACAACCGCCCTTGGGGAGGTTTTTTTGTTTTGGATGAAAGCCAGGCCCCCGAATTTATCAAGAGCTTTTTTCCTCATTTATCATTGAAAGATTTTGCAGGGTTTGAGAAATTGAGTCCCAAAATATTGGTGGTAGCTCCAGATCAAAGATTGTCTTGGCAATACCATCATCGTCGTGCTGAAATTTGGAAACTTATAGGAGGTGTGGCAGGCATTGTTATTTCAGATACGGATGAACAGACAGAAACCCAAAAACTAGAAATAGGGCAAGTCATCAATCTGAAATGTGGCGAAAGACATAGGTTGGTTGGTACAGACGGTTTCGGTATTGTAGCAGAAATCTGGCAACATACAGATAAGTCAAACCCTTCAGATGAAGATGATATTGTGAGGGTTCAGGATGATTTTGGGAGGTAGTTTTAGATAGGTAAAACCAATTTATGTTAGCCATAGTTAGTTTAATCTGCATTTAAAGTGTCATTTAATTATATGAAAATCTTAATAGCTTCAGACTCTTTCAAAGGGAGCCTCTCTTCGCTAAAAGTTGGAGAAGTACTGGCATTGGGAATTAAGGAAGCAAGAGATCAGGCCAGTATTGATATGATTTCCGTGGCGGACGGTGGTGAGGGCTCCTTGGAAGCCATTAATGATTCTATTCAAGGAGATGAAGTCAAGCAATTTGTGAAAGACCCTTTTTGGCGAACTATAATGGCATCTTATTTAAGAAAAGGAGATAAAGCATATATAGAAATGGCTGCCGCTAGTGGGCTTCATTTAGTGAAACCGTCTCAATTAAATCCTGAATATACCACAACATATGGAACAGGGCAGCAGCTAAAACATGCGGTAAAAAATGGAGCTAAAGAAGTTTACCTTTTTGTGGGTGGGACCGCCACCAACGATGGGGGAATAGGTATGGCTCAGACATTAGGCTATCAATTTCTGGATGAAAATGGCGAGCCAGTTATGACCATTGGAGAAGGTTTGGCACAAATAAGAAAAATCATCCTACCAGTCGAGAAGTTAAACTTTAAGCTGAATATCGTTTGTGATGTGATTAACCCCATGTTTGGACCCACTGGTGCTGCACATGTTTTTGCAGCCCAAAAAGGAGCGGATGCTGAAAGTATACTAAGATTAGAGGCTGGACTAAGGAATTTGTCCAATGTCATAAAAACGGACTTAGGAAAGGACGTGAGCACTGTTTCTGGCGGAGGTGCTGCTGGAGGTGCTGCTGCTGGTATGGCAGCGTTTTTTGATGCCGAAATTTTACCAGGCACAGAAACCATAATGAAATTAATAGGATTGAAAGAGAAAATGGCTCACGCCGATATCATCATAACCGGAGAGGGAAAACTAGATACTCAAACACTGTCCGGAAAGTTGATTTCGGGTTTGGCAAGTCGGGCTAAAGTACCTGTTATTGCTGTTTGTGGAATAAATGAACTTAGTATAGAACAGTTACAAACTTTGGGTGTAGAGAAGGTCTATAGCTTGGTTAATGAACATGTCTCCAAAGAGTTTGCCATGAATAATACAGCAGAATTATTAACAAACGTCGGCCGAAATATTGCCGAGGATTACCTTTAGAAATCCATCAACTTTTCTTTTTGGACTTGTAAGTCCTGCAGCAGTAACATTTGATTCTTTGCTCTATTAAGATTATGTATATCATGTTTCACGGGATAATAAATGTCGCCAAGCAGATAATCAGATAAAAAGCGAAGCCCTTGCATGTAAATCATAAACTCGCCAGCATAAAATAGATGCTTCCTCTCACCCGCGGTTAAAGAATGGCCCATTTGATTAAGATATCCTTGCATTAGAGCCTTGAAATAGGGCTCTCTAACTTTTATAGATTCCCAATTGGTGCTTTCCTCGTTCTCAGAGGATGTATAGGTACGAACCATATCACCTAAATCTGAGATGAAATATCCTGGCATCAGCGTGTCTAAATCACAGATAGCTAAAGCTTTTTTGGTATTGGCATCGAGTAATACATTACTGATTTTAGTATCATGATGTTGTACTCTCAATGGTATTTGGCCGTCTTTTTTTATTTGCCTAAAAGTTTCTAAAATTCGCTTTTGTGTTTCAAAAAATCGAATAATTTCTTTTCCCTTTTTAGCTCTTTCCGGGTGTCCATTTTTTAACGAAGTTTCAAACTGTTCATATCGAAACGCCAGATTATGAAAATTGGGAATGGTTTCTTCAAAGGGATCCAAGGAGATTTTATCTAAGTATTTGGATAGCTGTCCGAAAGCTTGGGCGGCTTCATATGCTAAAACAGGATCATCTACTAGGTCGATTGTAGTAGAATTGGCAACAAATAGGCTTAGTCGCCAAAAACTCTCACCATCAAAAAATAGAGATTCATTTTTAGCGGTAGGTATAGAGGAGGGAAACAAATAATTGGGATGAGTATTCTTAAGGTAGTTACTCACCAAACTAATGTTCTTTTCAATCAATTTTGGATCCTTGAAAACATTGGTATTTAGTTTCTGTAGGACATACGATTTTTCGCCTTTCAGTATATAAGTATGATGAATTAGCCCACTGCCGATTGTTTTTATTTCGAGATTCTTTGGGTCTAAGGCATATTGCCTCATGGCAACTTCAATGACTTTGGTCATATTTTGGTATAATGTTAAGATAAAATAGCAGTATCCGCAGAGAATAATGCTGATTTCTCTTGTCATACTGGCCCCAATTTCGTACTTTTTACTCGATATAAGTTTAATAGTGTCATAGATTTTTGCTACCACATAACTCAAGAATTTATTTTTTTTCAACATTTAAACTTTTAACATTATGAAAACTTATATCGCTATACTAGCAATATCCGCTGGCAGTCTTCTTTTGTGTCAATCATGTAATTTAGCGGCTGAAAAGGCAATCGATGAAGAGTTAGAAACAGCTAAAATAATCTCTGTTATAGAAGAGGAAACAGAATGTTTTTTCCGTCGAGACTATGACTGCTGGCAGGATAAATTTACGCACACAGATTATTCCTATCAAGCTTGGAGTAATTCCGATGGAACCTTTGATGCCAGTGTAGGCTGGGAAGCTATCGAGAAAAATTTAGGTAAATACATCAAAGAAAACCCCTCTGATCCTGAGGAGCCTGGTTCAAGCCATCCTGTAGTCAAAAGGGAAAACATGAAGGTTAAATTTTACGGCAATCAGGCCGCTCATATTACTTGGGACCAGTATAATAGTAATAGGAGTCAAGAGTACTTTCTACATTCCAAAGAAGTAAGACTAATGGAGAGAGTAGAAGGTGATTGGAAAATTGTGAATGTTTCAGCCTTTTGGAATTACAAAAACAGAATTCCAATTTCTGACATTTAAGATCATTTGAACCTAAAAAAATCCCATGAGCTAGCCTCATGGGATTTTAAAAATTCCTATATCGCTTACACATAAGGGTACAGGGGCTTTGAAATTTATCCGAACCTTTGACGCATCCATAGGAGCATCAAGTTTTATTAACCTATTGGCACCTATACTAGTGACACTAGCTATTTCGGTCCAGGTGCCATTTTTATAAACTTCAACACTGGCGTTTTCTATTCTTTGACCAAGCTTTATGTTTTCTCTAATTTGAATCAAATTAAAAGTAGACATTTCAGGGAATTCGATTTCTACAGAAGCTTGGTGCACATCATTATCTGTTGCCCAATAGGAATACCTATCATCATCTACTAATAGAGATTCATTAAATCCCTGCCCTCTTATATTAGAGGCAGTTAGTTCAGCATTATGAATTAAATTTTTACTGAAAGTGGCGGTTAATCTCTCCCCAAATTCCTTTAAAATAGTAACATCATTCTCATGAAGTAAGCCTTCTGTAGTAGGAGCCAGTCCTAAGTCTAAGCTTGCACCTCTTCCCACACTTTTAAGGTATAAATCAAATAGAGCTTCTGCATCCTTTTCTCGGCCATCTTCCTCGGGGTGATAAAACCATCCTGGTCTAAGTGGCACATCACATTCAGCAGGTATCCAGTATGTACCATTTCTTGTGCCAGTACTACTTACGGCGGTGTTTACATTGCCGGGTACTGCTATGTCTCCGGTGTTTGGTTCTGGCGAAAAGGTAGCCCAATGGGTTTCGGCTGCATAGCCATGCTCACCACCTACCCATCTTACGTCGAGCCCGATGTCGCTAAAAACATTAGCCATTGGTTGCATTTTTCTTGTAATCTGCTCCCAGGTATTCGTCCAGTCGTAATAGGTAGTGTTATCTATTTTTCTAGTTTCATTGGCCCCGCCGTAGTAGCCATCGCCACCATTGGCACCGTCATGCCAGCTCATAAATAGTTCTCCGTAGTTTGTATAGAGTTCTTTCAATTGAGCACGGTAAGTTTCTAAATATTCAGGCTTACCGTAGTTCGGATTGTTTCTGTCCCAAGGAGAGCAGTAAACACCAAATTTTAAACCAGCGGCTCTACACGCCTCTTCCATTTCCTTGACCATATCACCCTTTCCGTCACGCCAAGGACTTTTGGAGATATTGTAATCTGTGGTTTTAGTAGGCCATAAGGCAAAGCCATCATGATGTTTAGCTACAAAAATGAGCCCTTTTAAACCACCAGCTTTAGCGGCAGAAACTATTTGAGAAGCGTCAAATTTTTTAGGATTGAAAATGGCAGGGTCTGCATCGCCAAAACCCCATTCCTTATTTTCAAAAGTAGTCGGGGTAAAGTGAATTAAACCGTAGAGTTCTGTCTCATGCCAAGCCAACTGTCTTTCGGTGGGTAGAGCTCCGTAAGGAATAGGAGTAGAAGTTTTACAAGAAGTAAAACAGACTAATGCGAAAATTACTATGATATGTTTGTTCATTTTTTAGGAAATTAATTCCAGTTTAAGAAGTTCTTTGGTTGGGCTTTTAGCTCCCCAAGCATCTCCTATTGCCATGGCAGCTCCCATAGCTGCCGTATTATCAAAACCCACTTTATAAACGCCTTTATTATGAAATGCCTCAGAAAGCAATTCCATAAATATTTCATTTTTGGCTAATCCACCTTCTACAAATATCTTTTTTATATAATCATCATGTTCTATGGTTAGTTTAATACTAGCCACTTGCTGGGCTACTAAGTCCATAATAAATTGATGATAGGCTTCTTCTATTGTCGCAAAAACATTGAGGTTTCTTTCCATAAAAGGACTGTCTAGGCCCCTTCCCAATTCTGTCCTCTCCGGTAAAACTTGCGGTATGCTATTTCTTAATTTTCTTATGCTGTCTGGATTATAACTAATATTTAGACAGTTGCCAGATGCACAGTCGAAATGCGTCTCTAAATGTCTAATCTGTCTGCTGTGTTCGTTTCCACTGAATAAACGAGCCATTTTAATGATTTGACCATGCTCATTTAAGATGTTAAAACAGTTATTCTTTAAATCACTTTCAGAAGAAAGAGCATTATTGAAGGGGTTTATGCAAGCGGTCCATGCTCCTGTACTAAGTAGAACAAAGGGCTCTTTAATAACTGCCAAAAACGGAATAGTCTCAGCCACTTTATAATAGATACCAGGCCCAAAAGCTATCCTATCTTCGCTGCTAGTGACTTCAGAAGAAGACACAATATCCTGCTTAATGACATCCATATTTTGCTCATCTAGCCATGCATGATAGCCATGATTCTCAAAATCCCAGGAGGCGGAATGACTGCCAATACTGGTATGATCATGAAAATACTTTTTGGTAAAAACACTCTGTAAATATTGAGCCAAAGAAAGACTCCGCTTAATCCTATGGAAGAGTTTAGGCTTGTTTATTTTTAAATAAAACAGCTGGAGTGCGGCTGTTTCAAAACTAAGCTCAGCCAACTGTATCGCTTTCCTTTGACCTTGGTTATGGTCAAGGATTTCCTGAATTAGGGTTTTGATTTTATAACCCAGCAGCTTTTCTGTGCCTATTACAGGGCAAAGGGGCTTGCCATTCCCATCTAAATGAACCAAACCACCAGCATAAGAATTGAAATTTACAGCTGCTAGGTCAAAGTTTTTAGAAGCTTTTGCCAAATCAACACTTTCTTTTACCCAACTCGTAATATCAAGGAGGTCTTCGGCACTATTTCCTTCTTCGTCTAGAATGTAGTTTTTCTTTCTTTCTTCATATTGAAGAACATTCAAATTCACGTCAAAAACTGTATAGCTTAATACATTGGGTAAAACATTGAAAACTAGACAAGCCTTGTTCATTGGAGCATTTTTATGTCAAATTAACATAGTATTGCCCGCGAAACAAAACATGGTACGTCTCTATAAGAGAGATGTTAAACTATTTATGCGGATTTTAATATTCTTGTTGGCTTATGTAACATGGACTGAGGTATTTTAACTCCCATAAAACTTCACGACCTTTGTGCCTTTAGAAAAAAGAGAAATATTTTTATCTATGAATATATTAGTCTTAGGTTCGGGAGGAAGAGAGCATACGTTTACTTGGAAAATAGCTCAGTCTAGTCGTTGCGAAAAGCTTTTTGTAGCACCAGGAAATGCAGGGACTTCAAAAATCGCTGAAAATGTAGCTTTAGATATTTTAGACTTTGAGGCAGTAGGTCAATTTGTTATCGAAAACGGAGTAAGCCTTGTCGTGGTAGGTCCAGAAGCACCGCTGGTAGCTGGCATAGTAGATTTTTTCAAAGCCGATAAAAAACTTAAAAAAATAGGGATTGTTGGGCCTTCGGCTAAAGGTGCCATGCTAGAAGGGAGCAAAGATTTCTCTAAGGACTTCATGAAGCGTCATGGAGTGCCTACGGCGGCTTCTAAAACATTCTCGAAAGACTCCATAACAGAAGGCTTGGCTTTTCTAGAGTCAGAAAGTGGCCCATACGTTTTAAAAGCAGATGGCCTTGCGGCTGGTAAGGGCGTTATTATAACAGAAGATAGAGAAGAGGCTAAGAGCACTTTGAATGAAATGCTCCTAGAAGCCAAATTTGGGGATGCCAGTTCTAAAGTGGTCATTGAACAATATTTGAAGGGCATTGAATTATCAGTTTTTGTACTCACCGATGGTAAGAATTACCTGATTTTGCCAGAGGCCAAAGACTATAAGAGAATAGGCGAAGGAGATACAGGACTCAACACTGGTGGTATGGGGGCAGTCTCTCCAGTTCCTTTTGCTGATGAAGACTTTATGCAAAAAGTGGAGGAAAAAGTAGTGAAGCCAACCTTGGCCGGTCTTCAAAAGGACGAGATAGATTTCGTAGGTTTTATTTTCATAGGCCTAATGAATGACGGCGGAGAACCTTGGGTAATAGAATATAATGTAAGAATGGGAGATCCTGAAACACAAGTGGTTTTCCCAAGAATACAGACTGATGTGCTACGCTTGTTCAAAGCTGCGGCAGAAGGCAAACTAGATAAAATCAAGCTTAAAGTATCCCCCAAAACCGCTGTGACTTCCGTAGTCGTAGCGGGTGGATATCCAGAAACCTACCAGAAAGGTTATAAAATGGATGTGCCAGAGGAGACTGCCGATAAGCTGGTTTTTCACGCGGGTACTAAGGATGAGGGAGGAGAGGTATTAACTAACGGCGGAAGGATAATGGCCTTTACGGGTCTGGCAAAAACTATGGCCGCTGCAGTGAGAAAATCTCAAAGTATGGCACGGAAAGTGAAATATAGAGGTAAGTATTACCGCAAAGATATTGGACAGGACTTGCTGTCATTGAACAATAATTAGATTATTTTTGATAAATCGTATTTAGTCTGGAAATGCTTAATTTCAAGACTTTACTCTGCAAAGTGATGGTGAAGGTGATAGATAGGAGAGGCAGAGATTTTACTTAACGGGCTTTAAAGCCTTTGAATATATATTTATGGGATGTGGACAGTGCTCTTCTGGCAGCTGCGGTAGTATAAAAGCTCCTGCAGACTCCGAGAAGACTAATAACAAAACAGCAGGCTGTAGTAGCGGAGGATGTAGTAGTGGCGGCTGTACTAAACTAAATACTTTTGATTGGCTTTCAGACATGGCTTTGCCAAGCACCATGCGTTATAACGTGGTGGAAGTGAAATTTAAAGGAGGCAGGAAAGACTACTATAGAAATTCAAAGAAGTTAGATCTACATACAGGTGATTTCGTAGTCTGTCAAATGCAGAATGGGTACCATATCGGTACGGTTTCTTTACAAGGGGAGCTAGTTAGATTGCAGCTTATCAAAAAGGAAATTCCTGATAATGATAAGATGCCAAAGCTTTTGAGGGTAGCCTCAGATTCCGACATGGAAAAACACCAGCAAGCTATTAATAGAGACTTGCCTACCATGTTTAGAGTCCGGGAATTAATGAGTGACTTTAAGCTGAAAATGAAAGTTTCGGATGTAGAGTTTCAATCTGATAATTCCAAAGCCACATTTTATTATTCTGCAGACGATAGAATAGACTTTAGAGAGCTCATAAAGGCCTTAGCTTCTGAGTTTAGAGTACGCGTAGACATGCGTCAAATTAGCCTTAGGCAAGAGGCTTCTAGGATAGGAGGAATTGGCTCATGTGGCCGTGAATTATGCTGTTCTACATGGCTTACAGATTTTAAATCAATCTCAACTTCCGCGGCTCGTTACCAAAACCTTTCTCTTAATCCTGCCAAGCTTTCAGGACAATGTGGAAGGCTTAAGTGCTGCCTAAACTACGAGCTAGAAACTTATGTAGACGCTCTTCAAGATATTCCAAAAGTGAATAAGCCTCTGTTTACAGAAAAAGGAGAGGCCTTTTTACAAAAGACAGATATATTTAGACGTCTGATGTGGTTTGGATATAAAAATGATAATAACTGGTTTTCTATTCCTACTACCAGAGTGGTGGAAATAATGGAAATGAATAAGGCGGGTAAAAAACCAGTGAGCTTGGAAGATTTACAGCTTTTGGAGGAAGTGGTGAATAATAAAGAGCCACTTAATAATGAACTAGATAGACTAGACAGAAAGCTGTCTAG
>Ga0208903_1002011_pt1 | contig 10545 bp, 10 predicted proteins | sample AntAceMetag02UKJ_FD_184769 | JGI IMG/M metagenome (GOLD analysis project Ga0208903, IMG submission 184769) | Saline lake microbial communities from Ace Lake, Antarctica - Antarctic Ace Lake Metagenome 02UKJ (SPAdes) (version 2) | ecosystem: Environmental > Aquatic > Non-marine Saline and...
AGGAGAGGATAAAGATATTGGAAAAATACAACTAAATTTATTCGAAGAAATGAGAGGGGTCTTTTGAAGGAATAACACATATACCCTATTCAGCTATCTAAAGAGCTTTTTTCAACATCATTTAAAACCCTCCGTTTGATAGTAATTTTCAATAGAGAAACTTTTGAGCTGGAAGAGCATCGTTTACAAGAAGAAGATTTAAAGGAAATAACAGACTTTTGGGGAAATAAACTCAGGGACTCTGTGAATCAGATTCCAGACAACCTTATTGATAAGATTTTAGATAAGTCACCCCTTTTTGACAACGGGTGATTGATTCACCTACTTTCTTTTCCTTAAATCCAGCGTAGTAGCTAGCCCTAAGGAGGGCTCTAACATAGGAATATTCACAGTTGGACGATATCAAGGGCGAAGAATCGGAGTATTTATATGAAATTCAGTCTAAAATCATAGAGATAAATCAAATAGTAATTTCAAATTATTTTGCCTACGAATTTCCCACTCCATCTCAAACACAAAGCCAATCTTAAGTTTTAGACGAAACTTTTTGATTTTTTTCAAAGACTATTCTATCATTCTTCTCCTTGTTTTTAAGGGCTTCAACCCGTATTAAAGGTATTCTTCTTGATGAACCTTGTAACTTTCTTTGCTCTTAAAGGTAGATTTACTAATACTTGAGCTCCTTGAATTCATAGATTTTAATTAGTTTAGCCTCATAAGCCCTATCTATATTAATGAGTGTTGAAATAATTAGCATTAACGAATTCTCGGCTACGCCAAAATACCTGCAGCTAGTCAATAGTTTACTAGAGAGTATCCGACTAGGGAAACTGAAAAAAGGTGATATGCTACCCTCTATAAATGAGGTGAGTTATGGCTTTGAAATTTCAAGAATAACAGTTGAAAAAGGCTATAATGAGCTTAGGAAAAGAAGTTTTATTGCCGCCCATCCTGGCAAAGGTTTTTTCATTGTTAATGATCAGGTAGATCAAGACCTCAAGATATTATTGCTCTTCAACAAGCTAAGTGCCCATAAGAAACAAATTTATGACGCCTTGGTCAAAAAGCTAGGTACACGGGCCGCCATTGATTTTTATATTTATAATAATGATTCTGGCCAGTTCTGCAAATTACTAGAAGCAAGAAAAAAGGGCTATACCCATTACGTCATCATACCTAACTTTATAGAAGGAGATGAGCAGGCCACTAAGCTGATTAACACGCTTCCAAAAGACAACTTACTCATTTTAGATAAAAAGTTGCCAGGCCTCACAGGAGAGTTTGCCGCTGTTTTTCAACCTTTCGAGAAAGATATTTCTGGGGCACTAAGCGAAGCCTGGGAAACCCTGAAGAAGTATTCTAGAATGGTACTCATTTTCCCAGAGGATTCTTATTATCCTAAAGACATCATGGAGGGTTTTATAAATTTTTGTAACAGTCATGAGTTCAATTATAAAATCATTAATGATATAAGGAAAATCAAGCTACGCGTTGGCGAAGTTTATATCAGCGTCATGGAGGATGATTTAGTAGAATTACTTGAAATGGTTCCAGATTCTGGAATGTCTGTTGGCAAAGACATTGGCATTGTCTCGTATAATGAAACGCCATTGAAAAAGTTTATCTTAAACGGCATAACTACCATATCAACAGACTTTAAGCACATGGGAGAAAAAGCAGGAGATCTTATTTTGAGTAATAAAAAGGAGCATATTGAAAACCCTTTTCAGATAAGAATTAGGTCATCTATTATGATGCCTTAGTTTAATTCTTTTGTAATTCCGAAAGACAGTATATGATAGTAAAATCTATTTTTCAGGATAAGTTTGTCTGGTATACTAAAGGCTTTAAGAGGTCAAGGAAATCAAGAACTATTGTAGTAGAATTTGCTTGTATCCTTTAGAGTCAGGTTCAAAATATTTAAATTCAACCCAATGAAAACCTACTCTTTAATTAAATTAATGACAGTCTTGTTTTTTTGCTGTCTATTGTATTCTTGTTCTTCGTCTCAAAAAACGGAGGAATCCCCTTTTAATGTCATCTTTGATGGGGAATCACTAAATGGATGGAAGGGTGATACCACCTATTGGAGAGCAGAAAATGGTGTATTGATAGGAGAAATTACGCCAGAAACCCTCCTCAAGTCCAATTCCTTTATCATTTGGGAAGGTGGTGAGCCTGGAGACTTTGAGTTTAAAGCGGAGTTTAATATTGCAGAGTCCGGAAACTCTGGAGTAAATTATAGGAGTGTGATGCATGAGGATATTCCTTTCGCACTCAGAGGCTATCAGGCAGATATTGATGGAAATAACAAATACACGGGCCAAAACTATGAAGAACGTGGCAGAGCCACTTTAGCCTACCGTGGTCAGATAACCAGCATAAATGCTCAATCAGGAGACTTTGACTTGAATGCTGTTCGAGATAAGATTAAGGGAAATGCTTGGCAAGATTTAGAGGTCACTGGAAGTCTGGGAGAATCTGATGACCTAAAAACTAAGATTAAAAAAGAAGATTGGAACGAAATACACCTTGTAGTTAAAGGAAATAGATTACAGCATTATGTCAATGGCATTTTAATGAGTGATGTCACAGACAATGATACGGTAAATGGCAAATCAAAAGGTCTTTTGGGAATGCAAGTACATGTAGGTCCACCTATGAAAGTGATGTATAGAAATATTAGAATCAAAGAATTATAAATGATAAAGATCGGGTTTAATGTATTGGCATGGTCTTCTGAGGTTTCAGAGGACTTATTGCCCATTATAGAGCGTCTAAAAACCATCGGTTATGATGGAGTGGAATTTTATGTAGGTGCGGAAGACGAGAAGGCTTATAAAACAGTAGGCGAAAGATGCAAAGCCTTAGGGCTTGGGGTGACTACGGTAACCTCTTTATCAGCAGAAAACAATCCCATTAGTGATAATGCCAAGGGAAGGACTATAGGCCTAGACAGGATAAAATGGGCGATCGATAGATCCGTAGATTTAGGTTCGGATGTTCTTTGTGGGCCTTTTCATTCTGCCCACGCTCATTTTTATGGCAGACCAGCAACCTCAGATGAACTCAAATGGGCGGCCGAAATATTACATGAAGCAGGAGACCATGCTCAGCAGGCAGGGATTACATTAGCATTAGAAGCTTTAAATAGATTCGAGAGCTATTTGGTAAATACCATGGCAGACCTTAAAGTTTTACTTCAAAACGTGAATCATCCAAGTGTTAGGGCCATGTTTGATACACATCATGCTAATATTGAAGAGAAAAAATATTTAGACGCCATCCAAACTATTTCTCCGCATCTACAGCATATTCATATCAGCGAAAACGATAGAGGTACGCCTGGTTCTGGTCATATTCCTTTTGATGATACATTTTCTGCTTTAAAATCTGTGAATTATAATGGATGGCTCACTATAGAGGCTTTCTCCAGAAGTGACCCAGACTTTGCCAATGCCATTAACGTTTGGCGTGAATACGATGATGCTTGGGACATTGCTACTGGTGGCCTTAAATTTATCAAAGAAATGAGTCAAAAACATAATTTGAAATAAGCAATCCTATTTCCGCAGACTTAAATAAAGAATACCCTATGAAAAATAATTTACCCTTCCGTTTTGGTTCTGAAGTTTATACTTGGTTTATGAGTGGTGACGGAGCGACCTACGAGGGAAAACTGGGCCACATGATAGAAGTGATTGCCAAAGCAGGCTTCACAGGTATACAGCCCATTTTTACTTGGATGGGTGATTTAGTTGAGCCCGACAAGCTAGCTGCTAAACTTAAAGAAGAAGGCATAGACTTGGCCGCAGTAGCCTTGGCTCAAAACTGGAATGGTGGCACAGAAACACCTGAAGAAAAAATAATTTCAGATAATGCCATTGCTCTTTGTAAACGGTTTCCGGGAGCCATGCTTAATACGGTCCAGATACCCACCGGAAGGCATGATTTGGTTTCACGTAGAAAAAGCTTGGTCAATATCGTGAATGAAGTTTCAAAAAGGGCAGCTGACCATGGTGTTCCATGCAGTTATCATCCTAATTCACCCCATACGTCTATCATCAGAACAGAGGAAGATTATAAAGTGGTTTTGGAGAGCCTTGACACCGCTGTGACTGGCTGGACCCCAGATGTAGGTCATATTATAAATGGTGATATGGATCCTCTAACTAAAATGAAGGAATACCAGCACCTTATTAATCATGTACACTACAAGGACTGGGATGGAAATCCAGAATTTGTTTTGATGGGCAAAGGAAAAGTAGCCTTGCTAGAAATATCGCAATGGCTGAAAGACATTCAATATGACGGCTGGATAATCTGTGAGGATGAAGGAGCCTTAGCTCTGGAAGATCCTGATGCGGTTACCATACATGACGGACAATGGATTGTGAACGACTTAATCCCCAAACTGAAGTAATATGTCTCTAGTAAAAGTCAACGGGATTCAACTTTTTTATGAAGAAAGGGGAGATGCTGCTAAGCCACCATTAATACTGATTATGGGCATCACTGCTCCCGGTTCTGTTTGGTACGCACATTCAGAGGCTTGGGAAAAGGAGTTCAGATGTATCATCGTAGATAACAGAGGCGTGGGTTTATCTGATAAACCTGCGGGCCCTTATACCACCGCTCAAATGGCGGATGACTACGCAGCCTTGATGGATGTTTTGGCTATTCAGAATGCCCAAGTGGTAGGAGTTTCTATGGGAGGTACCATTGCCCTCCAGATGGCCATTCGACACCCTGGAAAGGTAAAGTCCATGATTTTGATGTGCCCTTGGGCTAGATGCGATAATACCGCAAAGGCTATTTTTGAACAGATGATGCTGGCCAAAGCTAGATTCAGGCCTGAAGAGTTTAGTCATTTTATTCAATTATTAATTTTTTCAAAAGCCTCATGGGATGATGAAGAAAAAGTAAAAGAACTGGCCGAGGGTCGTTCACAAGATGCCATTGGCAATAATCAGCAACCCTTACATGGACTAGAGGCTCAAGCCTACGCTTGTATGAATCATAACGTCTTGACAGATTTACCTCAAATAAATCAGCAGACCTTAATTGTAGGTGGTGCAGATGATAAGTTCACCCCTAAGTGGATGGCCGAAGAAATCCATGAGGCCTTACCTAATTCTGAACTATATCTGTATCCAAAGGCAGGACATATTTTTCATTTTGAACATGTGGAAGATTTTAATCAAAGAGCAAAAAAGTGGCTATTGGCCCACTAAATATTCATTAAAATGAGCACTCTAGACCAAAACTGGCAAGATAAAGTGAGTCATATTTCTCAGGTAGGAGGAATTGAGACATCGGTGTTGGACAATGGTTCAGGTAAGGGAACAAGGATAGCCTGGTTTAATACGGGTGGAGGTTTACGTTTTAAGGTGGTATTAGACCGAGGGATGGATATCATGGATGCCTTTTATAAGGAACGGGGTCTAGCTTGGATAAGTCATAATGGCACTAGTTCACCAGAGCCATTTTCAAACAAGGGCATTGATTGGTTAAAGACATTTGGCGGTGGTTTATTAACGACATGCGGCTTGTCAAATGTAGGAGGACCAAACGAGGACGAATTCGGAGAAAGGGGACTTCACGGCCGAGTAAGTAATATAAAAACAGAAGTAGAATCTATCATTCAGCCGGATCCTGTATATGGTAAAATGGAAATGAGTATTACTGGGATAATGAAAGAAACCTCGGTTTTTGGGCCAAACCTTGAGCTAAGAAGAACTATTTCTGCCACCCTAGGTTCACCAGAAATTAGGATTAGTGATGAAGTGCTAAACAGAGGAAATACAAAGGTTCCACTCATGCTTCTTTATCATATCAATCTGGGTTATCCACTGCTAAACGAAGGAAGTAAAATAAATTGGGAGGGCGATTGGAAGGCAAGAGATGAGAAATCAATAGAGATTTTTAATAGCTCAAATGATTTCAAAACATGTCCAAATTCGCTCGAAAATCATCTAGGTTTTGGAGAAGCTGCCGCTTTTATTGATATGAAAGCAGATGAAGATGGATTCTGTTATTGTGGTATAGAAAACACCAAAGAGAATCTTAAACTCAGTCTTAAATATAAGAAAGAGGAATTACCCGCCTTTTGCCAATGGCAGCACTGGGGTAAAGGCGAGTATGTGACCGGCCTCGAACCGGGAACAAATTTCCCAATAGGTCAAAAACAAGCAAGAGAAGAAAACACATTACAGTTTTTAGAACCTAAGGAGTCTAGAAAATTCAAGCTATCATTTAACATTTCAACCATAAAAAAACAATGAGTAATATATCAAAGGCACTAGAGCAAGGAAAAGGGATTTTGAGATTGACTCCAACATGGGTTCCTCGTTCTTTTTGTGTCCCGGGCAGAAGAATTAAACTACACCCAGACGACTACTATGTGTTGGGTGGTGAGCGTGGCGGAATAGATGAGAGGTGGTTATCTTCTACTTGTGCTGCAGAGAATGGCCCTTTAACTAGCGAAAATGAAGGTTTGAGCCATGTGGTTTATAATGATGGAGAAAAAGACATTCTTATTACGCTAAAGGATGTCATTGAAGAGTTAAAAGGAGAGATTATCGGAAAGAGGCTTTGGGACGAGCACAAAAGCTGGCCTATGTACTCTAAGTTTTTTGATAATATGGGACCTCTTCCTCATCATATCCATCACAATGATGAAAAAGCAGCATTGGTTGGTCAAAATGGTAAGCCTGAAGCCTATTATTTCCCACCTCAGCTTAATAATCACGGTGGAGACTTTCCATATACTTTTTTTGGTATAACACCAGGAACCACAAAAGAGGAAATCAAAGAATGCTTGATGAATTTCACAAAGGGCGATAATAAAATAACAAATTATTCGGCTGCTCAAAGACTGGAACCTGGTACAGGATGGTATGTACCTCCAGGGGTTTTGCATGCTCCAGGTAGCTTTTGCACGTATGAGCCACAAAAGGCTTCGGACATTTTTGCGATGTACCAAAGTCTCGTGAACGAGGCTATTGTTCCTGAAGAATTGCTTTGGAAAGGGACTCCAAAAGATAAAATTGGAGATTATGATGAACTGGTAAGTGTAATCGATTGGGAACTTAATACAGATCCGAATATCATTGAAAAGTTTTTCATGTTACCAAAACCTGTAAAACCAGTGGCTGAAATGGAAGCTGAAGGCTACATAGATAACTGGATATGTTACAAAGCCACAGATTTTAGTGCCAAAGAATTAACCATTCTTCCTGGTGCTACGGTAACCGTTACCGATTCTGCCGCTTATGGTATGATAGTCATGCAAGGTCACGGAAAAATGGGCGAATGGCAAATAGAAACCCCGGCATTGATAAGATTCGGTCAGCTGACCAATGACGAGTTCTTTGTCACGGAAAAAGCAGCCAAAGAAGGGATAACAATTATCAATTATTCGGCTAATGACCCCATAGTGATTTTGAAACACTTTGGCCCTAACAACCCTGACCTAGTGATAGAATAAAATATATTTTCAACCCAAATTATAAAATAATGAGTAATAATAATTATCCTAAACTCCATAATGCCACATGGCCAGGAATAGTAGGAAAGGGCCCAGATTCTGAGCCTACCATTGCCCTTGATAACATGTTAAAAATGACTGCTGCGGCTGAGGTTGGCGGTGTCAAGTTTGATGGTGTGGATTTAGGTCTTTTTGACCCACATTATGATTTAGACACTTCTGATGATGGTGTAAAAAAGTTGGCAGATAAAGTAGCCGCTTACAACCTAGAAATAGGAAGTTTAGTAGCTCCTATTTGGGGTGGTCCCGCAATGGGAACCAAAGAACAACGTACTGAATTTGTGGAAATGGTGCGTAAATCATGTGAAGTTGGTCAAAAACTAAGAGCCTTAGGTATTAGACCAAACGGAATAGTAAGAATAGACTCTGCTAGCGGGGTAGCCGATTGGGCCAAAGATCCAAAAGGCAACTCAAAGCTAATAGCTGACACATTCCGTGAAGCCTGTGATGTAGCAGCTGATTATGGTGAAAGATTAGCAGCCGAAGGTGAAATTTGCTGGGGAGGTATGCAAAGCATGGACTATATGTTAGAAACCTTTGAAATGGTGGATAGAAAAAACATAGGTTTTCAGGCTGACATGTCACATACTACCCTTTACCTTTTAGGTTATAATGCCCCAGAAAACAGAGTTTTACCAGAAAACTTTAACTGGGATGACAGAGAAACATTCTTGGAAGGACTTAAGAAAATTACCGACAAACTGAGACCTTGGACTATCGATTTCCATGTGGCTCAAAATGACGGAACAGTACACGGCACAGGCTCTCACGATAAAACTGGACGCCACTGCCAAGCTACTGATCCTAATGGTAAGTTAGACATAGCGAACGATGCAGGCTACTGGTTAAGAGATGGCTCTGGAGAACTTACTAAAGCTTTTAAGCATATTTGCTGGGATGGCTGTATGTTCTCTAATGAGGTTATGAATCAGCCAAAAACATGGAATGATATCTTGGCCGCAATGATTAAAGTAAGAGAGCAGCACGGCTGGCACGAGGCTTAAGCCAAACAGTTCTTGATTAATTCAACCATAAAATTGAAAGGAAATGGCACAAAAAAAGAAACTAAGAATAGGATTAGTAGGCACCGGCCTAATGGGCAGAACCCATGCAAACGGATATAATAGAATTCATAATTTCTTCCCAGATTTAGAGTACGAACCAGAACTAGTGGCGGTCTGCTCTAGAAATGAAGAAAAAGTAAAGGCTTTTGCAGAGCAATGGAACTTTGCATCGTATGAAACCGACTGGAGAAAACTGATAGCGAGAGACGACATTGATGCTGTGGATGTTTGCACTCCAAACGACAGTCACGCCGAAATATCTATTGCCGCTGCAGAAGCTGGAAAAATGGTATTGTGTGAGAAACCTCTTTCTAGAAACATACACGAAGGTAAAAAGATGGTAGAGGCTGTTGAAAAAGCTGGCGTTAAAACTACTGTTTGGTATAACTATAGAAGAATTCCGGCAGTAACATTAGCCAAAAACATCATTGACTCTGGGAAACTAGGGAAAATCTTCCATTACAGAGGGAATTTTTTACAGGACTGGACCATTAATGCCGATCTACCACAAGGTGGCGAAGGTCTATGGCGAATGGATGCTAATGCTGCGGGTTCAGGGGTAACAGGTGATTTATTGGCCCATTGTATAGATTCGGCTATGTGGCTAAATGGTGGCATTAAAGATGTTTCTGCAGTTACAGAGACTTTTGTCAAAGAGCGTATGCACCAAATTACAGGAAAAGTAGAGCCTGTCAAAATTGACGATGCTTGCCTTTTTCACTGTCATTTTGAAAACGGTTCTTTAGGTCTTTTTGAGGCCACACGATACGCTAGAGGGCATAAAGCCTTAAAAACATTTGAAATCAATGGCGAAAATGCCTCCATTCGTTGGGATTTGCATGACTTGAATAGACTAGAATACTTTGACCACTCCGATGATTCCAAAGTTAGAGGATGGCGTTCTATTCACGTTACAGACGGCGACCATCCATACATTGACAAATGGTGGATTCCTGGTTGTGGTATTGGATGGGAACATAGTTTTGTACATCAAGTGGCAGATTTCCTAAAGAGTTTAGAAGATGGAAGTGCTTGCTCGCCTACCTTCAAAGAGGCCTTACAGACCCAAAAGGTGTGTGAAGCTATCATCACTTCTGCCAACGAAAGAAAATGGGTGGATACTGGTGTAGATGGCCAATTTGTGTAGCCCAAGAGTTCTTAAAATTTGATTCAGAATTACACCTAACAATCTCATGGAGAACAAGTTTATGCTCTCCATACAAGTACAGTAAATGATGGGTTAGCTAACCCATCTTAATACCTTAGAAAATAAACCAACCAAATTAGTATGAATACTTCTCCTCAAGAATTTGAATATGTAAACTACTTGTGGGATAGCGAGAAGGCCGCATCTCTAAAGGACGATCAGGTGGCCTTGTTTCTCTATCGTTCCAATATCCTTGGAGCAGACCTCAGAATTACCAATTATGGTGGTGGAAATACAAGTTGCAAAACCATAGAAAAAGATCCTCTTACTAGTGAAGATGTAGAGGTGATGTGGGTGAAGGGCTCCGGTGGAGATATAGGTACCCTCACACGTTCTGGTATAGCGGGCTTGTATACTAGCAGATTAAGAAATCTCAAAAACACATATAAAGGTCTTCATGACGAAGACAGGATGGTAGGCCTATTCAATCATTGTATTTATGATTTAGATAGCAAAGCCCCTTCTATAGACACTGCATTACATGGTCTCCTGCCTTTTGCACACATAGATCATTTACACCCAGATGCTCTTATTGCGGTAGCTGCTGCAGAAAACAGTGAGCAGGTTACCAAAGAAATTTGGGGAGATAAAATGGGCTGGGTACCATGGCAAAGACCGGGGTTTGATTTAGGCCTTCAGCTGGAACAATGTTTGGCCGATAATCCTGGAATTAGGGGGATTGTTTTAGGAAGCCATGGTTTATTTACATCGGGCGATACTTCTTT
>Ga0208903_1002013_pt1 | contig 10535 bp, 4 predicted proteins | sample AntAceMetag02UKJ_FD_184769 | JGI IMG/M metagenome (GOLD analysis project Ga0208903, IMG submission 184769) | Saline lake microbial communities from Ace Lake, Antarctica - Antarctic Ace Lake Metagenome 02UKJ (SPAdes) (version 2) | ecosystem: Environmental > Aquatic > Non-marine Saline and Alkaline...
GCGGTTGCAACCGTTGCTCAAATTACCGTAGATGGGCAGTACACGCCTACTCTTATTGTAGCCAACGGCTCTGACACCGGAAACGGCGGCGGTTCTGTTGTCTGTAAATACCAAATTGTAACGGGACTGGACACCACGGTTTCCGGAACAGGTTGGGGTGCGGGAACATACAGCCGTGGCACGTGGGGATCGGGCGCTAGTCTTACAGCGGTTGGTGATATCCTTCGGATTTGGACCCATGACAACTTCGGTGAAGACTTAATCATTAACGTCCGCGATGGTGGTATCTACTATTGGGACAAATCAACAAGCTCGGCCCCTTTTGCGCGGGCCGTGGCGCTTTCGGATTTAGCCGGGGCCGACGCAACGACACCTACGGTAGCTAAACAAGTTTTAATATCGGATCGCGACAGGCACGTCATTGTGTTTGGGTGCGATGCGCAAAACAATATCGGCGTACAAGACCCGCTTTTGATTCGTTTCTCAGACCAAGAAAACCCTTTAGTGTGGACAGCACAGCCTACTAACACCGCGGGTGATTTGCGGATTGGTACGGGGTCAGAGATTATAACGGCGGTTGAAACACGTCAGCAAATCCTTGTGTTTACAGACCGCTCGCTTCACGCGATGCAGTATTTAGGGCCTCCGTTTACTTTCGGAATTAGTTTAATTTCTGAAAATATTACCATCGCTAGTCCGCTTTCTGCTATTGCGGTAGACGATTCAGTATATTGGATGGGCGAAGAAGAGTTTTATGTCTACACAGGACAGGTGCAGAAGCTGCCTTGTTCTGTCCGATCTTACGTGTTTGGAGACTTTAATACTTCCCAGATAGAGAAGGTTACGGCGGCTGTTAACTCTAGTTTTTCTGAAATATGGTGGTTTTATCCTTCCGCGGGCTCTGAAACTAACGATAAATATGTTATTTTCAACTACCAAGAGCAGGCGTGGTACTACGGAACAATCGCTCGGTCCGCATGGATTGATAGGGGGATTGCTCAGTATCCTATCTCCGCCGGTTTAGACGGATACTTGTATTACCACGAGTTTGGTCAAGATGACGGCAGCGTTAACCCGCCTGCGGCAATACCTTCTTTCATTGAAAGCAGTCAAATGTCTATTGGTGCGGGAGATAACTTTGTATTCTTGTCCCGGTTAATCCCAGATGTAACGTTTGACGGGTCTAGTTCACCAACGCCGTCGGTATCAATGACACTTGAAACAAGACAATTCCCCGGTACAGCGTATACTGGTACAAAAAGTAACACTGTACAGAGATCAGCAACTGTTCCAGTAGAGCAGTTTACGGATCAGGTGTTTGTTCGGTTAAGGGGTCGATCTTTTGCTTTTAAGATTGATTCTTCGGATACGGGAGTGGAATGGCGTTTAGGAACACCTCGTGTTGATCTACGACCGGACGGCAGACGATGAGTAGAGGACTTGTACAACCTTTATTCCCTAACCCTCCAGAGGGTTATGATCAACGATACCAGACGGAAGTTATGCGAGCGTTCTCGGTATTTTTGCAACAAGTAAATAATCCGGGACCTTGGCAAGCGTCTGCTTTGACACTTCCGAACCTGCAAACAGATAACGTAGGCCTTCCTTTAGGCGGTGTATTTCAATATGGAGACGAGTTACGGATTACCGTGGCTAACCTACCATACGCCAGAGGGTCACAAGCAACGGGAGCCGTAGGTCAAACTACGGTAGTAATAACATGACTGTTTTAACAATGCCTGACGGCAGTAAATGGAAACCTTCTACTAGCCTCGACGAGGTTCACTGTGTTAATTGTAATAACGTAGTGGACACTCCGGCTGAAATAGCCTCATATCCGAACGGAAATTGCACAGAATGCGGTTCTTCGTGGACGGGAGACGAGAAGAGAAGTACAATAATACAGGTAACCATGCCTGAAAGCATTACTGGTGGAGCGGGATAATGGCAAAATTAGCAAAAGAAATTGAAGTAATCGTTGAAGAACCCGAAATAGAAGTAGTTATTGAAGGTGTTGAAACGGACTCCGAAGACGAAAATGTTGAAGATACGTCCACTGAACTATCTGTTCCAGAAGGTGGTATCGGTGGTTTTGCTATGTCTGAAGAAGACTTTGCCGTTCTTGAAGCCGAAGAAGCTAAGAAAGAGTTTGGCGAAGCCGGTTTAGGCCAGTTTACCGCGGTTGCTAAGAAAATGGCAGGCTATGGTCGCTTTGGCGATGATAGTGTTGCACACATTCAAACAGGTGAGATTGTTGTTCCTCTTGCCTTGATCGAAAACAATCCCGCCCTAAAAGAACAGATTTTTAAGAATTTACGCGATAACGGTATCGAAGACCCTGAACAGTACGTTGTGGGCAGCGAGGCCAACAGTATTAACCCTGAAACAGGCTTGATGGAGTTTGGATTCTTTTCCAAGCTTTGGAAGGGCATTAAGAAGGTTGTTAAAGCTGTTGTTAAGGTCGTCAAGAAGATTGCTCCAATTATCTTGCCTATCGCATTAGCCTTCACGCCTCTCGGACCAATTTACGGTGCGGCGATGGGTTCTGGTATTGGAACGCTTATAAATGGCGGCAGTATTAAGGACGCTTTGAAGTCCGCTCTTATTTCTGGTGCTACGGGTGCCGTGTTCCAAGGCTTTACTGGAGCAGAAGCTACATTTGGGGCAAACGTCCAAGCGGGACTTGCTGACCCATTAGGTCGTATAAGCCAAACTGCGTCGGGTGCTATGACAAGTGCCGGTAACGTGTTTGGATCAGAAGCTACTAAAGCCGCCAACCTTACTGGCGGAGCTGGGGGTGGTGCAAAACAAACCTTCTTCAGTGATTACATTGCTGCGGCTCCCGGAGTCTCTAAAGTTCCGGGTAAAGTAGACTCATTTGGCGGCGATTCGTACATTAATGCTGACGGCGCGGTTGTAAACTCCCAAGGTCAGCTATTAGACGCTAGTGGTAACGTTATTATTTCTGAAACACCTATCGCAGACGCCGCAACAGAATCTGTTGTTGATACTGGTGGAACTACCGTTAGTGAAAGTATTAACGTTGACGACCCCGGTTTCATGGAAAAAGCCGGAGATTACATTAAACGTGGGGGTAAGACCGAACTTGAATTAGCTGAAGCGGCAACTACGGCAGAAAACAAGTATCTTGCAAGCATGGCAGACAAGGGTATAACGCCAACCGACGCTGGTTTAAAGGCTGCTATAAAATCGAGTCAACCCGGAATGCTGGCTAGGTTTGGACCTACTGCCGCAATTGCTGGAATTGGAGCCGCAGGTGCTGGTTTCTTTGACGTACCCGAGCAAGAAATGCCCGGATTAGTACAACGCCAAGAAGACGGTACAGTAACTACAGGTGCCGACCTTATTGCCGCCGATCCGGCTAAGTATCTAGTTGCAGACCTTGGTGCTACCCGTTTGAATCCAGACACAGGTGAGTACGAAGAAGTTGAAAACGAGTACACAGTTGAAGCGCCAGATACTTCTATGTATACCGTTCCAACCAACTACCCTATGCAGCAACAAGCTATTTCAGAGAACGGTTATCTGATGGCCAGTAACCCCGGTGGTCCGTTTGCACGTCCTTATGTGCAAGGAGCTGCTGAAGGTGGTCCTATCTTCCCTCGCCGTAATGGGGGTATTGCTCCTACTGAAGGAGTTCAAGGCCAAGACAGTGTTCGAGCCATGTTAATGCCCGGTGAGTTTGTAATGACTACCGACGCAGTACGAGGCTTGGGTAACGGAAACCTTAACAACGGTATCAAGAGTATGTACTCTGTAATGAGAAATCTTGAGAGTCGTGGGAGGAATACAGCGTAATGGCTGAAACTTCAGAACAGATTGTCCGCGAAGCACCCGAAATTGAGGCCTACAAGCTAGGTCTCCTTCAATCGGCAAAACAACTTGCGGACCAAGGCATTGAAATACCGCCTCAAATGGTTGCGGAAATGTCTGGCCTCCAGATTAAGGCAACTGAACTCGCGGAAGCGGGTATTGGTGGTTATCAGCCTTATTTACAGGAAGCCGGTTATACATTAGGCGACGCTCAACAAGCTCTTGGTAACACAATGGCGGGAGCTTTGCCATTCCAAGCTGAAGCTGGCGACTTGATGCGTAATGCCGCGGCTAACGTAACAGGTCAAACTACAGCGGCTCAAACTGGTATTCAAAATGCGATAGATTATGGCGCGGGTGCTACTGAAACAGCAACCACGGGCCTCGGGACAGCCGCCGCCGGAGCACGGGCCGCGGCTCTTGCCGGACAAAATGCGAGCGGTGCCGCTTCTGGCTTGATGCCGGGAGTCGTATCTAATGCTCAGTTAGGAAACAATGCGGCGTTAGCACAGGCTCAAAATGCTGTAAATGTTGCCGGTCAAACGGGTGTTGCTACAACTCTTGGAGAGCAGTTAGCTTCTTCAACGAATGCTGCGCGAGCAGGCACTACAACAGCCGGTCAAAATGCTTTAAATGCTGCCGGGACTGCTCAAGCAGGTATGGACGCTGCGAGTTTAGCGGGCGTTCTCCAAGCGGGTCAAGGCCAAGCTGGTTTAAATGCCGCAAGCACGTTAGCCGCACAACAAGCTGCTGCCGGACAGGCCGGTTTAACCTCTGCGGCACAAACCGCTTTAGCCGGTAGAGATATTGCCGGGACTGCAAACACTGCAACATCAGATGCTATTACCGCCGCTCGAAATGCTGCCGCACAAGGTGCAGGGGCATTAGGTCAAGCGGGACTTAGCGGCGCAGGTATTGCCGCCGACGCCGGTTTAGGGGCTCGAATAAATGCGGCTCAAACGGGCGAAAGTCTAGCACAAGTTAACCAACAAGCTCAGATCGCGGCCCAGCAAGCGGGTCTTGCGACCGATACCGCTATTGCAGGGGCACGTCAAGCCGTTACAGGTGCCGGAGCGGGTCTAAGTCAAGCAGGAATTGGTGGATTAGCTGCGGCACAAGAAGCCGGGGCGGCAACACAACAAGCTATTAATGCAGCACGGGCCACAGCCGCCGGAGGAGCGCAAGCACTTGGCGCAGCCGGGTTAGCCGGTTCGGACGCAGCGTCTCAAGCAGGGTTAGGCGCTAGATTAGGTGCTGCTGGAACGGCTCAAGGTTTAGCGGGCGTATCTGACGCTGCACGGGCCGCGGCACAGCAAACAGGTGTCGGCGTAGCAGGTGCTACTGACGCTGCACGGCTCGCGGCCCAACAAGCAGGACAAGGTTTAAGTGGCGTAAGTGGCCAAGCTAGAACCGACGCGGAAGCGGCGGGTGTTGGCGGAATAGGTGCTTATGAAAGAGCCATGGGCGGAATTGATGATGTTGCGACAGCGGCTAGAAATGTTGCAGGCCAAGCTAGAACAGGGGGTCAGACGGCAGCACAACAAGCGGCTTCACAAACCCAATCTGCTATTTCTGGCGCAAGAGGTATTACAAGTGACGCCGCTAGAGCTTTACAACAAGCAGGCGCGTTAGGAACACAATCCGCTCAACAAGGCATTGCTGGATTAGCCGGAACTACTGGTGCTTATGATCCTTCCAGTGCTGGTGCTTATATGAACCAGTACGAAGATGCCGCGGTTCAACAAGCGTTGGCGGATGTTAGACGTGCTGGCGATATTCAACAGCAGGGTGTAGATGCTCAAGCTGTAAGTGCAGGCGCTTTTGGCGGATCACGTCAAGCAGTGGCCCAGAACGAAGTTAACCGACAAGTTCTTGAACAACAGGGCCGTACTGCGGCTGGAATGCGTCAACAAGGTTTTGAAAGCGCGTCTCAACGGGCTCAACAAGCTTATGAAGCTCAACAAGCTCGTAGTCAGCAAGCTGCACAACTTACGGGTTCGATTGGCGCTCAAGGTGCCTCATCCGGTATACAAGCCGCACAATCGGCAGGACAACTTGGCTTATCGGCAGAACAATTGGCTGCTCAAACAGCTCAACAGCAAGGTCAATTAGGCCTTTCCGCAGAGCAATTAGCCGCTACAACAGGTATGTCCGCAGAACAGTTGGCGCAGCAAGGTTTAACCCAAGGCGGACAGCTAGGGCTTTCTGCTTACGGCCAACAAGGTCAGTTGGCGCAAGGGGCAAGTCAGTTAGCTGCTTCAAACTTGGCGCAATCGGGCCAGTTAGGTATGTCCGCAGAACAAATGGCGCAACAAGGTTCGTTAAACGTTGGGCAGCAGCAAATGGCTGCGGAACAGCTCGCGGCCTCAAACTTTGCACAAGCCGGTCAATCAGGTCAAGCTGCCGAGCAGTTAGCGGGTCAGTTAGGTATGTCAGCCGCGCAGTTGCAAGGTCAGTTAGCAGGTCAAGCGGCTCAATTTGGCATGTCGGCGGAACAATTTGCAGGACAGTTGCTGCAACAGCAGGCTCAAACGGGTCTGTCGGCTAACCAGTTGTTGGCATCCTCTGCACAGCAGGCAGGTCAGTTAGGATTATCTGCCGAGCAGTTAGCGGCCCAAACAGCAGGCCAGCAGGCCAGCACCGGATTAAGTGCTGCACAACTTGCGTCCTCCAACTTTGCACAAACGGGTCAATTGGGCCAAGCAGCCGAGCAATTAGCCGGACAGCTTGGTATGTCGGGCGCTCAATTGCAGGGCCAGTTGGCAGGCCAAGCCGCGCAAATGGGCATTTCAGTAGAGCAACTTGCCGGTCAATTGGCGCAACAACAAGCTCAAACGGGTATGTCTGCCGAACAGCTTATTTCTCAGTCCGGGCTAACAGCAGCGCAACAAGGGTCCCAGTTAGGGATGTCTGCCGCTCAATTAGCTCAGTCAGGTGCTCAGTCAGGTGCTCAATTGGGTATGTCTGCGGCGCAAATGGCACAGACCGGTGCTCAAGCCGGTGGTCAAATGGGTATAAACGCCGCGCAAACGGCGGGACAGTTGAACTTGTCCGGCGAACAAATGGCCGCGGCCAACGCACAAGCTCTTGCTCAAACAGGCATGAGCTTACAGCAACTTCAAACGTCAACCGGTATGTCTGCCGCACAGCTTAGTGGGCAATTGACTGGCCAACAGGCTCAGTTAGGCCTATCTGCGGCGTCATCACAAGCCGACATTGCACAACGTGCCGCTCAAATGGGTATATCTGCCGAGCAATTAGCAGGTCAACTTGCAGGACAAGCCGGTTCGCTAGGTCAAAACCAAGCGCAACTAGGTGTGCAGGGTGCACAGCAGGCAGGTGCGTTAGGAATGCAGGGCGCAGAACTACAAAGCAGAATCGGAGAAGGTATCGGGGCTCTCGGAACTAACTACGGTCAGCTTAATATTCAACAAGGTGAAGGTCTTAGCCAACTCGGTCTGCGTCAAGCAGCACTGGGCGAGCTTGATCAAAACCTTGGTCAGAAAGAAGCCGGGTTTATCTTCGATGTTGGTAAGCAACAGCAAGGACAACAACAGGCCGAACTTGAAGCAGCGCGTCAAACACAGATGGCGCAGCTTTATGAACCATATCAGCGTGTCGGATTCTTATCCGATATATACAAAGGTGCTCCAACCAGTCAGCAGTCTATTACGTCTGCCACTGCTCCAAGCACTTCACCGGCCCAACAGATACTTGGTTTGGGCGTAGCCGGATTGTCAGCAGCAGCCGGTGCCAGCAAAGCGGGGTTGTTTTAATGAATAGAGAGATAATGGGGCGTCAAATGTTTGCCCAAGGTGGCCAAGTCTACCCTATGCAGGAAGGGGGAGCGATGCATCAGATGCCTGATGGTTCTATGATGCCTGATTCCGCAATGCCCGCGCCACAAGGCCCAGCCCCACAAATGCCCGGAATGATGGCAACGGGCGATCAAGGTGGTATGGATATCAACGCGGCAGCGCAAGCCGCAATGCAGCAAGGTATTGATCCGACCATCCTTGAGGGGATGTTGGGGAACTACGCTTCTCAAATGGAAGATTTAGATAACGCGCAGGATTATGAGACCGTAATGAACGGTATCCGCGGCGATCAGGTCCCCGTAGAAGGTCGGTACGCCGAGCTTGCTGAAATAGTTGGTCCAGAAGATGCGCAGGCAACGCCTGAATCAGTGCTAACTTTGATACAACCTATTATGCAGATGGCTGCGGTTGACCAAGGTATTGGCGGATTAGCTCAAGACGAAATGAACGCGCCTATTGAAGGTGCGATGGCTGAAGGCATTATGTCTACTGTTAACATGGGCGCTCCGGAGGGCCCAGCTCCTGTAAATTTTAACCAAGGAGGCGCGGTCCAGTATATGCAAGCGGGCGGTCCTCCATTACCCGGTAGCCTCGCAGATATTTACGGACAAAGACAATCTCTGTACGGCGAAATTCTAGGTGCCGAAGACGAAGAAGCCGAACTTGCCGACCAAACAGAGATGACTAAAGCTCAGATGTTGTTTGATGTGGCACAAGGGGCGTTAAATTTTGCTTCTCCCGGTGACCGACAAATGAGTCCGGCTGAACGTTTAGCTCAGTCTTTCTCTCCCGTTTTAGGGAACATTTCCGCTCGTGCGGGAGATTTAGAGAAGTTTAAGCAAGGCCAGAAAAAAGAAAAGCGGGCCTTAAACCTTGGCGCGTTAAGCTCGGCAGAACAACAGTTTGACCGTGAACAAAAAGAAGACGCGGCCTCACGGGCGGCAACCTTGGCGAGTCGAAGAGATTCCGCGGAAAGGGTTCTTGATCGTGGTCAGCAGCTTTTGTTGCAAGGTAACACGTTTAAGTTTTCCAAAGATGAGACAGAAACTAACAACAACTTTTCTATGCGTTTAGCGAACCGTAAAATTGAAGCCCAGAATTTGTTGCAACAGCTTCAAGGCGCACAATCTCAAGATCAAATAAATCTGAGGGGACGTCTTACAACGGAACTAGCGCAACTTAACAACTCTTTTGCCGAAGCAATGCAAGGCAATAAGTTTGATTTCACTACGTCAGAGCGGGAAAGTACACAAGACTTCCAGAACAACATGCTTGAAAAGAAGCAGGCTAATGATGTGGCGCTTATCGCTATCCAGTTCGACAACAGCAAGGAATCGTTACAGCTAAGACAAGAATTAGAACAAGAGAACATGGAACTTGGCAGTGAGTTGAAGATTAACGAAATTGGAGTTAACTTCGATAACCAGTTGAAACGTGACAAGAAGCTTAACGGCTTTGAACTAAGTCGCATGGAAAGAGGTCATGACTTTAACGTGGCTTTGGCTGATCACAACGGCTCTATTGCAAGCGAAGCACGTCTACAGCAGCAAGGATTTACTGCTGGGCAGAATGTTTTGGATCGTGCACAGCGTGAACAATTGACGCTTAATGACCAAACTTTCCGTAAGATGTTGCAAGACGACATGCAGCAATATAACCTTTCTGAAGCAGACACTAACCGTGCGGTTGCTCTGGTTAATAGAAGCTTTGATGAAGCTCTTGCACTACGCGGCGCGGACCAAAAGGACACCTCGCTTAATATTTCTGAAAGGGCTCAAATTCTTGACGAAGCTTACAAGATGGGTACGTTGGGAGTCGCAAGACTTGCAGCTCAAGCTACCAAACTTGGCAGTGAGTCGAAGACTAACGAAATCCAATACCTTACTAATGCGGACAGGCTTCAAGCTTACGCGTCGGATACTCTTGGTGCAGGTACTGCGGAATTTGAGCAAGCTTTGCTCGACTACCAGAAGCCTACTTATAGCTGGGACGGAACGTCGTTTAATAAAGTTGCTGCACCTGCTTTGGCTCGCCAAATCACTGAGGCAATCCAAGCGCGACAAGCCGCAGGGTTACCGATCCCTAGTATCCCCGGTTTTAATGCAACTCCCCAAGACAATACGGGCAGTGTCGTAACAACGCCCGGAAGTAGCGATGCGTCGGAAGCGAGGTTTGATTCACCTGAGTTTAAGCAGAGCATCTTCACACCAGAGGGCGGCGTAAACTATAACTCCTCTGAGTGGGATCGTGTACCGACCAATATTATTGATGATGATATAAAATACTTTAGGTCAACGGGTGTAGGAGAAGTTGGACAGCGTATTTCCAACTATTTCCAAGAAGCGGGAAGAGAAGTATTTGGGTTTGATCCCATGGATGCAGAGGGGACTGAGTTAGTTAAGGCCGATAGGGACATTAATACTCTCCGTGAAACCATTCTTATGGAGATGACAAATTGGCAAGACAACCGTGTTTTGAAGACTACTCAAGATGCCTTGCGTAAAACACTTGACGATCTAACTCCGGGAATATGGAAGACAGATGAAGGGGCACTTGCTACACTTCAAGCTGTTAAAGGTAACTTAGGACGAGCTTTCTCAAACTATGCAAACCTCGACCCTGACTACAACCCCGATGCGCGTAATCAGTTTAAAGAGACACAAGTTTTGGATGCACGTAAACGTCTTGTTGGTATTCGTTCTATGATGGCCGAAGTCAACGCACTAGAGGCGTCTTATAAAGGTTATTTAGAAAGCCTTGCTCCGGGCGGACCAATAAACAATAACGGTGTAATAGACTTAAATTCGACGCGTTCTAAGTTAAATCAAATGATGCAAAGAAACAACGGCGGATAAATAATGGCTGAAACTGAAAAACCACTTT
>Ga0208903_1002015_pt1 | contig 10534 bp, 10 predicted proteins | sample AntAceMetag02UKJ_FD_184769 | JGI IMG/M metagenome (GOLD analysis project Ga0208903, IMG submission 184769) | Saline lake microbial communities from Ace Lake, Antarctica - Antarctic Ace Lake Metagenome 02UKJ (SPAdes) (version 2) | ecosystem: Environmental > Aquatic > Non-marine Saline and...
ATAGTATCCCATTTGCTCGGATGTCGAATGTAATGATCTAAATCGCCAGTGGCATCAATTGAGCAATTAAGTTGCACTCGTTTAAAATGAGGCCAGCGTTCAAGCAACCAAGGCTGTACTTTAACTAGATTAGTATTGTACTTTAGACGTATATCCTTTGCAGTACCGTTGTCAATAAAGTAATCTAATAATTTCTGCTGTTCTTTAATAACTGTAGGTTCGCCGCCAGTTAAGTATATTTCGTCAACAGTGTGTGCAATACTAAACAAGTTTTCCCAAGTCTTTTCGTGCTCCGGCCAGTCCATACTACTAAGTCGCTTGTATTCGCTTTCACTTAGTGCAGTTTCAACTAGGTTCCATTCTTTAACCCACATGTTACTTGCATACGGATTACACATGCGACATTTTAAATTACACAAGTTTCCTAACCGTAGGTCAACATACTTTATGTTAAAGGGAGCATCAACAGTGTACTCTTTCTCTTCTTTCCACTTGTTGTTCCAACTTTGTCTAGCACTTTTAATGCCAACATCTTCTTCTCTAAAACAACGTGTACACATTTCAGGACGTTCGCCAGCAAGTAACTGCTTACGAATAGTAGTATATACTTCACTATTCCATGCTTCTTGTAAGTCGTCTCGTTGTAGTTTATAAGGGGTGCCGTCTTTTTTAGTGATAAAGTTTTTACCCGGAGTGCTGTTGCAGCACACACGAAGATTGCCGCTTGCATTAGTAGCGAGATGCATCCATGGCAAAATACAAAATGTTTTAGACTGAGTCATATATCTTAATTCCTATATCATCTAATAAATGCGGAAGCACTGTTTTTAACTCTTGGTTTCTTAGTTTGTCTAATTTAGCACTATATATTATAAACTGTTTATACAATCTAGGGTCAACCGGAGTCTTCATTAATTCAATAACGCTTTTAATTTTATCATTGTTAATTGTACTTAACTGATTAATGATACTTTGCTTACTAGATTCAGGCATAATATTAACTACCATATATTCTGGATTGTTAAGTACTATCCAGTTTATTCTTTCACTGAACAATTTTGTAAATTCTGCTACATGATGTACAGTGGTATTTTGAATAACATAATTATAAGATAATTTTATATTTTTTAATGTTCGAAATCGTTCTACTTTTTCTAAACATTCATTCCAAGACTGTGTACTATCTCCTCGAACATATTCATATACATTATACAACCCGTCGATACTTACTTGTAAATCAACTTCAATATTAGTAATAGCATCTGCAAACCAGTCTGGAAATAGTGTGCCGTTTGTAATACAATTAATTTTAATTGTTTTTGTTTTTGATAATTCTTTTAGTTGTTCAAAGAAATACCTCGAGTGCTTGTGCATTAAAGGCTCGCCGCCTTTAAGCTCAATCGTGATACGTTTATCAAGTGTCGAGAGAAATGCAATTAATGAATCAATCTGCTTCTTATCTAGCTGAAAACTAGTTAACTTATGTTTAGGAATACCTAGAGCAATACTATCACTAAACCAACTTGTGCTATTGTGATGATTACACATTCTACATTTTAAGTTGCAATAGTTTCCTAAACTTAAATCTAATAAAAAATCATCATTAGTAAATCTCGTTTCGTATCGCTGACGACGGCTACTTATGTTATTACTTTCGTCAAAACTACATGACTTACATCCTGCCGTCCAACCTTGTACTAAACTATTAGTTAACTCATCAAAATTTATATCATTAAGATTTTCATAAGTGTCTACTCTACCAAAGTCGCCTCGGTATTTACAGCACGGACTAACAGTGCCCACGGCATCGATAGTAATGCTATTTGTTGTCGCAAAGCATTTAATCATAATATCTAGCAATCTCCATTGTGGCAAAACTTTGTTTTTTATATGTGTCTTTTAATTTAGTTGCTTCTATAAATTGTTTACTGTTATCTTCGTTAGTCGGTTGATTAATTTTATTTTTTACGTCTTTAAGAAACTTACTAAACTTTTTATTGTCTAACTCACTTAAAGTATTAATTTGTCTTAATGCTTCATCTTTAAGATCCTGCGGAACATTTCGCACATCTAAGTACGCAGGTGCATCCAATGGAATAACATTAATATGGAAATTATATTGTTTAGCTAACTCTACTATATTTTTAATTTCAAGAATGTTATATGCTTGTAGTGTAAATGTAGTTGAAGTTACCAACTGTTCAGTCTGCACTTTAGACAACTTTTGCAACTTACTGTTGACATCATTCCAATTTGCAGGGTGTCTTATATATTCGAAAGTATCGCCTATACCGTCTATACTACAAATAATGTTCACAAATTTAAATGCTTTAAATAGGCTAATCCATTCGTCATTTATTAGTGTTACATTTGTTATTATTATTAGATTAATGTTTTTAGCAAAATCGTTATCAACACAATAGTCAATTAGTTTCTTTACGCTGGGAACCATTAGAGGTTCCCCGCCTGTAAATTTTAAATGACGCAACCCATTTGCAATCATGTCTTTTATCGAATCTACAAACTCTTCTTGGAGATACCATTTGTTTTGAACAAAGGTTTTTTCGTGCTCGTCTAGTCCTAGATCAACACCAGTTTCTTTAAGTATTTTTTGAAATTCATTTGCAACACCGCTACTACTATAACTACTGCACATTCTACAACTTAGGTTACAATAATTTCCTAATTTTAGATCAAGTTCTACTGGATATTTTTTTGTTGTAGGAATGTCATCTACAAATTTATCCCAGATACCTTGATTCTTATAATTTTCAACAAAGTGATCTCGTAAACTAGATATTCCAGATTCTTCTTTTTTCCAACAACTTTTACAAATCTCTGGACGGTTGCCGGCCAACATTTCTTTCTTAACACCATCTCTTAGATCATTCCAGTGCTTGTCGAGATTGCCGATAAATTTATCTTTGTCTTGTGTAACAGCATTACAACATAAACGATTTTTCCCCATTGTGTTTACGCATAGGTGATCCCATACAGCAGGACAAACGGTATCTAAATTCATTTTATCTCTCTGAGAAACGTTAGTAACAGTCCCATTTTAGTTGTCCAATGATTATTCGGACGACCTTTATTTGTTGCATGCAATTGCACAGCATCAAACACAATAGGAGCACGAGGTTTCCACTCGCAAGTTAGTTCAGGTGTTAATCCTGTTAAGCGTTTGTAAGGAGTGTAGTACAAATATTCATCGTAATGTTCTTTGTTATAGTTTATAAGATTTGATGTTTTATCTTGTACTGTGCCATCTAACAAATAAAAATTAATGTCAACATGATTATCTACAATGGGATATGTTGTTGCAACAGTTTGTTCTGGTTTTTTACCGTGATGGTATACATGGGCAAAATCAACATGGCGCTGATCAAAAAACACAGCATGGCTTTCTATGTTAGCAGGTGCAGTAAACAATGGAATAATAATATTACGCCAGGGTACATATTTGCGGCCCTTGTGATCTATAGGAGTTTTAGTTAAACTATTTTTCCAATCTGATTCTCTAGTACTATCGTTGTGTAACCCATACTGACTAGGCGTAATAAAGAAATTGCCTCCGACAACAGGTGATGTTTCTGCACCCGGTACCATTTGATTAATACGATCTGCAAACTTTTCGTATACTCCCTGTAGGTTACCGCTTATAAACATTGTACCGTTATCGTTGTGTCTTACTGTATTGCAACGACTAAATGCATATCCGTACATCCAACTAATTTCTTCTTCAGTAAATGCTTCATCAAATACTTCTGCTTTTTGAAAATGTTCTGCTATGTTTTGTTGTACGCTTGATTCCTTTAGATTAGCAAGCCAATGTTCATACTCAAGTTTATAACTTTTATGATTTGCAATGTCTTCTGCTCTATTAATATTCGCTAACATTAAAAATATCTTTCATTTCAGGAAATGTTTCTGCAAAAGTATTTCCACGCTGATTATCACATAGTCCTAAAAACTCCTGCATCTCAGGCAAGCGTTGGCTCCAGTCTTCGCTCTCCATAAAGCTAAGTATGCCGTCAAGGCGTTTAATGCCATATTCTGCACTGCGGAATTTTTCATAATCTACTTTACCTTTGTGCCATTCTGGAATGCCTAACTCCCAGTTTGCTTCCCACCAAGGATACCATGCTTCGTATTTTACTCTACACTTAGCTTTAAAATCTGCAGGCAAACTTTTAACATTTAAATGTGCAGGCCAATATACAAAGTGCTGACTAATTCCGCCTGCACCAAATGGCCACATGTTAACTTTCTTAAACTTCTGCTCTAGCTTCCATTGAATAAAGTCTGGCAAGTAATATACATTTAGTGCTTGTACTGCACATGCAATAGTAACTTCGACATTGTCACTAGTTTGTGTATCTAACAAATGGAATACTTCTTCTTGACGACTCCACTTACTAGGATAACGAATGTAGTCATTCATTTCTTTGATACTGTCTATGCTGTAATGGAAACGTACTAACTTAAATTCTTTCCACAAGTCAAACAAATCATCCCGCCACTCAACACCGTTTGAATTGTAACGAAGTTCTAGATCTTTTGCATAACCCATTTTAATAGCGTATTCGAGTATCTCGTAGTGTTCTTCAATAATGAGACTTTCGCCGCCAGCAAAGTAAATCTGTTGCATACTAGGCATTTGCTCGTAAAACTGTTTCCAAAATGTAGGATTCTGTTTGTGCCAGTTATAACTACTGCCGTTAGTACTACCTTTATCCTGCCACTGCATAATTTCTTTAAGTGATTCATTTTTTACACTAGGAAAGATTGCTTTATAATCTTTAATCCATCCACTACTGTCATGTGGGCTACACATAATACATGCAAGTTGACACTTTGTCCCAAACCGCAAATCAATGTATGCTAAGTTGGGCGGTACTTCGCCGTCGGGCTGTGTATCAGAAAGTATTTTATCAAGATCAACACGTTGACTCCAATAGTGTGTTTCCCACTGTCGCTTACTACGGTGCCCGGCTGCTTCTTCTTTATAACATTTTAAACAGCTAGGTGGCTTTTCGCCTGCAAGCATTTGTTTGCGTACATTTTTCATGTATTTGCTGTTCCATGCTGTTTCAAAGTCACTAACGTTTAAGTTGTTGGGTTTGCCGTCGTCTGTTTTAAGGATGCCCACTTGGCCACCATGTTCTTTGTCATTAGTAGCACCGACACTACTAGCGTTAGCAGTGCAGCATACTCGCATACTACCATCAGGTCTCGTACTAAGGTGTACCCACGGTAGAAGGCAAAACGTCTTTGAAGGATACTTTTTATCTGTCATGTAAGTACTTATTTGAACTGTTCTGCAAAAGGATCAAACTCGGATCCGCATTTCATAGCACATACTTTTAGTTTGCCGTCTGCACAACTAGACTTGCTCCAACTGCTTTGTATACTATCAAATATACCTGTGTCAAATACTGCTGCTAATCCGTTACGTGCATCTAACGCACCCTTATTAGGAATAAAGTCCCATATCTGTTCTACCTTAGGATCTTTGTGCCACCATTTGTACATTCGCCCGGCTGTCCAACAACAAGGCAATGCTAGACCTTCTGCTGTAATGAACAAGCTATTGTCTTTCTTTACTTTACAAATAATAGGAGCTCTATCATAGTATGCATCCATACTATTATATTTCTTTTCTACTTTTTCTTGAGTCTTTAATGCATTATTTTGGTATTTAATATCAGGTTTTTTTAATTCTGCCGCCACTTTTCCTTTTTTGTCAACTGCTTGGTGCAATTCTTTTTTCTTTGAATCTTGTGTAATAAAACGGCCTGTCTTTTTCTTCATAAACTTTTCGCAGCCCCACGCATTAGCAAGTGTTTCTGCTTCTTCAACTTGATGTTGGTTGTGTTCAAATATTAAAAAGTCCCAACGAGCTCTGCCGCCTGCACTAATAAACGCCTTCATGTTACGCTCTACATTGTCCCATACAACGCCTTGACGATAGATATGGTTAGTATCGCGTAAGCCGTCAACACTAAAAATAACGGCTCCTGTCCTTCCAAAAACTCCTGCAAGTTCTTTCCACCATTGTTCATTCTTTGCTCCTGCATTTGTATTCATGCTCAGCCACATGTTAGTATTGTGTTCACGGAAGTACTTGAATATTTCTAAGGTATCACGAGCAACAATAGGATCACCTAAGTTTCCACACATATACATTGTGTTAAGCTGTGCAATAAACTCTGGCAAGAATATTTTTTTGCAATCTTCTAATGAAAGTTCATCTAAGTTGATATGAGGGTTTATACCTTTGCCATTCATATTGCGGTCGCACATAGGACAACTAGCTTGACAATTTTGAGTTACTTCAAGATGAATTGCTTTTATATCTTCATACTTATACATATTTTATGTATTCTTCTATAGGAGGTTTTTTATAATTATTGCTATCTGGTATGCCAGCTTCGGCGTTATATACCGGGCAATGATATGTAAGAGCCTCAGATTTATAACCAATTCCTAAATATAATTGAGGATGTATTCCAATATCCTCGACCATGTCGTTATCATTTTGTATACAAGCACAAAATCCAACAGCCAATCCAACAGCAGGAGCAGCAAGACTAACATACATTGCTGCAAGCCCTATTTCAACTCCTGCTTCATAGAGATAGTAATTTTTATCAACTCCGTCTTGCGGAGTTCCTCTAATGCCAAAGGCAAGAACATAAGGTGCAAGTACCTGAGGATTATATCTTGATTTTGGATTACCCGGATCTGCTTCAGTGCCTTTATACATCTTTTGTTGTAACTCAGGCAGCGTATGTGTAGGAATAATACGCAAGTCATATCTAACTCGGCGTTGTTTACTTGGCACGTAGTTGTGTATACCTCTTACAATATCATCTATTAAATGCTGTTCAGGTATTTGATCTGTCCAATTATATGTATTGATTCTATTATTTGCGAGATATTCAAAAGACCCTAATTCATAAATTGGTTTATTTAAAATATTGTTTATTGTAATAGATACTAAGCTATCAACTTCAACAGACGGACAAATTTCGTTTATCAAAGTATTAATTATTTTATAAGTTTTTACTTCAACATCAGTTGTTCTTAACTGAGACTTTCCTCTGTTCCAAAATCTACTGGTAATATTCTGTGTTCTAGCAGTATTAGTATTTTCTAAATCATATATCCATGCATCATACACATAACCAATATCTCTATAGCACTTTTCAAATTCAGTAGTACGATTAGGATAAGATTTTTTAATCCATTCTACTGATTGCTCAATTATAGATTTTTTATTTTCTTTTAAAATTTTAATTATGTTCATTGTCATTCCAGTACTAACACTACATCTTTGCCTGGACCTACTTTGCTAGGTAAGTCTCCATATTGCTCTACATACCATTTAATAACCGCGGTGTACCAATTTTGACTATTATGATGTGCTTGTTTATTAAACTGATATATGTTATTGTTTGTAGCTTCCATAGTACTTATCGCACGGGCACTTTCGGTCTGGAGCTGTCTGAGTGTAAGATTACTTATATCCAATTTTCATAAACCTAGTATAGTTGGAAAGAAATAATTCACCTTCAAATTTAACATCTGACATAGGAGCTGACTTACTAAATGTATCTAAGTCAGCACTACAATTTATATGATCTGGTACTTCAAAGTAATCGTTGCTTTGCAGTACAACTAGTTTGCCATTAGGTATTTTTGCATACCATTCTGCAAAGTTTTCAATGTGTTCGCAACTTGTGTTTATAATAGTGTTTGGAGTTTCTGTTAATTCTACCTCAGATCCGTCTGATCTTTTAGTAGTATATCTAAAATTATCATATCTCAAATCATGTATGTCTAATGTTGATGCTTTAAACCTCCAATCATCCTTTACGTGATGTTTGTTAACAGTCTCAGCAACCGATTCACATAACGGGTCTATGTCAAAACTTCTAATTTTTTTTATTGCTAAATTAGCGTCAAGCATCATTGCGGCTAATGTAGCGTACCATCCTCCACATAAAAATACTGTTTCTAAATTCCAATGGCCGCACTCTAATGTTTCAACTAGCCAACGCTTGCTTTTAAGTTGTCCCCAGCTAAGTGCATCAGTTAGATCTGCGTAATTCATATCAGAGGCATTTCTTAAATTATTAAAAATAGGATTTCCTGTTAATACAAACATTCTTCCAAATACATCTTTGTCATCTTGCCAATTAATCATTAAACCACTCCTTTGGCCAATCAAAGTCATTTATTCTACGCAAATTATTCGGATATAGTAATTCTAACCTATCTAGTATTTCAAACGTCTGCATAACTTATTCTTTTTCCATAAATTTATTTGACATGCGCATAGGATTTTGGTAAATTGTTTTGAAGAATTTACTTTGTTGGGCATTTAATGGAGTTGCTGCAATTGGTAAATCTAATTCGGTTATAAGTGTTTCGCCTAACGCTATAATTTCGTCAGATAACATTCCTTCATTAATTTTACTGTAAGTATTATTCCAAAGATTATTAAGATATTCAAAATCACGTACATTTACAAAGTCCCAGTCTGTACACATTGTCATGTATAGCCCTTGCCTTGCGCCGTAAATAGCCCACAACGCATTTTTAACATCTGCACCTACCATAGTCCATATGTACAACCGATGCAAATTCTTCCAATGTAATTGTTTGAATTCATCTTTAGTAACTTTCATGCCACGATCCAATGCCATTTTAACACCTTCACGAAACCCAGCTCGCCATGCTTGGGCCGGTGTTTCATTATTGTATACATCACAATATGTTCCTTCCATCTGTATGTATTTTGTGTCCCAACAAAAATCTACTTGTGCATGAGCGTTATTGGGATCAGCATTTTCATGTGTACGCATATTTAATACATACTTCTTAGGCCAACATTTTAAACCGCCGTTACCATAGATTAATCCGTTAATAACATTTTTTCCTGCCCAGCTAATTACACTAGAACTTAAATCAGCATGCTCATCAAAGTCTATCTCTTGATTTAAGAAATCTTCACGTATACGGTTGTCTCCATCAACAGTAATAAACCTATCTGTTTCGCTCAATCTTGCACATGCTTTGTGTGCGGCGTCTGAACCTTCTACACCGTGTACACGTTTTGCCCACGGTACTTTTGTACACAAGTCTGCATAGTTCTTTTCTGCATTAGGTTCATCATAACTAAGATAGATAATATCGTAGTCAATTACACGAAATTTATTGCTCATTAGCTATCTCTGTTAAATTGTTCTTGTAACCAATTAAAGTCATTTATTTTTTTAAGTGAGTCGAGGTTGCCTTGATTGGTTTTACCATATGCTGCACCAGCTTTTGCTCCTTGAAGTGCGTGTTTACCAAACGGGCGGTGTTCGCCTGTTGTACACCAAGTATGCAATCTATTGTCAGTTTCTTTATCTTTTTGTCTTTCAATTACTTTACTTGACAATTTACAGCACTCTCTAAAAGCACTTTTCCAAGTTTCAAACTCTCCAGTGTTAAATGCTGTGATATTTGAAATTTGAGGCACGGCTTTAAACTTATCACTAATACTTGTAGTCATGTCTGGCTTATTAATATCCATACCAATTGTTAGTTTACGGGGGAATAATTTTACTCCCCCGTAACCATATACTAGATCATTAATTGGATTTATACTTCTCCATACATACACATTATCTCTCTGCCACTTTGGAGATTGAAAATCAAAATTAAATCCATCCACTATTTGCGCATCTCCATCAACAATCCAAAACATATCAGTATCACAGATCTCGGCAGCAGCTATATGCGCTTGATGTATTCCTTTAACACCGTGTACACGCTTTGCTCTAGGAAATTTTTCAGATAGTGCAGCATAGTTTTCGTCTGCGTTAGGCTCATTATAGCTAATAAACACAATATCAAACGGCTTAGGCGTACTAACAGTTATGTCAATTTCTTTTTTATTTACAAAAAATCGATAATCAAACTCACGTTGCGCAAGTGGCTTATCTTTGTGTATCAAAAACACACCGTCGTGATACTTGCTGTTTTTGAATACGTGTATGTTTTCACGTTCGTAGTAAGGTATATGATAATTAAAATCCCAGTCTACGTCTACGTCATTGGGAACTACATAAAAGAAATCTGTACTTGCCTTTTTTCTTAGTTCGCAAAATTCTTCATAGGTGTTTATTGTAAATATGTCATATTTTACAGGATTACTTGCTACTATGTCAACTTCTTTTTTGTTTTGGAAAAATCTATACTGTAGCTCTTTTTCGTGAACTTTAATTTTTTTAGGAAACAAGCAAATTCCATCAAAATGTTTGTCATTTTTAAATACATGAACAACATCTAAACTATAATCGTCTGCTTTATATGAAAAATCAAAATCGTCGTGTACTAATGTGTCCGACCATACTACCCAAAACATCTTAGTAAAACATTTTGTTGCTGCTTTGATATGGGCCTGATGTATTCCTTTAACCCCATGTACACGTTTAGCCATAGGAAATCTAGCCTTTAGTGCAGCGTAGTTAGCGTCTGCACT
>Ga0208903_1002016_pt1 | contig 10532 bp, 4 predicted proteins | sample AntAceMetag02UKJ_FD_184769 | JGI IMG/M metagenome (GOLD analysis project Ga0208903, IMG submission 184769) | Saline lake microbial communities from Ace Lake, Antarctica - Antarctic Ace Lake Metagenome 02UKJ (SPAdes) (version 2) | ecosystem: Environmental > Aquatic > Non-marine Saline and Alkaline...
TATCGATTCGATGATCTAGGATGTCGTAAAATCGAATGGATTGATGTCGAGATGTCGTTTCAAACTCCATTGGTATATGGTTGAGAGATACTACTGAAATTTCAAGTAGTCTATCTGTATGACCTACAGTTACTAGCGTGGTGGCGAATCCTTTATTCCGAATGGCTTCGCCTTTAAATAATGTGTCTATTGGAGTTAGAGGTTCTAGCCAATGAAGTAAAGAATCCTCATCTGATTCGAAAAGATATTTCTTCAGAATTTCAACAGAAGGCTCATACACTAAACGATAGCCTTCATTTTTTTGACCAAAAAGAGAAAGAGGCAGGAATGAAATAAAGAGAAGAAGGTGGATGAAAGTAGAATTAGAACGCATAAATGAAATTTTAAAAGTGTATTCTTTTAACCTGAAATATAATTTAAATATCTATTCTAGCTTTAATTCGCTTCCAATCAGTATATCTGGTTCTTTTCGTTCCCCATTGCAGTCTGCGCTGTTCTTAATAAACGATAAACCTGATTGCATTCAGTTTAAGCCTTTATGATATGGTCTCTTACATAATCGGTGTTAAATTAATACGTTAATACTGTCTTAAAGGTTTGATTGTTTGGATGGGTAGTATGGTTGTGTTTTACAATAAAGAAAGGACAATCAGTAGGTAGCTGTTTTTTTAATAGATTTTCTTTTAATAGACATTGATAAAAAAGGAATAGTTGAATGTCTTCGATGTAGGGAAACAAAATTGTTTTCACTAAGTGTATTCGAAAAGTATATTCGAACGAGATCGCACTCTAATATGCTCCTTTTTCGCCTCCGTACTTAATATCTCGACTAAGAACAAATACCTATACAATTATAGTAGGATTGGATTGAAACTCCTACGCACCCCTATTTATAAGCGAAGGAGCATTTCCATTTTGTCGTATCGAAAGGCATTAGGCTACTCTTTTAATAGGATTTATTGTCTCTGCAGAAAATATGATTTCAGAGTCTTCATCCCACCGAGGCATTTAGGGTTTTAAGCTGCCGTAGAGGTAGAGTCTTGCAAAACACTTAGTCACATCCCAATTTATTGATTGTCTAGTAAATGCCAATTGGTATTTCGCACTCTGCTTCTTTAGCCAAGGCTGAGCAAGAAGCAAACAATAACAATGAAAAAAGACGAATAGGACTATTCATGGCTTAAGATGGTTACTTGGAACATACCTCTTACATTTTTTTTAAAATCTATGGCAGACTTAACATTTTTTTTTACCTTGGAGTATCAATATAATTATAAATGGACAAGCATTACTTACCCATTCTCGTTTTTCTTTTTACAAGCTTGTTCAGCCTTAAAACCGAGGCACAACAATCCTTCGTATCGGCTGGAGACGAAATTTCTGGACTAGATGGGAATGTTTCCTATAGTATTGGTCAGGTTTTTTATTCCGAAGAAATCTCCGCACCAGGCAACTTCAATGAAGGAGTTCAACAATCATACAACAGCTTGCCTACTTTAAGCACCAATGGAATAAGTGGTATTACATACACTTCTGCTATCTCTGGTGGTAATGTTTGGAAAGATGGTGGCTCTGCCATTACTGAGAGGGGTATCGTATTTAACTTAATAGGAACCCCTACTATTTTGGATTCGCTTATTTCATCGGGTATTGATACGGGTTCATTTGTGAGTAACCTCAGTTTTTTAAACTCAAATACAACTTATTATGTTCGAGCATTTGCAACAAATTCGGAAGGAACGGCATATGGAAATGAGGAGGTATTTACGACTTCGGAATTATGCGACACAATAAATTTTGGACAAATAACTGCGGTAAGTAAAATTGGAAATCCAAAAACGTATAGAGCTATTTTCACCCTACCTCAAGCCAGTAATTATCGTTTGCAAATCCAAACAGAAACGGATACCACTTGGAGAACAAACAAGACTTGGACAAATTCGAATCTTAATCAGCAGAACTTCCAGGCCTTAGAATTTGCAGAGACCAATATCCTACGTATCGGTCATTTTGATGGAAGTCAGTGGCAGTATGGTTGTACTTTTAGTTTCGAATCCGATTGCAAATCATTGACAACAAATGTTATAGAATTAGTCTCACCTTTCTGCGAAGGCGATTCCGCTTTATTGAAGGTGATTGCAAATGGTGGATATAGAGTTAAGACTTTTCTTTGGAGTACTGGAGAAATCACGCGTTTTATTTATGGTCAACAAGGGCAAACGTATTCTGTAGAAGTAACCGACGAATCGGGTTGCACCCAATCAGTGAATATTACAGTAAGTACACTTAACATCCAGAATACCCCTTCCAGCTTTAGCATTGCTAAACCCAATGCAGTAACTTTTACAGGAAGCTGGGATGCCGCTAATTTAGGAAGTGGGGTTAGTTTAATTGGTTATAGAATGGTATATCGTCAGGCAGGAGTAGGAGCATCGTGGACAAGCACCACTTTAACGACTAATACATCAGCCACGGTGAACTTTACCGGAAGTGGATTGCCAGCAGCCAACTACGACTTTGCCGTTTTCGCTCGTGTAAATGACAATGGAAGTGTCTATAATTCGGAGTATACCTGTATCGATAGGAAGTTCTACAACGGAACAGGTGCTAAATCAGATGGATCCTCTTTCAATGGAATGGGAAATGCAAGGATTTCTATTTATCCGAATCCAACAAGCAACAATCTATATATACAGGCAGAAAGTGGTGCCTTACTACAATTATTTGATATGCATGGGAAGCTCTTGAATGAGCAAACCTCTATGGGCACAGAAGCGAGTATGAACATGAGTGCCTATGCCAAGGGAGTGTATATGGTTAAGGTTACTTCCAACGACCAGGTGCATTCAGAACAAATCATGAAGGACTAAAGGATAATCGAATCTGCCTCTTTCTTCTGGCCGGAATAAAATACCAAGCGGCATTTATAATTAAAACGAGCTATGCTCTTAGAGCGCATAGCTCGTTTTAATTTCATATTACCTCAATGGAATCTTTAGTGGGGTTTAGGGCCAATGTGGATCAGGCTCTGTTTTCGGCAATGGAGCGGAATTTAGGACTATCCGAAAAAGCAAGCCAGTTCATCTTCATCTACCAGTTTGAAAAAAGCCTTAATGGTTTTTACATTGGGCTTTGGTGAATAAAGGTGCCACTTAAGATCTGCACGCATCCAGTATACTTTCCAATGATTTTGTGTTTGCACAAAAGTGGTTTTAGCCATAGGCGTTTCCATTATTTCGGATGGCTTGTCCCATCTGGGTCTTATTTCAAGCACAAAAACACTTTGGTTTTCTATTCGATAGGCAAAATCCAGTTTATCTATGATTTCAATCGATGGTTTGTTTTTTTCCAAAAACGCTTCACCTGCTGCGCTAACCTCTTGTGTCTGTTTTTCTGTGAGTGCCATTCTTTCAGCTTTCTAATTTGTGTTTTAAAATATCCACACTCTTCTAAATGAACTCACTCAAAAGATTTCCATGATTGGATTTGCGTTCAAACGTATCGCTCATCCTATTCATAGCCATACTCTTAGAAGCGCATCCACCTATCTAATAATAATAAATCAATCCATTCTTGTTCTTGACTTACTCTTTCGAATTGGCAAGAGTGTAACGAGAGAGTCGGAGATCATCCAAACAGATTAGTATGACTCTATTCTTTGAATTATAATAAACGAATCAGGCAGAAGTGTTTGAGCTGCTGTAATTAAAGAATTTAAGGCAAAGGATTCCCCTCTATAAGGTACCAATCTACCCAAGCATCTATCTGATTAACTGAGTGAGGACGCAGAATAATTTTCCGACTACTATCTAATAGAAACATGGTAGGTGTGGCAAAGACATAATAATCCTTCGCTGCTTTGCTCTCCCATTTATTAAAATCACAGCTCGAAATAAAAGGTATGTCCGCGCTGAATTCAGCAAATGCCTCTCGTTCATCATCTAAAGAAATAAATACCACTTCTGTTCCCTCTTTCTTCCATTTAGCATAGAATTTGGCAATAGCAGGTATTTCTTCGGAACACTTCGGACACCAGCTCGCACCAAAGACGACCACTGTATATCGACTTTTTACTGCAGACAACTTTAAAGGCTGTTTAGCATTCTCCGTATTTGAAGACTTAAGGTTTGAAAAAAGAATATCAGGAGCAATATTGCCTTTCTTCATAGCTCTATAGGTTTCCAATTGATTGGATAAATTGCTATTGAGGGTGCAACTGTTTTGGGTTAATACCTTTAATGCAAGGTGTTCTGAAGCCTTGAACAAACTATGCCTTTCGAGTAAGTCGAATAGATAGTCGGTTACTTCATTCAGTTTTTCCTCGTCTGTAACAAGACCATCTATCATTGCATCTATAGAGAGTGCCATTTGAATAAAAACGGAATCCAAAGAAAACCCACCGTTTTCGAGCAACCAAAAATGGCTTTCGATGGCATCTTTGAATAGGCCACTTTTATATAATCGCGGATCGGCATAATCTAATTGTCTAAAGGCTTGTATGGTGGAGGGTATTTCTTCAGTTCGGTATTGTGCAACCTTGGAAACGGAGCTTACTAATTTTCGGGTTGGAAGAAACCAAGACACATAGCTCTCCTTTGGAAGGCTCGATAGAAATAGGCTGTCTTCAGATTGAATGCGGTTTTTCTCCTGCATAATAATATCGCGCGACATCTTCTGTGAAAGAAAGAGCGAATCGGAAGTGTATATGCCTTCAAGGTATTTCCAAGCACTTATTACTTGCTCCCTTATAGGATGTTCTCGGGCATACTGCTCAAACCATAAATTCTCTTGTCCTTTCAGAAATCGCATAGTCTCAATCATACTCAATGCTTCTCCTTTCAATACAATGTTTTCACCACTAAGGATGAGTATCAGAGGTTTTTTGTCAGCAGAAATCAGGTAGCCTACGCCATAATCGTTTGCTGAGTAGTTCAATTTGAAATAGCCAGTTGAATCTATACTTGCTTTAGATATGGGGTAGGTAGTAAGACCATCAAATCCTTCCAATCGGATCTGTTGCTTAACAAGAAGAGAAAGATTACCTGATATGGTCTGGGCAGAAAGACCTGTATGCAGAATGCAAACTAGAACGAATACAATTGATTTTTTCATCATGTGAAGAAGGAGTGAATGCTCTCGCAAAAGTTCTAATATAAAACGACCCTACTCAATAAGCAATACCTTGTATTTCTATTTATCTGTTTTCGCAGTATCTGTATTCTCTTTTATTCAAAGGAGTGAGGGTAGTGTATTGCTCTAAAAGTAGTACCGTATATCAAGTAAATTTTACAAGAATTTTATTTGATTCGCTCTCCCGATAATTAAGCGATAGTGAGTTTCAATTGGCACCCTTCTATTCTTTAAGTTAAGAATCAATCAAAGGCATCAAATTGTCAATCTTTAATGCAACGCACAGAGAATCCATTCGCACGGGATTGATTTTCCAGGTCGGCACCGGTAATAGCTGAGTAAAGGTTCCGTGAATATGCACCAATAATCGTATTTGACCAATAGCTGCTGCCGGCCCCCACATTATAGAGCGAACCATAATAGAAGGTGCGGATGCCAGCTAGGGGCAATTTAAGCGGCGAGGCAAGGGCACCAGCAGCGTTATTGCTGCTCCAGCTTGTGCGTTCTGCATTCAATTCTGTTTCAGTTGGCAAACGATATCCACTTGGGCATGGGTTGTTCACCCCATTTACCCCTTGCCATAAATTGTTGTTTAGTGGGCTGCGCCAGTCATTGGTAAAATTTGATGTTGCAATATAATCCCCGTGTCCCGGTTGGTCGGAACTGGTTAATGTGATTGTTGTGTTTGAATTACGGCATTGGTGTCCATCTGCACCGCGCCCCCATTGGTAAAGATCTCCATAAGATGCTGCATCGGTAGAGCTTATTGCTACTTGAGAAGCCCCAAGATTACGATCCATCCAAATTTTTCCAGTGGCAGGATTGGTAACATCTACAATGGCAGTAGGTGTAGCGCTGCAATGCACTGTGCCTGCAGGATATGAGGATGCAGCTGCTATTGTCAATGAGAGAGTACAGACTTGCCCGCCAATAGATAGAGCAAAAGAAGCCGTACCCGAAGTTGCAGGTGTTCCGGTAATTGTATAGGTAAGACTATCATTGCCCGAAGTAAAATTACCTATAGAAAGGAATGCATTTAATCCGCTTACCCCAGTAGAATGAACGGATTGTCCATTGTGCGTTCCTCCATTGCTACCAGAATACGGCACCTTTGCGGTAACAGCGTTTGCGGTTTGTCCTACGGCAAGGCTTCCTACCATAGAAGCTGAATTGCAGTCTAAGGAATTTATGGTTCCGAGAAGTACTGAGGAGGTATCCTTAAGGCAACGTATAGAGAATGCAACGGATCGGTTGCTGGTGCGCATACTGGCATCGCCGCTACGGAAACGCAAGTTCCTTGAAGTGAGACCGCTAACGGTACTAGACCAATAACCACCGAGGGTGTCTGTCTGAACAACCGAACCATCAATGGGGCTTCGACGTCCAGCCAAAGACCATTTAAGTGCTGAGTTAATGGCTCCTGCTGAATCGCTAGAGTTCCAACTTAAACGTTCATTTTCTAGCTCTGTTTCTGTTGGTATGCTGTATCCGCTTGGGCAAGGGTTGTTAATTGCATTTACTCCCTGCCATAAATTAGCATTTTGTCCAGAACGCCAGTCTTCATTACCGCCCGACACCAAAATAAAATCACCATTTCCTGTTTGGTCAGTGCTACTTAAGGTGTTTGTGGTAGATGAGGAGCGGCATTGGTGGCCATCTGCTTCTCGTCCCCATTGGTACAGATCGCCATAGGAAAGTGAATCTGTACTGGATGTGGATACTTGAGAAGCACCGAGATTACGATCCATCCATACTTTACCAGTGCTAGGGTTTAAAACATCATTAATTTCCGTGGGCGAACCGTTGCAATTCACTGTTCCAGCGGGAAAAGAGGGCGTAACTAACAATGAGAGAGTACAAGCTTGCCCTCCAATAGATAGAGCAAAGTAAGCTGTGCCAGGGGCTGCAGATGTTCCTGTAATGGTGTAAATAAGTGAATCGTTTCCAGTCGTAAAATTACCTGCAGAAAGGGTGGCGATCAAACCACTTACCCCTGTAGAATGAACGGATTGGCCATTGTGCGTTCCTCCATTGCCGCCAGAATACGGAACCCTTGCGGTAACAGTGTTTGCGGCTTGCCCTTCAGTGAGGCTTCCTGCCACAGAAGCGAAATTGCAGTCTAAGGAATTAATTGTTCCAACAACAGAGAATGAAGAGTCTTTTATGCAACGCACAGAATAGGCATTTGCTCTGAAATTGGAGAATATTACACCATTACCGCTGGTAAAACGAAGGCGACGGGTGTTTACACCGTCAGGAGTACTACTCCAATAGCCACCACCAGAGCCAACGGTTCCAATAGAACCGTCACTTCCATAGCGTGCGCCTGCCATAGATAATTTCAGAGGTGAATTGAAAGCGCCTACTGCATTGTTGGAGCTCCAGCTCAGTTGTTCCGCTTCTAGCTCTGCCTCGGTTGGTAAGCGATAGCCACTCGGACAGGGATTGTTTACACCATCGGCACCTTGCCATAAATTGTTGTTGGCTAGGGCAAGCCAGTCTGAAGTTCCTAGAATAAAATCACCATGCCCAGCTTGTGCGGAGGAACTAAGCGTGCTAGTAATTAAAGAAGCGCGGCATTGATGTCCATCTGCTTCTCGTCCCCATTGATATAGATCGCCATAGGAAAGCGAATCTGTACTGGATGTGGATACTTGAGAAGCGCCGAGATTACGATCCATCCATACTTTACCCGTGCTAGGGTTTAAAACATCGTTAATTTCCGTGGGCGAACCGTTGCAATTCACTGTTCCAGCGGGGTAGGGATCGAGTGTTGTAAAGCTTACTTCATTGCCATAGGCTGTGCCAACTGAATTGGTGGCATAGGCCCGCACGAAATAGGTGGTGCTGTTAGTAAGACCGTTTAAGCTGCTTGTAAAACTCCCTATTCCAATGCTATCGCTTGTAATATTGTCTGCGGTAGTTGGATTGGAGTTTAGACTATAACATATTCCACGGGCAGTAATGGTTGCTGTTCCATCGTAGGTTATGGTTCCTCCACTTAGGGCGCTTTGCAGTCCAATAGAACTAATAATGGAAGTATTAATTCTAGGAAGTACAATTGGGCAGACACCATTGGTTGTCCATTCAGGTATTCCTCCACAGAGAGTCAAACTTTGTCCTTGAGAACCCTGATTAATAGGAACCCAGTTGCCATTATCTAGATAGAGTATGGTTCCGTTTACACCATTGGTGGGCAAACCGTTCTTTGAGTAGAGCGCATAAGGCACAGCAGAGAAAGAATGCATGGAGCTAAGTGTATAATTGCTTCCCCCTTGAATATCGATATCAATGCGATAATAAAGAGTACTTGCTCCCCAATCAATAGAAGAGAAAGTGCCTGTCTGCAGAGTTCCTTGTCCTATAGCAACAGAAAACAATCCATTGGCATTGGTTGTGGCTGAATGTGTTTCTTCATAAACCACCGTGCCGGATACAGAATCTTGCAGCACACTTACAAGCATTCCAATTTGCTGATTGTCGAGCAGATGTCCGTTGGCATCGCGTATTACACTTTGGTAGCTTATGAACTCCGGTGCTTGAGCCAGGGCGGTATAAGAAGCCAACAGTAGCAAGGACAATAGGCGTAGAAGTCTTTTCATGGCTGCGGAAGATATTAAGGATACAATTTACATTTATTTAACAAGAAGAAAACCAACTTAATAGTTTTTATTTTACATTCTACGGTATGTAGTATTACAAATGAAAATGGCTGATTTGATAATTGCTTATTCTGTCTCTGCTTGTTACTTACCGGGCTATTGAATATGTATGGTGTTAATCCTTAATGCAACGCACAGCGTATCCAAACCCACGGTTGGCAGTGCTAATAGTGGCATAGCCAACTGTGAAATACATGCTTCGCGAATTGATTCCTAGACCAGTACTAGACCAGTAGTAGCCATAAGTCCCTATAAAATTGATACCACCATTACTTCCGCCGCGAATGCCCGTCCTGGGTAATTTAAGCGGAGAAGCAAAGGCACCAGCAGCTGAGATGTTATTGATCCAACTTATACGTTCTGCATTTAATTCTGATTCTGTTGGTAAACGATACCCGCTTGGACAGGGGTTGTTTACACCATTTACTCCTTGCCATAAATTAAGGTTCGGTGTTGAACGCCAGTTCCAAGGATTAATTGATGTAACAATAAAATTACCATGTCCAGTCTGATCAGTGCTGCTTAAAGTGCTAGTTGTGTCCGAATTTCTACATTGATGTCCATCCGCTTCTCGTCCCCACTGATAAAGATCTCCTCCACCGGACACCACATCCCAGGTGCTTGTTGCTACTTGGCTCGCACCTAGATTACGATCCATCCAAATTTTTCCAGTGGCAGGATTGGTAACATCTACAATGGCAGTAGGTGTAGCGCTGCAATGCACTGTGCCTGAAGGATAAGAGGGTGATGCTATTGGTAATGAGAGAGTACAGACTTGTCCGCCAATAGAAAGAGCAAACGAAGCCGTACCAGATGGAGTTGGGGGCGTACCGGTAATGGTATAATAAAGTGAATCATTGCCCGAAGTAAAATTCCCAACAGAAAGGAACGCTGTTAATCCAATTACGCCTGTAGAATTAACGGATTGTCCAATGTGCGTTCCTCCATTGCCACCAGAATAGGGAACCTTTGCAGTAACAGAGCTTGCGGGTTGTCCGGCAGTGAGGTTTCCTGATATAGAAGTTGAATTGCAGTCAAAGGAATTGATGGTTCCGATAAGTACTGAGTTGGTATCCTTAATGCAACGAACAGAGTGACCCAACGAACGCATTTGGCCGAATATACCGACAATGGTATTAATTTGGCTATGGAAGCCGAGGCCGCTTGAAATGGTGCCACTAACTGTATTTGACCAATAGCTACCGTCGGCCCCCACACCTTGGAGCGAACCAAGGTGACGGTAGCCAGCTAGGGGCAATTTAAGAGGTGAAGCGAAGGCACCTGCTGCGCCGCTGCTGGTCAAACTTAAGCGCTCTGCATTGAGTTCTGATTCTGTTGGCAAACGATAGCTACTTGGGCATGGGTTATTCACCCCATTCACTCCCTGCCATAAATTGGTGTTTTGGGGGCTACGCCAATCACCTGTTATATTAATAAAATCCCCATGTCCAGGTTGGTCAGTGCTACTTCGGATGTTTGAGATAATTGATGAAGTGCGGCATTGGTGGCCATCAGCTCCGCGGCCCCATTGGTAAAGATCTCCATAAGATGCTGCATCGGTAGAGCTTGTTGCTACTTGGCTCGCACCTAGATTACGATCCATCCAAATTTTTCCAGTGGCAGGGTTGGTAACATCTACAATGGCAGCAGGTGTAGCGCTGCAATGCACAGTACCTGCAGGATAAGAGGGTGCAGCGGCAGCTATTGTCAATGAGAGAGTACAGACTTGCCCGCCAATAG
>Ga0208903_1002019_pt1 | contig 10513 bp, 9 predicted proteins | sample AntAceMetag02UKJ_FD_184769 | JGI IMG/M metagenome (GOLD analysis project Ga0208903, IMG submission 184769) | Saline lake microbial communities from Ace Lake, Antarctica - Antarctic Ace Lake Metagenome 02UKJ (SPAdes) (version 2) | ecosystem: Environmental > Aquatic > Non-marine Saline and Alkaline...
TTCGGAGTCACTCAATGGCTGGGAACGATCGTCAATGGCGGCTTGCACATTCGCGCTGAGCAGCCGCTGACCTTGAGTGACTCCGAACCGGAACCCGATCTCGCAGTTGTGACCGGAGATTTGAACGAGTACCGTTATCAGCATCCGTCGTCCGCAAAACTTGTCATTGAAGTGGCATTGAATAGCGAAGCGATGGATCGGCAGAAAGCCGAGATCTATGCCGCCGCCGGTGTGCAGGAGTATTGGATCGTACTACCCAGCAGCAAAGCAATTGCTGTCTATCGTAGCCCGTCGGATGGACTGTATCGCGAGTGCAGCGAGTACGGCATCGATTCTCCTCCAGCACCCTTGCTTGCACCCGATTCGGTCATTCCAGCGAGCGAACTGTTTGCTGGCTGAGAGAGCATGTTTATGCTCAGTCGCGAGATGTCTTGATGGTGATGTTCCCCAGATCTCGGTCTTCTCCGGGTTGGATGACGAGGTGGCGGAATGCTCGATCGATGATGCGATTGGAGGTCTCGACCTGCGCGGAGTATTTCCAATCGGGTGACAGGCCGAGCACCTCGAAACGCCCGTCATCGTCGACGAGTATCTTCGTTGGGTTGATCCGTTTTCCTTCAACGCTGGCCCACATCGCTGTCTCGTCGTCACTTTGAAAGTCACCATAGTCGATCGAAATTGTAGCATCGGTGATCGGTTCGCCATCTTTGTCGACAAGCCGACCGTGGACTCGTCCCGCAGCGGCCAGCTTGATCGTGAATTCCTTACCTTCTCCGTGTTCGACAATGGTGCCGCCCATTAGGCCTCGGCTTCGATCAAAGACGAAGACTTTGCGGCGTTGATCGGGAAGCAGGTCTTCGACGACGAAGCCTTGCGGCTGTTTGTCCTGCCATCCCCAGCGTTCGTTTCCACCGTAAATTTCGAGCTCAGCCGTCGCTGGTTTTCCATCGGGATTAAGGATCGTGACGGCGATCGGATTCGCTTTGGCGATCGGCAAATCCGCCTTCACGACAGCTTCGTTCGGCTGTGGTTCAACGAGTGCCAAGCGGTTGTAGTTGCCTGGCATCAGAAGAGTCGGATTCGTGTCGTAGTCCGGGAAGTTGCCATCGGGATTGCGATACTTGGCCAGTTCGAATTCGCCGTAGCCGCGCGAGTAGACCGACATTCGTGCGTGGTCGCGATTTCCGGTGCTCAACGCGATGACTCCCGGTGTCGGCAGGACGGGGATTCGATAGTTTCCATTGGAGTCCGTGAAGTTGCGACCGTCGAGATACGCTCAAGAACAGCCCGGATACTTCGCCTCCAGTTCGCGATTGCGAAACCAGTAGTAGCTGATTGCACTCTGGAAGGGTTCGTCGGTGGCGGCTTCGTAGGCTCGCCCTTCGGCCCAGACGCCTTGCTTCAATTGAAAGTCGATTTGGTAAGTGGCATCGTTGGACGTCTGCCTGTTTGCTTCGTCGGTTTTGGCCGTGGTTGGAATGTACGGAGCGCTGCGAGGCCCGTGGGCGAGAAACTGATTGCCGTCGCCAGCGGGCAGGCCATCAATTCGATAATTCCCCAATGCGTCCGTTGTTGCCATCCAGTGCTGGAGTTCGCGTGTGCTGGTCATTCGCTGGTCGTTGACGATATTGGTCTGTACGAGGGCACCGACGATTGGCAATCCGGTGTCGACATCGGTGACTTTCCCGCTGACCGCTGACGCAGGCCCGATCACCGCATCGAATTCCGGAGGATAGAGCTTCGTGGGCGGGTTGTAGTTATAGCCTTCTGCTTGTGGGACCATCACGATCTCGTTTCCGCCATCGTTTCGCACCACCAGGTTCGTGGACTCGAATCCTGGCCGCTCGACCAGCAGTTCAAAGAAACAATCGGCGGGCAATTCATTGAGCTGAAATCGCCCCTCAGCATCCGTCGTTGCTTTCGGCAGTGCATCACGAAGCGGCACCTGCGGGATCGAGTTGACAACGCTGGCGACGTCACGAATGCGATACTCGTCCGTATCAGGTTCCGGATCGACGGGACGGAAATTACGAAGGCCACCGTTCTTTATTCTGAGCTCGCGTTTCGAAAACCAGCGAATGCGAACGCTCGCTTCCGCAATGGGCTGTCCATCAATATCGATCAACCGCCCCGACACTTTGAGCCCCTCAGGTTCGAGCTTGACGGGTTCGCCTAGACCAGGAAGGTTAGCGTTTTGTTCTGGCCAATCCGGTTCAACTCCGGCCAAAGCACCAAACTTTCGTGGACTCGTGTGCTCGAACGCGTATCCATTGGCACGAACAACCATTCTTTCACGCATGTCCCAAATGGCAACTTGATCCGGGCCGGGCGGAATACGTTTCAGTTCAAACTGGCCGTTCTGATCGGTGACGACTCGCACCGGCTGCATCGGAGCATCGTCGTAAACTCGACTACGCCACCAGTAAACCTCGGCACCGGCGAGCGTCCCATTGCTACCGAGAATCGTTCCCCGGATCACACTCAGCGGAACAGCGTCAACGGATGACTTCACAATTGGCACCGTCTCTTCGACTGGCTTCGCGGACGTTTCCGTTTGCTCGTCGGGGCTGATGGGTTCAACGGGCGGCGGGGCCGCGACGATGGTCGCGGGAGTGAACGACATTCCCGCAATCAAAATGGCTGCCAATGAGAGTGTCGCCGCCGACAGTCTGGCTCCCACGCCAGCTTGCAGCGAAAGGCTGCGACCACTGTCCATGATGCGCATCACGCGGTGTTTGAGCATGCTGTTTCCCGAAGCGATTCCTACTGCAGAACCGAGCGGGACATCACATCGCTCGGCCAAGTCAACCAACCGTCGCACATAACTTTCCCGCGATGCACCCAGCCCCACGGCATAGTCGTCGCACACGTCTTCAGCCGTTCCTTCGATCAAGTCGACCAGTCGCCACAACAGTGGCTGGAAGAAGAACAGCGACAACGCCGCATGGTTCAGCATTCGCACCAACACGTCGTGACGCTTCAGGTGAGCCAGCTCGTGGGCGAGCACATCGCGAATGCTGCCGTTGGGGCTGTCACCTATCGTGGCCTCCTGGTCACTGCAAAGATGGATCACCGGATTCCAGATTCCGGTGAGGAATGGGCTTTCAAAATACGGGCTACAAACGACTCGAGGTGGTTTGACTTTGAGTTCGCCTGCCATGCGTTCGCAAAGCTGCTGAATCTGAACGTCCGCCGGAACGCTATGCTTCAGCGATCTTTTCAGCGACCGATAGGCTCGGATATGCCGAATCAGTAAGCCCAGAGAAACCACCAGCCAGACCGCAGCAAAGGCGGACTTGCCAGCGAATTCCCATCCACTTGAGGCGAAGAGACTGGCATCTGACGAATCGAATATCGGTTCGCTATCGGTCGGTTCATGCCGACTTGGATCGCTCGACAAACCATCAGGCTGTAGAGGTGAGTTGATGTTCGCCAGCGTGGCTGATTCATCGGAAAGTACCGTTGGCGTTTGCATGGGAAGCGTGCCATCAACAACGCTCGTCGGGTCTGTCTGTCGTGGAAGCGATTGCATCGGAAGAGAAGCCTAGGTTTGAACCACCGGTTGCTGATTGAGACCGGTTGGCCACCAGCCGTCGACGTGAGTCTGCTGCATCGCCATCGTTACCAGTGGCGACACCAGGATGGCAATCATCGTGAACCGATAGATCACCGACAGCACTGCGGCGTCGCGCAGGCGACAAAGTCGAACGGCGGCGAACGCCAACAGAATCAGAAACGTGGACTGCACCAGAGACAGCAATCCGAACTGCCAGATGGTTTCAACGGAGTACACAATATCCATGGCTATCCCTGCTTTCTGGCTTGACGGTTGATCAATTTGCGAAGGTCGGCCAGTTCTTCTGACGACACGTCTTCGCTTTGCAACAAGTGGGCGACTAGGCCTTCAACACTGCCGCGAAACACGCGTTTCAGCAGGTCGTGAGTGGCCGATTGCTTGAAATCCGATTCTTGGATCAGCGGATAGAAGGTGAAGGTGCGGCCTTCGGTTTTGTGATCGACCGCCTGCTTTTCTTCTAGGCCGCGCAGCAGCGTTTGGACGGTGCTATGGGCGATCGGTTCGGATTCGTTGATTTGGTCGGTGATTTCGCGAGCCGTCGCCCGTTCACGTTCCCACAGCACCTGCATGATCAGCAGTTGCACTCGTCCCAATTGCGTGGCGGTCATTGACTGTCCTCGTGTTTCACATGTCGTTTACCACACTAAATCTAACGTAGTAAACATCAGGTGTCAATCGGCGAAGTCAACTTCTCCGCAATCAAGGCATCTATGTCGCCGCGTGTGTGACCATTCCAGATGAATCTGTCCCGGTACGGCGTGTGACAAGCGACGGAGTTGATTCTGCGATGAGGCGTCAGCCGGTGCCGTGCCAACGCCTTGTCTTCCGTCAACAGACACCGTGGGGGTAAACCAGTCGATTTTCCGCGTTGTCAGATTCATGGATTCCGGCGAACTTCGAGACCACAGCAGAGGCTGTTGCGGAGGAATGATCCGCTCATCCGCTGTTCCGGCAAGGGCAGTGATCGGTTTGTCGAGACCTGTGCCCGAATAGCCGAACACGTCCCCTGTGACAGGAACGTGCAAATAGACTGGTGAAAATCCTGCCCGGCCCGCGTGAAACTCCTGCCGCCATTCGGTCGCCAGCAGGTCCTGCAGCGAATTCGGAAATTCTCCATGCTGACGTCGCCATGCCTGAAGTTCCAAGATCAGCAGCGTGGCTCGTTCGTCGGTGAGCGTCGCGACGAAGGTTTGAAATTCGGGAGACCCGCGAAGCGGCTCCGACCGCAGAACTGGTTCGTTTTTGAGATCCAGTCCACGGTCGTCGGTGGTCAGCAAAATTCGGACAACGTCGTCCCGCAAAACTGTCGAGGCATGCGTCTCGACATCATCGTTCGGCCAGTATTGCGCGGACGTGAGTAACTCACACAGCGCCACAATCTGCGCGCAGCGCATCAATTCGGACGGTTCGGGCGTGCGATGAGGAATCGTTGCGGCAATGTCTTCGCGATGGATTAACGTGGCGAGCAGACGGGATTGCGAATCGAGCGTGCGATAGAGTTCCACCGATTGCGGATCAGCGTCGGTGTGCAGCACCCAACCGAGATACGACGTGCGGTTGCACAGCATGGCTTTGGGCGATATCAGAGACTTCGTGATGTCTTGCAGTTCGACGAATGCAGTCCTGAGTTCCGCTTCAGTCACCTTGTCATCGGCCCCCCATTCTGCGATTTCCCGCAGCAGGTTTTGTTCTGCATGGCAGGCCATCAGCCATTGTTTCCAGTTGGCCGACACCTGATGCAGCAGCCGAACCATCCTGACGCCGTCGCGCAGACACGCACCTGCTTCGTCGTGGTTGGTGTCCGCAGTCAGTTGACGCGAAGCCGCGATACAGGCGGCTGCAAGTTGATCAGTCGGATGAGTGACCCAAGGAGTAAGTTGCTCTGTCGGAAGAGCCGTCAGTAGCTTAACGTCCGTGGCCGCTCGCAGTTGATGAAACAGCGGAATGTCGCGCTGGCCATCGTCCTGAGCCTTCGACATCGCGGCCAGCGACTTCCACGCGCGAGACAACGCTTTAGCTTCGACAGGCTGCGCAGATTCGCGACGAAGTTCGGCCTGAAACGCTGGTAAAAATCCGCATTGCCGAGACTGCAAGGCGTAGCGTGAAGACAACCATGGGAACGGATTGGCTCGCAAAGCTGGCACCGCTCGCAAGGCAACGCACACGGCAATCGCGACGATCCCGATTCGCACGGCATTCACTTTCCACGACTGCCTCAGTTCGGTGGTGAACCGAATCGTCAGCAACGACGCTGCTGCGGCTGCCAAAACGACTGGCCAGACAAGTTTCTGTAGGGGCAGATCAAGAAAGAAGAGTTCGGGAAGGACGGCAAACAGCAAGATCGACATGCTGCCAGCCACGATCCCACTTTGACGAACCACGTTAGTGTCGGAGATACGCCTTGATGAGCACCAAACAGAAGCGTCCCGTCACGGTGTTCGGTCCGGTAGGCTCGCAGCCCGCATTCCTGAAAAAACAAAGCCCCCAAGAACGTCAGCAGACTGACTCGCGTGGCGGGTAAAGCTGTGTCGGACAGGAATAGCAGAGCCACCGCCAGAACGCACCACACCAGAACGAACGGCGTTACTGTGCGAACTTCTTTCCACAGTAATGCACGGGCCATGCGCCCGGTGGATTCCTGTTGCCGCGAAATTCGCGCGATCCAGTGCGGTCGTTGCAGCCATGAAAACAGACGTCGCACGGGCGTCAGAAATGACGGACGGCTGACGTTGTCGATCAGCGAACTGTCTACGGTCGAGTGACCGCCGACAAGCGATGTTAGCGACACAGAAAGATCGTACGGCAGGATTCCACGGTGCCACGCGATGGACATCAACGTGACAATCCCCAAACTTGCCAGCAGAGTCCCTTGGAAAAAGGCGTCCCCGAAATTCTTCGACTCCAAGACCGTCAGCACGAATGCCATGACCGGCCACGACAACAATGTTGCGATCACCGCTGTCATCACTTTGCGCAATGTCATGGCCCAGCACAACGAACACACAATCGGCAGCAGAATCAGCGAGACCACGTACCAGATGGGAACGCTATTTGGCCAGCGAAACGCTATGCTCGAAAGCTCCGCCCAGCGGAACTGAACAGAAGTCGTCAGCGCAACCAACGCGGCAATGGCACTTTCGATCAACGCCAGAGTTGCCAACAAAGCCAGCGTTGCGACAGCGATAGGGACGAGTTTGCCGAGCATCATCTGTCGCCATGTCGGCGCCAGTTGGAACAACAGCGGTGATGTTCGTTCTTCCGTTTCCAGTGTGAATGCCATGCACAGCGCCACGGGCACAAACAGCGCGGCCGCCAGCAGATTCACGTAGATTCCGTCCGCTAGAATGTCATTCCACGTGAACACTTTCGAGCCGTTAACAACGGATATCATTCCCAGTAGAAAAAACGGCGACGCAACCCCAACGGCCAACAGCCAGACCGGTCGCAGCGTGCGATATTCTTTCCACATCAAATGCCAAGTGGGTGCAGCCATGAAAAGTCCCGATCTTTTTGACAGTGAAGACAATCTTGTTGAACGTGTCTTTCGTTTAACCCGACTCGAAGAGGAGGCCGCCTGCACAAAGTGCAGAGTCCGCAAGCCTTCTCTCCGAGTCGGGTCAAACGGTCAGCCGTGTCGCAGGCTTGGCTTGAGGTCGACGGTACTCACGCAGCATCGCCAACAGAATATCCTCCAGATCGGGTTGCCGAGTCTGCGGCGGAATGCCCGCGTCAGTGGGGCAGGCTTGGTGAAGTTGTTCTAGGGAAAGGTTGCGGACCATGAAGACGTGTTCGTGATGAAACTGAACGTGAGCCAACACATCGCCCGGCATTTGGGGAGGAACCGTGTTTTCGTCCTTCAGAGACAGCCACACTTCGGTGGTGTTCTGCTTCAGATCCTCCAGCCGTTCGACACACGCGATCTGACCATGTCGGCCACGCGATCGACTTCCGCCAGCTGATGACTGCTCAGCAATACACTGCGTCCCTCGGCCGCAATATCGATCATGCTTTCCAGAAACTCACGACGCACCAACGGATCTAGGCCGGACGTCGGTTCGTCCAGAATCAACAGTTCCGGCTGGTGAGCCATGCCGATCGAGAGCGCCACCTTGGCACGCATGCCTTTCGAAAGATTTCGAATACGCGTGTCGGGCGGCAGATCGAATCTAGTCATCTGTTGGTGAAACGCATCGGCATAGCCGGCGGGATGGAATCCGGAAGCAAACCAGCCGATTTCTTTGACCGTCATCCAATCGTACAGCGGCGGCTGATCCGATACATAGCCGACTCGCCGACGAATTTCCAAAGGATGAGTGCGGCTGTTCATTCCCAGCACTTCGGTGGAGCCGTTGTTCGGGCGTTCCAGTCCCAGCAGAATACGAATCGCGGTCGACTTTCCCGCCCCGTTGGCTCCCAGCAACGCACACACGGTTCCGGGAGGAATCGACAGCGACACGTTGTCCAAGGCAATCGTGCGGCCGAATCGTTTACTGACATCAGTCATCTGAATCACAGGTTGCATGGCGAATACCTCAGTTCATCAGTGTGGGAATGTGACGAAAATCAACAGGATGGATCAGGGTTTCAACGTTTGCCGGACTTGAGTGACTTCCATTCGGATTCGAACAGTTCGCGCAATTCCGCTTTGGTGACATCATTTTGCTGCGCCTCCTGCAGCACGCTGCGCAAGCGTTCGCGGATCATCTTCAGGCGCGTCTTCTGGCACAGCCGCACAGCGCCGGGAGCCACGGCCAGCCCCGTTCCTCGAATGGGCAACAGAATCCCATCGGACTGCAGTTCGCGATACGCACGAGCCACCGTGTTGGCATTCACGGCCAGACGAGTGGCCAGTTCCCGGACCGACGGAACATGCTCCCCGACCGCCAGCGACTCGTTCGCCACAGCAAACCGAACCTGCCGACAGATCTGTTCGTAAATCGGAATGCCGTTGTTGGGATGAACATGACACTGCATCAGCGGACTCCGTGTTAGTGTGCTACCACTGTGGTACGGTAACACGCATGAGTACAGTCCGTCAACACAGTTTTCGGGATTTCCGCACGCTAAATCCTGTCCGGCGATGTGCAACTGCCGAATTGAAGCAGTCGGTTGCTGCGCGTCAGCAAGGATCGCCTTCGTTTTTTCGACGGCATTTATCTCCGGACGAATGCTGATTTCGGTGCCGGGTTCAGCACGGCCCTGACTCTTGTCGGTTCTCTGGGAGGCGCAGTTGTGTTGTCGAAACCCGCGATGGTCAAGGTTCGTTTGCCTAGCAGAGTGAGAGAAGTGTTGCCGGACAACCTTCACACAGAGACTGAAACCCTCTGGCGGCTTGGAGACCAACCACTTTCCCGCGCCGCTTAAACGGGAATGCAACTCACGCACTCACTCACGGGCCGGTGCCATGACTCGTATTTAATATCGCTCTTTGCGGACCTGAAAATTTTGTCAGTTCGATGCTTCGAGCTTTCTGAGTAGTCGATCCGCGTTGGGGGCGACGCTACGTACCTTTGCTGGGTCGATCAGCCCCAGAATTTCAAATGAGTGCTTGCCCTTGCCATATTCCCCTTTCGATTCTGCTCTTCGTGTTGCCATCTTTAATGAATGGAAGATCGTGCTCTTGGGAATCGTTTCCACTTCGGTATTTCCGGGGATTGCAGTCTGTGCGAAACCCTGCCCGAAGTACTTCTTGAGGCAATCATGATCGGCCAGAAACCACGCTTCCATACATTGCACCATCAAAAAAACGTGATCGCCCGTTGCATTTTCTGGACAATCCCAATCGTCACGCTGCTTCAAATGCTCCCATGGCGTTGTTGAAAAATCGTCTTCACTGTCGACCAGTAATAGCGGTAGCGTGTTCGCTCGCGTTCGCTTCATTGCAGTGCAAAAGTCATCGTACGCATCATTTCGAGATCCGCAGGCGACAACGGCTGGCATGCGTCCCGAAAGACCGACATTCTTGAAGAACGATTGGAATCCTCGGCGACAATCCGTTGCTAGTTTCCCCTTGGATCCGCCCTCAGCATAAATCGTGATCGTCACCATCGGTTCCCTCCAATCTGGCCTCGTCGCCATAACTCGCCAAGCGAGTATTTGGCCAGCCAGTCTTTGAGATCTTCGGCGTCCAAGCGCCGCATCGTTGATGCAGTATCGGTCTTTTCGCAGACAATCACGTCTTCAGGATCGTCAGACATGCAATCCACCAAGACATCCGAATGCGTGGTCACAATGAGCTGCGTCTTCTTCGATGCTTCTTTCAGCAACTTGCCGACACTCACAAGGACATCGGGGTGAAGTCCCAGTTCCGGTTCCTCGATGCAAATCAATGGAGGCGGTTTGGGATGGCACAGAATTGCGAGCAGACACAGATAGCGGAGTGTGCCGTCCGACAAACGCGTCGCGGGAATACTGAACTTCCCTTCCTGCAGGAACACCTGCACAGTTCCACCTTCGATGATCACGTCGAAATCCTGCACCGCTGGATAGAGTGATTTTAGATGTTCGAGAACCGATTGCTTGGCAGTGATGTCTCGACGAATGGAATTCAGCACCAAGCCTAAATTGGCACAATCTTCATCAAGGAAGTCGTTTCGCTTGTCGGCTTTCTGAGGTCGTCGCGGTGCCGTGTAGCGACCAAAGGTCCACTCACGATAGATTTTGATGCGACTGAACGAATCTGCAAGATAGGTGATTTCTGGGTATTGGTCGGGGTCCTTGCGTTGGGCCAGAATCGACTTCTCAGGGTCGACGTCTTCTCTTTTAAGCTCGCGTCGTTGCCCGCTCACGTTGAGCACGGCATGATTGTTTTGAAACTGGTAAAAGAAGTATGGAACGCTGTCTGATTTCGTACGAGGCGACTCCTCTTCAATTCGTTCGTCGACAAGCTCCAGCCGCCGAGACGATTCCGTGAATCCAATCGTGTGACGAAGATTG
>Ga0208903_1002020_pt1 | contig 10513 bp, 19 predicted proteins | sample AntAceMetag02UKJ_FD_184769 | JGI IMG/M metagenome (GOLD analysis project Ga0208903, IMG submission 184769) | Saline lake microbial communities from Ace Lake, Antarctica - Antarctic Ace Lake Metagenome 02UKJ (SPAdes) (version 2) | ecosystem: Environmental > Aquatic > Non-marine Saline and...
GAGATGCCGCTGCCGTCTAGGCCGGGTGCTATGTCTCCGGTGAGGCTCATGGGTGGTTCGTGGTCTGCGCTTGGGCCCATGGGGTCGCGGCCGCTTAGTGTCATATCTACGTCGTATCCGCATCTGATGCATATTGGTTCGCATTGTGCGAGTACTTGTTTCTTCCATCTGGTGTAGGCGGTGGTCTGGTGGCCGGTACTCATCTGGTTGTGTCCATGAGTATGCGGGAGATGGAGGCTTGGGGGTAGCCTTTGGCCCTAGCCTGGTCTGCCCTCATGAGGCGTCCGGTGAGGTTGTCTCGACAGTAGAGGCATGGCCATGTTCCTGCGGTGTTGTCTATCCAGCCTTTGTAGCAGCGTGCGTGGTCGCATCCGCATCCTGTTAGGCCGCAGTGTGAATCGTATTTGCTGTAGTGGATTGGTTCGTGTGTTGTTGTCATGGGTTTGTCCTTGTCTCTAGTGATGATCGGCGCGTCCTCGATCTTGATGAATCAAGACCGCGCCTCTGTTGTGGTTTGTTTTTGGTATTACTCACCCTACCTACGCGGTCGGGCGTGTTGCCCTGTCCTACACGAAACCAGTGCTATTTCCTCCGGCATACTGGTTAATCGTCTACCCTGTGGAGATCCGGGCGTCAGGGCATGACACGCCACATCTATCGTTATGGTGGAGTGACAGATTGTGGGTAGTTGTCACCATTGTCACTGTCTTTTGAGTTGTAGATCTTTGCTTCCCATTTGTCTCGCAACGCCTTAGCCTGGTCTTTTGTCATTTGACCATGGCCTCCGACCTTAATTCTTAGGTTTGGTGGTTGGATTACATAAGTACCCTTATTTGGCATTAGATCGCCTTTTGTAGATGGTCAATGTATCCGGATGCGTCGGTTTTATTCATTTCCGTAATGCTGGTGACGGCTGTTTTGTTGAGCCCGGTTAGCCAGGCGTTGACGTGGGCGAGTTTGTCCAGGTCGTCACGTATGTCACGTTTAGCCAGTATGGCGTGTATTGCTTTAAGTTGTGGGCCCGTTAATGGGTACATGCTCGAGCCTTTGCCCGGTACTGCACCGTCATATTGTGGCGCGGGTGCCTCTGTGATCCATGGGTCATCAGGTAGCGCCTCTGTGGTTCGCATGACCTTCCCGCGTTCTTTAGCGTGCTGTATTTCGTCCAGTGTGGCGATGGAGGCGTCTATACCGATACCAAGGGCCCCGATCGCCCGGCCCCAAGCGCTAGTTTCAAGATTTTGCAATTCTGACCCTCGAGTGAAGTTAGTCGTGCCGGGTACTATTTCCCACGCTGTACCGATCCCGGGGCGTTGGTCGTCGGGTGTGCGGTAGGCGTATGCCCGTCCGATTACCCATTGCTTCCCCTCAACTTCGACGAATTGCGGCGCGTCCATTTGTAGCGAACCCTCAGGGTGGCGGGCTAGGAATAGTTTTATGCGGGTCGGTACGTCCACATAACCGTCAAGGTTGTATGTCATTCGCTCACGCAATCGTCGATCATGTGCCAGATGAGATGACAGACGGCGTCAACACTGTCGGGCTTCTCTACCGCTATTTCTGTCAGTACAACATGCAAAGCATCAAGGTATGCGTCAATGTAGTCACTCACCACGACCACCTACATAGCCCCACGCTAGACCGATGACTAGGCCTGCCAGTAGGCAAGCGAGCCCTACCACTGCCGGGTTCACGCTGTGCGCTTCCACATGCGAATCGAGCGCCCATTATTGGATTCCCGTGTGCTTACGACGTAGTTACCCATCGAGGTAATGACGCCCATTGACGCCCATGAGCGAAATAGTGCACCTATTTGGTTTGGGTGACCGTCGGGTAGACCGATCGAATCTATGAGCGTATCGGCGCAGAAGAGGCCACCGATTGCTAAGGATTTACGGTAGATGGTGGCTTTTATGCGCCAATTTTTGTCTATTTCTGCGAGCACCTGGACGTCTTCACGGTCAAGTCGTTCGCAGTATGTGCACATTTGGCCGGTGCAATTGTGGCCCGGGCGGTCTAACTGTATGTCTCCAATGGAGTCGAATAGTGCTTCGTTCATTTGTTCCCCTTTTTTGCTAGTGGCTAGTGTGTTGGCGGAGCCTGCCACTAGAAACAAGCTCCGCCGGAGACATCCCGCCAACTCATTTGTGACGGGTACGCGGCTTCCCCTCCGCTGGAATGTCTGTGGCCCTAGTTTGGTCAGGCGTAGATGCCGTGTCAAGGTCTTTGGTCATTCCGGCGTGTTGGGCATAATCTCGGGCGACCAGCGGTCGCGTGTGAATCGCCTATATGCCAGGGTCGGTTTACCGTCACGAATCACGATAAACACTTGTCCAGGCGCGTCGAGGTGATCGAGCTCGAATAGGTAGTAGGAAGCGTTTAGCACCCGTGGCGTGTCAGGTTCCAATGATCCGCGCCCCTTCCGTTATCCCATGCCGTGTAAAAGGCGCGGTCTTGCCAGTAGCGGTTCCATTCCTGTATCGGGTAATCCCTTAGTGCCTTAATCTCTGAGATTAGGCCGTCGGCGGTCGATCGACTCTCGCGAATCATCATGTACGTGAGACTGATCCGCCATTGACTATCAAGGAATTGGTACGCGCCGGATGCGGTCGATATGGTGCCTCGAGCCCTATAGTTATATCGGGATTCCCTGTGCATAATGCACTTGCGAACTGATGCCCATTTGCTTTGGTAATGCTGGCCGGTGTAGAGGCTAGGTTCGTGACCCTTCCAATCTTTCGCGTCGATCGAGTTCGCTGCACATGCCGGGGCCGTCAGTAGGGCCGCGCAGATCAGCACCTCGGTGATCATTTGTGCTCGAGGATCGTCACCGTGCTAGATATTCGTGTGCGCCGAACGATGTAGGCGTCTACAGATTCCCGATCAATCCGACGGTGGCCGCCAGGTGTGACGATAGCGTCAATACGTCCCGCGTCCGAATAGCGCCTAATCGCATCCCGTGATACGCCTAGCATCTCGGCGGCTTCCCCTGGTCGAATGTAATCTGACATTTGTTCCCCTTCGATAGGCGTCGAGCATAACCGCTAAATGCTGGTTTTACGTGCTTTTGCTAGGTCGCGTGTCCATCGAGCTTTAACAATGGGGGACCTAGCAAGGATTGGAAGAGGGAATACGGTGCCGTCACGGTCAGCGGCGCTTGTGAAACTTACGTGTATATGGGCTTCATGTCCCCAATTACCGTGCCGCCATGTCCACCACGTTTTACGGTACGTACCGGAGGCAATCCGGTTCTCGTACACAACGTATTTCAGTCTAGAGGCACCGGGGAGCCCGCTGGCCGCGTAATCAAGGATCTGGTTAGCCAAGAGCCGGGCGGTGCGCCCATTCGCGTACGTCCCTAGGCCCTCGTCAATGTCTATCGCATGGACTACACCGGCTTTATTCGGATTGTGGTCCGATATTCTTTCAGAGTGGGCCCGGTCCCCGATCCATCCGTCGGAGGCTTTGTCACGTTTAGGCCAGCGGCGGTTCACCTGGTCGCGTAACGTGACGCCGCCTTTACATAGTCGAGCCATTATCTAGCCTCCCATATCTCGGGTCGTCACCGTTCAAAGCGTTAATAATGACGGGGATTACTGCCGCCGATATGGCGACGATCAGAGGGTGCACGTCGGCGGTTGCTAGCCACGACAAGAGGGCGCCTAGTGCGGCGCCGCCCGCTATTTTGACGATGGAGCCTTCCCATGTGGAGGCGAGCCAATGCTTCATGAGAGTCCTAGTTTCTCGGAGATCCGGTCGACTTTCGCTGCAACGTCGGCCAGTGATTCGCCACCGTTACGGAAACCGGGTTGTATTGTGAGGGTCGCTTTTTTAATCTCATCCCGGACGACGTTGCGGATGAGCCACACTAGGCCAGTTCCCATGATCGCTAGGGCTGCTAATGATGTCGCTATTAGGCCGACAATGTCGCCAAAGTCCACGGTTCTAACCTTTGAGTTTGGCTCGGACAATAGCCCGGGCGCGTTCGGTTTCGTCTTGCACTTTGGGGTGCTTCGATGACGTTGGCTTCTTCTTGACCGGTTCGACTTCGACCGTGTCCACATGTAATTCTTGATCTATTTCACTCACTTAGGGGCTCCTCTGATTGTGGGCTAACGAACTCGTCGAGTGTCGGGTCGTAGGTCATGCCTTGGCCTGCGTACTGGCCCCTGAAGTTGCCGTTGTACGAGGTTTGCAACCATTCCCCATCAATACCGAGCGAAGCGATGAAGGCTTGCCCGACTGGTTCAGACTCAGGAAAAGTGCCGCCGCCGCTGTCTGCGTCGTCGACGACGATCACTCTAACGACTTCGTTTTGGTCGACTTGTGCGAAGTAAGACATCTCGATTCTCCTTAAACTTTGACTGCTATAATTACTATCCCCGACGATCCGGCCAGTTGCGGGTTGCTCCGCCCGCCTTGGCCCCGGTTAATTATCGGGACAGTATTCGCCCCGGCGTAACTTACAGATGTCCCCGTGATGTCGTCGTTGAAAGCACTCTCGCCCAACGTGTTACTACCCACGCCGCCGCCGTACCCGAGGAAAGACGAACCCACGGAAGAATCAGACCCACGAGAGAGAGCCGCGCTTACCCCTGCCGGGCCGCCACCACCAACCGTCACCGTGTGGGTAGCGGCTGTGATTTTGTATGTGCCCCGCGAAGTGTATCCACCAAGACCGCCATGACTCCCAAAATCGCCGCCACCACCACCACCCAACACAAGTAAAAGGCACTCACCAGCGACGTCAATCACTAGCGAACCTGCCCCCGTAAAAGTTTTGTATTTCCAGTCGACAGAGTCGCCGTCTGTGTATGTGCCGGTGGCCACGTTAGTGAAGTTCGCGTCACCGGCCCCGCTAAAAAGCACCCATGCACTACCGTCGTACCGGTACCCCTTATTGTCGTCGTTAAGGCTACACATTTGGCCCTGAACCGGGCTAGGTATTGCGGCGTCACGCGCTGCCGCGTTCGCAAACGGGTTAACGCCCACGATGTCGATACGCTCCGCTAGCGCCTCAGAGGCACCGGGATAGTTCGCGACGAGGTCGGAGGATTCCACATATGGATTCCCTACGGGTGTGACTGCCATGTTATAACCTCACTAAATCGGATTGGGTAACTATTTCAAACCATTGGGCGCCCGGGCCGACTTCTGACCATGTAAACGCCGGTGCAACTTGACCCCATTGTAGGACCTGCAAAGAGAATCTAGGGTCTGATATGGACAGTGTCATAATGTGCTGCCCATTGTTATACGAGTCCGTCCAGCCCTCCACGATCCCGTTAAAGTCAGGATACGGGCCCGAGGCCGGTAATCCTCTGACAGTTACTAGGTCACCGGATACGAGCTCAAGTAGTGCGGTCGTGTCGGTTTCGTCAAGTTGATCAACGAGCACCGATATTTGGCCGAGGTTCCACAGCCCGTTCGCTTGCGCGGTCATGATTCCCGCGGCCCGTGTCGTCGCGTCGCCTAGGGTTTTAATGTCCGTGTCGAGCCGGTACTCACGCCGACCGTATTGAGTGATCGAGGCGCTATCCGTTTGCGTCACTGACTCATCTGGCCCGTATGTGACCGTGACGTCGTTAATGAGAGGCGTTAAAGTTTTAGACCACGTTGGGGCAAAGATAACCCCTGGCGCTTCGAGGTTGAAGCTCGTTGGGAATAGCGGATAGTCGGCCCATGTGCCTTCGGCCTCCGACCAGGTGCCGACCTGGTTGGCCCATATCCCGGCAAATGTTGTCGATCCCCGGTTGCCGTAGTCCTCGAATATGATTCGGCCTGTCGGATCGTCGTAATAGGTAGCCCCGGTTCCTTGAGCAATACGACCGAGAGCATCAAAGGCGGTAGAGGGTTGCGCGTCGGCTTCGAGGATCGCGTAAAGCTTGATATCGGGGTCGCCCGCGTTCAGATAGTCGAGGCCAGTGGCGTCGAGAATGTCGGTGACCCGTTGCCGGGCGCTTTGCTCAATGTAGCCCGAGGCACCGACATCCGTATAACCGAGTTTGGCTAGGTTCCCCATCGCCGTAATCGTCGTGATTGCCGTCGGTGTGCCGGTACTAATGAATGACACGTTAAGGTCACTAATCGCCCCGGTGAACCTATCGACACCGTCAAAAGATATTGCCACCGTGTCGGCGAGTTCGAGTAGTGGGCCAGTGTCACCACGTAGCACTATTTGGGTATTCGAGGCGGTCGGGCTCGAGGTCACATCTGAGCGACCGTGGGCTACCGTGACGTTAAACTCGAATAAGTCCAGGTCGATCACCGACCCGGCGAGAGTTATTTCTAGTGTCATGACAGCACCGGGGTGACGACCGCGCCACTACGGGCATCGGAGTTGCGGATAACGTTGGCGATAGCCCGCGCTACTTGTTGATCGGTTATTAGTTGTTGGGCGGCTGTCGCGTCGGCTACTTTCTCGGCCCGGGCCGCTGTCGCTGCCGCCTCCACGTTGCGAACCGCTGCGGCTACGTCACTCGCTAGTTGTGTTTTGAACGCTGCCCCGACTGGTTTAGCCATTGCTTTACCCAATTTTTTTAGGGTGTCGCGCTCGTAATCGAGTTGGTTGGCAAGCCCGACAACCATCGCGGCGGCCTGCTCTACCCCGGCGTTCATAAAGTCAGGCACTAAACCGAGGGCAAGCTCTTTAGTTTTTTCTTGAATGTTTATAAACTTTTCGTTAATTGTGCCCATTAAGCCTTTATCGCCTAACATCTCTTGACCGAGTGCCCCGCCAACTTCCGGGCCCAATCCCGCCATGTAGTCAATGAGTCGCTGATCAACCTGCGAGTTTTGTAACCCTTCAAGGACGTTGCCAAACCATTCGGCCTCCGCTATTTGAGCGTTAAAAGCATCCACCAGGGCTACCCCGGTTTTGTTGCCTTCTTCATCGAATTGATCGGTAAAGGCTGAGCCCAGGTCAATACCGGATAGTAGATTCCCCTGCATTGTTAGGGCGTAGTCGGCTACGGCGTTTTTAGCGTCCTTAAAACTTTGTATTTGGGTGCTGAGTAGTGTCTCAGTGGAGGCGATTGCCTTGCCTACGTCTTCGGTGCTTTTTTCTAGGAACTTCTGAAACTTCGTTAGTTTTTCTACTTCCACCGCGGCCACAGCGGCTGAACCTCCATAATTATTAAGTACCTTGCTTGTTTCTTCGACGACTGGTATTTGTGTCGTGTATCTGGCCCCTGCCGCGGCTTGCCCTTTTGTAAGGAGATCGGTCTGCACTTTTGCATTCGTGGTTGCGTCTGCTAGATCCCTTAACCCGCCGAGGAAGTAGGGGAGTCCGTCGGCGGTTTTTTTGGCGGCGTTAGCAAAAACAAGTAATTTGTCGGCGCTTATTAGAGCGGCGTCGCCCGTTTCCTCTGTCGCTTGACCTAGGGCGTTCATTATGCGACTAAACGGGTTTATCGTGTCACTAACGAAACTGAAGGCGTCACCGAGTAAACCGGTCTCCGTCTTGACTTTCTTTTCAATGTCCCTTAGAAATATGAAGCCGTCGTAGAGCATCGCGAGCGAGGCGATGACATCGGCAACGGTTTCTCCTAAGTCTTCGAGTGCAGGTTCTAGTTTCTCCATGGATTTAACCATGTCGCTAGTTCCCTCAGTGGCGTCAGTTAGCCCGGTGAGTAAGCCTTTGCCGAATGATTCCGCTAGGTTGTCCGTCGCTGTTTTAAGTACTCTCATGCGGCCCTGTAGCGTGTCGGCGGATGCTGTGGCCTGCCCACTAAACGTGTCCGATAGCACTTGAGTAATGACTTGCATGTCGCCGGTTTTGATTGTTGCGGCGTCGATACCGGCACCAAGCCGAGACAGGCCCGCGATGTTTCCTTCGTACGCTTTACCCATCGCGTCCGTCACGGCTTCGAGGCTTTTACCGGAACCGGCAGAAACATCAAGGGCGAGGCTTAAGGCGTCTTGTGCTTTACCAGTGTCACCGAGTGCCCTGACCAGGCGGTCGTAGGCGGGTCGTAGTTCGGTATCTGCCACGCCGAGGGATCGTTCCAGACCGTAAATAAACTTTTCTATTTCTGGCTGGTCGTGCGCTAGGCCAAGGTTGTCCAGAGTGGTGGAAAGTCTACGGACGGCCTCTTCATCTTCGAGCGCGGCTTTAACTCCGTCGGATGCTAGCTTCACGGCGAGCGCACCGGCCGCGAGACCGGCACCAATAAGGGCCGGGCCGAGCATATTTTTCAGGGATCCCGCTAAACCTTTTAGACCGCCTTGGGCTTGCGTCATTCCGGCGTTGAACTTTTTTAGATCCGCCGCTAAGTAAACCGTTAAGGTTTTTCCGACTGCCATTACATCACCGGCCATTTACGGACAACACGGTCCACGGCTTCGCCCCATTCTTGTAAGGCGGGTTTTTGGTAACTTCGTGCTTTTGCTATCCAGTTGGTTTTCTCGAATGGTGCGTTCGAGTTGCGGGCGTTGCCCGTGTCGGTTGGGTATCGCAACATGTTCGAGGATGCACCACCGGACGTAACTTTCTTTTGTTTACCGATGGAGACTTTTGGGAGACGGTCGAGCCCGGATCGAATATCTGATGCCAGAATGTCGCCCCATTGACCACCGACGTTCAGGGCCGCGTTTTGGAACGCTGGCACCATGTGCCTATCGGCTATTGTCCGTGAGGCTTGCCGTAACTCTTTGGCGGCTTCTTTTCCGAGTTTGCGGAGGTCGCGTAGTAGCGGGTTTAGACCTTCGATGTAGGCATCAAATTGCTTAGCCATTACGCTAACTCCTCCATGATCGTGACGACCTCTCGGCCGGTCAGTTTCTTAACGTCTTCCATCGTCCAGCCCGTGCGAACCGCTAAGCGTATTAGTAGCCTGCCGTGGCTACCCTCTAAAAAGGTTCCGAGTCGTCCTTGAGAATATCAACTTTTACCCGGTTTTTGCGGGCCCACGATTTCACGGTTTTAAGATCACCTGGTTCTTTGTCCTCGAGATAGAAGTAGGCGATTGTTAACCGCATCGCTTGTTCGCTTGTAGGCCGGTTCCCGTTTAGTTCTTCATACATCATGAAGTCTACGGGCAGGGTTTCGACTTCTTTTGTTTCGTGATTATCGGACTCGATTTTCAGTCTTGGATACAATGGGTTCCCCTTAGCCTTATGCCGTTGCGGCGAATGTAACCGAACCGGTGAATGATGTCGATACGGTTACGACACCATCGGCCGGGTAGGTGAGGTCGGCCGATTCGATGAACATCGCGGCACCTGTCCACGTTCCCGACGCGGATTCGACCACGACCGCGACGGATGCGGCGGCGGCGATAGCGGTTTGCAGTGCGCCATACATCCCGGTTACTTCATCGAATAGAAAGTCGAGACTCATGGTCGAGTTGAGGTCGGTCTGGTCGAACGCGACCCCGGACAGGGTTTTAGTCCGGACGATTGTCGGTGTCGTGTTGATCGTTCCCGAGGTCACTTGGTCCTCGTATTGTGTCCCACCGATTGACACGGTGAACACGGCTCCAGTTACTCCAATAGCGGGCATTAGTTATCCTTCTTTCATTTGTATTTGAACTTCGATTTCGGTTGACATGACGGTCCCTTGCGATCCAAGGCTGAGGAGCTGCGGCGCGTTCACACTCGCTACGTTCACCGATGCGGGTAGCGCGGCCAGTAGCACGTCCAAGGCGTCCTCAGTTGTTGAGATTGCCACCGCGTTAACCCTCACGTTAACGTTAAGTAGTAGCCTCCACCGCACCGCATAGTTGAGGGTTGAGCCGATCCGGGTCGGTTGCACCCACGGAGAGTCGGGGACAATAACGACCGACGGGGTCACCGGGACCGTAGGCACCGTGTCATAAATTTTGTACCCGAGCCCGGTCAAGCTCGTGACGATTAACTCCCGTGCTTCCGTGGTGAGTGCCATTACCCGACCATCGTCGTCATCTGTTTATAAGGTGCCAGTAGGACAGTGACTCGGGCCATAAGCGCCGAGTTAATTCGTGGGCTAGGGGTGAAGTCCACGCTAATAGATTCGCCCCCTGCCGCGTAGGCCGCCTGGTATGTCTCGACCGCGATGGTCATTGCCGCAATTTTTAGGGGTGCCGGTTCCGCTGCGAACGATACAAGCGTGACTAGGTAACCGATCAAAATACATGCCGAGTTGGCATGCAAGTCGAGCACGAGACTGTCCGGAGTCTCGTACTCGATATCCAGATTATCGGCCAGTTCCTGACCGGTTACCAATGCCATATCGGAACCTTCACTACCTTCCGGGGGTTGTTAGTTTCTTAGGACACAACTTCTAGGGACACGATTCCGGCGGCCGTGTAGGCGGCGCTCACACCGTAACCGTAGATTGCGATGTCGCGGCCAAGGTTGGCTACGTTCTCCGCTGTGGCGAGGGCTGGACCGTCCTCGATCCAGGAGGCGGTCGCTGTGTTCGAGACGAGGATCGCACCGGCAGCAAGGTTGCGGTCGTGAATCACGGGTAGGCCGGAGACGTTTACTCCGAGAGTGCCAGCGGTTGCAACACCTGACACGTTGGAGACGGGGT
>Ga0208903_1002022_pt1 | contig 10501 bp, 10 predicted proteins | sample AntAceMetag02UKJ_FD_184769 | JGI IMG/M metagenome (GOLD analysis project Ga0208903, IMG submission 184769) | Saline lake microbial communities from Ace Lake, Antarctica - Antarctic Ace Lake Metagenome 02UKJ (SPAdes) (version 2) | ecosystem: Environmental > Aquatic > Non-marine Saline and...
TCACCACTTATTATGGACAAGTAGGGTATTATATTCCCGATCGCTATAAAGAAGGGTATGGTGTTTCTAAAATAGGTGTAGATTTTGCCATTGACAATAGTTTTTCATTGATTATAGCACTCGATTGCGGAACAAAGGCGGTTGAGGAAATAGGCTATGCTAAAGCCAATGGGATTGATTTTATCGTCTGCGATCACCATTTGCCTGGTCAAGATGTGCCCCCCGCTATCCTACTAAATCCAAAGCAAGTAGGGTGTGAATATCCGTTTAAAGAATTATCGGGATGTGGGGTTGGCTTTAAGTTGATTCAAGCTATCAACGAGACGTTTGCCGCGCCTTTTGAAACAATCGAACCTTTAATGGACTTGGTCGCCGTGAGTATTGGCGCCGACTTAGTTTCCATTCAAGGTGAAAACCGAATTTTAGCTCATTTTGGTTTACTGCGTATTAATCGCGAACCGCGTATTGGGTTTAAAAAGATGCTGCAATTGGCGAATAAAACGGGAGAGATTTCTATTTCTGACCTCGTTTTTTCAATTGCACCACGCATTAATGCTGCTGGGCGAATTGACTCGGGCAATAAGGCGGTTGAATTATTATTGGCAAAAAATGAAGATCAAGTGGCCGAAGTAAGTCGACAAATTAATGCGCACAATGAAACGCGTAAAGGTTTGGATAAAGAAATTACGCAAGAAGCCTTAGCGTTAATTGAAAAAGATAATTGGCTCCTAAATGCAAAGTCAACTGTGGTTTTTAATGGGAATTGGCATAAGGGTGTAATCGGAATTGTAGCTTCTCGCTTGATTGAGATGTATTATCGTCCAACGATTGTTTTAACGGAATCGAATGGTGTAGCTGTTGGTTCGGCGCGAAGTATAAAAGGGTTTAATATTCATGATGCAATTGCGCAATGTTCTGATTTAGTGACCCAATTTGGTGGTCACTATTTTGCAGCAGGCCTTACACTTCCATTGGAAAATGTTCCGGCATTTAAACTCAAATTTAATGCGGTCGCCGAATCGCTTTTAACGCCCAAAATGTTAATTCCTGAAATAGAAATTGACACGGAAATTGATTTTAGAGACATTTTTGAAAGTCAGGTTGGTGGAATCCCTAAATTTTATCGCGTCATGAAACAATTGGCTCCTTTTGGTCCCGATAATATGGCGCCTGTTTTTGTTACACGAGGTGTAAAAGACACGGGCGAATCGCGTTTAATCAAAGATGATCACGTAAAATTGGTGATGCGCCTAGATGAGTATCCTGAGTTAATTTTAAGTGGTATTGCCTTTAATTTTGGTCATCTGATTACCCGTATTTTAAAAGAACCTTTTGATATCGTGTACACGATTGAAGAGAATTTTTGGAACGGTAGATCCTCTCTGCAATTGATGATTCGGGACATCCGATTTGACCATTAGTTTAGCCGAGAATCAGTTCTTCTGTTTTATTTTTCCTCTTTTTTTGCAAGGGTTTAATATTCTTATTATATTTGTAAGTGATTACTCACTCATTTATGACGGAAAAGCAAAAAAACATTTTAGAAATTGCCCTTCAGCTCTTCTCAAAGGAAGGTTTTTATGCGACGTCAACGAGTAAAATTGCCAAGGAAGCCGGCGTTTCAGAAGGTTTAATTTTTAGACATTTCACCAACAAAGATGGTTTATTAAAAGCGATTCTAAAACAGGGTGAAGATGAAATGAACACGCTTTTTTCTCCCCTATTTAACTACACTGATCCAGCAGAACTTTTGACTAAAATTATTGAAATACCGTTCCGAGTTTCGGCTAATCAGCACAATTATTGGCGCTTGATTTACACCTTAAAATGGCAAGAGCGCGCCTATAATGAAATTTCAATTGCGCCAATTATGGCGCTAGCAAAGGAGGCGTTTGCTTCTTTAGGTTATGCCGATCCCGAAGCAGAAGTAGCCGTGTTAGAAATGATCTTGGACGGTGCGGCAACCGTCATCTTATTGAAAAATGAACCCTTTGAAACAGAAGCGACGTTGTGCGCACTCAAAACAAAATATAAACTTGACTAAAATCATCAACAATGGAAACAAATAATATGATAAAAACAGTATTAGTAACAGGAGCGACAGGGTATGTTGCAGGACGATTGGTAGAGAAATTATTGAATGAAGGCCATATTGTGCATGCGGCGGTCCGTAATCCAGATGACACCGAAAAATTAAAATACCTCAATGAAATTGCTTCTAAAGCGCCAGGAAAAATAATCTATTTTAAAGCCGATTTATTGGATGAAGGATCCTATGAAATTGCTGCGGATGGGTGTGAAATTGTCTTTCATACGGCTTCTCCGTTTTCGTTGAATATCAAGGATCCGCAAAAGGATTTGGTGGACCCTGCACTAAAAGGAACTAGAAATGTTCTGAACGCCGCTTCAAAATCTGAAACGGTTAAAAGGGTAGTGCTTACAAGCAGTTGTGCCGCTATTTATGGCGATTCGGTAGATGTAACTAAAATGCCAAATCAAACCTTAACGGAGAATGTATGGAATACAACCTCTTCGGTCAATCATCAACCTTATTCTTACTCTAAAACAGTGGCAGAAAAGGAGGCATGGAAGATCGCTGCTGAGCAAAATCAGTGGGAATTGGTAGTGATTAATCCTTCTCTCGTACTTGGACCGGGCATTAATCCGCATGCCACTTCTGAAACCTTTGAAATTATGAAAATGTTGGGGAATGGAAGTATGAAAATGGGCGCACCCGACCTTCGAATTGGTGCTGTGGATGTACGCGATTTAGCGGTTGCTCACTATAATGCTGGTTTTTTACCGGCCGCCAATGGTCGAAATATTATTTCTGCTGAAAATTCGAGCATCCTCGATTTGGCCGCTAAACTCCGAAAAAATTATCCAAACTATCCGTTGCCGAAACGGAAATTGCCTAAATTTTTGGTATGGTTGGCCGGTCCATCACAAGGCATGCCAAGAGAAATGGTTTCAAAAAATATAGGATACCCTTGGCAAGCAGACAATTCTAAAAGTAAAAAAGAATTAAATATGACCTATCGCCCGCTAGAAGTTACTGTCAATGATTTTTTTGGTCATTTGATTGATGAAGGGGTGATTAAGAAGCAATAATTAGATCACTATCTAAAATGAAAGACCGGTTCATAATGAATCGGTCTTTTTGATAATTGGCCACTACATTTCGAAAATACATTACGCTTTATACCCTCCAAAAAAAAGCCTTTCGATTCGTTTTTGATATCTGTCTTTTTTGTCATAGATATGGAGCCGTTTTTAAATCGGGGAACAATTATTTGGCATTAGGTATAAAGACTTATTTTGGGTTAAAAACCTCAGTATAAAGACTCAATTTCCTAGCTTTAGGCTAAATGGCTTGCAAATCAGTTTCTGTAAGAGGTTGCTATATCCTTTGTCTTCAGTGGTTCTGTGGTTATATTTAAAGCATAATTCATCCAGATAACGTTGTAAATGTTCTTCGCAAATAGAATGGTATTGCCCAATTATCGCTCGCTTAAATTGACTAAAAAATCCTTCAATAGTATTTTTATGATAGATGCCTCTTTTGAAAATTCGCGCTCCTCTACTCATTATTTCATGACTTTTGAAGTGTTCTTTAACCGGAAAATAAATATATGAAGCATCAGATACTAAAACACTGGATTTAGCTATACGGGCTTTAAGTATTGGCACGATCTCCTCTCTCGAAGCTTTGTTAATCACTCTTGCAATGACTTGACCTTGTCTTTGTACCATGGCAAAAACAGGTTGAAGATGTTCTTGCCCTCTCGGTTTTAGAGGTTGATTTTTCTTACGCGGAAATTGCCCATTTATTTTTCCCCCAACAAAAGTTTCGTCCGCTTCTACAATGCCATCTAATATTAACTCATCATCTTGTTCCATGGCTTTACGAATCTTCATTTGCAACAGCCAGGCGGTATTCTTATTTACTGAAATATCACGTGAGAGCTGCATAGATGAAATCCCCTTTTTAGCGGACAGTATTAATGATATGGCCATAAACCACTTATAAAGTGGAAGGTTCGTATCTTCAAAGGCTGTTCCTACCGTTACGCTATACGAATTAGCGCAACTCAAACAGGTGTACCGCAAGCCCTTTGGACTGCTCTTGGTACTGTTGCAATAAGGGCAACATGGTGCCCCATTCCATCTTTGTTTCTCCAAATATTTAATACACTTTTTGTGCGTATTTAAGTGGGTTGTAATAAATATCAAATCCATAACTCATTTTTTTTGAGCTAAGATCTAAAGCAACAACGTAATCTATTTACGTTTTGCCGTATTCTAGGAAATTGAGTCTTTACACCTAGTTGATATTTATTGTAAAAAAAAGCCTCCCCCCAGTGAAACTGGGAGAAGGCCATATACCCAAGCATCTGCTTCCTCAAACAGATGCTTAATCCAACTACGTGTTTAAACGCAAGAATCATGCTAAACGTACCCTTGTCATGATATATTACACACTTTTTGTATTTTTTGTTAAAATTCCAATAAAAAAGCCTGTCCGTCAGGCGAACGAAATTATTTCTTTCCAATCGCATTCAACATAGACTCATTTAAATTAAAATCTTCTATTTTTGCAGCATGAAGAACATCAGGAATTTTTGTATCATAGCGCATATCGACCATGGCAAGAGTACGTTGGCCGATCGTTTATTGCAAGCAACGGGAACAATCTCCGACCGCGACATGCAAAACCAAGCGTTGGATGATATGGATATTGAGCGTGAGCGCGGTATTACCATTAAGAGTCATGCGATTCAAATGGACTATACTTTTAAAGGAGAGAAATATGTTTTGAATTTGATTGATACCCCGGGTCACGTCGATTTTTCGTATGAAGTTTCTCGTTCGATAGCAGCGTGCGAAGGTGCTTTATTAATTGTAGATGCTGCACAGGGCATTGAAGCTCAAACGATCTCAAATTTATATTTAGCCTTGGAGAATGATCTAGAAATCATTCCTATTTTAAATAAAATGGACCTTCCAGGCGCTCAGCCTGAAGAGGTAACTGACGAAATTGTTGACCTCATTGGTTGCGCGCGCGAAGATGTCATTCCTGCCAGCGGTAAGACAGGTCTCGGCGTGGATGCCATTCTCGAAGCAATTATCAACCGCGTTCCTGCTCCAAAAGGCAACCCTGATGGACCTTTACAAGCTATGATTTTTGATTCTGTCTTTAACTCATTTAGAGGAATTATAGCTTATTTCCGTGTAATCAACGGAAATATCAAAAAAGGTGATTTGGTTAAATTTGTAAACACCGAAAAGGAATACCTGGCTGATGAAATTGGTATTTTACGAATGACAATGGAGCCTCGTAAAGAGGTTGGGACCGGTGATGTCGGTTATATTATTTCTGGAATCAAAAAAGCGAACGAAGTTAAGGTGGGTGACACAATTACGCGTGTGAGTAATCCGTGTAAAGACGTAGTTCAAGGTTTTGAAGATGTAAAACCCATGGTTTTCGCTGGTGTTTATCCTGTCGATACAGATGAATACGAAGAGCTGCGATACTCAATGGAAAAACTGCAGTTGAATGATGCTTCACTCGTTTTTGAGCCAGAATCGTCAGCTGCATTAGGTTTTGGATTCCGTTGTGGTTTCTTGGGGATGCTCCATATGGAAATTATCCAGGAGCGCTTGGAACGAGAGTTTAATATGACTGTCATTACGACAGTGCCAAACGTGTCCTACCATGCCTACTTGCGCAAGAACAATGAAATGTTGGTGGTAAATAACCCGTCTGAACTCCCCGATCCTTCGCGTATTGATTATGTAGAAGAACCTTATATTCGTGCGCAGATTATTACAAAGGCGGATTATGTAGGGGCCATTATGAATTTGTGTATTGATAAGCGAGGTGAATTGAAAAACCAAGTTTATTTAACTCAGTCACGTGTAGAGATTACGTTTGAAATGCCAATGGGTGAGGTGGTTTTTGATTTTTATGATAAACTGAAATCCGTATCACGCGGATATGCCTCTTTCGATTATTATCCAATCGACTATAAAAAATCGGATTTGGTGAAGATGGATATCTTGTTGAATGGCGATCAGGTGGATGCTCTATCAGCATTAGTTCATAGAAGTAATGCACACAACTTAGGTAAAAAGATTTGTGTAAAATTGAAAGAATTGATTCCAAGACAACAATTCGAAATTCCCATTCAGGCCGCAATTGGCGCCAAAGTTGTTTCGCGTGAGACGATTAAAGCCTTGCGTAAAGATGTAACTGCTAAATGTTATGGTGGTGATATTTCGCGTAAACGTAAATTGTTGGAAAAACAGAAAAAAGGTAAAAAACGAATGCGTCAAGTTGGTAATGTGGAAATTCCGCAAGAGGCGTTTATGGCTGTTTTGAAATTAGATTAAGCGGAGATAAAATGACGAATTGTTTCGAATTATTCGTCGATAAACTCTGTTGTGTCTTGAAAAATCATTCCAAATTTACCCCGATTTATGCCATACCACAATGCGCTAATAAAGATAGTTGGCGGTATAAATAGTATTAATTTTGGTGCTAGGTGCAGATTGACGAGGATTAAACAAATAGTGAGGATAAAAAAGAAAGAATAGGCAACAACCCTAATTTGTTTTGATTGTGTTTCTTTCTGTTTTAATTGAATTTCTTTGATCGCTTCTTCATTTAAAAAGAGCGTGCAAATTTTGGTTACTGTTCGTTTAGCAATTTTTAGTTTTAAACGCACACGATAAATATCCCCGTTTGGTCTTTTGAATTCGTGACTCAATTTTGTTTTCGTCAAACTTTTGGATTCAATTAATAGTTCATCATTGAAATATATTTTTTCTTGCCCATTAAAACTCGACAGCCAAAGTCGAATGCTGTCGTTTTTATGGTTGAACACAAACCAGACCCCGCCGCGATATGATCTTTTAGACTCTAGAGGTAATTCATTCATCATTCGAAATTATATTTAATTAGGAGAAAATACCGAATCATTGCCTAATTATGTTTTAAATTTTACATTTACAAGATGAAAGTTTTAGGCATTATTCCTTCGCGCTACGGATCAAGTCGTTTTCCTGGCAAACCTTTAATTGACTTAAAAGGTAAATCCATGATACAGCGGGTTTATGAGCAAGCGAAAAAATGTGAAGCATTCACATCAGTTGTTGTTGCGACGGATGACAAACGAATTTACGATCATGTAAAAACTTTTGGTGGTGAGGTGATGATGACAAGTGATCAACACCAAAGTGGAACGGAGCGTTGCGGCGAAGTGATTGAAAAATGGACTGATTTTGATCTAGTTGTCAATATTCAAGGAGACGAGCCTTTAATTCGCCCCGAACAATTGAGTGACCTGATTGCTGTTTTTGAAGATGAATCAGTTGAAATAGCGACCTTGGTAAAGGCTATGTATAATGAGGCAGATATTCGAAACCCCAATCGTATTAAAGTGGTTCGTGATGACTTAAAAAATGGTATCTATTTTAGCCGCAGTCCCATTCCTCACATTGCAAATACACCGCATGATGAATGGATGAATAAAACCACTTTTTGGAAACATATTGGTATTTATGCATGGCGTAAGGCCGTACTCAAAAACCTGTTGACTTTTCAACCTTGTGAATTGGAGCGATTAGAGTCTTTAGAGCAATTGCGTTGGCTCTTTCATGGGTATAAAATTCGGACGGTTGAAACGCTTATTGAGACGCCAAACATTGACGCCCCTGAGGATGTTGATGCTGTTTTGAACCTTTTATAACTCCTTAAATGCTGGCTTAGGGATTGAACTGGCAGCTTGAGGCTTTGCCGAGACTATAAGGTAAAGCCCGACCCTCAGCGAACGCAGTGAGTGAAAGGGGAAGCCCCAATAAATTTAGCCAAAAATTATTTTTAGATCTAAAACGGTGTAAACGACTATCTTTGCGGCGACGAAACTACTTTTCGTCCTAATGATTAAGCAATGAGTGAACGAAATAAGAAAACTGGCCCTGCGAAAAAAGGCGATTCTAAAAAGCCTAGTAGAACGAGTGGTGAAAGAGGAAAAAGTGCAGATAAACCAAAGACGGGTGACCGAACAAAAGGTTTTGAAAAACCCTTCAAAAAGGGTGGATTTGAACAGAAATTTAAGAAGCCAAAAGGCGACCCAATGCCGAGCTTTAATGATGATGTTCGTTTGAATAAATTCATTGCAAATGCAGGAATTTGCTCGAGACGTGAAGCGGATGTATTAATACAAAGTGGTGTGGTTGAAGTGAATGGAAAGCCTGTTACAGAAATGGGCTACCGCATTAAGCCGGGTGATGAAGTGAAGTATGACGGCAGTTTAATTCAGACCGAGAAAAAACGCTATGTTTTATTGAATAAACCAAAAGATTTTATTACCACCATGGACGACCCTATGGGAAGGAGAACGGTTTTGCAATTGGTAAAAGGCGCTTGTAAGGAGCGTATTTATCCGGTTGGGAGATTGGACCGTAATACAACTGGTGTTTTATTGTTTACAAATGACGGTGACTTGGCAAAGAAATTGACCCATCCCCGTTATGAGGTAAAGAAAATTTACCATGTTGAATTGGACCGACCGATTGATGTGGATCAGATTAAGGCTTTACACGAAGGCATAACCTTAGATGACGGTGATTTTGTAAAGGTAGATAAAGCGGAAATTATTGTTGATACACGAAGTCGCGAAGTGGGTGTAGAAATTCACTCGGGTAAAAACCGTGTGGTGCGCCGTATTTTCGAAGCGATTAATTATAAGGTTGTGCGTTTGGACCGTGTGAAATTTGCTGGATTAACGAAAAAAGATTTACCGCGTGGCACGTGGAGACATTTAACTTCGCAAGAGGTTGATTTTTTAAGGATGACTTAAGGAAAAATGATCAAAAAAAAGCCCGTTTTAATTGAATTAAAGCGGGCTTTTTTTATTCCCCTAGCCCTATTTCTCTGCCACTCCTGCTCCACTCACTCCAAGAACCGACATATAATTTTGGAAGATCAAAACCGGCAGAGGCAAGTGCCAATAATGTATGACACGCCGTAACACCCGAACCACAGTGAACAGTGATATCCGTTGCCTTATGGTTTTCAACTATTTGCTTATACTTTTCCTTCAGCTTTGTTGGACTCAAAAACAATCCATTCCCATCTAGATTCTCTGAAAAAGGAATGTTGATCGCTCCCGGAATGTGGCCCGCTACAAGATCAATCGGTTCAAATTCACCCCGAAAACGGCCCGCTTCACGGACATCAATAATTACTTTAGCTGCATCTTGTGCTTCTTGCGCAACCTCATCCAATGTGGTTAATGGCAAATTCCATTTATTTATTTTTCCATAGTGATTTGGATGGGGCGTTAGAGGTAGATTGTTCAGTTCGATTCCCGCCTTTTCAGCAGCTTGTATTCCACCATTTAAAACCTGCACTTTTTCGTGACCAATTGCTTTGAGCATCCACCAAAAACGAGCCGAAGCAATTGATCCAAACTTATCATCATAAATGATTACATGACTTTGTGGAGTCATGCCTAACCGTGATAACGTTTCTTCGAATTTATCTATGGTGGGCAAGGGATGACGACCACCAATTGAAACATCTTCTTCTATTTCGGCCAGCTCTGTATTTAAATCCACAAATATAGCGCCTGCAATATGTTTTTGTGTGTAATTTGATTTTGCTTGAGGCCCGGCACTGGCATCAATAAGCATTAGATTTTCATTACCATGAATCGAACTTAACTCATTTGCAGAAATCAATGGATTGAAACTTAATTGGTCCGTTTTACTGTTCATTACAATTTGGATTTTGTTGTGTGATTTATTTTTTTGTAGGCTAAAATAAGATGGATCTGCTGCTCTACGTTCGTTACCTCGACACGCGTTAGTTCAAATTTCTTATAGCGACAAACGGATGCCAATTTCTCTTCGAAAAAAGCAACGGTCATTTCACAAGTCGCCAAACTTTCCAAATCCAACAATTGTAGGATTCTTTTCATGCGTTTAGAACTCAAATTTTCCAACTGAAAAAAATTAATTTCATAACTCTTATTTGCAAGAATACCCTCTCCTAAATGCAAACTAAAATTACACGTATTGGTCTGAGTAATTGGTGAAAATGGTAAGCTCAAAAAAAGAAGAAGAAAGAAAAAATTTCTACTCATTGCGTTGTGTTTACATAAAGTTAATAAACTTCTAAAAGGTAGATCATAGATTTCTTCATTATACTCATTCTCGTGTTTTTTCTTGTTCCTTTTTTTCAGGAAAGATTTTATGTTGAACCAATAAATAAAGAAAAAGCCGAGCCGCGCAGAAAATCAAGGCTGCTTTGAGCAAAAAGAGTCGCCAGCATAAATCTGCGCCTGTAACCAATGAAATACAGCCGCGATCTTATATGCCCTACTTTTTATTTTTTTCTAAAAAAGTCGCTGGAATAATTCTGTTGAGTTTATTCTTTTTTATCAATTGGAGGGAATTGAAATCATTTACCATAAAGCACTCAAAGCGAGTAATG
>Ga0208903_1002030_pt1 | contig 10468 bp, 2 predicted proteins | sample AntAceMetag02UKJ_FD_184769 | JGI IMG/M metagenome (GOLD analysis project Ga0208903, IMG submission 184769) | Saline lake microbial communities from Ace Lake, Antarctica - Antarctic Ace Lake Metagenome 02UKJ (SPAdes) (version 2) | ecosystem: Environmental > Aquatic > Non-marine Saline and Alkaline...
CTGCCTGACCCACTTCTGGTCGGCGCGACTTTTTCTCTCGTTTTTTGAACGAGAGAAAAGGGGAATAACGAGCGATAATGTAGACCCCCTTTTTTTAGATTTTCTAGGGAAGTCCCCTCCCAGTGGCACGAGTAGGAATCGAACCGCACGATGGATGACACTTGTACACTCACTACTTCTTCTATGTATCTCATGCGGACACCTCCCAGGGGCAATCTCACACGTCACCGACACTGGAGGACCCCCCCCCCCCCCCCCCCCCCCCCCCCCCCTCGCACCGGACGGAATACGCACGGCGAGCTAACCCTAACACACACATCACAAACTTCGCGACAGTAAACAACACATTCTCGACGCGCTCGCACTCTCCAACCGATCCGATAACACACACAGACGACAGACCACCGCGCGGACCACATACTCTTTTTTCAGGGAAAACCGCAACTCACAGCGCACACACGAGCAGATCAAACACAGGGTTCGTTAGGACGCCATTGGGACCTCGACAGAGGGTTTTGGGGCTTGGGCGTTTTCTTTGCTCAATCGATAGACGGATCGCTAACGGAAACGCTGACGGAATCGCACAGAATCGAGACGAATCGCAACGAATCGAATTGGAACACACAAAATCGAGAACGGAAGAGGTTGAACGAAACAGACTCGCATACGACTCCACGAGGCCCCGAACAAGTCGCAACAAGAACACCGCAAGCACATCCCAAACGCTTTCGGAACCAACGCTTTCAGGACCAACGCTCTCAGAACCAACGCTCTCGGGACCAACGCTTTCAGGACTAACGCCATCAGGACCAACGCCTTCTGAACCAACGCCCTCAGGACCAACGCTTTCAAGACCAACGCTCTCAAAACCAACGCTTTCAGGACCATTGACAGGATCGAACGACCATAGACAGACCAAAGACAAACCAGAGAACGACCAGAGACAGACCAAAGACAAACCAGAGACAACCCAGAGACGAACCAAAGACACACCAGAGACACACCAGAGACACATCAGAGACAAACCAAGGACAAACCGGAGACACAACATCGACACCACAGAGACAACAAGAGTACGCTCAGAGCAACCTAGAGCACATCCCAAATGCGTATTCGGAGCAGCACCCAAGTCGCCCCCGAGCCATCCCGCGAGCACATCCCAAATACGCCCGAAGAACACCACGATGGACGCAAGCCACGGAAACCTCGAGCGCTCCGAACCCGACCCAAACCCTGACGATCCGAAAAGACGCACCAACGAATCAGACACCAACAGAAGACGCACCAGTAGACCCTCGCGAGGGGCCACAAACATCTGGGTCCCGGCCCTCGTAATATTTGCTCTCTTGATCTCCTACACACACACTACGACGTGCCTGCGAGCACTTACACACAACCTAGCGAGCACTTGCACCTTCTTGGAACGCACCATCGCACACGCTGTAAACACGCAGGAGAGCCACACACCTCCATCGGACCAAGACGGCGTGCCGGTGCAGTGGGCGAGCAGATCAGGCAACCTGCGAACACGAGGTAAGAGACTGATAACCCCTAACCGACGCACATACAGAGGCCGTAAGAAGTGGGCCAATCACCCTGCCACGACCAAACCCAAACGTCGCCTAAGCACAATCCGGAAACGAGCGAATGTGTGGTCTGATACGCCGCAGGAACAGCATGGAGCGAGACAGCCTGGGCAGACATACACAACACCGATAGCCACACCTGACGCAACCACCGAGCACACCACACCCGAAGATCGCACTGCACCCTCTGACAGTGACTGTATACGCACATTGTCTGCACACCCAGGCCCCGAGGACGCGACGGCCAGTAGGCGCACACAGCAGGTAGGGGGAGGGTTCTCGGGCTGGATTGGGGACACGTTCTACGACAGTGATGATGATGAACCTGTACAGAATCGAGACCAACCCGCAGGACACGACACGCGTATTGAACCCCCACCGCACCCGATCCAACCACCACCCCCAACAAACAGCCCGACGAGACCCCGCCGGGGGCTGGGACTCGATACAGGAGAGGCCTCGTGGCTACATCTTGAACAACTGACCGCCGCGATCCAACACTATAACACGAACAACAAGGTCGTAGTCCCGTGTAACCGAATAGAACAACAACATTGGGGTGCGGTCTTGGCTTTAGTGGTGGAACAGGACATTGTTGGGCCGGTGAGGAGGCGGCGAGGACACATCGCTAAGTACGCCAGGGACATCCTTCAGCACAAGCGAGCGGGCATCTCAGGTATATACCCTATGCATATTCCCGGACACTGGAGACTGATGATAATCAGCCACGCAATGAAACAAATACTGCTACTGGACCCTATGGACGCATGCTTCTCAGATAGGGAGACCCAAAACATTCGGAGGGCTTTCGTAGGATACACACTGATAGACAGGAAGGACTTCTTACAAACGGACGACTTTAACTGCGGGGTCTGGGTGGCCTGGGTGGCATCCTTGTGGACACAACACGTCAACCTGAACCTAGAGGGGAGTAAGGATATCACAGAAGTCGTCACAGAAGGCATACGCGCGGAGGGTGTGCACGACCTTCGGAACCAGTACGCTAGGAGACCACTCAACTTGGCCATCGTGAGACGGCTCAGGCTGAGGCTCAGGGAAAACACATACGCGGACACACAACCTGCGCACCTCATATCGTGGGCCGGCACATGGGGCACGAACCTCAATGAAATTAGGTATGGGTCCGCAGTAACGTCCCTGAACAGAGTCACGAATCACACGGACGGACAACACACCCGCACACGGGAGAGAGACACAGTCACGACATCCCCGATCCGCCCCCCACCGAAAAAGCACAAAACCCAAACAAGCACACACACAGACCCAGTCAACACCATAGCAGAGAGCTCACAGAGCGCACACCCAGGGGCACAAACGGACACACATATGGAAGAGAGACGCCCCCCGCACAACCCACGGAACCCCGAACCCAACCCACGCCAACCTAAGAAAAGACTCAAACGACACAACCCTCCCGACAACACGAAACCAATCACCAGCTGGTTCAAACCGATCACCACCCCCACCGAACCCGAGGACACGGAAATGGAACCCCAACCCCCGACCGGCCACCAGCACACACCCGCCTCCGAGGACACACCCACTGGCGAATCGGACTGGAAACGCACATACACACACTCTCTGAAGGATCTCGCACACCTTATAGCGGCCTCGTGGAATGTTAACGGCATCCGAACAAAGAACGTGGTAGTTGAGGGCACGTCGCAACTGACGATGGTTGTGAGAGCAATCCTCCCAGATATTCTGTTTTTGCAGGAGACGCACTACACGGCTGGAGGAGAGCACAAGGACTACGTGGAAGGTATGACAACCTTTCACAGCTCGGTTCCGCGTGGACGCACAAGATCAGGTAAGCCCATCGACCTCCCTACCCACCAGCTGGGACGTAGGGCGGGACTAGCCACAGCGCTGAGGAACAGCCTAGACCCGAACCGGATAACCACTAGGCTAGAAGAGACACAGGCACTTAGAGGGTACTTACTGCCCCTCAGGATAGAGACAGCGAGAGGGTGCATATTGGTTCTCAACACATACCTGCCACCAGACGACACGCACCGAGAGCTCATTATGGATCTTGTCGAGTCATGGATACGTAATAACAGAAAGCGAGGAGAACCCGTACTGATAGGGGGAGATCTCAATGCAGCATGGATGACAACGGACAGACCCACCCACAAACTCACCGCCAGGGACACCCGAACACGGCAATGGCTCACGACACTGGGACTTAAACCGACGGACCTCTGGCTGACCCTCCAACCACGGGACCACTCATACGAGACACATCACTCCGACGTACCGGGAGGAACACACAGTAGCAGGGTAGACGACTGGCTATTCTCCACCTCGCAGGGGCTAGGCATCTCGGGCACAATATTCCCCGTAAGAACACACGTTAGGTCCGACATCCCACACACATCCGACCATCACCCGGTAGTCTTGACAATTGACAGGACACAGATCCCCATCATTGACACATCATACGAACCCGAAACGAAAGTGAGGACTGTCATCAGACGCATAAAACAAACTGTCACACGGGATATGCTCGATAGCCTGAAGGAAGCTCTGTCAGACGAGATGAGGAAGGATGTCGAGTCACTAGGCAGGGCAGTTACCAGCGCACGAGAAACACACCAGACGGATGGCAAGGAAATTATACGGGAAATCTCCATAGAGGTTGACGATCTGCTAGCAAAAGCCTGGGAGATCACACTTAGGGAAGTGGGAGAGACTGTCACCATAAGAGGTACACATCCCGTGAAGGGGAGGAGAAACCAGTCCGGCCACCTGAAAAACACTAGCAAGAGGACATACAAACAGCTCCTCACACACCTGCGGAAAGTCAGGACCACCATCAAAGCCGTAAACGGAAGCACACTCTCAACCCCCACAACCGAACACATCGCCGAGATACACAAGGTCCTACGGAAACCCCCCCCGACAGATGACACCACACCCACGGACGCCTGGGAGGCGCTACAACAGAACCTCTCTGACACGAGAGCCTCGTTGAAGCGAGTCCTGGCAAGGCACGACAAGGAGAGAACTCTGACCAAACTGAAACGGTTCCAACGCCTACTGTTCGAAAACCCGAAACGAGCACACAGGTGGATATTTGAAGGTGGCGAAAGCAAGAAGCTGGATAGCGTGAGGCTGGCGACCGGCGAGCTGGACTCATCGGCGGAGGGAGTGGTACGCGAGGTGACTCGAGTGTATACAGAGAGGTCGAAACCGGTGGTACCCGGGGAGACCGCAGGTACGTACCCGTGGGAGCACCCCCAGAGGGAGAGACCATTGATCCCGGACTCTGGAGGGACACACGACAGTTTAGGGGGAAGGTACACGAAGCACATATACCAGGATTGTCTGAGCGGACTGCCAGGTAGGAAGGCACCCGGACCGGACGGGATCCCCAACGAAGTTCTTAAACACCTCCCAGCAGAGTTTCACGAGGCAATACATGGACTATTTCAGCTGATGTGGGCCTATAAGTGCACACCCCCACAGTGGAAGGACGACAACACCATACTACTATACAAGAAGGGTGACCCGGCAGTAGTTCAGAACCACAGACCAATCGGCCTTAAGCGTACTATATACAAACTTTGGACGGCCACGGTCACAAGGGTACTAACGGGATACATAGACGAACACACCCTCATAGGAGAAGCCCAGGCAGGGTTCAGGGCGGGCAGGAACACAACACATCAGCTGCAGCGCCTACGCCTAGCCCTAGAGGACGCCAAGCTCACTAAGAGTGACATACAAGTGCTATACGTGGACTTCACGGACGCATTCGGTAGTGTGGACCATGCCAGACTACACTGCATCATGGAAAGCATGGGTATACCTAGGGACGCGATAGACGTGATAAAAGACCTATACCAGGGGGCAAGCATCGTAGTTAAGACACCCAAAGGAGACACGCCACCGATCCCCATTATGGGGAGAGGCACCATCCAGGGGGACACTCTGAGCCCCCTGCTATTCATCATCTATATGGAGCCGCTACTACGGTGGCTACAGGAGGACAAGAGGACCTACCACATGAAAACCAGCGACGAGGAAGTAGGACCACTCGCGTACGCGGACGACCTCTCTGTAGTCACAGAGGACCCACAGGACGCCGTAATGCAGGCGGGGAAGATAGAAACGTACTGTAACTGGGCAGGGGTAGGAGTAAACGTTGACCCAGTAAGGAGGAACAAGACGGTCTACACCAGCGTGAAGCGTAGAGGGGGAAACCTGGCAGCACATATCGGTCCCGTGCGGGAGGCACAGCCCCCCCAACTCACCATCCAAGGACACAGCATACCACACATGACGGAACACGAATCGTACAGGTACCTAGGCATACTCGTCAATCTTGAATTAGACTGGACGGACCAATGGGCATCCCTAATGGAAAAAGTGACAGAGGAAGCACACCTCATCAACTCATGCGGAGCCACCACGGGACAACAGCTCCATCTGGCGAACACAGTTATGCGCCCAGCTATAAGGTACTCGATGAGCGTAGTGCCATACACATGGGACAGGATCCAGGGTCTCCACTCTGTCCTTATGAACTGCGCAAGGAAAGCGTGCGGTCTTAGCAGAAGGGCGAGCACGCTGCTCATGATGAAACCAAGAGGAGAGTTCGGTGTGGGGGTCGAGAGTATTTACCATACCTACATATATACAGCCCTAGATGCGACTGACAACCTTTTCCAGACGGGGGACGATAGAGGGCGCATGGCACGGGGACTATGGGAGGCGTACACAGCCACAGTTGGCACCACGGACATTCACAAGGTGAACCAGAAATCCATATCACATCTCCCGACACTACTCCTTCGGACACAGCTGGCACAACTTGGAATCCAACTTGAAGAACATATGAACCAACCAGAGGCGGCCAGGAGGGCCAAGATAGAACACAACCTACTAAACATGGAAAGGGAGCAACCCAACACTAAGGTGTATGAGGCCATGGGGGAACAGAGGCACATGACTGCCTTCTGGGATATAGGGCTGTGTGAGCTTAGCGACTTCACCGACTTTCTGGGTAACCGAATGATGACGTACTCCGAACTCAAGTCTAGGCACAAGGGGAGCAGTTTCACAGGCAGACATCGGAAGTCTTTCACACTACTGTGCGAATATATGGGGTGCGGGGAGGGTGAATCGTTAGCGACTGAGTACCGGCTAGAGCCCACGGTAACTGACCTTCACGCCATCCTAAAAAAGTACACACACACCGGGACAGTCGGCTTGATAGCCAAGCACGATCTAGAGCATGAAAAGGAAGACAACGAACGCTCTGTCTTTGACCAACCGAGGGACCGGTCACGCAAGTTCAGATTGCCCAAAAGGAAAAGGTACAAGAAACCGACACCGAGACCGAACCCTGACATCCGACCACCCCCCACAGCATCCAGCGCGCACGGGCTCAGGATATGGAGCTACAAGGAGATCTCCGCCGTAAGGCGGATAGATGGAGTCGAACAGTGGAGGGTGCACTGGCTTGGAGAGGACGACGCGGGGCCGTATGCCCCGACGTGGGAGCCCCTCGAGAGCTTCAACGAGGCGGACGAGCACCCGGCAGACACGCTCAATCGGGTAAGGCAGGGTGAGACTACGGCCCCTAAAGACTTGGCCACAATAAGACCGTCTAACTCTAACCGCACATGGAGCAACAAGAGGGTACGAGCGAGGGTGTTTCATGAGGTGAACGGTGTGGAACTACCCATCTTTAAGGACGGGACTATGGTTGTGAACCCGGACAAGACATCGGCGAGTAACCTACCATACATACTGACATATGACGACCCGTTAGAAAGCGACGAAGAGGTCGACCCCCGTGACCCGGAGGACTACATTGAGGAGATAGATGCGATGAAACCAAAACCTGACCTGGAGACAGAGTACCGGAGGGCGATACGCCAAACCATTAGGGACGAGAGTGTACTCATCATACACTCCGAGGAGACACAGCCAGACAGGGAAAACAACCCCACCGGAGAATGGACAATCGCACACACCACACATAGGGCCGGCGGAGTCACGACACACATCGTGGAGGTGCACGACCCCAAGGGAAGATGGGTTGGGGACGTTTCACCGGACAGGGCCACCACACTACTCAACAGGTTCACCACGGCCACAGGGGACCCACACCTAAGGGGGCGCCTTAAACCAAACACATTTCCGCACGAGCTTGGACTCCTGCTCCAGCGCTACCGGTCTGGAAAGAAAATCACAGGTAGTAAGACAGTGAAAATGAGAAACCACTGGACCACACCACCGCCTCTGATACAGGAGGGCCTGTTACGGACCTATGACATTGGACAAGAACGATTCGCCTCACCACTAAACTTCAACCCTGCCATCCCCGAATACTGGTCAGCCTTCCCCGAGGACGAACTGTTCGGCGCACACCATGACGCCTACTCGACCAGAATGACGGCATGTGGATATATGAACCCGGAGTACGAGGAGGATGAACTCGAGAAGGCCCTACAATGGGCAGTGTGGGCATCTGAGACTGATGAACCTGTCTGCTTCGTTGCAGTGTACCCTGAATGGCTAAAGGCCACATACATGAACCTACTGAGTCATCACAACGTCCACGTGGTTGCAAGGTTCCAGAGGAGCACGTTCGCCTTCCTACCGCCGGACCACTGGTCGGCGTCATTAGAAGGGATCCCCAAGTCTGGCACTGCCAACTGGCAGGTGATGGTGATAGAAATCTCTAATAAGAAGGGCAGGGACAGGTACAAGGTGGGCCACGAGAACCTCATTGCGGCCGCGGGCAGGAGCTTCGGGGCGAAACCCGTGAACACGAACAGTATCAACACACGCAAGCATCACCACAACAAATTCTCACCCCCGAACAAACAGTTTCTGAGGACCCCGAAATTCCACCAGAGGACAACAACGTACACCCACCCGACAAGCACAGATCTGACAAAGCACACTTCCAACACGACACGCAGGTTCCCGGCGGGGCTGAGGACCTTTACTGACGGCTCATTGATTGACAGGGAGGGAGTGGGCGCATCCTACTACGACGAACAAACTAAACAAACGACATACATACAAGTTGATCAGAAAGACATCCTGCGGGCAGAACTTACAGCAATCCTTAGGGTGGTACAGGACAAGATACTGGACCCCAACCCCCTACAAATCTTTACAGACAGCCTTACCTCCATCAGACTTGTCCGCAGATGGGTACACTGCCCCACGGCGCTTTCGAAAACTGACAACTTGGACCTGCTCGACTCACTCGCATACGCAATAGAACAAAGGGCACCCATGAGGACTGAGCTGTACAAGGTAAGAGCACACATCGGATGCGAGGGTAATGAACTAGCGGACATCGGTGCGAAGAAGGTAGCCAGTGGGGACACAACTGACATTGAGATCGTACACGCTCTGACAACACACAAGCCCGACAGCGCTAGAATGAACTCCTTCACTATGTCCAACGGTGATAGAATCAATAAGCCGAAGTCACAACTTAGACAGACAATCACTGACTGGGTGACAGTAGTCAGAGGATACAGGACGACAGTCTCGGACATGTGGGGAGGAGGAGACGCGTCAGGCCTAGATAAGGTTGCTTCAAACGCAGTCCTGTGGGGCACAGGGAAGACCAGGGGTATACACAGACCACTGCACGTACTTCGCTTTAGGTTCCTTGAGACAATGACAAAAGATAAAATGCACACACAGAACCCGACTAAACACCCGGACAAAACATGTGATCTATGCACCCAGACCGGCAACTGGTACCACATGGCATCAATGTGCCCGCACCCAGACATTACCGAATACTACACGGTCAGGCACAACGCAGCGGGGAAGGAACTCACTAAGGGGATCAGGAACGGGAAGCTAGGGAGATGGCTGACTATAACCAGCTTCGGCAGAGTAGACGGCCTGGCAGATCCAGAGACCATACCTGCCTGGATGTTGTCAGGAGAGGGCAGGAATAGGGTAAAACAGAGACATACCATACACTGTATGAGGGATTCAGGTGACTCGGAGGAAGGAGAGGGCAGCGGGCAGTCGGCAGGAGAGCCCCCCACCGGGGGGGTTAGAGGGGGGGTCCGACCTGACATCATGATTCTGGAAGGCTGGCCGGAGACGAGCCCCCCACCACAGGGGCCGACCAAGACTTATATACACGATCAACAGACCACAGAAACTGAGACATCGAAACATAATAAGAGAAAAAGACATGAGAAGAGAAGGGTGACTATCATTATAGGAGAGCTCGGCTTTAGCTCAGACCTGAATCCCCAGAAAACAGTTGACAGAAAACAGCAGAAATACGCCCCCCTCATCGAAGAACTAATAAAAGAGGGCTGGAACGTTGACCCGACAGTACAAGTGATCACAGTTGGGGTGAGGGCCACAGTGCCGATTAGAAATGTGGAGATCCTCGAGAACTTGGGTATTAAAGACAAGCCAGCGCAGCAGAAAGTCCAGGCCAGCATGGCACACGTAGCAGCTTCACACCTTAACAGAATTGTGCCCCAATATAGGAAACTGTGCGCACGTATTAATAAGCCGATTAAAAAGGATAGGACCGGGATAGGGTAGGCGGGGGACCCAAGGCTGAGTAGGGCGATGGATTAAAATAACCACCTATGGGGCGGCGTGAATGTACAAGATACAACGTACAACCTGGACACTGAAGTGAGAATGAGGCCTCAGGGAACTGAACACTCCCGAGCCCCCTCAAACTCCTGAAAGAGTTACGGTAACCCTACTCAGCCTAACCGCTGAGACAGCTGCGGGTGGTCATTACCACCCGGCGGCTCAGCGTGGCGTCTTTCGCCATAGACCACCCTTCCCTGGGTCGCAATAATAATAATAATAATAATAATAATAATAATAATAACATG
>Ga0208903_1002034_pt1 | contig 10435 bp, 6 predicted proteins | sample AntAceMetag02UKJ_FD_184769 | JGI IMG/M metagenome (GOLD analysis project Ga0208903, IMG submission 184769) | Saline lake microbial communities from Ace Lake, Antarctica - Antarctic Ace Lake Metagenome 02UKJ (SPAdes) (version 2) | ecosystem: Environmental > Aquatic > Non-marine Saline and Alkaline...
TTTTTGCGGTTGTAATGTTGGCGTCGGCAATCTTAGCAGTCGTTACATTCGCATCTTTTATTTTAGCGGTTTCTACGGCATTGTTTGCTAAATCTCCAACTAAAATTGTCCCATCTGCAATCATTCCCGTAACGACCTTGCCCGCGCCTATGGTGGATACCCCTGCATTATCAATGGTTACATCGCCGGTCATCGTTACCTCCGTCGCTTCATTAGAGACGTTGCCCAAGTATATCGTACCGTCCGCCAAAGTGTTGATGGCGGTGGTGACCTCATCTATGTACGTTTTTACAGATTTTACACTAGGGTATTTTGTATCCGATTCTGCATCTGTTGTAATATTTATACTTTTATTGCTTAGGCTTTCTTTTGTTGCTTCGGCGGCCATGGAACGACTGATCTCCTTTTCTAAATTTAAGGCTATCGTTTTTTCTGCCGCTGTGGCACGCAGTACTTCTTCGGTCAGTCCTTTTAAACCTGTGGACGAATTTAAATCTACGTAGTCCTTCACAGCTTTTACGCTTGGATACTTCGTGTCAGATAGTCCATCGTTTAAAATATCAAGACTTTTATTTAGTGTATTTTCTTTATCATCCAAGGCTTGTTTTGTAGCCAGGCTCACTGGTTTGTCCAAGTCACTTGTATTGTCTACAAGATCCAGTTCAAGATTAGCTTTGGCTCCGATCATGGTATTAGCTCCAGTACCACCGTTTTCAAAAGCAATCGTTCCCGTCACATTATCGGCAGATCTGGCGTTTAATGCCATAGGCACATAATTAAAGCGCTGGTTACTAATTTCCTCAAATTGGGAACAGCTATTATTTATGTCGATTTCAATTTTAAGATATTTCTCAAAACCGTCCCATAGAACGTTATCAAAACCAGCCACATAACCACCTGTTTGGTTGTGGGTTCCAATAACTAAATTAACCATACCAAAGCCATCTGTTTTTGTGCTTACTACTTCCTGGTATTCAATATTTTCTGCAATATCTAGAATACCAAACCGGAGACATACGGGAGTATTTGCCAAAGGAGCCGACATATTGTTTTGACCGGGCAATTGTTCTCCCCCTGGTTTATAAATAACTGCTTGGTAGGTAATGCCGTTGTCTTGGGCAAAGCCAATCTGGGCGATTAAGAAAATAAAGAAAAATAGTAGGTGCTTTTTCATTAGGAGCTGTTTCAATTTTTAAAAATTTTGCTTTCACCATATCCCTTTAAGCAGGTGGATATGTTCTGATAATCTATTGGACCAAGAAGGTATTATAGCGCTACTTAGAACTAGAAGTCCCGATAGTTCTTATGAACCCTATTCTTTTATGGTTTCATCTTCATCTGGGGTATCTATGTTACTTGGTTCGCCTTTGTTCTTTTTAAGCCTAAAGTTTAAGTGAAGTGCCAATTGATGGTTGGAAAACCCTAAGGTTTCTTCGGTTTGTTGCGAAATTGCACTGCTTTTTCCGTAGTTATAACCAAGTCCTACGCGCACTTTTTGGGTAAGGGGGTAGCTTACATCGAAACCTACACTAGGTTGCAAAAAAATCCCGGTAAATTCCTTTTCCTCAGTTAAACTAAAACTGGCTCCATTAATTTGCTGTGTCCCACTAATGATGCTACTTGCTAGCAGATCAAGAGTAAGGTTTGCCCTAAGACCAGACCCAGTTGTTAGGAACCCATAGGAAAGGCCCGTTTTAATACCTAAATAATTCGTTTTCCACGTATATGCAGTGGTTAAGTTCCCGCCCTTCGCATTAAATTCATTAAGGTTGATACCCAAAGTATAGCCTAATCTTTTCTTTGGCCCTAGGGTACCTAAATAGGCTATCTGGTAAAACCTACCTGAACCGCCCTTTAAATTCGTGTTTTCTTCTCCAAAGGAGTTTTTATAGTCGTAGGTTGTGTGGTTTGCTCCATTTGAAAAACTTAGTTCTTGGGCATAATTTTTCGAAGTACAAAACAATAGTATAAAAAGTAGTAAAATTTTCATTTGGCTAAAAATATAGGTTGAACTTTAATTATTTTTTGATGATTTTAGTGTAGTAGGCACCTCTTTTACTACGAATTTGCACCAGGTAGACCCCGCGGGACAAAAGAGCCAGTTGTAGTTGGATGCGATTGTTGGAAGGTATTACCTTTCTTGTGAGCACCAATTGACCAGATACATTATAAAGTTGAATTGTTACTTCGCCCTGTATCGCCGCACTCCACTCAAAATTAACAGTCTCCAAAAACGGGTTAGGAAAGACGGTTATGCTTTGTAATTCGCTTACCGGGTTGTTCGTAATAAGTGTGGCCCATTTACTTTGCTGAAACCCTTGGATAATACTAAATTTTTGATTGTCCCCGTTACCTATACTACTTTGCTGGCCAATTGTCTGACTCACATGGTACCCATTTTGTAACTCAAAGCTTCCTCCCTGCGCACTGAGCATTTGGTGGTGCAGTTCTTGGGCACGCATAGGAAGTGCCAAAAACAGACATAAATACAACAAACCAGATGTTTTTGAAAACATGCAAAACTATTATAAAGAGTTAGGGTATGGGCAATTCTTCCAATCCTATTTATTGACTGGATTAAATTCATCGCAATATTACCATAATTATTTTTTGTATCATCTGTTCAAAGACCACTTTTTCGCCTTTTGGTAAGTATTTTAAAGAACCAGTAACTTTTTGGCTTGTTGTTAGTATCTTTGAAATTATCCTACTTATGTATTAGGTCGCATGTAATTAGTGCCTGCGACCGTTTTATGGTTGTTAAATGATAGATAATGTTGTAAATCTCTCTTACATTACTGTTGGTTTGGTTGGTTTTTTTGTGACACTTGTTATGTGTTTTACGTTTAGATCTAATCTCCTAATAAACCCTTTTCTGCTGGTTTTCTTTTTAATTGTTTCTATACGGCTTCTAAAATTAGGTGTGTTTGGAACCGGTAGTGCAGATACGATTCCCTTAGCGTACGACTGGTCCAAATTTCTACTTTTAATTGGTGTTCCTAGTATATATTTATATTTTAAATCACTCTATCTAGACTACGCCTCTTTCGAAATGAAATTTTCATTGCATTTTATTTTTCCAATAGTAATTACACTTGGCGCTTTTGCTCAAACCTATTTTGGGCTCTCAAATAATTTTATAGCCAATACATTTAAGTACATGGCAACATTAGCTTTGGTGCTTTATTACTTTACGTCGATCTCCTTATTTTTATACCCAAGATTATGGCGTCAAAATGAACTACCGGTTATTTCTCAAAAACATGAGGCTTTAATTAGACAATGGGTTATGTACTTTTATCTACTTATCGTATTATTATTTATTAGACTCTTATTCCTTATTTATGCCAACTTCACCAATGAGCAGTTTGAAACCAATTCTGCTCTTTCCATTTTAGGAAATACCTTATGGCTTATAGCTTTTGTCAAAATTTTAGTTTCACCGGAAATATTATATGGGTATCCCTTTTTAGAAAAAAGAATATCGGAATACGCTAGTGAAGGAAACAATCAGAAGATAGATGACTCCATTTGGACTTTACAAACAGCCTCCATTACCAACCTTCAAGATCAAAAATTAAATGACGTTTTAAACACAAGGGTTAACACTTATTTGTCCGATATTGAGAAGTACACCGTTTCAGAAAATCCTTTTAGAAGGCCTAGCTATACTTTGGGGGATATGGCTAGAGCATTAAACTTTCCAGCAAGTCACCTTAGTTATATATTTAAGTACCACTCCAGCATAGGCTTTACCGAGTACAAAAAGTATGCAAGAATAAATGATTCCTTAAGATTGATACAACTTTCCTACCTAGAAACACATACCCTAGAAGCCCTGGCTATAAAAGTCGGCTTTAGTTCCTATAATTCTTTTTTTGTTGCTTTTAAAAAATATACTGGCCAAGCTCCCAAAGAATTTATACTAAAAAAGTAAGGGCGCTGGGAACCTCTTTTCAAAATAGACTCGCAATGAAAGTGTTGGTACTGAAATCACCGTTATCTTGCCAACTGCGTTATAAGTAAAAGGCAATGTATACCTTCGATTAAACAATATACCTAGAATAGCTTTTTTTAGCTTGCCCCGTTGTAAAATGGCAACATAAACGAACCATGTAGAACATGGTACCGTTCCTTATCATAAAGACAAGTGGCCCTGTTTTTTTGAATTTCTTGGAAAGTATTGGTACGGTAAATAGGGTTCTTTTTTAAAATTTAATATGCAGCTTTAAACCTTTGTCCTATTTAGATTAGCTAACATCAACAACAGATTTGCAGCCCTCTTACATACATGTTGAACTTAATTCCGATTGGACCACTTTTTTTAATTAATCTAGGAACGAACCACACTATACATGCAATAAGAAAACTAAAATGAGCCATTGATGCCTAAAGTCATTTCAAAACTATTTTGACCCATACCCAAAAATTAAGCATACCTATGAAATTTGCCTTTCGTAAAGCAATTGATAGAGACACTACTAAAATACAACTGTGTGCCACCTATTTTTTACCCTCTATTTTCTTCATGAAATCTTCCCTATTACTTACGGCTAGCTTTTGGTACATATTTTTAATATGCCATTTAACGGTTTCTACAGAAATAAAGATTTTATCTGCAAGCTGTTTGTTTTTATATCCCTGCAACACCAACTCAGCTATTTCTATTTCCCGGTCGGTAAGAGCATATTCGTCAAGAATTACCGCTTTAGGTTCCGCAAAAAAGGTTAGTAATTTTTGTGCTATCCCTGGTCCCATAACCGCTCCGCCCTGCATTACGGTTACGATACCTTCTTTTAAATCTTCCATACTACTATCTTTTAGCAAGTAACCGGTTGCACCGGCCCTTAGCGCCAAAAAAAGCTTGTCACTATCCTCGAACACTGTAAACATGATAATATTGATATGGGGGTATTGCAGTTTTACCCTGTGTACGAATTCGATACCGCTCATTCCCGGAAGGCCAATATCACTGACCACAACATCCAGTTCCATAAAGTTCGCATTTTCTATAAAAGCCTCACCGCTTCCATAAGACTGATTGACTGTAAAACCTTCCTCATTCTCCAAAAGGCTTTTTAATAACCTTCTTATTTTTACGTTATCATCTAAAATACCAAGTCTGATCATAGCGGCAATTTAAAACAGTCCCTTGAATAACGCACCACCCCTTAGTGGGGGGATTTTTTCCATTTTTAGATTCATCCAAAAATTTGTCCCTTTCTGTTGCGTATCAAAAAAACAGACCGCACCTAACTGTCCCGCCCGCATGTGTATATTCTTAATTCCATAGCCGTCATTCTCTTTTTTAGATTCAAAACCAGTTCCGTTATCGGCTACAGCAAGGGAAAATAACATTTTTTGAAAGCGTATTTCAACTTGTAATTCTGTTGCATTTGAATGCTTTAATGCATTTATGATCAACTCCTTATATATCTTGGAAAGATGATAGTTCCATGTTGAAGGCACCATAGTATTTGGGACTCGTCCCGTTACTTTAAAAGAAACTTTAATTTTTTTGACAATATCCTCTTTTAAAACGAGTATTCTTAAACTGTTTATGAATTGAGGCCAATCCTGATTTTTTTGATTTGATGCAGAAATGATTTCACGTAAACCACCCATTGCCTCCTCGCTCATCCGTTGGACATCTTTACCAAAGCTCCTTAGGGCAACGGACTTTTCACTTGCCTGTATCCATTGGGACTCCAAAACCAAAGCGCTTAAGTGGGAACCTACCTCATCATGTAGGTCCGCAGCTATTTGTTTACGATACTCTAACTCTCTATCCCTAACACCCTTTTTTAAACGATACCACCACATCACTATTCCTGTGGTACCCAATACTGTTAAAATCATAAACCACCATGTCCTATAAAAATAAGGATGTTTAATAAGGCTAATATCCAATAATGATATATCACTATTCATATTTGGTTTAATCTTGAGTTCATATTTTCCAGGGGCTAAGCCTACCATCGCATAAGGTTGGTTGATCGATATGGGTTGCTCTATTTTCTTTTTTCCTTTTAATTCTACAAACAACTGCCCCTTGGTTTCGGCGGTAATGGACTGCCCAAAATTAAAACTTACCATGTCTTCATTAGCAGACATTTCCAATTCTCCAAACTGCCCATAAGGTAAGGAATACGTATGGCCCAACGTACTTTGCCCAACATTAGGCAATAGCATTTCTGAAATAAACAAGGAGGTATTACTCTTGGGCTCACTAGTTAAATTCTCCTCGGATAAAACTGCAAACCCGTGCACACCTCCAAGATATAGCTTTTTGGATTGGGCATCATAATACTGTGCACCATGATTAAATTCCATCTTTGCAAAGCCAGTCTGCCCTGCAAAGGGTATTAAGCCTCCATCCTTTTCCAAAACACTTATGCCCGCATCAGTTAACGCAAGTAGCCGGTCATCTACCTGTAGTAAATCGTACACCAAATCACTTGCCAGTCCATTTCTCATAGCTATTTTCTGTACCACCGCTCCATTTTCCCAATCTATACCCACTACCCCAGCCCCTTGTGTGGCCAACCAAACGATGTCCCCGGCGATGTTATGCCCATAAACTCCTTGCTTTCCATATTTAGGATAAGACTGTTTGAGCTGTCCGTTGATAAAGCCCATATAACCCTGTGAAGTGCTTAACTGTATTTGAAGGCTGTCTTGTACTGTAATATGCCGTATCAATAGCCCCAAGGTAGGGTCTTCCCCGTTGGCGCCCATAAACCTTACTAGCTTTTTAGTTTTCTTATGTAATTTCCAAAGACCGTTATATGTGCCCAAATAAAAATAGTACTCGTCTTGTGCCATGCTGATAACATAGGTGCCATCCTTAGCCAGCTTTTCAAACTCTTCAGCATCAATGCCAATATCCCTTATTGTCTCACTTTCTTTATCAAATATTTTCAAGAAATCGCCTTCAGTCCCCAATAGCAGGCTTTTATCCGATAAGGGAAGTATAGCATAACCACTATCAAAATCCTTAAAATGTTTTACCCTACCTTCCTTTGATATGAATAATGCACCACCATAGGAATGCAACCAAATGGCACCATCCTTAAAAACATGTATTCCTCGTGTACTAGTACGACCTTTTGGAAAAGGCAGTACTTCAAAAACCTTCCTTTTAGGCCTTAATTGGTAAATTCCTTTTGTAGAGGCTACTATAAGCTCTCCATCAACAGCAATTGCCGCCGTTAAGTTACTTAACCCCCAAGGTATCCCTCCTTGTTCATTAACTAATTTAGTGTCATTTTTGTCTACGGCAACTATCTTGTTTTTGTTCATTAAAACAAAATGATCGTCGGTTGCAACAGTTACGAGAATATCTAAAAAAAGGTCTTTATCCAAGGGCAATTGCTGCGCTTGCAATACCGCACCATCAAAATAATAAATTCCTTCTTTTTCTACCTCTAACCAAAGACCGTTAGTAACAGGAACCAAAGTTTTTATCAATGCCTTAGTATCAAATAACTGCACCATAGCGGCAGTATTCCAATCGTCCTTGGCTATTCGTAGCAAACCACCTTCCGAGGTTGCTATCCACGCATATTCTTTATCCTCGACAACATCATTGGCACTGATTCCACGTCCTATTGCCACGGCATGCTCTTTAAGATGGGATAAATAGGACCAAATACCTTGGTGGTATCGCAGTATTTCCCCACTTTCATAAAGAAATACCAAACTACCATCGGCCATTTGCTTGAATTGGTTACAGTGATAATTTCGTTTATCTTTTAAAAAGGGAGGGGAAATATTGCTTAATTGCCAGTGTACTAAATCTAATGTATATACCTCATGGTAACTCGTGAATATTATTTCATTACTGCTCGTCGCTAAAATTTTATCGGGGAAGAGTTGACTGTCTTTTAACTTAAAATCTTTTAGTACATCCACGGATCTAAACCCATCAAATCTAAAGAGGGTACTATTAGCGGTAAACCAAAGCATCTTTTTGGCATCTAGGGTAATATTTGTTACAATGGGCTGCTCTTGGGGCAAGTTGAGCTCTAGTTTGGTAATATCGAAATCCTGGGAAGACATGACCAATGGCATAAAAATTATAATAAATACCCATTTAAATCCTATCATAACGTCGCTCCCTTTTCCTGTAAAAATAGCACTGAAATAATAATCCAGAAATGTATGATGTAATTAAAGGTACCATAGCATATTACTCGTGGCTTTTAAAAAACAGCCCTATCTCTATGAAAAAATAATATTAAAAGACGCTCTAGGAAATAACCAAAAAACAACCGAAGAAAAACCTGTCCCTGATCTAGTGTGCCCTACTTCAAACAAGCTTCATACCCGTCATAAAAAAACCCAACTAAAACCTTACCATCAAACAATTGAACGATTTTAATAAACTTAACCAGGTTTTAAAACAAAAGCACTTCATAGGTCATAAAACCAGTATTTTAATCAAGGTACTGTTACAGTTCTATTCGTTCACTTTATTACCGTCATTACCATTTCTTTACCTCTATTACAAAATTCCAAACACAGCGTACTATTTCACATAACAACTCATATAGCTATATTATTAAGAAATAACAACACTTATTACAACGTCTAAAACTTATCGACCAACTCTGCTTTATTTTGGCAAAAAACAGCGAGATGTACCATATTTTACAAAAAGATTTTGGACTATTCTTTTCCATTATTAACAGGGGGGAACAAAATTTTTTCACAACAGAACAGGCAAATCAAAAAGTAGAACTAAAATGCAAACTAACCCTTGATCGTTTAGAAAAACTTGATATTGCAAAGGCCTATCTAGCGGATTTTTATGCTAAACGCTTTCATATTTCAGTGGACCAAAAAGTGCCTTTACATCAAATCAAAACTGATGCCAAATGGCTATTTAATTACCTTGATTTAGGTGGTAGCTTAAAAGAAACGAATTCTTTTCGACAGCGCTTTTTTTCATCCAAGGAATTAAAAAAACGTCTTTATATTTCGCAAGATATTACTTTAGACGGCAAACCGTGCACAACAAAAGAACGTATTGAACTACTTATAAGACAATGCGAAATTCAGCAAGAAATAGCTGATGTGGCGGCAATTTGGAACGTGGAAGCTATGGAATTTGAGTCAACGGTTAAAAAATATAGATTTTTAAAAAACATTACCGTAGTCGCACAAGAAATGTTAGAGGCCTATAAAAAGGGAACATTAGCTGTGTACCAACTTATTAGTGAAGAAGGATTATTATTGTAACCTAACACCTATTAACAGTAACACTGCCTCAAAATTCTCGGTAAGGACAGAAGGATAAAAGAGGTCTAGCTTTGGGCTTAAGTTCTATTAGGTAATCTTTTAAAATAATTAATAATAAGAATACCATTTTATTCTTTGTAAAAAGAAAATTAATAGCGCCACCTCTCCGATACATAAAGCTATTTTTTTTCTCTTGAACCTAAGCAAAACGAACATCCTAATGATAGCGCTATTTTAAGTTTTGGATTCTAATCAATCACGATTATAGAACGAATACCTACTTATAGTACTACTTTTAAACATAAGGAAGTCCTGTTTAATACGTTTTGTTAGAAAACAGGTGAAAACAATAGAATTCACAAGCGCGCTTAAAAACCTTACAAATATACCATTTCGACCTAAAGGAAATGCAAGGCGAGAACAGGAAATTTCTAAAGGGTACCAGAATTAAACATAGGTAAAACCAAAAGAAGAAAGAACACTAAAATAACAATATACAAACCTAAAATCGTTATCTCCCTAAAAATCAATTCTCTCCAAGATTCTGTAGTAATAAGCAGGGGCGTTTGAGATGTTTGGTTATTACCCGTAGATGATAGTATAGGTACGTTAATGGTATTCCCCTCCTCCAATATCATATGTTGCGTACAAATATTTTGTAAAGCCCTCTTTTCTTCCTCAAATCGCTCTATATACTCGTCCAGATCTAATGCATCTGTATTCAAGAGTTGTAGTTTTTGGTCTATAAACTTAGCTAAGGAATTCTTGTTTAGGGATTGCCTGTACAAAAACCCCGAACAAATTAAATTACTTTCTATTGGTAGGTATTTCTCAATTATGCGAATGTCCATGTACTCTTCAAAATTGCAAATATTTATTTGAGGATACGCGTTCCTTAATTCTTTTAGTTCTTTATAGGAACATATTTTTTGATTTGCCTTCACTTGTAATTCCGCTTCCGAGGGTAAAATATAACACTCTCCACTCCCATCATAAAGCTTCATCAAAAAAGGCTCAGAACAAGCATCGCTCACTGTACGCCAAAACTGTTTTCCATTTATGATACTCCTTTTTTGAAGCTGCAACCTCCAGAACGAACTCGGTTTACAAGATAAAGGCGCCAATTCTCCAGAACTACCCCTTATCGACCTTAATTTACCCTGCAATCGAACTTTACCGGGAACCGCTGTTT
>Ga0208903_1002036_pt1 | contig 10429 bp, 14 predicted proteins | sample AntAceMetag02UKJ_FD_184769 | JGI IMG/M metagenome (GOLD analysis project Ga0208903, IMG submission 184769) | Saline lake microbial communities from Ace Lake, Antarctica - Antarctic Ace Lake Metagenome 02UKJ (SPAdes) (version 2) | ecosystem: Environmental > Aquatic > Non-marine Saline and...
TACTACATCTGTCCAATTGAAGATGGTAGTTCCTTCACGAAACAGTAGATTGATTTCTGGCGCTTCAGAATGGACGTATCGTAGGGTCAGCCCTTTAGAGGGGAATTGTAGGGTCAGCCCTTTAGGTCTGGCCTTTTTCGTGTAATGACAATCCAATGGAAGTTGGTAGTTCCTTCCTGAAATAGTAGATTGATTTCTCGCCGCTTCGGAATGAACGCCTAGTGAGGCGCCCCTACGGTAGTCCCATTCAAACGAAATTCCTATTTCTAAAAACTATATCGATGGTGGATGTAGCCACGAGCCTAGCTCGTGGTAAAGCGATGACAACAAACTTTTAAGATTTCCGCGAGCGAAGCTCTCGGAAATCTTAAAAACGCACAGGGCGATCCTTTTCCCACGAGCGGAGCTCGCGGCTACTAAATCCGTCCAATGGAAGTTGGTAGTTCCTTCACGAAACACGAATTGAATTCGCGGTTACTACATCCGTCCAATGAAAGTTGGTAGTTCGTTCCTGAAACAGTAGATTGATTTCTGTCGCTTCAGAATGGACGTATCGTAGGGTCAGCCCTTTAGAGGGGAATTGTAGGGTCAGCCCTTTAGGTCTGGCCTTTTTCGTGTAATGACAATCCAATTGAAGTTGGTAGTTTCTTCACGAAACACCAGATTGATTTCTGCCGCTTCGGAATGGCCGACCCTGCGCATAATATGGCCCCCGTTGAACGCTTACAAATCAAATCACTACGTCCGCAAAACAGTTGTAAAACCGCTCTTGTTTTTCGCGAGCTTCGCCTCAGGGAAGGGCTGGAACCAATCCAATATGCACTAACAGAAGTAATAACTGCAAATGATTTGTGGATGGATTGCGAGACGGTAGAAGGAAGACGTGATTCTATGACCTTTTATAAAACAAAGGGTTTATGAATTCAAGAATTGTTAAAGAGAAAAACGAACGTACAATATCTTGTACAATTATCCGTACATTTATAAAAGTGATCATTTATGACAAACACGATGAATGCAATAACAATTTCACGGTTAAGGAAGGACATGAAGAAGTACTTCGACAAGGTTATTTCTTCAATGGACGTTCTTATTGTTCCTAGAGGAAAGGAAGATGACGCTGTGGTAATCATGTCTATTAAAGAATACAATTCTCTTACTGAGACAGGCCATCTGTTTTCAAGTGAAAACAACAAGCGTCACCTCCTGAAATCAATCGGACAGTTAGAAGGAGATGATCTGCGCTCCTTTGATGTTAATGAAGAACGCTAACCAGGTGGATGTGCTATTTACTCCCATTGCTTGGGAAGAATTTCAACAGTGGATTGATGACGACCCAGAAACGGCAAAGAAAGTTAGATTGTTAATCAAAGCCGTAAGCCAAACCCCATTTAAAGGAATTGGAAAGCCTGAACCATTAAAGTACAGCCTCGCAGGATTCTGGTCGAGAAGAATTACCAGTGAACATAGACTAGTTTACAGAGTGAAAGGAAAAAAAGGAATAGACCAGAGAATTGAAATTGTTCAGTGCAGATTCCATTACGATAAGTAGCATCACCCAACCAACCCCTTCGCAAAACTCTCCCACGACATCCGCTCTCGAATTTCTTTTACGCTGGCCTTTAATTCTACTTCATCTGTCTCTAAAGCGAACCATTGCTCAATAGCTGCAGTGAAGTTTTCAGGATTCGGCTCATCTACCAATAAACCCGTTTTAGTGTTAAGAATGTATTCTGATAGTCCGCCAACATTGCTGGCAATTATGGGGATATCGAAATGGAGGGCGGAAGCCGTAACACCACTTTGCGTCGCGTTTCGGTAAGGGAGAATGAGGACATCAGCGGCTGAGAACCAAAGTGAAACATCAGCAGTGGGGATGAATTCATTCTTCCAATGAATGCGCTTCTTGGTATCTTCTGAAATCAATTTCGTGTAATTCGACACATCATCATACGCTTCGCCTGCTATCAGAAGCTGATAGTCGTCTGGCAACAGGGCGAAGGCTTTGAGCAAGGTGTCTAAGCCTTTGTACTTTCGAACCAAACCGAAAAACAACAAAGTCTTTTTGGCCGGATCAGCACCCAAATCGTACAGGGCTTTATCCCGATTAATCTTTTCGCCAAAATGAGTGTAAATAGGATGGAAGAGCGTTTTGATCTTCGCATTGGCATTCAGTTTCCGAATGTCATCACTTACGGCATTGGAAAGCGTAATGAAGCTTTTCCCTTTGTTGATGAAGCGTTGGGTCAAATACCGTTGTAGCGGATTGGCATCATGGGGAATGGCATTGTGAACGAGGATGTGCACTGGAATCTTTCCCAAATTGTTGAGCACGCCAGACAAAGCAGGAGCGAGGTATCCAGACCAAAAGGGCAGTACCACCAAGTCAGGGGAGAGTTCCTTTATGTACTTCGCCGTTTTTCGCCAAGTCAGAGGAGCAATTGAATCTAGCATGGGCTTGCAATCAACGCGGTGCGCTACATTGGCCTCAAACTGTGATTTTCCCGGGAAAAGTAATTTTGGATACTGCCGTTTGAAATTCACCTTACACACTTCATGTCCCTCAAGTTCTAAGGAGCGCGCCAACTCTTCATTGAATTGGGAAATGCCTCCACGGTAAGGAGAAAAGACAGAAACGATCGCAATCTTCATGGCTTAAAGTTCGGAAATTCCTTTAGCTAGCAAGAACAATTTTGGAAACTTATCTTTGTACCTCAAATTAAACCATGGAAGCATTTATCATAAACGGTGTTCGCACACCAATCGGAAATTTTGGAGGAACGCTAGCCCCTGTTAGAGCTGATGATTTAGCCGCTTTGGCCATTAAAGGATTGATGGAAAAGAACCCGTCTCTCCCCGGTGAAGCAATAGAGGATGTGATCCTCGGTTGCGCCAATCAAGCAGGTGAAGACAACAGAAACGTGGCGCGCATGGCTTCATTGTTGGCCGGTTTGCCTTGGTCTGTCCCTGGTGAAACTGTGAACCGCTTGTGTTCTTCTGGAATGGCAGCAGCAATTCACGCTTCAAGAGCGCTAAAATTGAATGAGGGCGATGTGTTCATTGCCGGCGGAATGGAGCACATGACTCGCGGACCATGGGTGATCTCTAAAGTGAGCAAGCCGTTTGGTAGAGATGCTCAAATGCACGATTCTAGTTTCGGATGGCGCTTTGTCAATCCGAAAATGAAAGACATGTACGGAGTCCACAGCATGGGTGAAACGGCAGAAAACCTTGTTGACCTCTATAAAATCAGCAGAGAAGACCAAGATGCTTTTGCTTTTCGTTCACAAATGAAAGCGGTGGCCGCCCAAGAAAATGGAAGGTTAGCCCAAGAAATTATTTCAGTAGAAATTCCGCGTAGAAAACAAGACGCACTCATCTTTTCACAAGACGAATTTGTGCGTCCAACTACCACCATGGAAGTACTCGGGAAACTTCGTCCGGCATTCAGAAAGGAAGGCGGATCTGTTACCGCAGGAAATGCTTCAGGATTGAATGATGGCGCAGCGGCTTTGCTCATGGCATCGCAAGCAGGCGTTGAAAAGTACCAATTGGAACCATTGGCGCGCATCATCAGCAGCGCTGTTGCGGGTGTTGAACCGCGCATTATGGGAATTGGTCCAGTAGAAGCTTCGCGAAAAGCACTTAAACGTGCCGGATTGACTTTGGATCAGATGGACGTGATTGAACTGAACGAAGCGTTTGCAGCTCAAAGTTTAGCGTGCATGCGTGAACTCGGAATTGCAGATGATGACCCTCGTGTGAATCCAAATGGTGGAGCCATCGCACTTGGCCATCCACTGGGGATGACAGGCGCCCGCATGTTAAACAGCGCGGCGATTGAACTCAAGAATACAGGGAAACGTTACGCCTTGGTTACCATGTGCATTGGCGTGGGACAAGGATATGCATCCATTATAGAGCGCGTCTAACAATCGATTTATGATTTACGAATTCAAAGGGTTCATCCCCGTCGTTCATCCGTCTTCATTTGTGCACCCACAAGCGGCGGTAACAGGAAATGTCATCATTGGCAAAGACTGTTACATCGGCCCGGGAGCTGCCATTCGTGGTGATTGGGGTGGAATTGTGATTGGCGATGGGTGCAACGTTCAAGAGAATTGCACCATCCACATGTTTCCTGGCGTCACCGTTGAGTTGGAGCCGGGAGCGCACATCGGACACGGGGCCATTATTCACGGAGCACACATCGGTAAAAACTGCATGGTGGGCATGAATGCCGTGCTTATGGACGATGTGGTGGTGGAAGAAGAATGCATCATTGGCGCTTTGAGTTTTGTGAAAGCTGGTGAACGCATTCCAAGAAGAAGTTTAGTGGTGGGGAATCCTGCCCGCATCATCAAGCAGGTTTCTGACGAAATGATTGCATGGAAAACGAAGGGCACTTCTTTGTACCAGCAGCTTCCTGAAGACTGCAAGGAAGGATTGAAAGAAGTGGAGGCGCTGACTGAAATTCCTGCAGATAGACCCAATCAAGAAACCTTGTTCGATCGTTGGAACAAGATAAAGGGCGCTGAGTGAAAGCGTTTAAGTTCAAACATTTTCAACTTTTTCAGGATCAATGTGCCATGAAAATTGGCACTGACGGTTGCTTGCTGGGTGCTTGGGCGAAACCTGATCAAGCGGTTAAAGCACTTGACATTGGCACAGGAACCGGGTTGGTCGCGTGCATGTTGGCACAACGCTTTTCTAATCTACAGCTAGATGCCATTGAGCTAGATTCATACGCAGCTGCACAAGCAACCGCGAATGTAGAAGGCAGTCCGTTTCAGAAACGCATCACTGTTTATGAAGCGAACTTCTTGACTTGGGAAAAGGAAGGATACGATTACATCGTCTGCAATCCGCCGTTTTTTGAGGAAGCAAGTTCTTCGGCAAACGAAGCACCGCGGATTCAAGCCCGACAAGAAAAAGAACTCAGCATAGGGAATTTGCTTTCAAAAGCATTTGAATGTGCTTCACCTCATGCACGCATGGCCATAGTATGGCCCGCAAGGAGGGAAGAGGAAGCGCTAGAAGCAGCAACCAAATCAGGATGGCACCTCATTCGAACGTGTGAATTGTTTCCAACGCCAACGAAAGCCGTTCACCGGGTGCTCCTTGAGTTTTCAAAGCACAAGAAAATAGGGGTGACCGAAAAATTGGTCATCGAAGAATTTGGACGACATCAGTATTCTGAAGCGTACAAGTTACTCTTAAAGGAATTTTATCTTAAGTTTTAAGAACCGAGGATACGTCTGAGCTTATCGATCTGACTTTTCCAAAGAAGCTGAGACTCTTCAACTTCATCTGCTTCTGCAAAATCAGTTACAAGTAAAGCGGTATCTCCTGTTAACGCATCAATCTTAATGCGTAGCTCAAAGAATGATTTATCTGTAGGGTCTTCTTCTGATTCAAGCCACTTGAATTTAACGAATTCCTCTCTTTTCTTAGTCAACAAGCGCGCGTCTTCTTCGCCACCATCCCAAAAGAATGAGTAAACGTCATCTTTGATATTCACATCATCGGCGAACCATTCTGACAGTCCGCTTGGGGTACTCAAGCATGTATATAGAATGCTTTTTGAGGCATTCACTAGGTATTCAACTTGGTATTTCTCTTTGTCCATTTATCTGCTGTTAGGCGAAATCGGAAGATATGGAAAATCTTAACGATTTCAATGTATAAACCATTACAATTGGTTTAAAAAAATATCTATATTTGCCGCCGAAAACATGGCGAGGTAGCTCAGCTGGTTAGAGCGCAGGATTCATAATTCTGAGGTCGAGAGTTCAAGTCTCTCTCTCGCTACAAAGTTTCAAAAAGCTGTTTAACAATACGTTGAGCAGCTTTTTTTTGTGCACAAAGACCAGCATGGGAGTGCAGTCGTTAAATTACAACGTGGAAAACCGATTTCATTTAAAAGGTGAAGGAGGGGGCAAAAGTGAAAAAACAGGAAGATTTTCAAAGATTTATTTTTGCTTCAACTGCATTTCTTCCAGCTTTGCGATCAGTTTTAGAGCCATTCTCTTGAAAGAATCAGTTCCGTGGTCCAATTGCATTTCTGCACTTGAGATGATTTCCGGGATGATTTCAGGATAGGTTTTGGCAAATCTGCCCAGCATCTGAAGGGTGTAGTATTTTTCAGCAGTGGCCGAATCTGCATCTGTCAATCGCTCAAAACACATGTCAAGCACAGCGCCTTCTTCATCTTTGAAGGAGTAGCTTTTCATCTTGACTAAATTCATGATGCATTTAATCAAATCGCGTCGAGCACCTGAGAATTTTGAAGACTCAATCAGATACAAAACCTCAGCAACTCGCTTTCCCATTAGTGAGGGCCTCGCATCGCTAGCTGTTCGAAGAACCCAAGCTGCTTTGGCACTTTCGGGGTATTGTTGCAGCTCAATGATCTCAATTACTTTCACCAGGTAGCCCTCATCTTTTCGGACGCGCATACCCAGTTTTCGTGCTTCTTTTTTAGTGAGGGAAGTACGGTACGCCTCAATCACTAGTTGGACTTACTTTTAGACTTCTTGCGCTCATTCTCCTGTGAAGCTTTGCCATGTTCCTGCTGGTCGTCTTCGTCTTCACCGTCGTCTTCGCCATCATCTTCATTGATTTGCATCGTTCCAACTGCTTCGCCCTTGTTTTCCAAACGCTCTAACAATTCACCAATCTGCTCTGCACTCAATTGCTTGGCAATAACGCGCTTATCAGCATCCAATAAGAACACTTTTGGGGTAGAGAAGACGTCAAACGTTTTACGGAAGTTCAAACTTTGAAGTGTAGTCACTCCGGTGTAGATGAGCTTTGATGCTGAGTCTGCTTGATTAATTTGCGGATTGTCAGAAACATTGATCCAGTTTCCAATTTCTTTTTCGCGAACGAATTTCAACCACGGTTCGGTTTCGAAATCGTTTCCAATGGCGAACATCTCCAATCCTTTTGGATGCCACTTATCAAATAAAGCCTGAAGCTTCGGCATTTCTTTTTTGCAATGTCCGCAAGAAGATTCCCAAATAGCAATAACGGTGTACTTCGCCTCGATGTCATACAATGAAACCCAATTCGTAAGTGTGGTATCAGGAAGAATGATGTTCGGAACAGGTTCTCCGCACACTGAATAGCGCATGTCATCTGCACGTTCAGTAATGGTGACCAATTGTTCTTCTGTGAGCCAGTCTGCCTCCCCCGTCTTGTAATACCGATCAACCATGGCAACAAAAATCTTGTCCATGCACATGATTTTCGAAGACTCCGCCGCATAGGTAATGTAATGCGTGAAGTATTTTTTCATGTCGTAATTGTCAGCACGATCAACCAAGAGAAAAGCCTCCTTTAAGAGCGTATCTGGAATTTGAGGCATGACCTTCGTCCAGTATTTATCAAGAAGTTTGTGAAAAACTTGATCTCTCAGTAGGCGGGGATCCTTAAAGTCAACATGGTCCCAGTAGTGATCTCTGTAATAGTAGTATTTCCAAGTTTGCTCATTTTCAACACCTTCGGGAGCGTCAGGAACAGTTGTTTCAATGGTCATGTTTAAGAGCTTCGCGAACAACGCATCTGGGTGTTCGGTAAAGAGCTTGGCTTGGTAGGCTTGAACGGAGGTGTTCATGCTTTGAATTTCAGCTTTCGCCAGGGCTTTCTTCTTGTCAGTTGCCAAAGAATCAGCTAAGACCTGGTCCCACGGCGCACGTTGTTGACGCTTATCTTGAATGTAACCCAAGTAATTAAAGAAGAGTTCGTTTTGTTCAGACTTGTGCACGGTCAGGCTCCCAATAAAATCTGCTGTGTCTGTTTCAAGGTAAATATCTTCTTCATCAACGATGATATCGAAGAATTTCGGCCCCGGACAAACAATGGCATATTTACCACATTCTTCATAGGGCTTGCCATCAAACTCGAAATAGCCTTTTGCATCGGCTTTCGTGGTGTCATTATAGTACAAACGATCTCCGTAGTAGTTAGCAAGGTATACCGTTTGATTCGCCACACCATTCACTTTTATGCGAATTTTGTTTTGTGAAACACCTGATAATGTGCACAGTAGGAGTGCCGGTAAAATAAAAAGTTGCAATAGCTTTTGAGACATAGTTTTGGTCTTTGTTTCGATGACTACCTTGCGGGTGCAAAAGTTGTTCCTCAAAAGTAGGATTAACATTTATTTGCTCGAACGAAAATAACAAAGGATTTTACAAAGTGTTAGTTGAAAAGATAAGTGTTTTAGGTTGCGGGTGGACTGGATTGCCCGTAGCGAAAGAGTTAATCGCAAGAGGTTATGTTGTAAAGGGAAGTACAACGCGCATTGGGAAAATGGGCGAAGTGGCGCTTTCGGGAACCATTCCCTTTATTGTTTTAGCCAGCCCGACCCTTGAAGGAGAGCGGTTGTCAGCATTTCTAGATTGCTCCACGCTCATTGTTACCATGCCTCCTCCGAAGAAAGAAGGGCAACCTGACTGGGCAACGTTGGTACACAAATCAATCATTCGCAACGCCATTGCTTCCGGCATCAAAAAAGTAGTTTTGTTCAGTTCTACGTCGGTTTATCCGAACTTGAATCGTGCTGTAAAAGAGGAAGATGCTGTCAATCAAACTTCGGCCCATTCAGGCATAGACATTAAAGCCATCGAAGATTTGTATTTAGCGCAAGATGCATTTGAAGTTTTGGTTACGAGATTTGGTGGTTTGTTTGGTCCTGGGCGACATCCTGGGCGTTTTATGCGGAATGGGAATTCAATCTCTTGCAGTGAGTCGCCCGTGAATTTAGTGCATCAAACAGATGTTGTAAATGCAGTTGTATATCTCATCGAAAAGGGGTGTAAAGGGATTTACAACGTATGCAGTCCTGAGCATCCAACACGCAACGTTTTCTATTCAGCGGCCTTTAAAGACTTGGGGATGGAAGGGGTTGAGGGCGACCAGAAATTATGTGATTTCAAGGAAGTTTCTTCTGAAAAATTGATTGAGGCAGGGTATCATTTTCATTATTCGAATCCGATATCAGATTTTTAATAACACCCGAATTTGGTGTTGTGAATAACTTCGGTACTATCCTTCGTAAGGATGGACATCCTTGTCTACCTTGTACATACTTTTAGACCAAATTGCTTTGATACAAATCATTCACGATCGTATTAAAGGTTCAGGTAACCGCCTAATATCTCTTGATGCTCGATGGGTCCCTTCAGACCAGCCAAAAGCTACTGTTGTGTTTTGCCATGGATACAAAGGATTTAAAGACTGGGGTGCTTGGGATCTTGTGGCCAACGCCTTTGCTGAGCAGGGATTTCTTTTTGTGAAATTCAACTTCTCATACAATGGCACTGCGCCTGACTCATTGCAAGATTTCACAGATCTTGAAGCTTTTGGTCAAAATAACTACTCTAAAGAAGTTGAAGATCTTAAACTAGTCTGTAGTTGGGCCAAGAAGACTTCAGCTATTGATCAAAAGAGGACCAAAAGCAAGGTTCACTTAATAGGACATAGCAGAGGAGGGGGCATTGCGCTTTTGGCGGCCGCTTCACTCGACATTAAATCTCTGGCCACATGGGCAAGTGTTTCTGATTTTGAAACGCGCTTTCCGTTTGGACAAGCATTAACCGAATGGAGAGAAAAAGGAGTCTTTCATGTGCTCAACTCACGTACGGGGCAAAAATTACCTCATAACATCCAGTTTTTAGACGATTTTCTTGAGAACGAAATAGACCTCGACATCCGAACGAAAACAAGGATGCTGAACAAGCCCTTTTTGATATTACACGGATTGAATGATGAGGCAGTTCACATTTCAGAAGCCATGCGCCTGAACAAGTGGGGCGTGCTCTCATCTATTCAATTCATACCCAATGGAAATCATACTTTCGGAGCAACACATCCTTGGGGTCAGGTTGATCTTCCAGAAGAATTACGCGAGGTAGCTGAACGTACTATTTCTTTTTTCAAATGAGTTTGATTCGCACCATTTTCGCCATTATTTTTCCTCCCATAGCTGTGTTCGATAAAGGCTGTGGGCCCATACTCTTGGTGTTTCTCTTAACTTTAGCAGGTTGGGTGCCTGGGGTTCTAGCCGCCTTGTTTATCCTTTATAAGGACGAGAAAAAAGGATGATCCGCAATGGCATCATCAGCAGCGCCTCGTAACCCAGTCTGGCCATCTCAGATTTCACGTGTGCAATTTGCTGAACGATGTATTCTTGTGCTTGTTGATTGCAACTAAGGTCACTTGCTGCGGTTCGAGTAATTTCTTCTTTGGATTAGGCGTTCATTTAGAGGTGCGGAACGATCAACTTCAATGTTTGTAACAACTTCCGCCTGGAGACTGAGAGAGACAACAGGTACGAAAAGCAAGATTATATTTTTCATAAAAAAAGCCCTTGGGCATGATGCTCAAGGGCTTTTAAATAAAGTTATGTTCGCTTAGTGCTGAA